>Ga0134122_10001493_pt1 | contig 16917 bp, 12 predicted proteins | sample KB302_FD_96461 | JGI IMG/M metagenome (GOLD analysis project Ga0134122, IMG submission 96461) | Terrestrial soil microbial communities without Nitrogen fertilizer from Kellogg Biological Station, Michigan, USA - KB3-0-2 | ecosystem: Environmental > Terrestrial > Soil > Unclassified ... | reverse complement strand
GACAAATCCTCATCCAAGGTCTCCCAATGTACCCCTAGTCCCCGGCCGATCAAAGACCACAGGCCGCGTTCGGCTACATCAGCAGCTTCCAAGCCGGGGAAAGACCCCACGGGTACCAGAACTTCCCGGCCATCTGAGAACCGGACGATCATGGAGTCGCCGGAAAAAGAGACCTTCTCGATGCGCAACTCATTCATCGCTCAGGCCAATTCTTTCATATCCTAGCGCCATGGAGTCGCGATATCCTCGAACGTCCTGTGGATCTTCTCGCGATCCGAGATGACGAGATCGAGAGGCGAGCCGAGATGTCTGCGACCCATGACATTCAGCCAGCAGTCCCGGAGGCTGTGATTTGAGCCCGGCAATCGACGCTTCCGCCCCCGGCGTGCGCCGCATCGAGGCGCCCGTGCTCGTGGACCGGCGGGGAACGGTGTGGGCGCCTGGGCTGATCGACGTCACCGTGCGGCAGGGCGACCGCGTGGTGCTCGTCGAATCTCCGCCGCCGGAGCTGCGCGGCGAGCTGGCGCGGTCGCTGCGGGAGGCCGCGGCCCGGTTCGCGGGCGCGCGCGGCGCCACCGGCGCTTTCACGGTGTCGTTCCTGGCTGAGCCGCGAAGCGGCGAGCACCGCTTTCTCGGCACGGTGTCCGGCTTGCCGAAAGGGCTCGCCGTCCTCGAAGCGCTGGACGAGGTGGACCTGGCCGCCCTGGAGCTCCACCTCTCGCGCGGCGGCACGCTCGAGGCTCAAGCGCCGGAGTCTCGAGGGTATGCCCTGCAAGTCTGCCTCTCCGCTCTCGATCCCGAAAACGGCTTCGCGCCGAGCCCCGGCGTGGTCGAGGCGCTGCGCCTGCCCGCCGGCCCGGGGCTGCGCGCCGACCCCGCCGTCGAGGAGGGAGACGTGCCGGCGGAGGGCGGGGAGATCGTCCGCGTCACGGCGCACGGCCGCACCCGGGCGGAGGCGCTCGACCGCCTGCAGCGCGGCCTCGCCCGGACCGAGGTCTCCCTGCGGGACGGCGGCACCGACAAGGCCTTCCTCGCCGAGGTGTTGGACCGGCCCGAGCTGACCGCCCGCGAGCCGCTGGACCCTGACTGGCTGGACCGGGTCGTGGCGAGCGGCGAGCACCTGCCGCGGCGCGGCGCCGAGGCGGCGCTGCTGGCGTCGGCGATCGCCGGCTACGAGGCGGAGCTCGACCTCGCCAGGGAGCGCTTCTACGCCTCTGCGGTGCGCGGCCGGCCGGAGGTGCCAAAGGAGATCGGCCGCGCCGTCGAGCTGCGGTACCGGGGCCAGCCGTATCGCTTCGGCGTCTCGCGCCTGGACTGGCGGCTGTTCCGCGTCGAGGTGGACGGCCTGCGCCTGGAGGTGAGGGCCGAGCGCCCGGGACGGACCGGCCGCAGGATCGCCTGCGGCGAACGGAGCTGGCGCATCTCGCTGGCCGTGCAACAGAGCTGGCGGATCGTGGAAGTGGACGGCATCCCCCATCGCATCCAGCACGACGAAGGAGAGGTCGTGCGCTCGCCGGCGCCGGCAGTGGTCGCCGCCATCGCCGTCCAGGAGGGCGACGAAGTGGCCGCCGGCGATCCGCTGGCGGTGCTCGAAGCCATGAAGATCGAGACGACGCTGGCGGCGCAGGCGCCCGGCCGGGTGCGCAAGGTGCTGGCGCACCGCAATGCCCAGGTGGGCACCGGCGCTCCGCTGCTGGTGCTCGAGCCCGCGGCCGGCGCGAGTCGCCGCGCCCCTGTACCGGACGAGCAGCGCGTAGGGTTCGAGGGCCTCGTCCCGGCCGAGGACGGCGCCGCCTCGCCGCGCGGCGAAGGCCTTGCCGAGGCACGGCGGCTCATGCTCGGCTATGACGCCGATCTCGAGACGGTGCAGCGCCTCGTCTCGATAGCCGCCGATGCCGGTGAAGGCCAGCGGCCCGAAGAGGAGATCCTCCGCGCCTTTGCCGACGTCGGCTCCCTTTTCCGCCATCCGGCGCCTGGGGCCGGAGCCGACGGCCGCCACACCACCGAGGAGTACCTCGCCGCCTACCTGCGCGACCTGGACGCCGGCGGCGAAGGCCTTCCCGAAGGCTTCCTCATCACGCTTCGCCGCGCCCTCGCTCACTATGGAGTCGGCAGCCTCGACCGCTCGCCGGAGCTGGAGGAGAGCCTCTTCCGGATCGCGACCTCCAACCGGCGCCTGGCGCAGCAGGTGCCTCCCGTGCTGGCCATCCTGGAGAGCTGGCTGGGGCGGGACGACGGCTCCGGCAGCCCCGCGCTCCGCGAGCTGCTCGACCGCCTGATCGCCGAGACCCAGGGGCGCGAGCCGGCCGTGCACGACCTCGCCCGCGAGGTGCGCTACCACCGCTTCGACCGGCCTCTCCTGCTCGCCGTCCGCGAACAGATCTACGCCGCGGCCGAGGCCGATCTCGCGCGGCTGGCGGCTGGGCCGGACCCGCAGGAGCGGGCCGAGCGCATCCGCGCGCTCGTCGAGTGCCCGCAACCCTTGCACGTTCTCATCTCGCGGCGCTACGAGAGCGCGCCGGCCAGCCTGCGCGAAGCCCTGCTCGAAGTCATGGTGCGGCGCTACTACCGCATCCGCGAGCTGCACAGCATCGTTCCCACTCTCCTCGAAGGCCAGCTCTTCGCCATCGCCGGCTACGAGCACCGCGGCTCCCACGTCCACCTGATCGCCACGCACGCCGGATACGACCGGCTCGCGGAGTCCGTCGAGGCGGTCCGCCGCCTCGCCGCGGACGCTCCGGAGGGCTCGGAGATCGTCGCCGATCTCTACTTCTGGCGGCCCGGCCGGCCGGCGAAAGAGGACGGCGTCGCCGGCAAGCTCGGCGCCCTCCTGGCGGGCTCTTCCCTGCCGGCGGGCCTCCGCCGCGTCGCCGTCGTCATCGCCGGGCCGGACGGAGCGCAGAGCTTCACCTTCCGCCGTGCTGAGTCCGAGAGCGACGCCTTCCGCGAGGAGCGGGTCTACCGCGGCATCCATCCCATGCTGGCGCTGCGGCTGGAGCTTTGGCGGCTGCAGAACTTCCACCTGGAGCGCCTGCCAGCTCCCGAGAGGGTCTACTTCTTCCACGGCGTGGCGCGCGAGAACCCGCGCGACGAGCGCCTGTTCGCCGTTGCCGAGGTGCGGGACCTGACGCCGGTGCTCGACGACGCCGGCCGCATCGTCGAGCTCCCCCAGCTCGAGCACATGCTGATGGAGGCCCTCGCCGGCATCCGCCGGTTCCAGTCGCGCCGCGCCGCTGCCGAGCGGCTGCAATGGAACCGCGTGCTGCTCAACGTCTGGCCGCCGGTGGACCTGCGGCCGGAGGAGCTCGCCGTCCTGGTGCGCCGCCTGGCACCGCTCTCCGAAGGCCTCGGCCTGGAGAAGGTGGCCGTGCGCTGCCGCATTCCGGACCGCGAGAGCGGCGAGCTGCTCGACCGGGTGCTGGAGATCTCCAACTTCGAAGAGGCAGGCGTGGCTCTGCGCTTCCGCAAGCCCTCCGAAGCGCCCCTCAAGCCGCTGCGCGAGTATGCCCAGAAAGTCGTGGACCTGCGGCGCCGGGGCCTGCCCTATCCCTACGAGGTGGTCAAGCGGCTGGCGCCGTCGCAGCGCGAGGCCCAGGCGGATCTGCCCGCCGGCGAGCTCGTCGAGCACGACCTCGACGCCGAGGGCTGTCTCGTGCCGGTCGATCGGCCCTACGGCCGCAACACGGCGGGCGTCGTCGTCGGCATCGTCCGCAATTTCACCGGCCGTTATCCCGAGGGCATGACCCGCGTCATCCTGCTCGGCGATCCCAGCCGCGGCATGGGCGCGCTGGCGGAGCCCGAGTGCCGGCGGATCCTCGCCGCCCTCGACCTCGCCGCGGCGATGCGGGTGCCGGTCGAGTGGTTCGCTCTCTCGGCAGGCGCCCGGATCTCGATGACCGACGGCACCGAAGCCCTGGACTGGATCGGCCGCGTGTTGCGCCGCCTCGTCGAGCTCACGCAGGCGGGCCTCGAAGTCAACGTCGTGGTGCCCGGCGTCAACGCCGGCGCCCAGCCCTACTGGAACGCCGAGGCCACGATGCTGATGCACACCCGCGGCATCCTCGTGATGACTCCGGAAGGGGCCATGGTGCTCACCGGCAAGCAGGCTCTCGACTACTCCGGCGGCGTCTCAGCCGAGGACAACCTGGGCCTCGGCGGCTACGAGCGGATCATGGGCCCCAACGGCCAGGCCCAGTACTTCGCCCGCGACCTGGGCGAGGCCTGCCGCATCCTGCTGCGCCACTACGAGCACACCTGGGTCGCGCCCGGCGAGCGCTTTCCACGGCCCTGTCCAACGCGCGATCCGCGCGACCGTGACATCCGCGACTTTCCTCACGGCGGCGAGCTCGCGACGGTCGGCGACGTCTTCTCGGCCATCACCAATCCCGGACGCAAGAAGCCATTCGAGATCCGCCGCGTCATGGCAGCCGTCTCCGACCAGGACCATCCGCCTCTCGAACGCTGGTACGGCATGCGCGACGCCGAGATCGCCGTGGTCTGGGACGTCTGCCTGGGCGGCCATTCGGTCTGCCTGCTGGGCTTCGAGTCCAAGCCCCTGCCACGGCTCGGCTGGGCTCCTGTCTACGGTCCAGAGCAGTGGACCGGCGGCACCCTCTTTCCGCTGGCGTCCAAGAAGGTGGCGCGGGCCATCAACGCGGCGAGCGGCAACCGGCCGCTGGCCGTGCTCGCCAACCTCGCGGGCTTCGACGGCTCGCCGGAGTCCATGCGCTTCTGGCAGCTCGAGTACGGCGCCGAGATCGGCCGCGCGGTGGTGAACTTCAAGGGTCCCATCGTCTTCTGCGTCGTCTCGCGCTACCACGGCGGCGCCTTCGTGGTCTTCTCGAACGCCCTTCACGACAACATGGAGGTGTCGGCCCTCGCCGGATCCTACGCGTCGGTGATCGGCGGCGCGCCCGCCGCGGCGGTCGTCTTCGCCCGCGACGTGGACCGGCGGACGCGAGAAGACGCACGGATCGTGGAGCTGGAGAAGGCCATCGCCGGCGCCGAGCGAAGCGACAAGGCGCGGCTGCGCGCGCGGCTCGAGGAGGCCCTGGAGGCCGTGCGCTCCGAGAAGCTGAGCGAGGTGGCCGAGGAATTCGACGGCGTCCACAGCGTCGAGCGCGCGCAGCAGGTGGGCTCTGTCCACCACATAGTGGCGCCGGAGCGGCTGAGGCCTTATTTGATCGAGGCGGTCGAGCGCGGGATGGCGAGGGAGTTGTCCGGCGGCGCAGTTACCAGCGAGGCTCCCAAAGGTCCTCGAGCTGGAGGCTGAAACCGGGCAGGATCGGATCGGCACTGACGGTCTTCTGCCGCTCAAGAACCTCTGGAGTCTCCCCCGGACGATAGACGTACACGGCCCTGCCGACCGGATCGAGCAGAAAACCGAGCACGCTGCCGTTCTCGATGAATTCCTCGACTTTGTGCTGCTGGGCGGAGAGAGCATCGCTGGGAGACCGCAGCTCGATGACGAAATCGGGGCACAGCGGGAGGAACTTCTCCTTCTCGTCGCGGCTCAGCTCAGAGAGGCGAGAACGTCTCACCCAGGCGGCGTCCGGAGACCGCATTGCACCATTGGGCAGCAGAAATCCTGCCGACGAGTCGAAAACGACTCCCGTGCCGTCAGCGAGCGACCACTTTTCGAGTTGGAAGATGACGTTGGCGTTGCGTCGCGAGGATTCGGCGCCCACGGGCGGCATGATCACCAGGTCTCTCTCGGAAGTGCGCTCGATCCTCAGCTCCTTGTTCAACCGGCAGAGCTCGAAGAGCTGATCGTCCGAAAGTAGGACGCCGGGCGGGAGCCGCAAGGCTACGGTCTCCTCGCTGCTCGGCTGGATCGAAAGCGGCGCCACTGCCATGTGGCCCAGTGTAGCCTGGATCTTGGGCCGGCTCAAGGGAAGGACGGCTGGAGGAAGCGCTGGAGGGCGTGCGTTCCGAGAAGCTGAGCGAGGCGGCGGGGAGGCAGGAGCTGCCATGCCCACTGACGCTTGACGTTAATAGCGTGGCGCGTTACTATGATGCTCGATGATCCGGAGCTTCCGCGAGAGAGAAACAGAAAGGATCTTTCAGCGGTTGGGCTCCCGTCGGTTCTCGACACCGGTAGTGGCATCTGCTCTGCGGAAGCTCCTGATCCTGGACGGCGCCGATTCGCTGCAGGACCTGCGGGTGCCCCCAGGGAACCGGCTGGAGAGCCTGCATGGCGATCGCCAAGGACAGTTCAGCATCCGGATCAACGACCAATGGCGTATTTGCTTCCGTTGGTCCGAAGGCGATGTTTATGACGTCAAGATTACAGACTACCACTAGACCAGGATAGAGGCACAATGAGCAAGAAGCTTCCACCCATACATCCCGGAGAGATCCTACTCGAGGAGTTTCTTCGGCCAATGAGATTAAGCCAGTACCGGCTCGCCAAGGATATTGGGGTACCTGCTCGTCGTATCAACGAGATCGTTCATGGACAGCGGGCGATCAGTGCTGACACCGCTCTTCGCTTGTCGCGTTTCTTCGGCATGAGTGAGCGTTTCTGGCTGAATCTTCAGGTTCGATACGATCTCGAAGTCGAGAAGGACCGCCTAGGTGACAGGCTCGATAGCGAGGTTCATCAAATCCCGAGCGACCTACCGATGCAGCGCGTTGCCAAAGGGAGGGGGCCGCAGTAGTTTCCACCGCGGCCGCAGTATTTCGCACTGCAAGACCGGCGTGGCGAAGGAGCTGAACCTCGAATCCACCGGCTTGCCCTGAGCAGCTCCTCCGCCGGTCTCCGGGTTCTCGCCTACTTCTTCCTGCTTTGGATCGCCTTGGAGAGGCGGAGCAGTATCTCCCGCTGCAGCTTGGGCTCGTAGTACTTCGCCCAGAAGTCGCAGTTGGCGTTCTTCGCAAGAGGATCGACGGAATTGCCGCCTTGCGGGTTCGTCAGGATGTTCTCGTTGAGGGTGTAGTAGTTGTAATTCGGACTGTTCCCCAAGGGCTGCCAGGAGCCGTTGGGGCTCCCCTGAGAACCGAAGGCATTCCAGAAGCCCGACATCATCTGGGACAGCTTCTCCTCGTCCGGCTGGAACTTGTAGCTCGTCGGGCACACCGCCTCAGGGGTATTGAAGACGAACGGCAGCTCGTCGGCGTGGCAGACCTGGCCACTGCAGATGCACGCCACGGGCCAGAAGCAGGCAGAGCTGGGAACTTGATTGAAGTAATACATATAAAGATCACCGGGCGTGGGCGCGTGAGTGGCCAGGTAGCGGTTGGAGCAGGTGAAGAGAAAGTCGGTGAAGACGTTCGCCAATTGCGGAGTGCAGTCGCTGCCCTTCGTCTTGCACGCGTACCGGCTGCTCGATTGTTTCTCAACACCGGCGTCGATTCCGAAGAGAGTGCCGAGCATATCCGAATAGTAGTTTGGACCGAAGGTCTTGTATTTTTTCTTGATGCCGCTGGCTGCGAGAAAGGCGAACTCCGTCCCCTCGTTCTGATTGGTCCCCAGCAGCATCGGGACGTTGAGGCTCCCTCCTGCGTTCACGGGTTGCGTTTTCAGCAGCAACGTCCTATCGAGCGCGGGAGACCAGAGCAGGAGCGATTCCAACTTCAGCCCGGCTTTAAGGGGAGACACGGCCCACGCGGTCAGCTTGGAGGATACTTCGGCTGTCATGAGGTCGGCAACGGATTTCTTCTGCATGCACTTGGCGCTGCAGCCCCACACGCCGTTCACGATCCACCTGGCGAAATGGTTTCCCACCTCCGTGGCGGTGGGGAGGTCCTTGTAGGGCACGCCGAGAGGGTTGCTTTCCATCATCGCCCGCTTGAAGAGCGGCTTGCTCGAAGGGCTGGAGAGGGCGTGCAGCCCGACGGACATGGCACCGGCGCTCTCGCCGAAGATCGTGACGTTGAGCTTGTCGCCGCCGAAGCCCTGGATGTTGTCCTGCACCCATTGCAGGGCCATGATCTGGTCGCGAAATCCGAAGTTGTTGTTGTTGTCGTCGGTGATTCCTTTCATGGCCAGAAAGCCGAGAACGCCCAGCCGGTAGTTGAAGGAGACCACGATCTCGTTCCCCGTCGCGGCCAGATAGGTGCCGTCGAACAGCGGCGCCGAGCCAGAGCCTTCGATGAACGCTCCGCCGTGGATGTACACCATCACCGGCCATCCCGAGGCAGGCGGAGAGCCTTTCGGCACCCAGACGTTGAGGTAGAGGCAATCTTCGCTCTGCGTGGGTTTCGGGTAGGTGCAGGTGGGGAGCGGGCTCGGACAATTCGTCGCAGCGGGGCAGCTCGTGGGCGGCGGCGCGCCTCCCGGCGCCTGCGGGCAGATGTTGCCGTACTGAATCGCCTGGAAGGGCACCGGGGTGGAGGGCATGGCGGTCAACGCCTTGGTGTTCTTCCAGCGCAGCCCGGCTTCTTTCGTCGGCGCTTGCGCGTAGGGGATGCCGACGTAGGCGGAAACGGACTGCGTGCTGCCCGTGACCTGCGTCGAATCCGTGAAGCCGCAGACCGAGCCGCTCGGCTTGTTGAGGGTGACGGTCGGAACGGCGGAATCGCACGCAGCGGCTTGGGCCCGGACGGCGGGCGGCAACCCCATGGCAAGAGCGAGCGACAGAGCCGAGAGGATCACGACTCTCTTCGGCAGCGGCGAGCATAGAACACTTTTTGCTTTCACGCGCATAATTCATCCCTCCTCATTGAAGGTTGGACTACAAAGACAGCGGCCGGGCCGGACAGCTCCCGCGGCCGCATCTCACAGAATTCTTCTTGCTTCGGTGGGGCTATTCTAGCACACCGGCAACGCGGCAGACGTGGTATCTTCCATCCTCAGAGCTGTCATCAACGGAGGCCACGAAAGGAAACGCCATGACTTATCCGTCTCAACCCGCCCCGCCCCCTCCGGGCGCACCGCCGCCGCCGGCTCAGAAAACGGGGCTCGGCCCTCTCGGCTGGGTGCTCATCGGCTGTGGCGGCCTGATCGTCGTCGCCGCTATCGTGTTCGGCGCCATCGCCTGGTACGCCAAGAGCAAAGTCGAGCAGTTCGCGGAAAATCCCACCTTCAACGCCGCCAAGCTGGCGGTGCGGGTGAACCCGGATCTCGAGCTCGTCAGCAGCGACGAGAAAACCAGCACCCTCACCATCAAAAACAAAAAGACCGGCGAGGTGGTGACCATCAACGCCGAGGACGCCAAGAACGGCCACTTCGAGTTCAAGACCAAGGACGGGACGTCCGTCATCGACGCCTCCGGGCAACAAGGAACCTTCAAGGTAACCAACGACAAAGGCGAGACCGCCTCCTGGGGAGCCGGGACGGCGAAGAACCTCCCCTCCTGGGTGCCCAACTATCCAGGCGGAACCGTGCAAGGAACCTTCGACACCAACAACGCCGAAGGCCGCTCGGCCGCCTTCACGGTGACCACGAGAGATTCCGTCAGCCAGGTGCTGGACTATTACGAAGCACAGCTCAAGGGCGCCGGTTTCAAGGTGGAGAAGAACACCTACAGCGCCAACGACAAGGTCGCCGGCGGCTCGGTCACCGCCACCAGCGACGACCAGAAGCAGACGGTGAGCGCGATCGTCTCCAGCGCCAATAGCGAGACGACGGCGATCATCACCTTCCAAGAGAAGAAGTAGACCGCTCAGTACAGGGACGCCGCCGCTCTCATCTGCCGCAGAGCGAGCGCATAGAGAGCGGCGGCGAGCAGTGCAAGCAGTCCTGTAGCGAGCGGCGAGGGAGCCCGGCCGAAGAGCAGGGCACCCCGCCACGCCTCCACCGTCAGAGTCAACGGATTGACGCGGGCGACGGCGGCCAGCCAGCCGGGCATCTCGCGGTGCGGCACCAGGGCGGTGCTGGTGAACAGCAGCGGCATGTTGACCAGGTGCACGAAGGTGGCCATCGACTCCTGAGCCCGCGCCCTCAGGGCGACGGCGCAGGAGAGGCAGGAGAAGGCGGCGGCGAAGAGCGCCAGGCAGAGGAAACCCGAGACCAGCGCCGCCGGCGCGAATCGCACCCGCGCCCCCACCAGGAGCGCCAGAGCCAGCACCGCCGCCGCTTGCAGAAGGAGGCGGACGGCGTCCGCCAGCACCTTGCCGGCGAGGATGGCGCCGGCGCTCGCCGGCGTGTTCAGCATCCGCGGCAGGAATCCCGTCTGCAGGTCGCGAATCCAGCCGATCCCCGCTTGCGAGGCACCGAAGAGCACAGTCATGGCGCTCACCCCTGGCGCCAGGAAATCGACGTAGGTAAACCCCGCCGGCAGATCCACCAGCGGAAAGCGGTGGAAGAGGAAACCGAAGAAGAGCATCCAGACGAGCGGCTGTCCGAGCGAGAAGGTGAGGACCACCGGCCGGCGCCAGGTGACGGTCCAGGTGCGCCGCGCCACGGCGGCGACCACGTCCAGGGCGGAGCTCATTCTTTTTCCCGGCCCCGGCGCGGCGCGAGGACCGCCGGATCGCGCCCGGTCGAGCGCCGGAAGAGCTCGGCCAGGGTCGCGCAGCCGTGCTCGGCCATCAGCGCTCGCGGTTCCCCCATCGCCATGATTCTCCCCTGTTCCAGAATCGCGATGCGGTCCGCGTGGCGCTCGGCCGCCGCGAGATCGTGGGTCACCACCGCCACGGCGCGGCCGGACCGCGCCCGGCGCTCGAGCTCCGCCCACAGAAAGTCATTCCCTTCGATGTCGAGCCCCGCCGTCGGCTCGTCGAGCAGCAGCAGGTCGGGATCGTGGATCATGCCGGCCGCGAGATGAAGGCGGCGCCTGAGGCCGCCGGACCAGGTAGACAAAGGGCGCTGCAGGTGCGCAGTGGTGCCGAAGATTTCGGCGAGCTCGTCCACTCTTCGCGCCCGCTCGGCCCGCGCCACGCCGTAGAGAGCGGCGAGCAGGGCGAGCACCTCGCCACCGGTCATCTCGGGATCGAGCGCCGGCTCCTGAGAGATGTAGCTCGCCCGGCGGCGCAGCTCGCGGCCGGCACGGCGGCTCGCCGGCTGGTGGACGCCGAGGATCTCGACGGTGCCCGCGCTCGGCGCGAGAAGACCGGCGAGGATGCGCAGCAGGGTGGTCTTGCCGGCGCCGTTGGCGCCCAGGAGGGCCGTGAGGGTGCCGGCCGGCAGATCGAGATCGACGTCCGAGAGCGCCCGCACCCTCGCCGCGGGGTACTCCTTCGAGACCCCGCGGAGCGACGACGATGGCGCGCTGGTTTCGTCCGCTGTCACCTGGGAGCGATTCTAATGAATCGAACGGCCCTGGTGGTCCTCCGAAGCGACGCCGCCTCCAGCGGCCGGCGGACAGTTGGGCGCCGACGGGATCAGGTTCCCCGGAACGCACTCGGGCTGGCCATACGGCACCGATTTGCCCCACTTCGTCGGATCGTCCTTGCAGACCGTCTGCACGTTGAACATCATGCCGCGGTCCTCATGGCCCAGGAAGTGGCAATGGAGCACGTACTCGCCGGTGAACTCCAGGTAGCGGTGCCGGAAGAGGACATAGCCGTTGCCCGTGTAGGTACAACCGCACACCGACATCTTGCCGGGAACGGTGGTGGTCCACTGGCCGTTCCAGACGCCGCCGTGATTGTTCGTGCAGGTGGCCGGGCACTTCACCTTCGCGTCGTCGTTGTTCCAGATCGGACCGGCCTTGACGTCCCAGGTGCTGTTCTGGACCGGCAGGGCGATCGTGTCCTGCCAGACGGGGCTGGCGTACTTGACGAAAGGCACCGGCTGGTTGTTGATGACGGTGCCCTGCTCGAAGAGCTGAAACGGGTTGATGTGGATGTGGAAAGGATGCGCCAGCGGGCTGCTGTTCTGGACAATCCAGGTGTCCGTCGTGCCGAGCCTCGTGGTGATATTGGAGCAGTTGGGGTTGTATTGCACGCCGTTGATCTTGAACTGGGTCGTCGGATCGCCCGGGCCGCCGGTCATCTGGAAGTCCAAGCCGAAGTTGTCATCCGTCTTGGCGGGAACGGTCTGCAGATACCAGGGCATCGGAGGCCACTTCGACGGCGGCGGAAAGCCGGTCGCCAGGGCCTTCTTCGGCGCCGTCGCCGTCGGAGCCTCGACGACCAGCGTGACGAGGGCGGGCTCGGAGCTCGCACCGCTCGCTTTGGCGGCGTCGAGCCGTACCGCCTCCAGCTTCAGCAGGCCCTCATCGCGCAGCCGGATCTTCTCCAGCTTCCCCTCGCCGACCTTGCTCTTGCCGGCGAGGTGGTGGGTCAGCCGGTAGACGCCCGGCGTCGCGGGAGCCTCGATGAGGAAGTCCGCGCGGTTGCCTGGCGAGATGGTGAACTGGCTGGGGTCCCTGGGCTCGAAGAGCGGCTGCGAGGCGTAGTTCTCCGGCGAGAAGCGGACGCCGTCCATGGCGATCTGCCGCACCTTCACGTCATCCGGAAAGTTGAGCGAGACCTGCGCCGCCACCTGCATCGTGGCGTTGACGAACCGCCAGCGCTGCACTTCCCCGGGACTCATATGCACGGTTGGGCTGACTTGTCCGTTGACGAGGTAGGGCGGCGCGATCACATTGCCGTAGAGGTTGGTCGTCGCCGAGACCTGCTGCAGAACGAGGAGCTTCTCCACCAGCTTGCCGCCGTAGTAGCCACGCAGCCAGTCGTCGAACTTGCCTTCGATGATCAGCGCGCCCGGCATGCCGTTGGCCACCTGCAGAGAGACCGAGCCGTGCTTGTGCGGGTGGTACCAATGCGTACCCTCGGCCTGGGTCGGCGGCGGCGGATCGACGTCGTACTGGAACTTGCCGTACGCCACCGTGCCGCGGGGGTCCATGGGATGGTCGTCCACCGGGGGTTTGGCGCCGGCCGGCAGAGCAGGCCGCAGCTCGAGGAGCACGAAATCCTGCGGTGACTGCGGCGAGACGTGGGTGCCGTGGAAGTGGAGGTTGGTGGTGTTGTCGCCGTGGAAGCACTCGGGCCAGGTCTGGCTCTGATTGACCAGACAGCAGCAGCCGGCGAGGAGCGTACCCTTGCCCGCCGCCGCCGCGCATGCGAGGCCCGTAGGAAGCTTCGTCGTGGAGCAGTCCGTGCCGGTGCCCGCGCAAGCGTCGTCGCACTTGCCGTGCTCGATCGTGTCCGGCGCCAGGTTGTTGACGAGAAGCACCTTCAGGCGATCGCCCGGCGTGGTCTTGGTGCCTTTGCCCCTGGCGCCCGGCACCAGCTCCTCCTGCTTGCGGATGTGGAACGTCGGCCCGGGAAAGCCGTAGATCGGCTGCCCCGTCTTCGGGTCCGCGTAGACGTAGGTCCGCAGGGACTGCACCTGATACGACCAGTTGCCCTGCGTATCCTGGGTGGGAACGCATTGCTGCTTGAGCTCGACGTTGAACGTCGTGCTGAGCACGTGATTCGCGTCGGGCCTCAGCTCCGGCGGCTCGCGCAGCTCCTCGCCGGTCGGGACGGTGGATGGGCAGGTGATCGAGCTCTGCGCCAGTGCGGCTCCGGCGGAGAGAGCCGTCAAGAGGGAGGCGCACAGGGCGCCTTGCCAGAAAAACGACTCGTTTCGCGACATTCCTCGACCCTCCATCATCCCATCATCGCGGCCGCGCAACGCGGCGAGACCGCTCGAATCAAGCCTGAGGCTGTCAATCAGCTTAGGTGCGCAATCACTACCACGAAGGAGCCGGGCGGTCAAGGCGCGTCCCGATACACGATCGTCCCCACCTGCTCGCCCGCCAACGCCGCGGCGATCCGCTCGGGCTTGTGTCCATTGACGATCTGGAAGCGGTCGAGCAGGCGGGCGTTCTCCAGGAGGTCGATAAGGACCCGCTCGAACGGCAGCGTCGGGAGGCCCAGCCGCCGCAGCTCGGAGACGGCGATCTCCGGAATGAACCTGGCGGACGGCTCGCGCTTGGGGTCCGCGTCGTAGAGGCCGTCGACGTCCTTGACCAGGGTCAGGCTGCGGCAACCGAAGCACTCGGCGAGCAGGAAGGCGCCGGCGTCCGTGCGGTGCGGCGGAATGCGGCCGATGCCCGGCGGATGCTCCCAGAGCGAGTAGGGCGGCACGCTGCTGAACACCACCCCCGGCGCGCTGTGGAGGAAGAGCGGCAGCAGGTGACCGAAGATCTCCGGTGGAATGGCCACCACGCCCTGAGGGGCGAGGAGAGTGCCGAGGATGTGGGCGTTGGCGAGGGCGTCGGCGGCGGCGAGCTGCGCCAGCACGCCGGTGGGCAGCCCCAGGTCGATGCCGATCGAAAACACGTGGCGCGTGCGCACGCCGCCGCCGGTGCCGAGGATCAGCTTCCATTTCTCGAGGCACTCGGCGAGCACCTCCACCAGCGGATGGACCACGGCCCGCCCGGCGTCGAAGATCGACCGGCCGCCGATCTTGAGCACGTGCGCCTCGGGGAGCATGCGATGGACCCATCCTTCGGTCGAGCGCTCCACCTGCCGGTCGAGCAGGCTCTCGCGCATCAGCCGGGAGCGCACGTGGTGCCGCGGCTTGGTGTCGGTCTCGGGATCGATCATCGGCAGGAAGTCGGGTTCAGTCACGCGGCGTGCTCCTCCGTTCAATCGGCGCTGTCTTCAGTCGGCAAAAATGATCGTTCCCACCGGCTCCCCATCGAGAGCGCGGGTGAGGTTGCCCGGCACCAGGCCGTTGATGACCTGGATCGATCGCCGGTGCTGGGCGTTCGCCATGAGGTCGAGGACGGCGCGCTCGACGACGACGTCCTGGAGGTCCAGTTCCTTGAGCTCGGAAACGCTGATCCGTGGGATGAAGCGGGCGCCGGAGTCTTTCTTGGGATCAGCCGTATAGAGGCCGTCGACGTCCTTGACGTAGATCATCGAGCGCGCTCCCAGGACCTCGCTCACCAGGTAGCTGCCGGTATCGGTGCGGTGCGGCGGAATACGGCCCACGGCCGGATTCTGCTGCCAGTAGATGTAAGGCGGCATGCCGAAGAAGATGACGGCGCCGCGCTCGGCAAGATAGAGCGGAAGCTGGGCGAACTGGGCCGGTTCGATGAAGGGGATGCCGTGCTTGGCCAGCAGATAGTTCAGCATGCGGGCGTTCTGCATGCTGACGAAGGTGCCGAGCACGGAGAGCACGCCGGTGGGCATGCCGAGGTCGAGGCCTACGCTGTAGGCGTGCCGCGCCCGCGTCCCGGCGCCGGTGCCGAGGATCATCTCGTGGCGTCCAAGGTTGGCGACGATTTCCTCGATCAGCGGGAAGACCGCCGCCCGGCCGCGGTCGATGAAGCTCTGGCCGCCGATCTTGATGACGTTGGCGTCCGGCAGGATGTGGATCAGCGAGGGTCCATCCGTTCGCGAGAGCAGCTCCTCGTCGTTGAGCGAGCCCTCCACGAGGGCGTGCCCCAGCTCGGTCAAGAGGTCGTCTACGCGGTCTCCCTGTTCCATCTGCCGGCTTTCTCCTCCAGGGACGCCCCTACATTCACGGAATGCGATGGAGGGCCACGCCTTCGAGAACGTACGCCTCCTGCGACTCCCGGGCGGCGTCGAGATCGCCGAAGGTCTCCACCGCCCAGGTCTCCAGCTCGCGCAGCACCTCTTCCTGTACGCCTGGAGGCAGGAGAGTGCCGCCCAAGCCTGCCTTGGCGCGCCAGCTCGCGATCGACTGGCGCGGCACGTGCCGCACGCTCCAGCGCGCCACCACGGTCTTCGGCAGCTCGGCGGCGCCGCGCTCGCGGCAGGCGTCGAGGAGGCGCCGGCCGCCGGCGGAGCGCACCGGGAAGCCGCGCTCCCGCACCCGCCGCTGCATCTCCCTCGACAGGCGCGCCTTGACGCTCTCCGGCCGGCGCTCGACCCAACCCAGCACGCACGCGCCGCCGTCCGGCGAGACCACCCGGAAGAGCTCGCCGGCCACGTGCTCCAGAGGCAGCAGGTGGATCGCCCGCGAGCTGAAGACCAACCGGACCGAGCCGTCGGGCAGCGGCCAGGGCCGCGCGGCGTCCGCCTGCACGAGCCCGGCGCAGATGACTCCCGGACGATGCCGGAAGATCTCCAACATCCCCCGCGAGAGATCCAGCCCGACGTAGGACACGGGATGGTTCAGGAACCAGCGGCCGATCATGCCCGTGCCGGCGCCGATCTCGATCATCCTGTCGCCGGGCCGGGCCCGCGCCAGCCTGAGGGCGGCCACAGCGATCTTGCGGCAATCCTCCTCCGGCAGACCCACTCGCAGGTCGAACTCCGGCGCCTGCTCGTCGAACGAAGTCGGCGAGCCGGGCTCGGGCTCCAGCCGCGAAGCAGTCTGCATGCTCGCAATTCCGGATCAGCTCAACGTGCGCGCAACATACGCGAAAGGGCCACGGCAGAGCAAGCGGCCCGTGAATCTAAGCCCGGGGCATACTCATCTCTCACGACGTTTCGGCAACCGACCGCAAGACCTGCTGTGACGGAGCAGCCCTGCGTGCTCCCTTCGCCGGTAAACCGAGCCCCTGGGATGGGAGAGGAGCCGCGGATTCCTGAAATCTCTCTGCAAGTCGCCGTCATCTGTACAAAGGGTTCTGGCGCCGCTGACCCGGGCGAGAGCCACGACATGGGAATCGTTTGACCGGCAGAGGCCTGTCCTGATGACAGTGGCCTCTTCCACACGGATGGCTTCATCCGGGAAGAGCAGCGCCCGGCCGGCCTGAAGCAGCGTCCTGAGATAACGGCGTGCCTTCTCGAGTCTCGCCAGCTCCGTTGCGAGCCTGCCACCGTAGACGACACAGCCATCCCGTTGTTCCAGCCAGTCGAGGACCGGTACGAAATCAGGCTGAGGCGGACTGGAAAAAACGGCCGCAGCCACGCTTGCATCGACGATCAGGCACACGCTTCAGCCTCCTAGGAACCTTCTCTCTTCCTCCAGGAAGAAGCTCCGGTATCCAGGAGGCGGATCGAGGATGTTGCCTTGGTCGTCCAGCGACAGCTCGTGGATGTGCGCCTCACCGTTCCGGCGCTCGAAATACAGGAGAGAGACATCCTCAGGTGTGATGCCCTTTTTGTCGCGGATGTCCATTC
>Ga0134122_10001492_pt1 | contig 16917 bp, 16 predicted proteins | sample KB302_FD_96461 | JGI IMG/M metagenome (GOLD analysis project Ga0134122, IMG submission 96461) | Terrestrial soil microbial communities without Nitrogen fertilizer from Kellogg Biological Station, Michigan, USA - KB3-0-2 | ecosystem: Environmental > Terrestrial > Soil > Unclassified ... | reverse complement strand
CGGATCTCGTCGATCAGCCCTTCGATCTCCTTGGTGGACTCCAGCACGTTCTCCGCCAGGCGCCGGATCTCCTCCGCCACCAGCGAGAAGCCGCGGCCCACCTCGCCCGCCTTGGTGCCCTCCAGCTCGGCGTTGAGCGCCAGCAGGTCCGACTTGTCCGCCACCCCGTTGATGAACTCGACGATCTGGCCGATCTGCTGGACCCGCTTGTTGAGCTTGTCCACCGCCTCGGCGATGGCCTGGTTGTCGTGCCGCATGCGGTCCATGGACTGGCTGAACGCCTCCGCGGACGCCTGGCCGTCCTGGGCCGCGGCGAGCGTCTTCTCCGCGATGTCCGCCACCGAGGAGGCGTTCTCGGCGATCTGCCGCGCGGACCGGGCCAGCTCCTCGGTGGTGGCGGAGGTCTCGTTGAGCGCGGACGCCTGCTCGGAGGCGCCGTGCTCGTAGCGGGCGGAGGTGGCGACGATCTGCTCGGTGGTGCTGCCGATCTGGATGCCCGCGCGCTTGAGCTGCGAGAGCACGGTGGTGAGGTGGGACTGCATGGCGGTGAAGGCGGCGGACACCGCCCACACCTCGTCCTCGGCGGGGATGGCGCGCGGGGTCTGCACCCGCCCGTCGGCGATGGCGCTGGCCTCTTCGGCGATCTCCCGCATCGGCGCGGCGAGCGCGGTCCCGCCCAGGTAGGCGGTGAGCACCGCCAGCCCGAACACCAGGAGGCCCATCGTCGCCACCTGGGCCATCGCCGCGCGCCGCACCTCCGCCGCCGCCGCCCGCCGCGCGGGCTCCGAGGCGCCGTGCACCACCTCCGCGTAGCCCTGCCGCGCGAAGGTGGAGGAGAGGTCCGCGGTGAGCGCCGCCGGACAGATGACGCAGATGGCGGTGAAGAGCACCAGCCGGCCGCGGATCTGCGCCCGCCGCGGCGGGAACGCGGCGATGGCGTCGTCCGCCTTCAGCCCGGCGCGGCAGAGCACGCGCACCAGCTCCCGCGCGCGCAGCGACATCAGGCAGTACCCCAGCAGCGAGGTGGGCGGCCCGAAGAGCAGCGCCATCGCCAGGAAGCGGCCGGGGATGCCCAGCTGCACGCCGGGGTAGAGCAGCTTCAGCCCCAGGCCCACCGTCAGCCCGCCCACCACCCAGACCAGGAGCGAGTAGCGGAACAGCTTCTCCGGGACGGTGAGCGCCTCCTTCACGGCCTGCTGGAGCAAGGCGGTCTGCAGCGCCTCCCGGCCGCGGGCCAGCGACAGCAGCGCGCGCAGGTTGGCGCGGGCGCGCCACTGCAGGCCGGCCAGGCACACCGCCACGGTGACGAGGATCAGCAGGCCGAAGGTGATGCCGGAGCCGGCGGGGAGGTGCCGGGCGATGGTGAGGTAGGTGTAGTAGGCGGCGAGGACGGCGCCGACGATGCCGCTGATGACGCCGGGGGTGATCAGCGTGCTGGCGCGCTCCCGGATCTCTGCGTGGAGCTTGGTGGGGGGGGAGGCCATCAGGCGGCTCCTTCCTGCGGGCTGGTGGTCCGTCCCGGCCGCGGGGTCAGGGCCGTCGGCGGGCGCGGGCTCAAGGTCTGCGCCACCACCGCCAGCTCGCGCGCCAGGGCGGAGAGGTCGGTGGTGGCGCTGTTCATCTGTCGGGTGGCGTCCGCGCTCTGCTCGGTGACGCGGAGGATGTCGGCCATGGCGTCGGCCAGCTGGCTGGTGCCGGACTGCTGCTGCTGGGTGGCCAGGGAGATGGAGCGGACGGCCTCGCTGGTGTTGGTGGCCTGCCCGAGGATGGTGCGCAGGCTCTCCAGCACCCGGTCCGCGCTGGCGGCGCCGGCGTCGGTGGCCTTCAGGCCCGCCTCGGTGGCCATCACCGCGGCGTTGGTGGCGTCGCGGATCTCCTGGATCAGCCGGCCGATCTCCTGGGTGGAGTGCATCACGTTCTCCGACAGGCGCCGCATCTCCGCGGCCACCAGCGAGAAGCCGCGGCCCACCCGGCCCGCCTTGGTGCCCTCCAGCTCGGCGTTGAGCGCCAGCAGGTCCGACTTGTCCGCGATGCCGTTGATGAACTCGACGATCTTGCCGATCTGCTGCATCCGCTTGTTGAGCTTGACCACCGAGTCCGCCACCGCCTGGTTGTCCAGCTTCATCCGCAGCATGGAGGCGTAGAACTGCTCGGAGCTCTTCTGGCCGTCCACCGCCGCGCTGAGCGTCTTCTGCGCCACCCCCGCCACCTCCTGCGCGTTCTCGGCGATCTGGGCGGCGGAGCGGGCCAGCTCCTCGGTGGTGGCGAAGGTCTCGTTGAGCGCGGAGGCCTGCTCGTTGGCGCCCAGGCGCTGGTCGTCGAAGGTGGAGGAGAGCTGCTGCCCGGTGGCGGAGAGGCTGGTCCCGGCGGTGTGGAGGCGGGCCAGGTTGGTCTTCAGCTCGTCCTGCATGCGGGTGAAGGCGGCGGAGACCACCCAGGCCTCGTCCTCGGCGGGGACCACCTCCGGGCGGAAGGTCGCCCCGCGCGCCAGCGACAGCGCCTGTTCGCCGATCCGGCGGAGCGGCCGCCGCAGCTGGCTGCCCAGGTAGAAGGCGGTGCCGATGGAGAGCGCGGCGGAGAACCCGAAGAGGACGAACGGATGCCACAGCGGCGCCCGCTCCAGCGCCTCCCCCAGCGCCTCGCGCTCCGCCAGGTCCGGCGCCTTGACGATGGCCTCCACCGCGCGCTGGGCGCTGGTGAACGCCGCGTCCGCGGCGAAGATGACCGGGAACATCAGCGTGGCGGCCACGAACAGCACCAGGTGGCCGCGCAGCCGGTGGCGGTCCGGCGGGATGGCGCGGAAGACGTCCTCGGCGGGGACGCCCTCCTCGATGATGCGCTGGATGATGGGCCGGGTGCCGCCCGCCCCCAGGAAGCGCGCGAGCACGCCGGTGAACGGGCTGAAGGTCAGGCCCACCAGCAGGATGCGCAGCTCCGTGGCCGCGTCCGCGCCCCGGACGAGCAGCGCCATCGCCCCGGTGATGAGCAAGAGCGCGACGAACCAGTGCTCGAAGTTCGCCCGGAACAGGAAGGAAGGGAGGGTGCCCAGCTCGAACAGCGCCCGGCGCAGCTCCGACCGCTGGGGCCGGTGGCCCTTCTGGCCCAGCGCCCACGCGGTGGGGAGGCGGCCCTTGGTGCGCGTCCACACCAGCCACTGCACCAGGGCCAGCGAGGGGACGACGATCATCACGAACTGGCGGAACACGCCCGCCTTCCAGTCGCCGGTGACCTTGAGGTGGTAGCTGGCGGAGGGCGCGACGATCATCCCCACGGTCAATAGCGGGAGGAGGAGCTTGAGGCGCATCGCGCGCACGTCGCGCCACAGCTCGCGCTTCTCCGGAGCCTGGGGGGCCTGGGGCGCGTCAGCCACCGCGCGCCTCCTCGGCCTGGATGCGGAAGGCCGCCACGTTCTGCTGCAGCGCCCCGGCGAGCGCGCTCAGCGCCTCGTGGTGCTCGGTCAGCGACCCGGTGGCCTGCGCCTCCACCGTCACCCGGAGGATCTCCGACATCGCCTGGGCCAGCTGGGTGGTGCCGGACTGCTGCTGCTGGGTGGCGATGGAGATGGAGCGCACCGCCTCGCTGGTGCGGTCCGCCAGCTCCACGATGATGGTGAGGGCGGCCACCAGCTGGTCGGCGAGCACCGCGCCGGCCTGCATGGCCTTGATGCCGGATTCGGTGGCCATCACCGCGGCGTTGGCGCGGTCGCGGATCTCGGTGATGAGCAGGACGATCTCCTGGGCGGAGGCCACCACGGTCTCCGCCAGCCGCCGCATCTCCGCCGCCACCAGCGAGAAGCCGCGGCCCACCTCGCCCGCCTTGGTGCCCTCCAGCTCGGCGTTGAGCGCCAGGAGGTCCGCCTTGTCGCCGATGCCCTGGATGAACTCCACCACCTGGCCGATCTGCTGGACGCGCTTGTTGAGCCGGGCCACCGCGGCGCCGATGCGGTCGTTGTCCAGGGTCATGCGGGCCATGGAGAAGGAGAAGGCCTGGCAGCTGCGCTGGCCGGCGCGGGCGGCGCCGGCGGTGCGCTCCGCCATCTGCGCCACCTGGGCGCCGTTCTCGGCGATCTGCGCGGCGCTGGCGGCCAGCTCCTCGGTGGTGGCGGAGGTCTCGTTGAGCGACGCCATCTGCTCGTCGGCGCCGGAGGCGTTGGTGGAGGAGACGTCGCCCAGCTGGTCGGTGGACCGGGTGAGCTTGCGCGCCGCGCCCTGCAGCCGGGAGAGCGCGCCGGTGAGGCCCCGCTGCATGTCGGCGAGCGCGGCGCTGGCGGCCCACAGCTCGTCCTCGGCGGGGATGAACAGCACCCGGCCCAGGTCGCCGGCGGCGATGCGGCGCGCCTCGTCCGTGATGGCGCGCAGGGGCCGGCTGATCGCGCTGCCGGCCACCCAGGCGATGACCAGGCCCATGCCGATCACCAGGGCCACCAGCGCCGCCAGGTCCCAGCGGCCCTCGGCGGCCAGCTCGTTCGCCTTCGCCAGCCGCGCCGCCGCGTCCGGGAGGGCGGCCACCGCCTCCGTCCCCATCCGCATCTCCCGCAGCCAGACGTCCGCCATCAGGAGCGAGGGGGTGGCCACGCTCACCGCGGTGAACCACACCAGGCGCGAGCGGAGCTGGCGGCGGCGGGGCGGCCAGACCTCGGTGACCTGTTCGGTGGTCAGGCCCAGGGCGGCGACCTTCGCCGCCACCGCCCGGCTGCGCCCCAGGAGCAGCAGGTAGGCCAGGGTGGAGGTGATGGGCCCCATGGTCAGGCCCAGGGCGCTGATGCGCGCGCCGGCGTCCAGCCAGTGGACGGCGGGCACGAGGCTGAAGGCGATGCCGCAGAGGGTGGCGCCCGCGCCCCACAGGACCAGGTTGATCAGGAAGGAGCGGTCCGGGAACGCGAACGACTCGCGCACCGCCTGGCCGAGGTTCTCGGCGGTGGGCGGCAGCGCGCCCTCCCCCAGCTGGCCGAGCGTGCGCAGGTAGCGCTGCACCATCCCCTCCCCGAGGACGGTGAACAGGACCACGATGGAGCCGGCGATCATCGCGAACCACTTCCACGTGCCGGGCGGGATGACCAGCGTGAGGGAGGCGTAGAGCATCACCAGCGCGCCGCCCCCCAGCCCCGCCACGTTGGAGGGGAGGATGAGCCAGCGAGCCACGCCCTTGAGCGGCGAGGGCGTCACCTCATCCCCCCGTGCGCCACCAGGAAGCGGGAGAACTCCGAGAGGCGCAGGAGCGGCCACAGCCGGTCGCGGGCGAAGACGAAGCCGGCGATGCTCTTGCCCATGGCGCGCTCCAGCAGCGCGGGGGTGCCCAGGACGGTGGCGGGCTCGGCGAAGACGGAGACCTCGTCCACGCCCACCGCGTCGCCGTCGGCGGAGACCAGCGCGCGGCCCTGCTGGGGGGAGTAGCCGAACGCCAGCCGGGCGTGGGGCGAGCGCGCGGAGGAGGACCACGCCTCCACCTGCACCACGTCGCGGGCGCGGAAGGCGAGGTAGCCGTCGGCGGCGCGGCAGAGCAAGAGCCCCGCCACCATCGCGCTCGGCCGTTCGCGAGAGAGCTCCTGGGCCTCCGGCATTTCGCGCGCGCCCCCGCTCCCTAGCCGCCCTGGCTGAGGAAGTCGAAGAGCCCCTCGGGGTCGATCACCGCCACCTCGGAGCGGGCGGTGCGCGCCGGGCCGCGCAGGTGCATCCGCACCCCGCTGCCCCCGAGCGGCTCCAGCTTGCCCTGCACCGGGCTCACCCCGGCGACCTTGTTGGCCGTCAGGGCCAATGAGCCGCGGGGCAACCGCAGCAGCACCGCGCGCTGGGTGGACTCCGCCTGGGTGCCCACCAGCACCGCCAGGTCGACCACCGGGATGACCTCGCCGCGGTGGGCGAACACGCCCAGAAGGTGCGGGGGCCCGCCGGGGACGCGGGTCAGCTCCGGGAAGCTGACCACCTCGGAGGCGGCGTCCGCGGGGATGGCGAACCAGCTCTGGCCGCACGCGAAGACCAGATGGGACTGGCGCTGCTCTGACATGACGGCTCAGGCTACCACCAGGGGCGCGATCCGTGGACAAAGGCGCACGGCGGCCCCTCGCCCCGCCGGCTGCCAGAGCGCCGAACGGGTAGCCGGACGGGGCGCCGGGGACTCCCGAGCCGGGGCCTACTTCCCGGTGAGCTCGACGCGCCGGTTGGCGGCCCAGGCGGCCTCGTCGTGGCCGTCCACCGCCGGCTTGTTCTCGCCGTAGCCCACGGCGTCCAGCTTGCCGGCCGAGACGCCGAGGTCGGAGAGGTACTTCTTCACCGCCGCCGCGCGCCGGTTGGAGAGCTGGAGGTTGTACTCCTCGGTGCCGCGCTCGTCCGCGTGGCCCTCCAGCACCACCTTCTGCTTCGCCGACACCGCCTTGAGGCACTCCAGCGCCCCGTCCAGCACCTGGCGCGCCTCGGGGGTGAGGACGGTGTCGTTGAAGCCGAAGCGCACCGGCGGGAGGGCGCAGTCGGAGACCGACTCGTACTTCTTCTTGTTGGCGTCCGCGTCGGCGGAGGAGTCACCTGGCTTCTGGGCGTTGGGGTCGGTGACGCACTTGCCCTCCTCGCACTTCTTCTTGTCGCCGCACTGCACGTCCTTGGTGCACTCGGGCTTGGGGGCGCACTTGTTGGCCTGGCAGACGAAGTTGGCCGGGCAGTTCCCGTCCACCGCGCACTGCTGGCACTGGCCCGCGACGCAGTACTCGTTGTGCTCCTTGCACTGCGAATCGTTCTCGCACTTCGGATAGGCCGGCGGGCAGCCCGCCAGCGCGACCGCCATCGCCCCCACCGCCGCCGCCATCCACAGCTGGATCACCGTTCGCCGCATTGCGTAAACCCCTCTCTGCTTCGCGCCTCTACTGGACGGTTCGCGGGGGGTCAAAGCAAATCTCCCGCCGGCAAGCCGGTTGCAGTAAGGCTCCGTGCAGGCCCGAGAACCCCTTGATCCACCGATGCATTTCCCAGAAAGTGCGGCCAAACGGCCACACCCCCTGGGAAGCGGAGACGCAGATGCCCGCAACTGTCCTCATCGTCGACGACGAGAAGAACATCCTCCTCACGCTCAGCCAGGCCTTGCAGCTGCAAGGGTACAAGACGGAGTTGGCGGCGTCCGGGCAGATCGCGCTGGACGTCCTCTCCTCCCGCCCGGTGGACGCGGTGCTGATGGACGTGAAGATGCCCGACATGGACGGGCTGACCGCGCTGGAGAAGCTGCACGGCCAGCGGCCGAAGCTGCCGGTGATCATGATGTCCGGCCACGGCACCATCGAGACCGCGGTCAAGGCGACACAGCTGGGGGCGCGCGACTTCCTGGAGAAGCCCATCGCCCGCGACCGGCTGCTGGTGGCGCTGCGCAACGCGCTGGAGCACCAGGCGGTCATCGAGGAGCTCGAGGTCCTGCGGGACCAGGCGGGCCGCTTCGAGATGGTGGGCACCTCGGCCGCCATGCAGCGCATCTACGAGCTGATCCGGAAGACCGCGCCCACCGAGGGGCGGGTGCTGATCACCGGCGAGAACGGCACCGGCAAGGAGCTGATCGCCCGCGCCGTCCACCAGCACTCGAGGCGGAAGGCGGGGCCGTTCGTGAAGCTCAACTGCGCCGCGGTGCCGCACGAGCTGATCGAGAGCGAGCTGTTCGGCCACGAGAAGGGCGCCTTCACCGGCGCGGTGAGCGTGCGGCGCGGCAAGTTCGAGCTGGCGCACGAGGGCACCCTCTTCCTCGACGAGATCGGCGACATGCCGCCGGCGATGCAGGCCAAGCTGCTGCGCGTGCTCCAGGAGGGGGAGCTGGAGCGGGTGGGCGGCGCGGAGACGATCAAGGTCGACGTGAGGGTGATCGCCGCCACCAACAAGGACCTGGAGAAGGAGATCGCCCGCGGCCAATTCCGCGAGGACCTCTACTACCGGCTCAACGTGGTGCAGCTCCACTCGCCGCCCTTGCGCGAGCGCAAGGAGGACCTCCCCGACCTCACCGGCTCCTTCCTCAAGGAGGCGTGCGCCAAGAACGGGAAGAAGGGGATGACGCTGTCGCGGGAGTCGCTGATGGTGCTGGCCTCGCACGACTTCCCCGGCAACGTGCGCGAGCTGCGCAACCTGGTGGAGCGGCTGGCCATCCTCTGCGAGGGGCCGGTGGTCTCCGGGCCGGAGGCGGAGAACCTGCTCCCGCGGCGGAGCGGCGCGCCGGCGGCGGTGGTGCCGCAGCCGCAGCCGCAGCCAATGCCGGTGGCCATCCCGCCCCCGCTCCCCCCGGAGAGCGCGGCGCCCTCGATGGTTTCGCCCCAGCCGTCCGCTCCGGCCCAGGCCGCCGAGCCCCAGGCGCCGTCGCCGCGCGGGCGCGTGGACCGGCCGTTCCGGGACCAGGTGGAGGACGCGGAGCGGGAGATCATCCTCTTCGCGCTCAACCACACCAAGGACAACGTCACCGAGGCGGCGCGGCTGCTCGACCTGGAGCGCGGGCACTTCTACAAGAAGATGAAGTCGCTGGGGCTGCGGCGCGGGAACGGGACCACCCACCTGGCCGCGCCCGACTCGGCCGGCGAGGCGCAGGAGGAGAGCTCCGAGGCATGACCGAGCCATGAGCGAGGAGGGCGAGGCGCTGGCGCAGCACGTGGCCGCGGAGCTCCGCGACCCGGAGCCGAAGGGGTTCACCTTCGACGAGGCGGTGCTGCGCCAGGACGCGAGCCTGCAGCGGCTGGCGGAGTACCTAGGGCAGGAGCCGGAGGCGTCCGTGGCGGAGGCGCTGGGGCGGCTTTTGGAGCAGGAGCGGGACGGGTGGGTGCAGCTCAAGGTGCTGGAGTTGGCGGACCGGCTGGCCCCGGCGGCGGCGGCGCCCGCGCTTTTGGCCTACGTGGAGGCGAGGGCGGGCGCGGAGGAGCCGCGGGTGCGCTTTCTGGCGGGGCGGGCGTGCGAGGTGCTGCTGCGGCTGCCGCTGGACCTGGAGGCGCGGGCGAAGGCGCAGGCGCTCTCCGCGGGGCCGCTGCGGGAGGTCTCGGTGGCGCGGGGGCAGGCGCTGCGCGCGCGGGCGATGCACCGGCCGCGGCGGGTGGAGTGGGCCATCCTGGTGGCGATGATGGTGCTGGGGCTGTCCGGGTTGATCTTCGCGTTCCAGGCGCTGCGCTGAGCCCTGGACTGAGCGCGGTGGTGTGGCATCGTCGGAGCCCGGATGGGGACCGTTCGCGGTGAGGTGGGCTGGCTGATCGTCCGGGTGACCTCCGGCGTCTGCCTGGCGTTCTTCCACGGCTACTCGAAGGTGTTCCTGGGCGGGGCGTCCGGGCTGGTCGCCACCCTGGGAAACATGGGCTTCCCGGCGCCGCTCTTCTTCGCCTGGTGCGCCGCGCTGGCGGAGTTCGCCGGGGCGCTGCTGGTGGCGGCCGGGCTGGCCACGCGCTACGCCGCCGCCGCCGCGGCCTTCACCATGGCGGTGGCGCTCTACAGCCAGCGCAGCGACCCCATCCACCGGATGGAGCTGGCCATCCTCTACCTGGCGCCGATGGTGGCGGCCGCGCTCATCGGGGGCGGGCGCTACAGCCTGGACGCGTGGATCCGCCTGCGGTGGCCGATCGAGCGGCGCGGCTAGAGCTGATTGTGTAGGGTGCGCCCCCATGCGCATCCTCGTCGCGGACGAATTCCCCAAGAAGCACCTGGAGGGCCTGCGCGCTCTCGGGCTCACGGTCGACTTCTCCCCGGGCCTCAAGGGCGACCAGCTCGCCGAGGCCGCCAAGAGCGCCTCCATCCTGGTCGTCCGCAGCACCGAGGTCCCCGCCCCCGTGTTCCAGGCGGCCAAGGGGCTGTCGCTGGTCATCCGGGCGGGCGCGGGCGTCAACACCATCGACGTGAAGGCGGCCTCCGAGCACGGCGTGTTCGTCGCCAACTGCCCCGGGCAGAACGCCATCGCGGTGGCCGAGCTGACCATGGGCCTCATCCTCGCCATGGACCGGCGCATCCCGGACAACGTGGCGCGGCTGCGCGAGGGGAAGTGGCAGAAGAAGGTGTTCTCCAAGGCGCGCGGGTTGTACGGGCGGAAGCTGGGGCTGGTGGGGACGGGCTCCATCGCGGTCCACACCGGGCGGCGGGCGCTGGCGTTCGGGATGAAGGTGCGGGCGTACTCGCGCAGCTTCTCCGACGCGCGGGCGGTGGAGCTGGGCTTCGAGCGCGCGGATTCGGTGATGGCGCTGGCGCGCGACGCCGACGTGCTGTCGGTGCACGTGCCGGGCGGGGCGGACACCAAGGGCCTCATCTCGCGGGCGGTGCTGGCCGCGCTCCCGGACGGGGCGCTGTTCGTGAACAGCTCGCGCGCGGACGTGGTGGACCAGGCCGCGCTGCTGGAGGAGGCGAAGGCCGGGCGCCTGCGGGTGGCGGTGGACGTGTTCGACAAGGAGCCCAAGGGCGGCGAGGCGGAGTTCGTCTCCGAGCTGGCGCAGCTCCCCAACGTCTACGGCACCCACCACATCGGCGCGTCGACGGACCAGGCGCAGGACGCCATCGCGCTGGAGACGGTGCGGATGGTGGACGCGTTCCTCCACAAGGGCGAGGTGCCCAACTGCGTCAACGTGGCGGGGAGGACGAGCGCCAGGTGGCAGCTGATCGTCCGGCACCACGACAAGGTGGGCGTGCTGGCGGGGGTGTTGCACGAGGTCCGCCAGGCGGGGATCAACGCGCAGGAGATCGAGAACACCGTCTTCGAGGGCGGCCAGGCGGCGTGCTGCAAGATCCAGCTCGACCACAAGCCGGCCGACGAGGTGGTGGAGAAGATCCGCGCGCCTCAGGAGATCATCTTCGTCGACCTGGTCGAGCTGCGGTCTTAGCGGCGGGCGCCGGGGCGGAGGCCGCCTGGGCCATCCGCTCTTCGCGTTGCTTCCAGCGGGCGCGGGCCTTCTCGCGCTCCCCCTCGCGGGTGCGGACGTGCGCGCCCCTGTGGAGCGCGGCGAGCAGCTTCTCGGTCGCGGCGGTGACGGTGCGCACCGCGGCGTCGAAGGCCGCCTCGTCGTGGTGGGACGCGTGATGGAGCCCGCTCACCTTGCGCACGTACTGGAGGGCCGCGGCGGCCATCTCCTCGGGCGTGGTGGGCGGGTCGAAGTTGTGGAGGACTCGGATGCTCCGGCACATGGCCGGAGTCTACGTCACCGCGCTACGGCGCGCCCTGGCCGGCGCGCAGCTGGTCGACCGCCTTCTTGAGGTAGTCGGTGTAGTCGGTCCCGTTGTAGATGAAGGGCTTGGACGGGTCGTTGAACCAGCCGGCGTCGTAGGCGTTCTCGATCAGCTCGGCCTGCTGCTCGGGGCTCTGGCCCTTCCAGTCCTTGCCGTTCTTGATCCCCGCCTCCCAGTCGTAGCCCTTGAGGTTGCCCTCGCCGTCGCCGGTGAGCTGCGCCTCCAGCGCCTTGGCCGCGTAGTCCGGGCCGCCGTTCTGGAACTGCCAGGCGTGGGTCATCTCGTGGGTGAGGGTGGAGGCGTAGCCGGGGTCGGAGGTCCGGTCGCCCGGCATGTAGATGTCGCGGCCCAGCGTCATCGCCCGGCTGCTGCCCACCAGGCCGTCCTTCACGTTGTCGTGGACGCGGATCTGGCTGTAGTCGACGGTGTCGCCGAACACCTTCTTCAGCTCGGTGATCTCCTCGGGCTTGAGGCCGCGGGCCGGCGGGTCGATGCCCAGCTTCTCGCGCGCCTTGCCCACGCCGTTGAGGAAGTCGATGCCGGCCTGGCCGCCCGCGTTCTGCACCACGTTGAGCGCGGCGTCCTTCACGCTGCGGGCGTAGGCGGGGATGTCCTCGGTGACGAGCTTGTTGAGCGCGTCGGTGCCCTTCTGGACGAGGTCCTTGGCGCCGTTGAAGACGTCGTTGGCGACCGACTTCGCCTTGTCGAAGATGTTGGTGATGCCGTGCCAGATGTCGCCCGGGCTGGGGATGTGGAAGCCGAGGCCGCCGCCGCTCTTGGCCTTGAAGGAGTCCGGCACCGCCGCGGCCTGGTTCGCCTGCTGCGGGGCCTCCGCCTTGGGGGCCTCGGCGGCCTGCTTCGTCTCGGCCGGCGCGGTGGTGGTCTTCGGGGTAACGGTGGAATCTGCAGGACGGACGGTCATGGGGAGCCTCCGGTGATGTGATTATCCCGTCGCCGGGGTGCCGGTTACCAGGGTTCGAGGAATGGGAATTTACAAAGATCGGTCGATGGATGCGCTGGTTCGGCCGCCGGCTGTGACGGCGGCGGGAAGCGCGCGGGAGTACTGGGAGGCGCACCGGGTGAGGGCGGAGGGGCTGGCGCCGATCGACGCGGCGGCGGTGGGCGGGGTGTACGCGGATCGCCTGGGGTGGGCGTTCGTGGCGGGGTACGGCGAGGCGCTGCGGGTGCTGGATCCGGGGCTGCCGGCGGGCGGGATGGCGGCGCTGTGCGCGACGGAGGCGCGCGGGGTCCATCCCCGGGACCTCGAGACGGCGGCGCGGCGGGAGGGCGCGGAGTGGGTGGTGGATGGGGTGAAGGTGTTCGCCACGCTCGCGGATCAGGCGGACGTGCTGCTGGTGGTGGCGAGCGCGGGGAGCGGAGAAGGCGGGCGGAACCGGCTGGTGGTGGTGCGGGTGCCGGCGAAGGCGCCGGGGGTGACGCTGGAGGCATCGCCGAGGGAGATCCCGTTCGCGCCGGAGATCTCGCACCAGGTGGTCCGGTTTTCGGGAGTCCGGGTGCCGGAGTCGGCGGCGCTGCCGGGCGATGGCTACGAGGACGCGCTGAAGCCGTTCCGGTCGATCGAGGACGCGCACGTGTTCGCGGCGGGGCTCTCGTACCTGTGCGGGGTGGCGGGCCGCTTCGACTGGCCGGCGAGCTTCCGCGAGCGGGCGGTGACGCCGGTGATGGCGCTGCGGGCGCTGGCGTCGTCGCCGTCCGGGCTGCGGACGCCGGAATCGCACGTGGCGCTCGGGGGCGCGCTGGCGCTGGGGCGGGAGGTGGTGGAGGCGAGCGAGGCGTTCTGGGACCGCGCCGGGGCGGCGGAGCGCGAGCGGTGGCGGCGGGATCGGCCGCTGCTGGAGGTGGCGGGGAAGGCGCGGGCGGCGAGGCTGGAGGCGGCGTGGAAGCGGTGCGCGGAGCGATGAAGGCTCAGAGGCTCGCGACCCAGCCCGCGATCGCCTCCTGGCTCCAGTCGATCTGCCGGACCTTGGGGTTGTTCTGCGCGTTCGACGGAAGGGCCCCGCTGGACTGAGGATGCCGCGTGTACGCGATCGGCTTGTTTAGAGTGAGCGCGACTCCGACCTCGTACTCTACCCAGTCGCTCAGCCCCTGATTTCCCACCACGACGAGCAATGCGGCCGCGCTCTTCAGCTTCGCCGTGATCGCGTCCTGGATCTTGGCCTTCGTCGGCGCCTCGATCTCCCCAGCCTCGATGGTCACCGGAGTGGCCTGGGCCCTCCCCTCATGGGCGTTGAAGAACTGCAGCCCATTGTCCTTCCAGTTCTTTTCCGAGAACTTGTAGCTGATGAATATGTTCTTCGACATGCTTCCCTCCTTCGGGCAGAAGAAGAGACGCCCCTCGCACCAGATCATTACGTGGTCTGGATCGTGAGGCGGTTCGCGCGCAGCGCTGCTGCTGCGCTGACCGGCATCAGCCGTGGTAGCTGACGTTGAGGGGGTTGGAGTCGGTATGGGGCGAGGTCCCGGCCGGGCCGACCTGGAGCCCGGACAGCCGGTACTTGAAGTAGTCCCAGAGGTGATCCGGGTTGACGCCTGCTCCGGAGTGGGCCTCGAACTGGAACCAGGTGTTCCCGCGCGCGTCCAGGCCGAACAGCATGGGGCCGATGCCGGGGAATTCGAATTCGTACTGCTGCTCGTGGACGTCCGGGTAGTGCGAGGACGACCGAGGCGTCGCGCCCAGCTCGCGCCACCGGTCGTAGAGCTGGCCCCCGTCGTTCACCACCACGTGCGAGGCGCGGAAGAGGTCCGAGTCGCTCACCCCGAGACCGCGGACCTGGTCCAGGACCTCGCGCTGCCACGGAGGGAGCTGGTCGATCGCCTGGCCGAGCTGCTGGTGGATGCGGGCCTCGTCCTGCCGCTGCGCCTCGGGAGTGGTCGGGTAGGGAGGCCCGAACGTGGGGTGAATGCCGAAGGCCGAGAGCCCGTCGTGGACCACGCCGAGGACGCTGTCCAGGGCGGGCTTCAGGACGTGCGTGCCCAGCGCCACGAACGGAGCCGCCAGCGCGCCGCCGAGCCGCGACCAGAACGACGGCGGCTTCGTCTCGGTGTGCTGGAGCGAACCGTCCTGTCCCACCGTGAGGTCGAGGGTGTGATCGCCCACCGTCAGCTCGTGGGACCCCGGATGGTTGGTGGCCTGGGTCACCTGGCTGAAGACCCCCCGCAGCGCGCTGTCCGAGAGGCCCTCGACGGCGTGGCCCGGCACCTTCGCTTCCGCCCAGAGCATGGCTTGCATGTCCTGGCGGCTGAGCTTCTTCATTCGCCCGCCGGCCGCCACCGAGAGGTTGTTCAGCGACAGCGCGATGCGGTCGCGCTGCTCCTGCGGGGTGGTCGCGCCGTTGATGAGCCGCGAGGCTTGCTGGAGCTGGCCCGGGTCGAGCCGCTCGACCGGGACGCCGGCCTCCCTGGCCATCGCGCCGACGTCGCCAGCGGAGAGCTGCCGCAGTTGCGCATCCGGGACCGCGCGGTTGGCGACCGAGGCGCTCCGATCGACCTGCGAGGTGCTGAGCAGGCCCTGCTCCCGCGCGCGGGCCATCATGGTGCCGGCGAGCGCCGTGGGCTGGGGGTAACCGTCGTTGCGGGACCAGGGCATCTGCGGGCCGCCGGTGGGCGGCAACGCGGAGCCCAGCGCCTGCTGCTCTTCCGGGGACAGCGGCGGGATGGAAGGGCCGGGGCCCATGGGCCGGAGATCAGGGGTGACGCGGGCCGGAAGCCGGGCCGTCCCTTCGAAGGCGCTGTCCCGGCGGGCGAGCCGATCGCGCGCGCCGAGGGACGGCGCGTTGGCGGGGGCGGCGGGCGGTGTGGGTGGTGGTGAGGGCTCCCGAAAGCTCTGGATGCGCAAGGGAGAAAAACCGTCGATGGGCATGGCAGGGATCTCCGGGGCTTCAGCCCCAGGGACACAGCCCCCGGCTTTTTGGATGCATTTCAGCTCTCGACGACTGCCCGCGGGCCGTCCGGACCTCGCTCCACCTTGATCCGCCCGGGGAGCCGCCCGGGGAGCTCCGCGACGTGTGTGATGACGCCCACCATCCGCCCGTTGACCGGCAGCGACTGGAGCGCGTCCGCCACCACGCCGAGCATCGACGGATCCAGCGTCCCGAACCCCTCGTCGATGAAGATCCCGTCCAGCCGCAGGGCGCCGGCGGCGGTCTGGACCTGTTCGCTGAGCTGGAGGGCCAGCGCCGGCGACACCCGGAACGTCTCGCCGCCGTTGAGCGTCTCCACGCTTCTCTCCTCGCCGGCGTTGTCGTGGTCAACGACCGAGACTGCCCGCCTCACGGGTCCAGCCGGACATCGAATCGACCAAAGGCGGACAGGCCGGTCATCCCAGCAAGCCGGTGGGGATGCCGCGCGGCGAATTTCCTACGCGGCGCGCAGCGCGGGGCCCGGGGCGGACGCGGGGGCGTACTTGGCGGCCAGTGCGAGGAGTTGGTCCCGCTCGGCGCCCGGGGCAAGCCCGATCTGATCGGCGGCCTTCTGCGCGTCGGCGCCGCCGCGGACGAGGCCGGTCAGCGCGGCGAGCTGCATCGCCTTGCCGGCGTTGATGATGCCGCCCGAAGCGGTGAGGTCCTTCCACTGCGGCGACACGTCGGTGGTGTCCGCCAGCATCCCCTTGAGCTGCTCCGGCGTGAGCTTGTCGTCCAGCAGCAGCATCTTCGCCACCGCGTTCTCGAACGTGGGCGCCGCCATCGACGTCCCGCTCATCTCGGTGTACTGGTCGCCGTCCACCGACGAGTAGACGCCCGTGCCGCGCGCGGCGTGGGTGGCGAACGGCGCTCCCCGGTTGGAGTAGTCCGCGATGGTCCCGTCCGGATCCGCCGCGGCGATCACCGCCAGGTTGGGCAGCTGCTGCCGCGCCAGGTACGTGTCGGGGTTGTACTTCGACAGGTCTCTCCCATCGTTCCCCGCGCTCTTGACGAACAGCACCTCCGGGTGGCGCTTCATCGCCTCCACGATCGGCTTCAGGTTCTCCGCCTCGTCCACCCGGAAGCTCATGTTCATCACCCGGGCCCCGTGCGCCGCCGCGTAGTCGATGGCCTCCGCGATCTCCTTCCCGTCGAGGTCGTCGTCGAACACGCGGTTGGTGATGGAGTTGATCCGGTCCGTCCCGGAAGTGGCGATCCCGGTCACGTGCGTCCCGTGCTCCAGCCCCTTCACGTCCCCGTCGCGCTGGGCGAAGTCCCAGCCGTGCACGTCGTCCACCAGCCCGTTGCCGTCGTTGTCGATCCCGTCGCCGGCGACCTCCCCCGCGTTCGTCCACAGCTTTCCGTCCAGCTCGTCGTGCGTGACGTCGAACCCGCCGTTGAGGACGGCGATGGTCACCTCGTCCTTGTTCTTCCCGGTCGCCTCCGCCAGCCGGTTGAATTCGGCGTCCGGCTCACCCACGTTGCTCTTCACCAGGTCGTCCAGGAACTGGATCGGGGACTTCCCGGTAGGCCGCTGCGCCGGCGCGTCGTAGCCGAAGTCCAGCAGCGCCCCGCGCAGCCCCGACCGGGCGCCGTCCTCCAGCGTGAACTGGTCGGACGCGAAGAGCTCCGCCAGCGCGTGCGTGTCCTGGGAGGCGCGCTTGGGCAGGTCCTTCAGCTCCGGCATCAACTTGGTCATCCACTCGTCGGTGGTGACCTTCCCGTCCGCGGTGATGGTCTTGACGGCGTCGGTGATGCGGCTCAAGGCGGATCCCTCCGACCCGGATTGTCCGGGGCGCGCGCGTGAAGTCGCGGGTGGAAGTTGCAAAAGGGTTTGCGGTTCCCGGGCTCTCAGG
>Ga0134122_10001491_pt1 | contig 16922 bp, 11 predicted proteins | sample KB302_FD_96461 | JGI IMG/M metagenome (GOLD analysis project Ga0134122, IMG submission 96461) | Terrestrial soil microbial communities without Nitrogen fertilizer from Kellogg Biological Station, Michigan, USA - KB3-0-2 | ecosystem: Environmental > Terrestrial > Soil > Unclassified ... | reverse complement strand
GAGACCTCGGCCTCGCTGCTGCGCGTGCTCGCGGTCGGCCGGCCGGCGATCGTTTCGGACTACGCGCAGTTCGCGGAGCTTCCCGAGGAGATCGCCCTCAAAGTGCCGCCGGGCGAGGGGGAGGCCGAGGCGCTCGCGGCGGCGCTCCGCGACCTGCTCGCCTGGCCCGAGCGGCTGCGCGCGATGGGCGAAGCGGCGCGCGAGCACGTCCGGACCCACAACGATCCGGAGGCCGCGGCCGACGCGATCGTCGCCGCCTGCCAGGAGTGGCGCGATCTTCCACCGCCGGACGATTCCGTCGAGGTCCGGAGGGATGGAGATCGCCAGGTTCGAGGCGCCGAACCGCCGCCGCCCTCCAGCCTCACCTGGCATGAGTTTCCGGGCGACCTCTCGGTCGGCGGCGCCGACCTGCCCTGGGCGCCGGGCGAGCGCCGCGAGCTGACGATTCGCCTCGCCAATCGGGGCTTTGCGCGCTGGCTCGGCGGAGAGCGCGGACCGGGCGGGCTGGCACTCGTGGTCAAGCTGTTCGACGGCGGAGAGGGAGGCGAGGATTTGCTCGCCGATCGCCACTGGCTGCCGCTGCCGCGCGATCTCGATCCGGGCGAGGAGACGGTGTTTCGAACCGAGATCCGCCGGCCGCCGGGGCCGGCCCGGTTGCGCATCGAGCCGCACCTGTTCGGCGGTCTCGGCTTCTCGCGCCTCTCCGGTCCCTGGTGGGAGCGCGACCTGTGAGCGGCTCTTCGAGGGCAGTGGTTTCGGCAGCAGCCGGTCGCTCCGGGACAAACGAAACCACTACCTCTAGGAGCCCCAGAATGCGCCCGACCGAGCGCCTCGGCTGGCTGGTGCTGTTCGGCCTCCTAGCGGCGGTGCTGATCGGCACCGCGACGTTTTCCAGCGCCGGGCGCCCTTCGCTCATCGGTGACGAGGCGACCTATTCCATGCAGGCGGCCTCGCTCGCGTTCGATTTCGACTTGGCGTACAGCCGCGCCGACTACGACCGCTTCGTCCGCGATTGGGGCGGCGCGCCGGACGGCCTGATCCTCGAAACCCGCGAAATGGCCCCGTCGTCGAAAGAGTCCCGAGCGCTCACCTACGGCAAGCCGGTCGCCTACGCGCTGTTTGCCGCGCCGTTCGTGCGGGCGGCGCCCGTGCGCGGCCCGCTGATCGCCAACGCCCTCGCCTTGGCGCTGGCCGCCTGGCTCGCGGCGCGCACGCTCCGGTCGGCGATCGGAGCGTCGGCGCCGCTCTGGGTCGCGGTCTTCGTGTTCGCCTCGGTCTCGTTCGGCTACGCCTTTTGGGTGCACGCCGACCTGTTTCTGTGGGCCGCGGTCGCCGCCGGATTTGCGGTCGCCTACGGCGGAGAGGTCCGGCCCCGCGATGCACCGATGCCCGAGATCTACGAGGGGGAGGAGACGATTCCGGCAAGCCGCACGTTCTGGCGCTTCTTCGCCGCGGGCTTGCTGCTCGCCATCCCCGGCTCGTTCCGGCCGTTCTATCTCGCCCTTCTGTTGCCCGCGGCGCTCGCCAGTCCAAGATCCAAACGGACGGCCGGCGTCGCCGGGCTCGCGCTGGGCGCGCTGCTGCTGCTCGGCGGCGTCGGCGCGATCCAGGTGGCGGCCGGCGGAAGTTTCACCGGCTACGGCGGCGAACGCCAAGGGTTCTACCCGCGCACCGGCTATCCGGAGGTGGATTTCCCCGCGAGCGATTGGGACCGTTCGATCAAAAAGTGGGGCAATACCTCGTGGACGCAGGAAGGAGCGATCACCCCGAGCCTCGATCTCAAGCTTTGGGGCTGGAACGCGATCTATTTGACGATCGGCCAGAACATCGGCGTTCTGCCGTACTTCCTGCCGCTGCTGCTCGGGCTGTTCGCCTATTCCGGCGACCGCGGGCGTTGGGCGATCCCGCTTGCGGTGGCCGTCGCCGCGGTCGGTTTCCTCGCGATCCGGCCGTACAACTTCTACGGCGGCGGCGGCGCGATTGGCAACCGCTATTTCCTGCCGCTCTATCCCGCGCTCTGGTTTCTCGCCGGCCGTCCTCTGCGAGGGCGCAACGGGATCGGCGTGGCAGTGTTGATCACGGCGGCCGCCGCCCCCTTCCTCTGGCCGCTCTGGACGCACCCCCGGGCGTTTCCGATCGCGCCGGACGGCCGCTACGCCCACACCTCCGCGATCGCCCGCGAGCTGCTGCCGTACGAGACCACTCAAAGCCACATCCCCGGCGGCCAGGATCTCTCCGCCCACGGCCTTTGGATCAAGTTCCTGGAAGGGCCGGCCGGCCAGCGCAACGGCCGGCCCTATGTAGAAGGAGACGGCAAAGCCGAGATCCTGCTCGGCAGCCCGAAGCCGTTGCGCGCCCTCCTCGTCGATCTCGCGCCCAACGCCCCGAGCACACTCGAAGTGACCGGCGGCACGCTCGGCGAAAAGATCCTCCGGCCCGACGGCGGCATCGGCTACTTTGTCAACCTGAACAGCCCGCGCGCCGTCCACCCCATGTGGTGGACCGACGACCCCTGGAGCCTCTACCGGCTCTCGCTCCGCCTACCCGGCGGCAAAGGGAACATCGCCTTCGACCTCGAACCCGCCGAAGAGGTCGGCGGCGAAGAGCCGAAAGGCCCGATCATCATTCGTCGCCATCGGCCGGGTCCTGGGTAGTCTAAGCACGCGGCGCAACCGTTTCACCTGGGAACGCCGAGCTCCGCCCGTCGCCCCAGGGAGAAGCTCAGTAAGAAATCGTGAGGAGCCCTAGCAACACTGCGTCCTGCCGCCGCTATTGCAGATGTTGTACTCCACACATACCAGGGAGCAGTCGGTGACCGAGCAGTCGGCCGGGCCGGTACATCCGCCGCTACAAACACCACAAGTGTCGGGGGTGTACCCTCCGAACGCGTGCAACTCGCCGAACCGAAGGTTACGAAGTGTCTCGCGGGAGAGAGAAAGTTTACGACGGCTTTTCATCACGGACTCCTTTGGGTACACCTAAGATGATCCGACCTTAACTTCAGTACGATCGCCGTCCCATTTGTGTCAATCGAAGATGGAAATCCCGCCTCTGGACTCATCTCCGGGCGTTTCCGATCGCGCCCGACGGCCGCACCGGCCGGACGGCGGCATCGGCAAATTCGTCACCCTGAAGAGGGGAGGTCAGGCCTTCCTCGCTGAGCGTTGAGAGTTTGGCTCTTTATCCAGCGAGCGGTGGTTAGACTCTGGAGAGGACTCTTCGTCAAGGTCGTCAAGTTTCATCGGAAGCCTTTCTTGCCTAGCTGCTCGGACGGGGCGAGGCCTAGGGTGAGACACCTCTCCGGACGGCACGCGAATTTCCTCCCCGCTGCTCTGCGCGCTAATGTGGGGGAGACCTCTGACTGCGCTAAGGAGGTTCAAGAGAAGACGTCTGGTGACCAGATCGAAAATTTGGCTGTGCCGATCGGTCATGACCTGGAGATCGGCGAGAATATCCACTTCGGTCCTCTTAGACTTCGTTCGGTTGTAGACAGCATCGAGGTCGCTCACTACATTGGCATTCACGAACACGTAGAGTGATAACACTAGAACCGCGCCGAACCCTACGAGAACCACGATGCTCAGTGTAACTTTCGAAATCTGGTCGTTTTGCTCTAGCCAATGGATACCTGCACTGGCCCCTCCGAGTAATAAGACCGCAAGCGCCTTCCTAAGCCAGGCCCTAGGACCTAGCTTCCGAGGCATACCTCCATTGTCAGGAGGAGGACTTGGGGTGATCTCGGTAGGCCCGTCCATTGGAACTGGGCACTGCAAAAGGATTCATGGCTTATAGTCCGGCGAAAGAGACGAAATTTTAAACACAGAACAGTACTGGCAGTCAAGGGTTTTAGTCTAAGCCGGACTTCTTTTGACCTCTGAACGGCATCACGTTGTCCCGCCGATTTGGTTCCAGAGCCCTGGAGAGCGGATGAGAAATGCCTCCGCTGGCGGATACATGTTGCGCAAATGAGGCAACCCAAACGAGAAGGTAGCGCTCTATTTCTTCATGGTCTCCCACCGTGAGGCGATCGATCGCTGGGAGGTCCAGAAAGGCGTCCTTCCGCGCCGAAAGGAGGAAGCGCTTCCTCCACCGTTGGTCTTTTCCTCTGGGGGTCAGGAGATCCCCTTTGGCTCCGACGGGTCCATCCAGGAAGCGCCGAAAGGTTGGAAGCCAAGTCTCGACTCCTATCTTCAACATCTCGCAATCCTGAAGGGTAATCTCTTGGATAGGGGGGAGTTCAAGTGCTCCCTCTTTTCGGGACGGGAGCTGAAAGTAGTCTACCCAGCGAGACCCTTCCTGCGCCGCGATCCTTTCAGCGGGCCCAGGTTCAAGGGAGAACGTCTGTGACGAATCTTGTACCGATTGATGCACCCCACTCGATCCGGGGTAAATCAGTTTTCCCCATGGATCGAGAACCTCGGCGAACCGAGCAGATCGGAGAAAGACTCCCGCTGCGTCGCCGCTAGCCTTTTCGGTGATTCCAAATTTTTCGGCCAGAACTGGCGCAAGGTCGTCCGGGACAGTCCCAATGTACTCGATGTACCGAAGGACGTTTTTAAAGAGGGGCGGTTTCTGCAAAGTGGTGCGGAGGGTTTGAATTCGCTCAGACTTCTTCGAGGAGTGGGACTGCATGCGCAGTCCCAGGGAGCTTAATGAGTATTTTCCTGTTCTCCGTTCCAGGAGGCCAAACTGTACCAACGCACCGAGCTTCCTTCCCGCCATTCCTCCCTCTCCATGGGAGTAGCCCAGGTGCACTGCAATGGCGGAGCGCGTTAGCGCCAGAGTCCCAACGCCCTCTAACTGCTCATTTAAAAGGCGTTGAGCGGTCTCAAGATCAATGACCGGGTAAGATCGGCTTCGGAGCCTGGGGTCCATATCCAAGGTGTCCATCTTTGGTCTCACCTGGATCTTAGCAGACAAAGGCTGATACAAAACGAGTTAAATTCGAGCAGCTACAGCTAGTCTAGACTCCAATCAGCGACGTCGGGCTTCAAGCTCGTTTCTTAGTCGCACTTTTGTACTAAGCGGGAGCCGCTTCGATCTCGTATTCAACGCCCCCATCGATATGAGGGTCTGCCTACCTGGGCTCAGGCACCCGATCTTCCGCGCAGGGCTCTGAGCTGGGTATCTTCGCCAGGACTCGCTCGAAAGCCGCACGGTCGCCTCGCCTCGCGCGGCTCTCCAGGTAGGCAACCGTCGTCAACGCCGCAACCTTCTCGGCCACGGCGGTGGCGATGAACTGGTTGATTGAGATCCCTCTTGTGAGATCCCTCTTGATGGGCCAATTCGCCAACGGAGCGATGGAGGGATTCGGGAAGTCGAAGGCTGAGGGTGCCCATGGCGTTCCTAGCATCGCAAGAAAGTCGGCGGGTGTCAGTACTGCTGTCAAAGCGGCCGACGCCGACGAAAAGAGCCGGTACCGCCTCACCCGCCCGATTCGCGGAGCTCGTCTTTCGAGCGATGCGTTTCCTTCCGGCCGCAGGCTTGGTAGATCCGTTCGAGCTCGGTGCGTTGCGTTTCCGAGAGGACGTCCTGTTTGCGCAGTTGGGCGCGGCTGAACGGGCAGAGCGCGCCGTTGCGGAACCAGCAGGCCCCGGGAATTTTTCGGGGCTGCGGCGAGAGCTCGAAACGGAGCTTTTCGGCTTTGCGGGTCTGGAAGCTCTTGGGATCGATCGTCGCCGCGAACCCGTCGATTCCCCAGCCGGGAAACCAATCTTGGCTCACCGGATCGAGGGCGAGGGTATGGAGCGTGCCGAGGGTGGAGGCGCAGCCGTGCGCGATGTTCTCGGCCTGCCGCTGGCGCCGGAAGCCGAGCATGGGGTGGAACGCAAACGTGCCGCACAGCCATTTCGGTTTGATCGGCACCACCTCAAGGTCGAGCGGCTCCCAGCCGTTTTTCGGCTTCTCCTCGCGCAGGCGCCAGATCTCGCGGAAGTTGCGTTGAGTCGATCGGTAGTCGTCGACCTTGCGGTTGTAACGCAGCTCTTCGGCGCGCGCCCGGGCGGCGAACCAGCCTTCGCGGAGGGACGTGGGGAGGATCGGCACCGACCAGCGTTCGAGCGAAGCGGCGAACAGGACATGGGGCACCGCCTTGCCGTCAAAGGTCGGCCGGCGTTCGAAATACGGCTTGGCGGCTTTGGCTTTGGTCTTTGGCGCGGCCTTCCTCGTCCGGCTCTGGCGATCCAGGAAGCGGACCACCGCATCGACCGGCAGGTTGTCCATCACGCCGCCGTCGGTGTAGCGATGAATCTGGTCGGTGTTCGGCACCACTTCGGACGACCAGCGCGGCCGGAAAACGGCGGGAAAGGCGCTGCCCGCGAGCAGCGCTTCGACCAGCCCGGTGGCGTTCGGCTGGTCGCCGCCGAGCAGATCGAGCCGCCCTTGGGTCAGATTGGTGGCGACCGCCAGGAGAATGGCTCCGGTGCCGTCGCGGAATTCGTCGATCGTCGTTCGGCCGTCCACTTTGGCGTGCTCGCGGATGAGATAGGCCAGCCGCTCCGCGCCGAGGATCTCCTCGCCGACGCCGTAGCGGTCGAGAAAGCCCTGGACGCTCGCGCCCAGGGCGGTGCTCAGCTCGGAGACGCTTCCTTCGCGCTGAAGCCGCATCACCTCCAGCAGCTCGAAGGGCGAAATGTAGAGCAGCCGTTCGAGCCCCGCGATCGCGCGGCGCGAGGTGTCGAGGAACCGGTCCGGGCTCCCCTCGTCGTACCGGCGGAGGAGACGATCCAGATCGGCGATCGCGAGCTTCGTTCCCGCCGCGCGGAGAGTGAAGCGGCGGATGAAATCCGCGAAGCGGTCGGTGAGCACGAACCGGTCGAGCGCGAGGAACGTCCCCGCGAGACGGCCGAGGCCTTCGATGCGCGCCTCCCCAGGGCTCGCGGCGAACACGCGGGCGGCCATCGCGGCCATGATCGAGCCGACCGAGGCACCGGCAAAGATCGTCGGCCGGATGCCGGCCTCGCTCAAGCCCGCGAGGACTCCCACCTGAAAGACGCCGCGGAAGACGCCGCCGCTCAACAGCAGCGAGACGCTCGGTCCGACCACCGGCGGACCCGAGAGAGGAGTGGTCGTCTGCTGGTCTTCTTCGGCTTCGTAGCGCAACGACAGTCGGCCTTCGTCCGGGACGCCTTCGGATGGAGCGGGCGGCGGCGTTTCTCGTTCGAGCGGCCACTCCTGCCGCCCTCGGTCCGGCTGGAGCGCCTCGCCTTTCTCGCGGCCGAGGTAGAGCCGGCAATTCCGGCAGACTTCGGCGAGGCCGGGACCGAATTCCGAATCGCTGCCCGGGAAGGCCGTCTTGAGGCCGGTCCGACGCCGGATCGCGGCGCTGCACGATGCGGGTCCTTCCGGCAGGTCGAGGGTTGAGATCGAAGGGGAGATCGTCGCTTCGAGGGTCGCCCGGCAGCCGATCGCCACGGTCTCGAGCAGCTTGGCGCGGTACTCCTCGCGGTTGCCCGCCGCCGGCAGGCCGAAGGAGAGGTCGAGCGGCTCTTCGGGCTCGATCGGCAGAATCTCGGCGCGCACGAACGCTTTGCCCTGTTTGGCGAGCGGCTTCGCCCCGCCTTCGGGCAGGATCCGGGTGTAGAGCTCCGTGAGCTGCTTTTCGAGCGTGGCGTCGCGGAAGCGTTTCAGCTCACGGACGCGTTCGACCACCGCGAGCAGTCCGGGGTAGGCGCGCTTCTCGTCAGGCAGGCTCGCGCGCGAGATCGGCAGCGTCGCGACCGTGTAGGCGAGCAGCCGCCGGGCCGAGGCGACTCCTCGTTGCTGGTAGAGCTCCATCAGCGCCGAAGTGGGCTCGTTGGCGACGTTGACGCCATCGACGTACCGGCGTTCCTCGCTGCGGACAGCTCGTGCCCGAAGGCGGCCGAGATCCTCGTCGGCCAGGCGTAGGCACTCTTCGGAGACGTGCAGCGTCTGCACGGGAAAGAGCGGCACCAGGGCGGTTGCCGCGAGCAGCGAATCGACGACCGACAGACCGGGGGCGAGCGGTTCGAGCCGACCCGAGATGAGATCCTGGGCGACCGGCGCGACGTAGATCCGGGGCGTGCCCTCGACGTAGGCGCCGAGAGGTTTCCGGTGGGGCTCGGCATCCCCAGCCGGTTCCCGGCGATCGAGCGCGAGATCGAGCGCCTCCTCGATGGGGACGGTCTTGTAGTAATCCGGATCGAAGAAACGGATCAGCAGCTCGCGCAGAGGTTGCACGTTGCCGAGCGAGTGCCTCAGGAGATAGCGGTCCAGGAAGCGATCGAAGAAGCTTCTGGCATCGAGCTTCTTGTTCCGGGTTCGGCGAAGGCGCGCCAGGTAGACGATCGGTGCGAGGAGCGGCGCCAAGAACCAGGCCGAGCCCGCCAAGGCGGTCTCCAGGAGATGGCGAGAGCCGCGCAACAGCCGGCGCGCCCGGCCCTGCCGGCGGATGATCTCTCCCGCCTTGCGCCCGGATTGCGGCTTGGACGAGCGGCCGAAAAAGACCTCCAGGGCGATCCGGAGCGGCTGTCCGATCGATCCTAGATTCCGGCCCGCGAGCAGCCAGAACTGAACCGCGAGGAGAACGCGGCGCCGCGCCACTGCGCCTTTCGTCGCTTTCCGCTCGGGGACCTCGATCCACGACAGGATCAGATGGCTGAAGCGCGTGACGGCGGAGACCGGCAGAGGAAACGCGAGCAGGTCGTTGACCAGCCGGATCAGGCCGTTGCGCTCGCGGACGCCGAGCTGCCGATGCTCGACCTCCTCCGGCCGATGGGTCGGGAGCACCGGAGTTTCGAGCGCCTCGGCGTTGGCGATCTCGTAAGGATCGGGCCAGAGCGCATTGGCGAGCGCCGCGGGCGCGCTCTGGAACAGCTCCAGGTACTCGCGAAAACGGGCTACCCGCGCTCTGAGCCGCGCCTCGGGATCGTCCGCCGGACCGGCCTGGAAGATCTCGGCGAGCGCCGCGGCGTTGACCGCGCCGGCCGAAATGCCGAGCACGACGTCCGGAGCGCGCCCGCGCGACACCAACAGCGCATGGATCGCGCCGAGCTGCATCGCGGTCGCAAAACCGCCGCCCGAAAAGGTGAGAGCGATCACGTCCTCGCCTTCGCGACCGATCCGGATCGGGTCGTCCGCCGCCATTTCGCTCCTCTCCGACAGAATTCTTTCGGAGTTTAAGCGCCGTGCTTATCTACTACAAGCTTTCGTTTCATGGAGGGAGGGGCACCGAATCGGTCCCGTCAATACAAATCAAAAATCAAAATCCGCCCTTCGAGCGGGCCGTTCCAGATCGGGATTCGGCGCTTCGGCTTCAAGCCGATGCCCTTGCCGTGGGTCTCTCCCGCGAGGACGACGGCGCGGTAGCCGCGGAAGCGCTGTTTGAGCAGATCTCCGAGTTGGCGCCAGAGGTCTCCTTCTCCGGATTCTTGGAGGCGGTGGCCGTGGGGAGGGTTGACGAGGAGCAGGCCGGGCGGGGGGGCGGGGGTTTCGAGCGCGAAGGCGTCGCCGCGGGTGAGGTGGGCGTGGGGGAGGAGGTCGGCGCGTTCCAGGTTCGCTCGTGCCGCGGCGAGGGCGTTGGCCGATTGATCGTTGCCGTAGAGGGTCAGGTCTTGCGGCGCGGTGAGCGCGGGGATCGCTTCGGAGCGGACGCGGGCGTAGCGGCGCGGGTCGAAGCCGGGGAGGCGCTCGAAGGCGAAGCCCTTGCGCAGCCGGCCGGGCGCGCGGCCGAGGGCGATGTCGGCCGCTTCGATCAGCAGGGTTCCCGCGCCGCACATCGGATCGACGACCGGTCCCTTGCCGTCCCAAGAAGCGGCGAGCACGCAGGCGGCGGCGAGATGCTCGCGCACCGGGGCGGTTCCCCCGTCGAGCCGATAGCCGCGGCGGTCGAGCGGCTCGCCCGAGGTGTCGAGCAGGAGGGTGGCCCGGTCGCGGTGCAGGCGCAGCCGGAGCGCCAGATCGGGATCTTCGCGTTCGACGTTCGCGCGCCGGCCCCAGCGCTCGCGCTGTGCATCGACGATGCCGTCTTTGACTCGCAGCGCGGCCCAGCGGGAATCGCGGATCTCCGAACCCGCCGCGGTCGCCTGAATCGAAAACGTCCGGTCGGGGTGGAGCAGATCAGCGAACCAGCCCAGCGCCCCCGACGGCCCGAAGCGGTCGCCGCCGGTCACTAAGGCGCGCGCCCCTTGGTAGAGCGCTTCGCCGTCCGCGCCGTCGAAGCTCGCGATCTCGACCAGCACGCGGTTCGCGGTGCGCAGGCGCCAGTTCGCGCGGTAGACGTCCGTCCAGTCGCCGGAGATCGTCACGGCGCCGCGGCTTTTTTCGATCTCGGCCGCGCGGCCCCGGACGAGCGCCGCCAGCTCCGCGGCGACGAAGTCTTCGAGCCCGAGCGCGCAGGTCGCAACAAGGCCGAGCGAATGGGTGGAAGAGGTCGGCGCGCTCATCGAGCACCCGGTGGAGAGGCTTGCGTCTCAAGAAACGGCAAGATCGCGCGCACCACCTCGTCCGGTTTCTCTTCCATCGGCGAGTGGCCGCTCCGTTCGATCGCGACGAAGGTGGAGCCCGCCATCTTCGCCGCCGCCGCGCGGCCGCCTTCGATCTTCACGGTCCGGTCCTCCAGGCCCCAAATCCACAGCGACGGCTTGGAGATCGTGGCGAGATCGATCGGCGGCCCGGCCGGAGGGGGCGGCAAGGAGAGGCCGGCGTAGGCGTCGAGAACGCCTTCGATCGCCAAGCGCGCCGCGTATTCGCGGGCGACCTCGGGAGTCGCGAGCGCATCGTCGAAATAGGCCTTCCTCAGGTTGCGCCGGATCATGTTCGGCCGGAGCGCGATGGCGAGCGCCAGGCGCGAGGCCGTACGCGAGTTGGCGCCGAAGCCCTTCTTCTCGTCCGGATAGGTCACGGCCGCGCTGTCGATCAAAATCAGCGACCGCACCCGATCCGGATGATGCGCCGCGAGCGCGAGCGACATCGCGCCGCCATAAGAATGCCCCGCCACGTGGGCCGATTCGATCCCCAGGGCGTCGAGCACGCCGAGGATCAAGCGCAATTGGCCGTCGCGCGAATAGGCGGCACGATCTTTCGGGCGCTCGGTGTAGCCGAAGCCGTAGAAGTCGATCGCGATCGTCCGATAGTGCTCGGAAAGGGCGGGCACGACCTTGCGCCACGAGTAGGTCGATTCGCCGAAGCCATGGAGCAGGAGGAGCGGCTCGCCCTCGCCCCGTTGCTCGACGTGGACGGTCCGGCCGTCGATCGTCAGGCGATCGGCGTCGGGGAGAGAACGCCGGATCTCGGCGTACGGGGTGAGCGAGACGCAGCCGAAAGCGAAGAGCAAGGGGAGAAGGGTCGCCAGGCAGGGGATCGGAGGGGAAGAAGAGGTAGGCACATTTGAGGCTAACACGAGAACCCGGCCATGAGGTGAGAAGGCCGAAGAGCTGTTTTCCCGTTCGTTCGCGCAAGAACCGCGGGCGGTATGGAATCTCCTCCGCGCCGCCTCCGCCTACGCGGGAATCCAGCCTCCGGCGTGAAGCGATAGCGCTCCTGCGCGGCGGAGGACGGCTTGCGCTCGCCGATAGCGCTTTGCGGGCGCGGCACGCCGAGATCCGGAGCGGATGTCGGTATCCGTCCGCCGAGTTCGGCGATCGGTCATCGACAGCGGCTATCGAGTGCGGACCGCGGCTATGCGAACGCCGATAGCGGCGTCCATTCTCGTACAGCGGCTATCGCTGGCCGATAGCGGCTTCCTGGGCGCCGAGAGCGGCTTCCCAGCCTGTAGAGGCGCTATCGCCGGCCGATAGCGGCTTCCTGGGCGCCGAAGGCGGCTTTCCAGCCTGTAGAGCGGCTATCGCTGGCCGATAGCGGCTTCCCACGCGCCGATTTCGGCTTCCCAGCTCGTAAAGCGGCTATACGGCGCCGATGGCGGCTGGCGCGCGCCCTCGATCTCTGGGCGGTGGAGGGGATCGCTTATAATTCTTTGAAAGGGATTTTGCGCGGCCAACCTCCGCCACCGATCGGATGGCGCCACCTGCAAGCGGGAGAATCAGATGCCGGTGAACGACGAACAGCTTCGCGCGTGGTGGTGGCACCGCCAGGGCCTCGACGGGACTCTCCGGAAAGCCTCCGCTTCGGAGGTGCTCGCGCAGAGCGGTTGGGCGCGCTCGGTCGGCGGGGTGGGTCCTTACCTGACGCTTCATGCCCGAGCCGGGATCGGACGCGCGGCGACGGATGCCGCGGTCGCGAGGCTTGAGATTCACGAGCTGCCGAGCGCGCGCGGCTGCACCTACGTGGTCCCGGTTTCCGACTTCGCGCTTGCTCTTGCGGTCGGCCAGGGGTTTGGCCACGAGCAGGAGATGAAGGTGGCGCGCAAGCTCGGCGTGACCGACGCCGAGATCGACCGGCTTTCGGCGGCCGTGGTTGGGGCTCTCGGCACGAACGCGCTCGGGACGGACGAGCTGAGGGAGGCGGCCGGCGGAGCCGCCCGGAGTCTCGGACCCGAAGGAAAGAAGAAGGGGCTGACCACGACCCTCCCCTTGGCGCTCGGCAAGCTCCAGGCCGAGGGGGAGATCCGGCGGGTGCCGACCGACGGCCGCCTCGACCAGCAGCGATATCGCTACGCGGCTTGGCGACCGAACCCGCTCGCGAAATTCCGACTCTCCCAAGAAGAGGCCTATGCCGAGCTCGCGCGTCGCTTCTTTCGCTGGATCGGCCCCGCGACCGTCGCGCAGTTCCAGGGGTTCTCAGGCCTCGGCGTGAAGGCGGCGAAGGCGGCCGTCGAGCCTTTGGGGCTCGCCCCTCTCGACCCGGGGGACGAGCGCCTGATATTTCCCGAGGATCGCGACGCCCTCCTTTCTTTCGTGCCGCCGAAGAAGGCGGGGTACGCGCTCGTGAGCGGGCTCGATGCGCTCTTCCTCCTCCGACGCGACCTCGCAAGCCTGGTCGCGGACTCGGACAAGAAGCGAGACGTGTTCGTGGACAAGGACGTAAAGCCCCTGGGGGGGCTTGCCGACCTGCCGAGTCACGCCATCGTCGACCGCGGACGCATCGTCGGACTGTGGGAGTACGACGTTGACACCGAATCGATCGCCTGGATGGCGTTCGTCCCACGCGATGCCGCGCTTGAGCAGGCGGTCGCTGCAACCGAGAGCTACGTCCGGACCGACCTCCAAGATGCGCGCTCGTTCAGCCTCGACAGCCCCAAGAGCCGAACTCCCCGCGTGGAAGCGGTGCGCCAGGCGGGCCGCCTGGCGCGGTGAGTCGAGCGAGCTATCCGGCTTCCTGGGCGTCTCCCGGCTCGACGACAAACCCCAGCTCGCGCGCGTTGTCGCGGACGCGGCGGTCGAGCGAAAGCAGCCGGATTTCCGGGATTTCGCGGCGCGCGGCGAGGGCTCCGGCGAGGTGGAGCGCGTCGAGCGTGCGGATCGGTTCAACCGGGAACGGCCGGCGCAGACGCAGGTAGCTTTCGGCGTCGAGCCGTTGGAGCGACCAGCCGAGGCCGGCGTGCTCCAGCTCGCCGCGCGCCTGGTCCAGCTCTTCGTCGTTCAGCTTTCCGGCCGCCCGCGCGCGGAGGAGCGTGCGGTGGGTTTCGGCGAGCGTCAGCTCGGAGATGACGACCCGTCCGGCGCTCGCGAGCGCTCCGGCGACCTCGTCGCATCCCGGTTCGCCGAGCAGCAGGTTCAAGATCGCGCTCGATTCGGCGTAGAGGGTGGGAGCGTTCACCGATCCTCCCTTCCGGCGTCCAGCAGCTCGGCCACGGTAGGGTGGATCTTGCCCAGGGGACGGCGCGGGCGCGCGTAGAGGCCCGGGTGGTTGCGCACCTGGGGAAGCACCAGCCGCCCTTCGCGCGCCATTTTGAGCAGCCCGGGGTGTTCTTCGGCCGGCGGCGCTACGGTGACAGGGCGGATTTCGGCGATGGGCCGCCCTCGATCGGTGACGATCACGGTTTCTCCCTCCTCGACCTCGCGGACGACGCGGCTCAGTTGTGCCTTCAGCTCCCGGATTCCAACGTCTCGCATGTCGAGCAATGTAGCTACATGTAGACTCATTGTCAACCTCTCCTTTCCCGTTCCATGGGTTCCCTTCTCAAGACGCCAAAGGGGGGCCGAATCCCGATGATTCAGAGAAACGGGTAGCCGCTACCCGCGTTGGCGGGGGGGCGCGATCCGTGAGAACCTATGTTCGAAGTCGGGCGTATGGCTCGCCCGTCCCCCCAGGAGGTCAGAATCCGCATGATTGCCGAGATCCCAGCGGCCGCCGAGGCCAACGATCCCGCGCTCGACGAAACCGAAGAGTGGCTGCAGGCTTTTGAGGACGTCGTTCGAATCGAAGGTAAAGAGCGCGCCCGGTTCCTGTTGCAGCGTCTGGTCGATAAAGGGCACGAGTTTCAGGTCACCCTGCCGTTTTCCGCCAATACGCCGTACGTCAACACGATCGCGGCCTCCGAGCAGCCGATCTACCCGGGCGACCGGGACATCGAGCGGCGGATCAAGGGGCTGATCCGCTGGAACGCGATGGCGATGGTGGTGCGGGCGAACAAACATTACCCGGGGCTCGGCGGGCACATCTCGACGTTCGCCTCGTCGGCCACGCTCTACCAGGTCGGCCTGAACCATTTCTTCCGCGGCCGCGGCGAGAGCGGGTTCGACGGCGATCTGGTCTACATACAGGGACATGGCTCGCCGGGCATCTACGCCCAGGCGTTCCTCGAAGGGCGGATCTCGATCGAGCAGATGGAGGCGTTCCGCCGCGAGGTCTCGGTGCCGGGGGGATTGTCTTCCTATCCGCACCCCTGGCTGATGCCCGATTTCTGGGAGTTCCCGACCGTCTCGATGGGGCTCGGTCCGCTGTCCGCCATATACCAGGCGAAATTCAATCGCTATCTGACCGACCGCGGCATCCTGGACACCAGCGCGCGCAAGATCTGGGCGTTCCTGGGCGACGGCGAGACCGACGAGCCGGAATCCTTGGGCGCGATCACGCTCGCCTCGCGCGAGAAGCTCGACAACCTGATCTTCGTCGTCAACTGCAACCTGCAGCGCCTGGACGGCCCGGTGCGCGGCAACGGCAAGATCATCCAGGAGTTGGAAACCGCGTTCCGCGGCGCCGGCTGGAACGTGATCAAGGTGATCTGGGGCGACGATTGGGATCCGTTGATCGAGCGCGACTCGACCGGCCTGCTGATGCAGCGGATGGTCGAGGTGGTGGACGGCGAATACCAGAAGTACACGGTCGAGACCGGTTCCTACATCCGCGAGCATTTCTTCGGCAAGTATCCGGAGCTGCTCGACCTCGTGCGCGGCTATTCGGACGACCAGCTGCGGAAACTCAACCGCGGCGGGCACGATCCGGCGAAGGTCTATGCCGCCTACAAGGCGGCGGTCGAGCACAAGGGGTCGCCCACCGTGATCCTCGCCCAGACGATCAAAGGCTACGGCTTGGGCGAGGCGGGCGAAGGGAGGAACGTCACCCACCAGCAGAAGAAGCTCAACGAAGACGAGCTGCGCCATTTCCGCGACCGGTTCAGCATTCCGATCCCGGACGACCGGCTGGCCGAGGCGCCGTTTTATCGCCCCGCCCACAACAGCCCGGAAATGGAATACCTGCGCGAGCGGCGCCGCGCGCTCGGCGGGCCGCTCCCTTCGAGGAAGACCCGCAGCGAGCCGATCGAGAGTTTGGGCGAGAGCTTCTGGCAGGAGTTCTCCGACGGCGTCGATCGCGACGTCTCGACCACCATGGCGTTCGTCCGCATGCTGACGCAGCTGATGAAGCATCCGGAGTTCGGGCGCCGGATCGTGCCGATCGTCCCGGACGAGGCGCGCACGTTCGGCATGGAGTCGATGTTCCGCCAGTTCGGCATCTACTCGCACGTCGGCCAGCTCTACGAGCCGGTCGACAAGTCGATGCTCCTCTATTACCGCGAGGCGACCGACGGCCAGATCCTGGAAGAGGGGATCACCGAGGCCGGCTCGATGGCGTCGTTCACCGCGGCCGGGACCTCGTACGCCACGCATGGCGTGGACATGATCCCGTTCTTCATCTTCTATTCGATGTTCGGGTTCCAGCGCATCGGCGACCAGATCTGGGCCGCGGGCGACCAGCGCACGCGCGGCTTTCTGCTCGGCGCCACCGCCGGCCGGACGACGCTGAACGGCGAAGGGCTGCAACACGAAGACGGCCACAGCCACGTCCACGCGAGCACGGTGCCGAATCTTCTCGCCTACGACCCGGCCTACGCCTACGAGATCGCGGTGATCGTGCGCGAGGGGCTGCACCGGATGTATCGCAACCGCGAGGACGTCTTCTACTACATCACCCTGTGCAACGAAAATTACCCGATGCCGAAGAAGCCCGAAGGGTCCGATGCGGGGATCTTAAAAGGGCTGTACAAAGTATCGAGCGCGCCGGCCGACGGCCGGCCCAGGGTGCAGCTGTTCGGCTCGGGACCGATCCTCAGGGAGGCGCTGCGCGCCCGCGACCTGCTGGCCGAGCGCTTCGGCGTCGCGGCCGACGTCTGGAGCGCCACCAGCTACAAAGAGCTGCGCCGCGAGGCGCTCGAAGCGGAGCGCTGGAGCATGCTCCATCCCGATCAGCCGGCGAGGAAGCCGTACGTCGTTTCGCTGCTCGAAAACGAGCCCGGGCCGATCGTCGCGGTGTCGGACTACATGCGCATCGTGCCCGATCAGATCGCCCGCTGGCTGCCCGGCCGCTTCTTCGCGCTCGGCACCGACGGCTTCGGCCGGAGCGACACGCGCGAGGCGCTGCGCCGTTTCTTCGAAGTGGACGCCGAGTCGGTGGCGGTGGCGGCGCTCGCTCAGCTCGCGCTCCGCGGCGAGGTGGAAGCCGACCTGCCGCGGCGGGCGATCGCCGAGCTCGGGATCGATCCCGAGAAACCGTTCGCGCTCGCGGTATAGCGGCATGGCAGCGAGACCCTCGCCGGCGGCTCTTCGTAGGGGCGGAGCCGTCTGCCT
>Ga0134122_10001488_pt1 | contig 16953 bp, 15 predicted proteins | sample KB302_FD_96461 | JGI IMG/M metagenome (GOLD analysis project Ga0134122, IMG submission 96461) | Terrestrial soil microbial communities without Nitrogen fertilizer from Kellogg Biological Station, Michigan, USA - KB3-0-2 | ecosystem: Environmental > Terrestrial > Soil > Unclassified ... | reverse complement strand
CGGTCCGCTCGTCCAGCGCGCCGCTCCGCATCCCCTCCCGGAGCGCCTCCAGCAACGGCGCTGGGCCGCCGTCGCGGAGCACCTCGCGCGAAAGGCTGTCCAGCCATGCCTGCGCCTCGCGCTCCACGCGCTCACCACGCAAGCGCACCGCCCAGGGTGGCAACAGGTGGCGCACCACCACGCCCGTGGAGAGTGCGATCAGCGCCCGGTGCAGCGGCTTGCCGCCGTGCCGGTCGCGGTCGAAGGAGAAGCCGAACAGCAGCCGGCCGATGATCCGCAGCATCCGGAACGAGACGTCCCGCGCCGGCGAGAGCTCCGCCCCGCCGTGGACCTCCCAGTCAGCCACCAGGGCCGCCGCCTCCTCCCGGATGACGGTGACCGCCGCGTCGCCGGCCGCCTGCCGCATCGCCGGCATCAGCGCCGCGCGCCGCGCCCGCCAAGGCTCTCCCTCCAGGCGCAGCACGCCGCCGCCGAACAACATCGCGGTGGGCTCCGCGCGGCGCGCGAAATCCTCCCGGTCGGAGAGGACCTGAACCACCGTCTCCGGCCGCACCGCCACCAGGTGCGGCGTCGCCCCCATCCAGATGAGGAAGTCGTCGCGCGCGCGCAGCGCCTCCACCCGGTAGTAGTCCAGCAAGCCGGCGCGGAAGATGGGGACCAGGCTCCCCAAGCGCCATGGCCGCGGTGGCGGACCGGCCAGCGGCGCCCCGCCGAAGCGCCGCGCGCGCAGCCAGATCAGCCCGTGGAACCCGGCGAGCGCGAGGAAGGGCAGCAGGAGCGCCGCGGCGGCGATCACGCCGGGAGTATGCCGCGCGAATCCCCGCAACGGAGACCGGCCCCGCGTGTCCAAGGAGCGAGCGGAGGGCTCCCATGAACGCGGATGTGCGGCAGGACGAGATGGTCTACCCCGTTCCCGTTGGTGTGAGTGACACCCCCACGCGTGAGAGTTACCCTGCGGCCGTGGCATCCGCCGCGCCAGTGGAGTCGTCGGGCCGCTGCCTGACCGACGACGAGGTCGCCTCGCTGGTGGAGGGCCGTCTCACCACCGAGGAGCGGGTGCGCGTGGAGCGCCACCTGGACACCTGCTCCGAGTGCCGGCTGTGGGTGGCGGAGGCGGTGAAGGCCAACGCGGGCGCGTCGCCCACCCTGCCGCCGCAGGACACCTCGGACTGGTCGCGCACCGCGGCGCCCGCCGACCCGGGCCAGCCCATCACCCGCGGCGCCAGCGTGGGCCCGTACGTCATCCTCGAGCGGCTGGGCTCCGGCGGGATGGGCGTGGTGTACGCCGCCTACGACCCGACGAACGACCGCCGCGTCGCGCTCAAGCTGGTCCGCCCGCAGGGCAAGCCGGAGCGCTGGCGGGCGCTGCGCGAACAGCTTCGCCAGGAAGCGATGGCGATGACGCACTTCTCGCACGCCAACATCGTCTCCGTCCTCGGCATCGGCGAGCACGGCGACCAGCTCTACCTGGCGATGGAGCTGGTGGAGGGCACCACCCTGCGCGGCTGGCTGCGCACGCAGCCCCGGAGCTGGGAAGAGGTGGTGGACGTCTTCATCCAGGCCGGCCGCGGGCTGCTGGCGGCGCACGCGGCGGGCTGGGTGCACCGGGATTTCAAGCCGGACAACGTGCTGGTGGGCGACGACGGCCGGGTCTGCGTGAGCGACTTCGGGCTGGCCAAGCTGACGGACATCCCGCTCCCGGTGCGGCTGGGGCTGGGGTGCCACGGAGACGTCCAGAGGTGCCTGACTCCGACCGGCGCGGCCCCCGGGGTCTCGGTGCCCGGCACGCTTTCGTACATGGCGCCGGAGCAGCTCTCCAACCAGCGCGTGGGCGAGCGGTCCGACCAGTTCAGCTTCTGCATCTCGCTCTACGAGGCGCTCTACGGCGTGCTCCCGTTCCCGCCGCTGGTGGCGGGCCTGCCCCCGGGCGGCGAGCTGGCCGTCAACCCTCCGCCGGTGGGCTCCCAGGTTCCGGTGCGGCTGCGCCACGCGCTCCTCCAGGGCCTGAAGCTGAGCCCGGCGGACCGGTACCGCACCCTGGCGCCGCTGCTGGAGGAGCTGGACTCCTTGCGCGCGCTCAGGAGTGCTTGAAGACGGTCAGCAGGCTGAGCTCGAAGTGGAGGACCGCCAGGCGGATCAGGCTGTCCACGTCCGGGTGGGCGAGGTTGAGCCGCTCGGCGAGCACCTGGCGCATCTCCTTGAGCAGCGTCTCCCGCGCGCGCGCCAGCCAGCGGGAGACGGTGGACTTGTTCACCTCGTAGAGGCGGCCGATCTTGTCCAGCGGCACGCCCTCCACGAAGTGCAGGCGGAGCATGTTGCGCTCCTCGGGCGTGAGCGCCTCGAGCGCGGCCCGGAACGCGTCCTTGAACTCCTTCTTGTACCGGGCGCGGACGTGGCGCAGCTCCGGGTCCTCGCCCGCGTCCGGCAGGTTCTCGAGCAGGTCCTCGTCCTCGTGGGCGTGGACCTTCTCGTCCCGCTTGAAGTTCAGCGCCATCCGGACGGCCATCGCCCGCAGCCAGCTCTTGAGCGGCGCGCGGCCGGCGTAGTCCAGGATGCGCGGGCGCCCGTCCTCGCCGCCCAGCAGCAGCTTCTGCCGGATGAGCTGCGTCACCTCCTGCGCCGCGGAGGCGTCCAGCTTGAGGCCGCTCACCGCCCCCGGCACCACGGAGGTGAGCTCGCGGTCCAGCGCCGCCAGCGCCTGCGGGTTGTTCAGCGCGCAGGCGCAGGCGACGTACAGGTCCTCCACGTGCGCGGCGGCGGGGTCGGGGGTGGGGAGGTGCCCGGCCAGGTAGCGCTCGAAGTCCGCCAGGGGGATGTCGATGCCGGGGCGCGCCTCGCGGGCGCGCTGGTAGAGGTCGGCGGCCGGCTGCACGCGCGCGAGGATAACCGGATCCGTGCAACGGCGCCGCGGGGCCGTGTCTGAGAGGTGGAACCCCTCAAGGAGCCACACACATGTCCCGCAGTTTCCTCGCCGCAGCGACGCTGTTCGCCACCCTCGCCGTCACCGGCTGCAACCCGCCGGACACCGTCAAGTCGAACAAGGAGCTGATGGAGCAGTACCACACCGACATCTGGGAGAAGCACGACCTGAACGCGGTGGATTCGTACATCGCGCCGACCTTCGTGAGCCACGCCAACACGCCGGACACGCCGCCCGGGCCCGGGCCGGTGAAGTACTTCCTGGGTGGGCTGTTCACCGCGTTCCCGGACCTCACCTCCCAGGACGACGGCGTGCTGGGCGACGGCGACAAGGTCGTCATCCAGTGGACCATCCGGGGCACGCAGACCGGCGACTTCTTCGGGATGCCGCCCACCGGCAAGCCCATCGTGGTGTCGGGGATGGACGTGCTGCGGGTGGAGAACGGCCAGTTCGTCGAGCACTGGGGCGGCATCGGCGACCAGTTCCCGAAGATCTACACCCAGCTCCAGGCGCAGTAGGCCCTACCCGCGCCGCGCGCTCTCGAACTTGAGGCGTTCGCCGGAGAGCGGGAACAGCTTGATGGAGGCGAAGAGCGCCTGGGCGGTCGGCCGGGCGCTCTCCAGCCGGTCCGCCAGGTGTGTGAAGGTGAAGGTCCGCGCCACGCCGTCGCTGACGACGGAGAGCTGGAGCTGGCCGATGCGCGTGGACCCCTGCAGGAAGGTGTGCTCCCGCAGCCACCCGGTGACCTCTCCGAAGGTGGCCACCCCCTCCTTGACGATCTGGTACCCCACCGCGCCCTGCCTCGCCTCGGCCACGGTGCGGGCCGCGAACTGCGCGGCGGTCTCGCCCGGCAGCGACGGTGTGGTGAGGGCGAGGAAGTTGGGCCGGAAGCCGTTCTCCAGCGGACCGGTGGCGAGGAGCTGCGGATACCAGCCGGCGGGTGGCTGGATGCTGAAGTCCCCAAGGCGCAGCGACGGCGGCAGGGCCATGCCCCGACGCTAGATCCACCGCGGTGGCCGGAGAAGCTGGTTGCCCTCCGGTGGCCGCCGGAAGACGATGCCCCCCCAAACCGAAGGGGGCGCACGTGAATCGACTCGTTGCGGGCAAGCTCGTACTGGGACTGGCGATGGTGATGGTGGCGGCGTGCAAGGGCGACAAAGGCGATCCGGGGCCGGCGGGAACGGTGGGGCCGCAGGGACAGGCCGGGCCGCAGGGAGATCCAGGGGCGGTGGGACCCGCTGGCCCGGCCGGGCCGACCGGGGTGATGGGCTACGCGCAGAGCAACGGGCAGGCGGTCACCGGCGCCACGTTCAACTACATCTACCCGCTCACCCTGAACACCGCCTCCGCGACCAAGTGCATCGTCTCGGTCACGGGGTGGCTGGACACCACCGCGGCGATCACCGGCCTGAACGAGACGTTCCCCGCGGTCAAGGTCTCCGGCGCCGCCGATCCGGGGCTCCAGTCGTACGGCTGCTACTTCCCGGCGGCGCCGAGCGGGAACCCGTACACCTCGTGCTCGTACACCTTCGTGACGACGGTGACCCCCAGCACCGCCTACCAGTTCGGCTGCAACCTGAGGCCGAACGCGGCCAACAGCGGCGGCTACTGCGCGGTCGCCGCCTCCTGCTTCTGAGACGCGGTACGACCGGACATCGTCAGATCTTCACGTCGGCGATGTCCGTGTCGCTGTGGTCGAACATGCCGATGAGCTGCTGCACGCCGAACGTCGCCAGGCCGATCCCCGCGCCGATCAGCGTCCCCAGCCCCGGCTCGACGGAGCCGAGCACCGCGCCGGTGGCGATCGCGCCCGCCAGCCCCACGCCCGCCTCGGCGATCTTGTACCCGTTGCCGTTCTGGATGGCGTCGTAGAGCTGGTACCCGGAGAACGCGACCCCGGCGACCGACGCCGCCCCGCCCAGCTTGCCCAGGAACTCCGAAGCGTCCGCCGCGGCGATGCCGCCCTTGGTGGCCGCGTCGAAGGAGAGCCCGGGCACCTTGTCCAGCCAGCCCGCGGTCTTCAGCGCGGTGTTCACGAACTTCTCGTCCGTGCTCAGCGTCTCCGGCGCCAGGCCCTTCACCGCGTCCAGGAACGCCTTGCCGCCGTTCTTGATCGCCAGGCCGTTCTGCACGTCGCCGGCCACGCCGGTGGCGATCTTCCCCAGGTCCCCGTCGCGGATGCCGTCCACCAGCGTGTTGGTGTTGTCCACCACGCCCGCCAGGCCGCCGAGCGCGGTCAGCCCGCCCACCGCCCCGGCCTGCACCCGGAACGCGGTCTTGACGTTGTCCGCGCCGAACTTCTCCACCAGCTTCTGGTTGAGCGCGTTGTTCGCGTCGGCCAGCGGGGTGAGCGGCTTGCCGTCCTTGGGGGCGATCTCGTTGCCGATGCCCAGCAGCTTCACCGCGTTCACGCCGCCGTTGGCGATGTAGCTCTGCGCGTCCTTGAAGGTGTCGGCGCCGCTCTGCGCGGCCAGCCGCTGCGCGGTCTCCGAATACCCGGCCAGCTCGTTCTTGCCGTTCACCTCCGCGCCGTCGATGAAAGTGTGATCGCCGGTCTTGTCCAGCAGCGTGCGGCCGGTGGTGCCGTCCGGCCCGGTGACCGTCTCGTCGGAGCTGACCAGCTGCACGCCCTGGTTGCTGAGCAGGCTGTTCGTCTTCCGGTCCACCTCGTACTTCTGGCCGTCCTTGTCGGTGCGCTGGACGTCGAGGTGGTCGTTGATGGCCAGGCCGTCGTCGGTGGCCTTGGTGGTGCGGTCGAAGTTGGTGACGGTGTGGTTGCCCTCGGCGTCCTTCTCGTCCTTGTGCAGGTTCGCCAGCGAGCCGTCGGCGGCGTAGGTCTGCGAGGTCTTGGAGGAGATGTCCACCGCGTCGCCGCCGTCCTTGCCCGGGACCTTCCCGGAGACGTTCTCGGTGACGGTGGAGCCGTGCGCCTCGCGGTGGGTAGTGGTGCTGATGTCGGTGTGGCCCTCGACGAAGGTCTGCGCGTCGTAGGTGTTCCCGCTGTGCTCCTCCAGCTTCCACTGCACCGGGGACTTGTCGCCGTCCTTGGCCCAGCCGGGGAGGCTGTCCAGCGCCGCCGCGTCCTGCGCCGCCGGGTGGAAGTCCTTCGGGGCGTCGTCGTCGGGCTTGAACGACTGCGTGCCGGCGTCGCGCTCCAGCCGCATCTGGCCCTGGGAGAAGGTGGCGCTGTCGGAGATCTGCGCCGCGGCCGGCTCCCCGTCCGGGCCCTTCTGGCCGCCCGCCGGGACGCTGACGGAGTGGGTGCTGACCACGTCCACCGGCTGGTCGTCGGAGAACTTGTCCTGGAAGTCGTCCTTGATGCCGCCGCCCGAGTGGCTGGCGTCGTCCTTGGACTGCTGCTCGTAGGTCTTGGTGGTCTGGGTGATGCCGGTCTTGCCCTGGCCGTACTCGGACTCCACCAGCTTGTCGCCGTCGTGGCGGATGGACTGCTGCTGGACCTGGACGTTCGGGTCGCGGCTGTTCTTGAGCTGGTCGATGTCCGGGGAGGCCGTCGGAGTCTTGCTGGGGTCCTCCTTCCAGCTGGCGCGGGTGGTGGAGGAGTCGCCGTTGGGGCCGGCGGTGACGGAGCTGAAGTTGGCCTGGCCCTTGGCCCAGTTGGTCTTCTCGATGGTGGTCTTGTCGCCGTCGCGGATGGCGGTGGTCCGGGACGTGATGTCCCCGTCCTTGTTGCGGGCCACCAGCGTGGCGCGGTTCGGGTCGTCGCTCTTCACCACCTCCACGCCCGGCGGCAGGTCCTTCTGGTCCTTGCCCGCGAGCGAGAAGATGTGGTCGGCGGCGTCCTTGTTGCTCTGAGAGGCGTCCTTGCCGCCCTTCTCCAGCGCGGCGCGCTCCTCGCCCACCGTCGTCACGTCGACGGCCTGGCGCGCCTGCTGCTCGCCCTTGGTCTGGGCGGAGGCGGCCTGGAACTTCGGGTCCAGCTTGGTGATCGCGTCCGCGCCCTGGTAGTCGCCGGTCTGGCGGAGGTGGTCCGCCATCGAGCCGCCCAGCTTCACCACCGACGGGTCGTCCGCGTTGGCCTTCAGCGCCGCGTTCACCTTGTTGCCGCCGAACAGCGAGGCCGGGTTCAGGAGGTTCGGCTTGGAGGCGTCCGACAGCGTGGAGGCGATCTGCTGGCGGCCCTTGTCCCCGGCCGCATCGGCGGCGCTCGCCAGCGACTTCACCGTGGCGTTGGCCTGGTCCTGGGAGGTGAGCGGGTTGCTCAGCCCCTTGCCGATCTGGTCCATCGCGCCCTTGCTGTTGTCCACCAGCGCCGAGCGGTAGTCCTGGTCGCCGTTCTGCTGGAGCTGCCGGTCCAGCTCCGCCGCGCCCTGCGCCGGGCCCTTCTTCGCGGCGTCGGAGACGCGGGAGGCGTCGGCCTTGCCGGCCTCGGCGGGGGTGACGACGGACTTGGCGCCGAAGAGCTGCTCCTGGTCCTTCGCGTTCAGGCTGCCGGCGTCGAAGACGTCCTTGACCTGGTTCGCCTGCTGGTACGGCTCGGCCTGGCCGGCGTCGCGGGCGGCGCCGTTGGCGACCTTCTCGGAGCGGATCGCCTTGTTCGCGGTGTCCAGCGCGGTGCGGCGGGAATTCCGGGCGGTCTCCTCGGCCTGGGTCTGCGCCTTCTGCGCCTTGTCCGCGGCGGTGGTGGCGGCGTCGGACTTCGTCTTGGCGGTGTCGTACGTGGTCTTCGCCTTGGAGAGCTGGTCGATCTGCCCCGGCCGCGGGCCGCGCTGGTCCACCGCGTTGCTCAGCGAGTCGTAATGGGACTTGGCGTCGTGCAGGTCAGAGGTGGCCTTGGTCTTGTCCGCCTGGGCCTGCTGGTTGGCGGTCTTCGCCTTGGTGGCGGCCTGCTGGTCCTGGGTGGCCTTCTGCTGCGCCGCGGCAGCCTTCTGGCGGGAAGCCTCGGCCTGCTGCTGGGCCTTCTGGGCGGCGGCGGCCTTGGCGGCGGCGTCGGACGCGCCCGAGGAGGCGGAAGAAGGGGCGGCGGCGGGCTTCGTGCTGCTGGTGGGAGCTGGGACGCTCATGGGGAGGCTCCTGTGGGACCGGAGGCGCTTGACCCATTATCCCTACCCAAAGTTGCGCAGATTCTTCGAAATCTGGAATGTCTCCGCCACCGCTGCGGCGCGGGGGCGCCAGCTCCTGCCGGATTTTTTACACGCCCCAGCGGCGCTTCATGGCCTCCACGGTCGGATCAGCCAGGTTCTTCGAAGCCTGGGGGCCCGGGCCGGTGATGATGTCGATGCCGTTCTTGTTGCCCTTCACCACCCGGCTCATGTTCGCGATGTCCTTGAACACGTCCGTCTGCCCGCCGGCGTCGGCGAGCGCGTGGTGGGTGTTCACGTCCACCGTGAACTGCGACTCCTTGCGGCCGGTGAACTGGACGTAGGACTCGAAGGGCGGGAGCGACGCGGTGGGGACGCCCTTGTTGAGCGCCTCCACGTGCCCGTCCGGCATGGTGATCGGCGTGGCCGCCAGCAGCGTGGGCCCGTGGCAGAGCCCGACGATGGGCAGCTTCTCGCCGATGGCCCGCTGCATCATCCCCGCGATGTTGGGGTTGGCCTGGAGGTGGGTGGCGTCGCTGGCCACGGCCACGTCCTCGTTGAAGCCCAGCCCGCCCGCCAGGTACACGGCGCCGAACTGCTTGGGGTCGAACTTGGAGGACGGCGCCGCGTTCCCCAGCAGCTCCTTCGCGATCTCCCCCGTCTCGCCGTGCGGGTCGAGGTGCGACGGCGCGCCGTAGCCCAGGTTCACCGTCCGGTTCGACACGTTGAGGCTGTCGCGCTGGAAGGACACCGGCTGCCCGTCCGGGGTGAAGATCTGGAGGTGGTAGCCCTTGTCGTGCATCTCCGACGCCCAGTCCATCAGCTCCTGCCACTGCGCCCCGTGCGAGCTGGCGATCACCGCGATGGACTTCTCGCGCGGCGCCTTGGGCGTCAGGTCCGGCTCCGGCAGCTTGGACTGGATCTGCTGGATCGCGTCGTCCAGCGACACCTGCCCGCCGGCGCCGTCCCACGCGCGCTTGAGCAGCGTCCGCTCCATCGCGTCGTGGTTCTCGCCCGCGGGGGCCGGCCGGGCCGGGGAATTCCACAAGCCCATCATGGGCAGCGTGGAGTAGAGCTGCTTGCGGTCCTCGGCGGTGAGCGTCCCCGCCTGCGCCTTGGACTGGAGCGAGGCGATGGTCTGCGCGGCCTGCTTCATCTGCGGGCCGTTGAGCGCGTCCATCAGCTCCAACTGGGTGTCGTGGCCCAGGCGGGCGATGGGCTCGCCGAAGTCCGCGCTCTTGATGTTGATCTCCGGATCGCAGCCGTACTTGTGGATGTACGCCGCGCGCACGCCCTCCAGCTGGTCCGCGCTCATCCCGTCCAGCAGCTGCCGGGTCCGGTCCACCCGGGTGCCGTCGTTGCCCAAAAGGAGGTTCGACCGGTCCGTGAACAGCGTGTGCAGCGCCCCGGCGATCTTCAGCGGGTCGCCCGACGCCTTCACCGAGCCCACCGTCTTCTCCGAGAGGGGGAAGAACGCGTGGCCGGCGACCTCCGGGCGCGGCGCGGGCGCGGGGGCGACGCCGGCGCGGAAGGTGGAGCTGGGAGTGGAGGCCGGGGCGGAGGCGGCAGGCGCGGAGGCCGGGACCGGCGCGCCGGAGGGGGCGCTGGGGGCGCGGGCCGGGGCGGCGTTGGGGATCTGGGCGCTGCGGATCTCGGGGGTAGCCATATGTGGGACCTATATAGACGAACTGACCGAAATAGTCAAACTGGTCATTTCCTGCGCGGCCCGGTATAAGGATCGCCGCACATGGAGAACGACGGCGGGCGAGGTCACAAAGGCGAGCTGTTGCTGGCGGCGGCGAAGCGGTGCTTCCTGATGCACGGGTACCGCCGCACGTCGATCGACGACGTGGCGCAGGAGGCGGGCGTCGCGAAGGGGACGGTCTACCTCTACTTCAAGAGCAAGGAGGAGATCTTCCGGGCGGTGAGCAGCGCGGTCATCCGCAAGTACCTGGGGGACGCCGAGAAGGCGGCGTCGTCGCCGGGGACGGTGGAGGAGCGGCTGGCGGGAGCGCTGGAAGCGAAGGTCCTCACCGTCCACGCGCTCAAGTCCTCCGCGCACGGCCAGGAGTTGGTGGACTCCTCGCACACCGTGAGCGGCGATATCTTCGAGGCGTCGTATTCGGCGTTCGTGAAGATCCTGGAGAAGATCCTGGAGGACGCGGACCTGTCGATGCCCGCCTCCGAGGCGGCGTGGCTGGTCTTCCGCGCCGCGCACAGCGCCGGCTTCTCCCCGGCGCCGCCGCCCCCGGACGTCGCGGAGGTGCAGCGGCGGATCCGGGCCCTGGCGGAGGTGCTGGTCCGCGGGTTGACGGATCCCGTCAGCTCCCGCCCGCGCGCAGCCGCACGGGCGAGGCCGAGCGCTGCTGCCCGTACGTCTTGAACTTCTCCAGGACGATCGCCATCTCGCGCTCGTCGAGGATGACCGGGTCGCCTGCGGACAGCGCGATGGCGTACTGCCGGGCGAGGTTCTCCACCTCCAGCGCCAGCTTCATCGACTTCTCCAGCGTCCCCGCCAGCGCCAGCATCCCGTGGTTGGCCAGCAGGCACGCGGTCCGGTCGCGGAGCGCCTCCACCGCGAGCTTCGCCAGCTCCTCGGTGCCGAAGGTGGCGTAGGGCGCGCAGCGGATGTCGATCCCGCCCGCCACCGCCACCATGTAGTGGAACGCCGGGATGCCGCGGCGCAGGGACGACAGCGCGGTGGCGTACGGCGAGTGGCAGTGGAGGATGGCCTGCACCTCCGGCCGAGCGTCGTAGAGGCCCTGGTGCATCCGCCACTCGCTGGAGGGGAGCCGGGAGCCGGCGGCCTGGCCGTTCTTGCCGATCTCCACGAGGTCGCTGGGGTGCAGGCCGTCGTACGGCATCCCGGTGGGGGTGATCAGGAAGCCGCGCCGGGTGCGGAGGCTGACGTTCCCGGAGGTGCCCACGTTGAGCCCCGCGGCGTTCATCGCGCGGGCGGTGGCGATCAGCTCGTCGCGGGCCAGAAAGCTCATGGCGCGGCCACTTAGCATGGCCGCGCCAGAGGGTGACGAAGTTACGAGGTGCCGCGGTTACGGCGCCGGGGGCGGCGGGGCGAAGGACGCCTCCTCGGCCTGGACCTTCCAGCCCATGGGCGTGCGGATGAAGATCTCCGACGACTGGGTCTGGGCGGCGACCACCGTGCCGTCCGGGGCGGTGAAGGTATCCACCCACGAGCCCAGGCCCATGGCGGCGTCGTCGCCCAGCGCCACCACGTCGTACTGCTGGAGCTGGACCTGCAGGTCGGGGGAGGCGGCCCAGGTGCCGCTCACGTCCGCGCGCAGCGCGGCCTGCCCGGCGCCCTCCTCACCCTCGAACGCGTAGACGTAGCGGAGGTCGGGCGTGTAGCCGGCCACCAGCGCGTCCAGGTTGCGCGCGTTGAAGTTGGCCTGCCAGCCGAGCATCAGGCCGGTGAGCGCGTCCGGGGACGGGCCCACGCCGTTGCGGAGCGGCGCCGGGGTGGCGGAGGGAGCGGACGGGGGCGGCGGCAGCGGCGCGCCGGCGGAGGTGTGCTCGGACGCGATCAGGTACGAGCCGTCCTTCTGCCGCACCATCGCGCGGAGCGCGCGGAGGTGGAAGGTGAGGCGCGTGCCGTCCGGGATGAGGAACGAGTTGTCGAAGTGGGTGATGCTGTACAGGTGATTGCGATCGATCGCCCAGCCCTGGTGGGCGGTGATCGTCACCTGGCGGCCCGGCGCCGCCAGCGCCTGGTTGAGGGTGGCGCGGAGCTGGTCCTTGCCGCGGACGCGCCCGAAGACGCCGATGTGCTGCATGTCGTCGGTGAACAGCGCGAGCGACGCCTCCACGGACTGCTGCGTGTCCGGGATGCTGGTGGCGGCGGCGAAGGCCTGGTTGACCCTCAGCGTCTCCGCCTGGGCGTCCACGGCCTTCACCTCCTGGTTGATGGCGGAGGCGTCGTTCGGGTCCTCGGTGGCGGGGTCCTGGCCGCAACCAACTGCGGTCAGCATCAGGGTGCACGCGGCCAGGGCCGCAGAGGCAATGCGGAAGCGAAGCATGGCGGTCTCTCTTGGGTTGGAGTGTGTTGAACTGCGCCGGTAGAGACGGCCGACCCCCGCGAAACTCATCGGCGGGAGGAAACGTGAACAAGAGCAAGGACGTGGAAGCGTGGTTCCAGAAGTGCGCGAACCCGCTCAAGGCGGAGATGCTCCGCGCGCGCGACCTGATCCTCTCCGCCGACGACCGGATGACGGAGTGCATCAAGTGGCAGACGCCCACGTTCGTGTTCGGGGACAACCTCGCCAGCTTCAACCCAAGTCGAAGCAGCGCGCCGGCGGCTCCGAAGAGGAAGAAGGCGAAGACATCCCGGGGGTGACGGCAGCGCTCACCACCGTCACCCCCCCGCCTTCCGTCCCCTCGTCCTCGCACTTCACTTCAACAGGTCGCCGATCTTCGTCGCGATACCCAGGTCGAAGGGCTCGAACTTGAGGCGTCCCTGCTGGAACGCCGCCATCCCGTCGAGCTTGCCCTGGCGGAGCGCGATGAAGTCGTCCGCGGAGATGGTGATCGTCGTCTTCGGGTTGGCGATCTGACCCGCCTTCACCCAGTCCGAGGTCTTCCGGAGGTCCACGCCCCACTGCCCGCCGCCCGGCCCCGTCACGTTGAGCTGCAGGGGCGCGTTGATGTCCCTCGCGATGTCCGGGTGCGCCGCGATCTTCGCCGGGATGTCCACCTCCATCGCGTTCTGCACCGGGGACTTGTTGGTCTGCGGCGGCGGCGTCGGGTTCGGCGCGGGCGCGGGGGTTGGAGCCGGCGCGGGATTCGGGTTCGGCGCGGGCGCCGGGTTCGGAGCCGGCGCGGGATTCGGATTGGGGGCCGGCGCTGGAGCGGGGTTCGGAGCCGGGGCCGGGTTCGGCGTCTGCGCGCCACCGCCACCGCCCTGGAGCAGTTCACCGATGGTCTTGAAGAGGTCCCCGAGCTGCTCGATCAGCTTGCCGATCCCTTCGAGCAGGTTGTTCGCCTGTCCATCTCCGCCCTGCTGCGCGCCTTGCACGGCGGGCTGGAACGCGTCGCCCGGGCCGGGAAGCGCGGTGGCGTTGGCAGGCTGAGCCGCCGCGGTCGGCTGCGCGCCCGCCGCGGCGGGGTTGGGTTGCACGGGAAGACCGACGGAGGCGAACGCCTGGACCATGACGAGGTTCCTCGGGGCACACGTCTCGCCTGGGAGGGCGATGGCGCGGCCGGTAGTTGGTTGGATGGGAATTGCGGATCGACGAGCGCCGCCAGGGACTGGGGCGCTCGTCTTCACCGCTCGCTCCGGTGAAACATCCACCGGAGGTGTGATTCATGTTTCTGTTATCGAGCGCCGAGAATTTTGGTTGCGCACATCTGTGCACCTTGTGTGCCAGGTTGGCGGACACGCGCGCCGGACCGAGGTCGCGTCGATGCGACCTGAGGCGGGATCGGCGCTCCCTGTCCAACCATCCAGCGCGGCGTCCGCGCGTCCGGGGGTTGCGCGGCAGGGGCAAGCGTAGAGACCTTGCGCTGGGGTGCGACGATGCTCGCGTTTCTGGCTTCGCTCGCCGCGTGGCTCGGGCTGGGCGGCCATACCTTCACCGTGGACACCACGCTCGACGCGGTGGACGCCAACCCGGGCGACGGCATCTGCGCGCGGGCGGTGGTGGGCAACAGCGACGGCTTCACCACGCCCCTCGGGCGGTGCACGCTCCGCGCGGCGGTGATGGAGGCGGAGGCGACCTGGAGGCTGGACACCATCGTGGTGCCGTCCGGGAGTTACCACCTCGACCTCGCGCCGTCGTCCGGCGGCGGGCGGCTGAGCGTCACCCGCAGCGTCCGCATCCAGGGTGCCGGCGCCGACAGCACCGTCATCGACCAGGACCGGCACGACATCATCATCTACGTCACGGGCGGGGACATCGAGATCGACAACGTCACCCTGCAGGGCGGCGAGTCCCAGTCGGGCGGCGGCCTGCGGATCGAGGGCCCGGCGGAACTGTCGCTCACCGACTCGATCGTGCGGGCGAGCTCCGCCTTCACCGGCGGCGGGGGGCTGCTGATCAACACCGGCGCCACCGCCACCCTGCGGCGCGTCTCCGTCCTGGACAACGTCGCCAACGGCGCGTTCGGCGGCGGCCTGTGGAACAAGGGAGAGACCTGGGTCTACGACTCCACCTTCGCCAACAACGTCTCCAACCGGGCGGGGGCCATCCGCAACGAGGGCAACCTCAACCTGCGGAACGTCACCATCAGCGGGAACCAGGCAAACTCACCGGAGGCTGGAACGGGCGGCATCTCGCAGAACGGGTTCGCGGTGCTCAACAACGTCACCATCACCGGCAACACCGGCGTCGGGAACAACCCGGCCAGCTTCCGCGGCGGCGGGATCCAGACCACCGCCGGCCAGCTCACGGTGGTGAAGAACAGCATCATCGCCGGGAACACCGGCGGCGCCGGGCCCAACGACTGCGACGGCGCGCTGACTCCGGACAGCAAGTACAACCTCATCGGCGACAGCGACGGGTGCAGCGTCACCAGCTACGTCTTCACCTACGCGTTGGACGTCTCGCCTGGGCTGGGTTCCCTGGGGAGCCACGGCGGCCCGACCCTGACCCAGGTCCCCGGTTTCACCAGCCCGGCGCTCGACGCGGCCTACGGCTTCCCGCCTCCCGCCGCCGACGCCTGCGAGCCACGCGACCAGCGCGGCGTCCCGCGGCCACAGGGGACGGGCCACTGCGACCTGGGCGCGGTGGAGGTGACGCCCTCCAACGCCTTCGTCACCGGCTTCGTCCTGGTGAACGCGGACACCAACACCGACGTTCGCCCGTTGCTCCACGGCGACACGCTGGACCTGACCGCGCTCCCGGCCCATCTCAGCGTCCGGGCGGTGGTGAGCGGCTTCGCCGGCAGCGTGGTGTTCGGCCTGGATGGGACGCCCTCGTTCCAGGTGGAGAACGTCTCGCCCTGGGCGCTGGGCGGCGACGCGCCGCTGGGAGACTACCTCCCGGTGGCGTTCACCACCGGCCAGCACGCCCTCGTCGCCACGCCCTTCGCCGGCTCCAGCGGGAGCGGCGCGGCGGGAGGCAGCCGCTCCATCACGTTCCGCGTCGCCGGCCTCCCGTTCATCGCCCCCCACTTCCCGTAGCGCCGGCCATGAAGTCATCGAGCGTGACGCTCCGCTCGCCGCTCCCTGGTTCGGCGGCCGCTTCCGTAGCGGCCGGCCATGAAGTCATCGAGCGTAACGCTCCGCTCGGCGCTCCCTGGTTCGGCGGCCACTCCCGTAGCGCCGGCCATGAAGTCATCGAGCGTGACGCTCCGCTCGCCGCTCCCTGGTTCGGCGGTCGCTTCCGTAGCGGCCGGTCGTGAAGTATTCGAGGCGGTGTGGACGACGCGCTTCGCCGTGACGCGCACGCGGCCCGGGCCGAACGGCTCCGCGGGCCGTCGCTCCTGGAGCGGCTCCTCGCGGTGCCCGCCGCCGACCGAGACGCCTGGGTCGACGCGCTGCTCGGCGTCCCGGAGCCGCCCCCGGATGCGCCGTTGCCGCGAGGCGCGGTGCCGTACCTCCCCGCCGGTGTCGACGAGATCCTCGCGATGGCGCGGGAGGCGCCTCTCCGCCGGGGCGACGTGCTGGTCGACCTGGGCTCCGGGCTGGGCCGGGTAGCGATCCTCGCGCACCTCCTCTCCGGCGCTCGGGCCCACGGCGTGGAGATCCAGGAGGCGCTGGTGCGCGAGGCCACCGCGTGCTGCGCCCGGCTGGGCCTGTCGGCGGACGTCACCTTCACCTGCGCCGACGCCGCGAGCTCAGGGCTCGACGGGTCCGTGTTCTTCCTCTACGCCCCGTTCAACGGCGAGCTGCTGGCGCGCGTGATGCGGCGCGTGGAGGCCGTCGCGCGGCACAGGCCGATCGTCGTCTGCGCCGCCGGGCTCGAGCTTCCGGACGAGCGCTGGCTGCGGCGGCGCGAGACCTCCCCGCTCGCCATCACCCTCTACGACTCCATCTCGCGGTAGCTTCGCCAACATGCGCGCCGTTCGAGTCCACGAGTTGGTCGGCCCGCGCGGGCTTCGCGTCGACGACGTCGAATCCCCGCGGCCGGGTGAAGGGGAAGTCCAGATCTCCGTCCACGCCGCGGGGGTGAACTTCCCGGACGTGCTCCTCTCCCACGGGAGGTACCAGTTCAAGCCCGAGCCCCCGTTCATCCCCGGCGGCGAGGCGGCGGGCGTGGTGAGCGCCGTCGGCCCCGGCGTGAGCGGGCTGAAGCCCGGTGACCGCGTGGTGGTCACCATGGTCAACGGCTGTTTCGCCGAGCAGCTCGTCGCCCCGGAAGCCGCCGCGGTGAAGCTGCCCGCGGAGGTCGACTTCACCGTCGGCGCCATCACGCTGCTGACCTACGCCACCACCTACCACGCGCTCGTCGACCGGGCGGCCATCCAACCCGGCGAGACGCTGCTGGTGCTGGGCGCGGCCGGCGGCGTCGGCGTCGCGGCCATCCAGCTCGGGAAGCACCTCGGCGCGAAGGTCATCGCCGCCGCGTCGACGCCCGAGAAGGTCGCCTTCTGCAAGCGGATGGGCGCGGACGAGGGAATCGCCTACGGCTCGGAGGACCTGAAGGAGCGGGTGAAGTCCCTCACCGGCGGCGACGGCGCGGACGTCGTCTACGACCCGGTCGGCGGGCCGTACTCGGAGGCGGCGCTGCGGGCCATCGCCTGGAAGGGCCGCTTCCTCGTCGTCGGCTTCGCGGCCGGCGACATCCCGAAGGTCCCGCTCAACCTGGTGCTGCTCAAGGGCTGCCAGGTGGTGGGCGTGTTCTGGGGCGCGTTCGCCATGCGCGAGACCGCGAAGAACCGCGCCAACTGCGAACAGGTCCTCCGGTGGGTCGCCGGGGGGAAGCTGAAGCCGCACCTGGACGCGACGCTCCCGTTCGCTCGAGCGGCGGAGGCGCTGGAGCGACTGGAGCGTCGCGAGGTGCAGGGGAAGATCGCGCTCGTCCCCTGAGGTGAGGCCCT
>Ga0134122_10001485_pt1 | contig 16979 bp, 18 predicted proteins | sample KB302_FD_96461 | JGI IMG/M metagenome (GOLD analysis project Ga0134122, IMG submission 96461) | Terrestrial soil microbial communities without Nitrogen fertilizer from Kellogg Biological Station, Michigan, USA - KB3-0-2 | ecosystem: Environmental > Terrestrial > Soil > Unclassified ... | reverse complement strand
GGCCGTGAAGGCCATAAGCCGCTGGCGCGCATCGATGACCTGCCCCTGTTTGCCGAAGCCTTACGTGCAACCAGCGCCACAAAACCCGCATCAAACGCGCTCGAAGATGCTCTACGCGCGGCCGATCCCGATGCTTTGACGCCGAAAAGCGCGCTCGAATTGGTCTATGCCTTGAAGCGGTTGCTGGCTGAGCGCGAGCACTGACGGCAATGCGTTTTCCGCCGAACTAGAAACAAACAGCCCAAATATTAAGCACGTTCCAGTCCATTGGATCGCACTTTGGCCATCTTGCGGGTGCGGCGGCAAGCATGCACCATGGATCGCTCATGAGCGATACTGCGCTTCCACCGATCAGCCGGCGCAAATTCCTTGCCGTTGTCGATGACACGCCCGAGTGCCGTGTTGCGCTGCGCTTTGCCGCACGCCGCGCGCAGCACACAGGCGGCATCGTCACGCTGCTCTATGTGGTTCCGCCGGCCGACTTCCAGCAATGGGCGGGCGTGGAACGCATGATGCGCGAGGAAGCGCATCAGGAGGCGGAACGTCATCTGCACGAAACGGCGAAAATGGTGAACGATATCGTGGGGAGCATGCCGGAGCTGGTTATCCGCGAGGGGCGGCCGGCAGATGAAATCCGGGGCCTGCTGAAAGAGGATCGCGCGATATCGATTCTGGTACTCGCCGCCGGAACGTCGACGGAAGGTCCGGGCCCGCTCGTCAGCCTGATCGCCGGACCGTCGGCGGGCGCCTATCCGATTCCGGTCACGGTCGTGCCCGGCAGCCTGACGGACGAGCAAATCGACGCATTGGCGTGAGCGGCAGCGTTCTTCCGTCTGAACTGCAGTCAGGTATTGCCGGTCTAATCGAAGGCGTTCCGGCCAAAGAGCTCGCGCGACGCTCCCTCCAACTTTCACTCGACTACCGCGGCGGGAAAAATTCCGAACGCGCCGTCCGCGACAATCTTGATGTTGCCGCTTATGCAACAGCACGGCTTCCCGCGACTTACGCTGCAATTGCCGCCGTGCTCGGCGAACTCAAAACGAGGGCGCCAAACTTTGCTCCAGAGTCTCTGCTCGACATGGGAGCCGGTCCGGGGACCGCGAGCTGGGCCGTCGCCGATGCGTGGCCGCAACTGAATTCCGTGGCGATGCTCGACTGCAGTTCCCCCTTTCTTGCCGTCGCCGAAAAGCTTGCCCGCGCCAGCCTTTCGCCGGCACTACGAAACGCGACGCTGACTCTTGGCGACCTCGCTTCGACGCCGCTGAACGCTCGATACGAACTCGTCGTCGCTGCCTACGCATTGGCGGAAATGTCCGGCAATGTCGCCGACCGAGCAATCCAACTTTGGAACGCGTGCGGCGGCGCACTGGTGATCGTCGAACCGGGCACGCCCGCAGGCTTTGACCACATCCTTAGCGCTCGGGCGGCGCTGCTCGCTTCCGATGCGCGTATTGTTGCGCCCTGCCCCAGCGCGTATCCGTGCCCGATCAAGGCGCCGGACTGGTGCCACTTCGCCCAGCGGTTGCCCCGTTCACGCGCACATATGCGGGCCAAGCACGCGGTCGTCCCATTCGAAGATGAGAAGTTTTCCTATTTGGTCGTGGCGCGTGACGAAATCGTTCTTGCGCCGACGACCGCCCGGATCGTCGCGCCGCCGCGAGCGACAAAGCCGAGCCTGCAATTGAGGCTGTGCACGCAAGGCGGGATCGTGGAACGAGCGGTGCTGAAGCGCGACAAGGCTGCGTTCAAAGCCGTCGCCAAGAAGAGATGGGGCGACGCGCTGTAGCCAATAATGGCGCCTTATGCTTGAACAGCTTCCAGCCGCGGACCCGCGAGGAGGAGTGTATGAAGCTGGACCGGCCGGAAGGCAAACCCGACGAGACCATCGGTTGGGGCAGCGATATCGCGGCCGAGATGCTGCGCCGGTTCAACATCCCCTATATCAGCCTCAATCCGGGTGCGAGCTATCGCGGCCTGCACGATTCCATCGTCAATCATCTCGGCAACGAGAAGCCCGGCATTCTGGTCTGCTTGCATGAAGATCATTCGGTGTCGATCGCGCACGGTTACGCGCGCGCAGCCGGCGAACCGATGGCCTGTGTGCTGCACGCCAATGTTGGACTGCTGCATGGCATGATGGGACTATTCAACGCCTGGTGCGATCGCGCGCCGATGCTGGTGTTGGGCGCAACCGGTCCGGTTGATGCGGAAAAGCGCCGGCCCTGGATCGATTGGATTCACACGATGCGCGACCAAGGTGCGCTGGTGCGCCCGTTCGTGAAATGGGACGATCAACCCTCATCGCCGGACGGGCTCGTCGAATCGCTGGCGCGCGCCAATCTCTTGACGCGCTCAGTCCCCACCGCGCCCGTCTATGTCTGCCTGGATGCAGGCCTTCAGGAAGCGAAACTCGAGAATCCCCCGCAGTGGCCGGATTTGGCGCGCTACATGCCGCCGGCGCCATCGCGGCCTGCGCAAAGCTCGATCGACCAGGCGGCGGCGCTTCTCGCACGCGCCGAACGCCCGCTGATTCTATTCGGCCGCGGCGCGCGCAGCGAACAGGCCTGGAATGCGCGCGTTCAGCTTGCCGAGCGGCTCGGCGCCTGCGTTATGACCGACCTGAAGTCCGGCGCGATGTTCCCGACCGATCACGCCGCGCATATCGTGCCGCCGTTCAACGCTTTGCCGAAATCCGCGCGCGAAGTCGTTTGCGCCGCCGATCTGATCTTGTCGCTCGACTGGGTCGATCTCGGCGGTCTGCTCAAGCAGGCGGGAACGGCCGGCAAAGTTTCCGCCAAGATCGTTGCGGCGAGCCTGGATCAGATGCTGCACGGCGGCGCCGGCATGGAGTATCAGGCCCTGCCGCCGACCGATGTGTTCATGGCGACGACGTCCGATGCGGCGGTCGAGGAACTCAACCGCGCGCTCGGCCTCGGCAAGAAAGCGCCTTGGCAGGAGCGCGCCGCGCCAAAGCGCAGTGAGACCGATGGCGATGCGGTCACGCTGGACATGATCGCCGCCAATCTGCGTGCCGAATTCAATGACCCCGAGAAGGTAACATTCTGTTTGCTCAATCGCGGCTTCCCCTCGCAGATATGGCCGTTCAAGAGCGGTCTCGCCTATCTCGGCAAGGATGGCGGCGGCGGCCTCGGGTCCGGCCCGGGGCTGTCGGTCGGTTCGGCGCTCGCGCTACACAATATGGGGCGCTATGCGGTCTCGGTTCTCGGCGACGGCGACTTCTGCATGGGCGCGACCGCAATCTGGACGGCGGCGCGCCACCGCATCCCGCTGCTCGTTCTGATCGACAACAACCGCTCTTATTTCAATGATGAGCTGCATCAGGACAACGTCGCGCGCGCGCGCGGCCGCGAGCCGAAGAACCGCTGGATTGGTCTGCGCATGGAGGATCCGCTTCCCAACATCGCCAAGCTGGCCGAAGCGCAGGGCGCGGTCGGCATCGGCCCCATCACCAAGGCCGCCGACGTGCGCCCCGCGTTGGAAAAGGGCGTAACCATCCTCAAGCAGGGCGGGGTCTGCGTCATCGACTTCCACGTCGACCCGAACGAAGAGCGGAAGGCAGGGACATCCGCGAGCCAGCGAGCCACCCGTTCCTCTCAACGGTAACACGTTCTTGTTCTGTTCCCTCTGGTGCCAGAGCTATCCAAGCGCGATATCTGATCCATGTTCATCCAGACCGAAACTACGCCTAACCCCGCGACGCTGAAGTTCATCCCCGGGCGCGAGGTCATGGCCGAAGGCACCGTGGATTTTCCCGATTCAGCAGCAGGCAGCCGTTCGCCTTTGGCGGCACGGCTGTTCACGATCTCTGAGGTCGAGCGGGTCTTCTTCGGCTCTGACTTCATCACGGTGACAAAGCGCGACGGCGATTGGCGGCATTTGAAGCCCGCCATTCTCGGCGCGATCATGGAGCACTTCACGCTCGGACTGCCGCTCTTCGAGAGTGAAGCGGCAGCCGAAACGGAACCCGTCTACGAAGGCGAAGAGGCCGAGATCGTCGCCCAGATCAAGGAGCTCCTGGACACGCGCGTCCGTCCCGCTGTTGCCAATGATGGCGGCGACATCATCTTCAAGGGGTTTGACGGTGGTTCGGGTACGGTGTTCCTGCATCTGCAGGGCTCCTGTTCCGGCTGTCCGTCCTCGACGATCACGCTGCGCAACGGCATCGAGAATATGCTGCGCCACTACATTCCCGAGGTGTCGGGAGTCGAGGCCGTATAAAGCCGCACTTCTCGCGATTGCCTGCCTTAAAAAAGCGCTCTAGAAGCGATTCACCGTTTCGTGGTGCTGAAGCAAGGAGCGTCCTGTGGGCCACGCCGTGAACGACGAAGCGCTGGATATTCTCTTTCGCAAGGCGCACACGCACCGCAAATGGCGTCCCGAGCCGGTGACGCCTCAAATGCTGATGGCGGTGTACGATCTGATGCGCTGGGGGCCAACCACCAGCAACACATGCCCCGCGCGCATCGTCTTTGTCGTGTCGCAAGGCGCCAAGGAACGCTTGAAGCCCCATTTGACCAAAGAAAATCTCGAGAAGACCATGCTGGCGCCGGCGACTGCCATCGTCGCTTACGATCTTAATTTCTACGAGAAATTGGACAAGCTCAGCCCCAATCCGAACGCCAAAGAATCCTGGCTGCAAAAGACTCCCGAGCAGGTTCAGGAAGCGGCGTTCCGCAATTCGAGTTTGCAAGGCGGCTATTTCATCCTGGCGGCCCGTGCCGTCGGGCTCGATTGCGGACCGATGTCGGGCTTCAGCAACGCCGGAGTGGACAAGGAATTTTTCGCCGGCACCGCGATCAAGTCGAACTTCCTGTGCAATCTCGGCTTTGGCGACGAAACAGGCGTGCGGCCGCGTGCGGGCAGGCTCGATTTCGACGAGGCCTGCCAGATCCTGTGAACTGGAGCAGCCGTGAAAATTCTGGCTGTCGACACTGCCCTGGGTGCCTGTTCCGCGGCGCTCATTGAGGGCGGTCGCGTGCTTGCGCGGGAGCACGAGCAGATGCAGCGCGGCCACGCGGAAGCTTTGGCGCCGATGGTGCAGCGGATCATGAACGAAGCGCGTTGCGCTTTTTCCGCGCTGGATCGCATCGCCGTTACCACGGGGCCGGGGACATTCACCGGTCAGCGTGTCGGTCTTGCCTTCGCGCGCGCTTTGGGATTGGCGGTGAAGAAGCCGGTGATCGGTATCACGACACTTGATACGATGGCCGCGGAAGCAATCGGTCGCGACGCTCGAGCCACATGGTCGGTTGCGGCAGCCGATGCCAAGCGGGGCGAAATATATCTTGGTGCGCGTTCGCGTGAGGCCACGATCTTGCCGCCGATGCTCGTTCCGTTGACGTCCGCCATGAGCGAGCTAGGACGCATCGCCGACGAACATGGACCGAACACTGTCGTTGCCGGGACTGCGGCGGAAATGCTGATTGCCCTGCCGCGAGCGGTTCATCTTAGTGATAGTCTGGTACGCCAGCCCGACGCAGTATGGGTTGCCTATCTCGCTATGTCGGCGCCCGCGGGACCGCCGCCGAAGCCGCTTTACTTGCGGCCACCCGATGCAAAGCTGCCGGAGAACCCTCTGTGACGCCGCTGCTCCGCGAAGCATCGCTCTCCGATCTCGAGATACTGGCGCATCTGCACGCGGTCTGTTTCGAATCGCCTTGGGGGATCGATGCATTCCGCAAGTTTTTGCAGAGCGAACGAGCTTTTGCTTTGCTCGCCGGCGAGGAAAGCAACTTCGCGGCATTTATCCTCGTTCAAGTCGCAGCTGATGAATGCGAAATCCTCTCACTCGCAACATTGCCATCGGCGCGCCGCCGCGGTTTGGCGCGCTCGCTCGTTCTCTCGGCCGCCGAGAGGGCCGCGCAGTCGGGCGCGCGCAAATTCTTTCTTGAGGTCGCTGCCGACAATGAAACCGCGCTTGCGCTTTATGCAGCGTTGGGGTTCTCGCCTGCTGGACGGCGGTTTGGATATTACGAGCGTCCTCGCGGTCCGGCAGTCGACGCCGTTATACTGCGCGCGCCGCTGCCGTTGCCCGAGGCACCCGGAACCGCCGCCCATAGCCCAAATTAACAGCTTGGGCATGCGCCTTCATCTCGACTAAACTGTCCGTCGAGCCGGAGGTTGGCCCGCGTGAACCGGACCGTAGATCTGAATCGCATCGAGAAGGCCTGCATGGAAAAGGGCCTTCGCATGACCGAACAACGGCGGGTCATCGCCCGTGTCGTGGCGGAAGCTTACGATCACCCTGACGCCGAGGAACTTTACCGCCGGGCGATCGCGGTAGACCCGCATATCTCCATCGCTACGGTCTATCGTACCGTCAAGCTGTTCGAGGACGCCGGCATCCTGGAGCGCCATGATTTTCGCGATGGGCGCTCGCGCTACGAAGAGATCAGCGATCATCATGATCATCTGATCGATTTGTCGACCGGCCGCGTCATTGAATTTGTCAATGAAGACATCGAACGTTTGCAGCGGCGCGTCGCTGAAGAATTGGGTTTCGACCTCGTCGATCACCGGCTTGAGCTTTATGGCGTGCCCAAGGGCGGCAAGAAACCGGTCCCGCCGGCGGAATGACATCATGGCGACTTTGCGCGCCGCCGGCATTCTGACAGTCTTCATTGCCGCGACACTGCTGCTCATCCCCGTGCAGTGGCTGGCTTTGCAACTTCATTCCGGCTCGGCGCGGAGCGTTCCGGTTCTCTATCACCGCTTTTTATGCCGCTTGATCGGCATCCGGATTACGGTTTTGGGAGCCGCCGTGAAGGGCGGCGTGTTGATGACCGCCAACCACACCGGATGGCTCGATATTCCCATCCTGTCCGCTATCGCGCCCGTCTCGTTTGTTGCCAAGCAGGAGGTGGGTAGTTGGCGGTTCTTTGGGACGCTGGCGCGCCTCCAACGAACGGTTTTCGTTCGCCGCGGTGAGCGCACGAAGACGCTCGAAGACCGCGACAACATCCGGCGCCGGCTTCTTGCCGGCGATGCATTGGTGATCTTTCCCGAAGGCACTTCGACTGATGGCAATCGCGTTCTATCTTTCAAGAGCGCGTTGCTGTCGGCTGCTGAAGTTCGCCTCGGTCAGGATGACCGCCAACGCGAAATCCACCCTCCGGTCCAGCCGGTCTCGGTCGCCTATGTCGGCCTCCACGGCCTTCCGATGGGGCGGGAGAATCGTCCATTCTTTGCCTGGTATGGCGACATGGAACTGGTGCCGCACCTTTGGGAGGCCTTCGAGATGGGGCCCATCGACGTTGTCGTCGAACTGCATCGGCCGATCACCGTGGATGAAGCGGGTGGCCGCAAGCAGCTGGCGGCCACGGCCGAAGCTGCTGTTCGCGATGGGGTCGTTCGCGCGCTTGCTGGTACTCATGCAGGTTCGGCAGCAGTGCCACACCAGGACGAAGAGCTGCTCGAGGCGCTGCAAGACGATGAAAACGACACCGAGGAGGCAGCCTAACTTGTCTTGGGCCCGATCTTTGCCCATAACGCCCAACCGCCGATTGCAAGCGAACCCTGCATGAAGAAGCTTCACATCAAGACCTATGGCTGCCAGATGAACGTCTACGATTCCGCGCGCATGGCGGATTTGTTGGCGCCGCTTGGCTATGCCCCGGTCGAAGATGTCGAGACCGCGGATATGGTGATCGTCAACACTTGCCATATTCGCGAAAAGGCGACGGAAAAGGTGTACTCCGAGCTCGGCCAATTGAGGCGGTTGAAACTGCGCCGGGCGGAGGAGGGGTACCCGATGCTGGTCGCGGTCGCCGGCTGCGTGGCGCAGGCCGAGGGAGCGGAAATTCTCAGGCGGCAGCCCGCCGTCGATATCGTTGTCGGACCGCAGTCCTACCACCGTCTGCCTGAAATGATCGCCAACATTGCGCGCGGCGCCCATATCGCGCTCGAAACGGATTTTCCGGCCGAGGACAAATTCGATCATCTGCCCGAAGAGCAGGCGACGAACGGACCGGCCGCGTTTCTCACCGTGCAGGAAGGATGCGATAAATTCTGCACGTTCTGTGTGGTGCCTTACACGCGCGGGGCGGAGTTTTCACGCCCCATCGAGCAGATCACCGAGGAAGCGAGGCGACTCGTCGGAAAGGGCGTGCGCGAAATCACGCTGCTTGGCCAGAACGTCAACGCCTATCGCGGCCGCGGTCCGGACGGACAAGCGTGGAGTCTCGCGCGGTTGCTTCGCCACCTCGCACATATCGCGGGTCTGGAACGGCTGCGTTACATGACCAGTCATCCGCGCGATATGCATGATGATTTGATTGCCGCGCATCGCGACGTCGAGAAGCTTATGCCCTTCCTACATTTGCCGGTACAGTCGGGCTCGGATCGCGTGCTCCAGGCTATGAATCGCGGCCACGGACGCGACGACTACCTCAAGATAGCCGCACGTATCCGGGCGGCCCGACCCGATATCGCCCTGTCGTCCGATTTCATCGTCGGCTTTCCAGGCGAAACCGATCGCGAGTTCGAGGCGACTTTGGAGCTCGTACGCGAGGTCAAATTCGCGCAAGCCTTCTCCTTCAAATACAGTGCGCGCCCCGGTACACCCGCGGCGGCTTTGCCGCGGCAGATTCCCGATGACGTCAAATCGGAGCGCTTGCAGATTCTCCAGGCGCTGCTCATCGAACAGACCCGAACCTTCAACCGGTCGTGCAAGGGGCGGGTCTTTGACGTGCTGTTCGACAGACCCGGACGCAAACCGGGACAAGCTGTCGGCCGCAGTCCGTATCTGCAGCCGGTTCACGTCGAAGGCGCTGCGGCCCAAATTGGTCAGACAGCCCGCGTCGAAATTGCCGCGGTGCAGCCGAACAGCTTGCGAGGGGTGCTTTCCCAGCGCCACGCGGACCGTCCAGACATGGTGATGTCGCATTGAACCCGCGCCCCGGCAAAACCGCGCCCGGCGAACGGCTGACGCTGGAATTCAAACGCAATGCCTTGTTGCCAGCGCTCGCGGGCAGCCACAGCCGGCATCTGGTGCGGCTGGAACAAAGGCTCGGCGTCAAACTCGCGATGCGCGGCAATCTGATCGCCATCGAAGGCGGCGCCGAAGCTCGCGAACAGGCCGCCGCAGTTTTGCGCGCGCTTTATGACCGCTTGGATGCCGGCGAAGAACTTGCGCCTGCCGATGTTGATGCGGAAGTGAGCTTTGCCAATCACGAGATGCCGGACGTTTCGCGCCGAACGGTGTCGCTGCGAACGGCCTCGGGCAAGATCACGCGCCCGCGTTCGGCAATGCAGTCGACGTATATCGAACTGATGCGCAGCCACGAGCTGGTGTTCGGCATTGGCCCGGCGGGAACCGGCAAGACCTATCTTGCTGCCGCCTACGGCGCGCATTTGCTGTTCGAGCGGCGCGTTGAGCGGTTGATATTGTCGCGGCCCGCGTTGGAAGCCGGCGAGCGGCTTGGCTTCCTGCCAGGTGATTTGAAGGAGAAGATCGATCCCTATCTGCGCCCCCTTTACGACGCGTTGTTCGAGGTGATGGGCGACAAGGCGATGACGCTGATGGAAAGCGGAGTCATCGAGGTGGCGCCGCTGGCTTTCATGCGCGGGCGAACGCTGAGCCATGCGTTCGTGATTCTCGATGAAGCGCAGAACTGCACGCCGGCGCAGATGAAAATGTTTCTGACTAGACTCGGCGAAGATTCGCGCATGGCCGTCACCGGCGATCCATCGCAAAGCGACTTGCCGGGCGGTCCGCAAGGCTTACTGGAGGCGCTTGATTATCTCGAAGGCATCGAAGGCGTCGCGGTCGCCCGCTTCTCCGCAGCCGATGTCGTGCGCCACGCCTTAGTGACCCGCATCGTCAGCGCCTACAACGCGCATGATCAGAAACGTACGCGCAGTCCGCGCCCCAAATCCGAACGCGAATGAAACGGCGAGCCGCTGCGAGATTCGTGCTGGTGATCGGGGATAAGCGTTGGCGCAAGGAAGCGGCTGCGCTCAAGCTCGTGCGGCGGGCGGCCGCACTGGCATTGAAAGAGCGCACACGCGCTCAAACTCACCGGACCGTGAATATTCTGCTTGCCGACGACAAACGCCTTCGCGCGCTCAACAAGAAATTCCGCGGCCGTGACAAGACGACAAATGTGCTGTCGTTCAATTCGAGCGAGGCCGTCCATCTCGGCGATATCGCCATCGCCTTCGGCGTCGTCGCCAAGGAGGCTCGGGTTCAACAGAAGAGTTTTGCCGCGCATGCCGCGCATCTCGCCGCGCACGGGGTTTTGCATCTTCTCGGCTATGACCATGCAAAGGCGGCTGAGGCGGGCGCGATGGAAACGCTAGAAACCCTTATTTTGTCGAGGCTTGGCTTGCCTGACCCTTATGCGCCGGTCCCTGTACGCAAGGCCAAAAAGCAGCCTAAACTGATCCATGCCAGCCGCTGATTCCGACCCGAAAACGGGGACCGCTTCTTCCGTTGCGCCTGACGCAAATGCAGCAGATGAGCGCAGCGCAGCTCAGCCGCGGCCCCTGCTGAGCGAATTGGCCTCGCGACTCGCAAGCGCGCTCAAAGGCTTCCGCCAGGATTCCACGATTCGCGAAAGCCTCGAGGAAGTCATCGAGGAAAGCGATCGCGAAACGAAGGAGCTCAGTTCGCAAGAGCGCCTGATGCTCGCGAATTTGCTCAAGTTCGGCGAAACGTCGGTGGCCGACGTGATGGTTCCGCGGGCCGACATTGTCGCGGTCGAGGAACAAACCTCACTGAGCGAGTTGATAGCACTGTTTCGCGAAGCGCAGCACTCGCGTCTGCCGATTTACCGGGAAACACTCGACGATCCTCTCGGCATGGTCCACGTCAAGGATGTGCTCGCATTGTTGGAAAGCGGGCCCGGGGGACAGCTCCGCTGGCCGCAGACGAGCATTGCCAAGCTCAAACGCGACGTGCTGTTCGTGCCTGCTTCCATGCCGGCGCTCGATCTTCTGATGCGCATGCAGTCCTCGCGCAACCACCTTGCCCTGGTCGTCGACGAGTACGGCGGCACCGACGGCCTCGTCTCTATCGAGGATCTGGTGGAGGAAATCGTCGGCGACATCGACGACGAGTACGACGTCGAGGAGGAATTGGAGCTTACTCCGCAACCCGACGGCGGCTTCGACGCGGACGCCCGCATCAGCCTGGACGATTTCAAGGAGCGCACGGGAATTGATCTTGCGTTCGAGGACATTGGCGAGGACGTCGACACCCTGGGCGGAGTCGTAGTAGCCGCCTTGGGGCGCGTGCCCGCGCGAGGCGAAATCGTTTCGCATGACGGTTTCGAGTTTGAGATTCTTGAAGCTGATCCGCGGCGCGTGAAACGGCTGCGCATTCGGGCGCCGCGGGTGCCGCAAGCCGTGAGCGTGCCCTAAGAATTGCGCGGGCGATTTCCCCTCGTGCCGAAACTTGCAGCCGCTTTGCAAAGAGAGCGCGGGACGCGCCGGCTCGCCGTTAGCGCCGCTCTTGGCGCACTGAGCGCGCTCACGTTTGAGCCGTTTCGGCTTTTTCCCCTGCTGCTGCTGGCATACGGGGCGCTCGTGCTGCTGTTCGACGGCGCTCGTCAAGGCAACCATCGCTTCCGTGATTCCCTATTGATCGGCTGGAGCTTTGGCTTCGGGTTCTTTCTCGTTGGCCATTATTGGATCGGCTACGCCTTTTTCGTGGATGCGGCCGCGCACGCCTGGCAGATGCCCATCGCAATGATGGTGATGCCGCTGGGCCTCGGACTCTTCTATGCCGGCGCCGGGCCCCTTTGCATGCTGGCTTGGCGTCCGGGAATTCGGCGGGTGTTTTGGTTTGCCGCGGTTTTCTTCACATCGGAATGGCTGCGCGGCCACATCCTCACGGGTTTCCCGTGGAATCTTCCGGCCTACGGTTGGGCAGCATCTCCCGCTTTGCTGCAAAGCACCGCGATCTTCGGCGCCTACGGGCTGTCCCTGTTGACGTTGTTGTTCGGCGCGTCCTTGGCTTCGCTCGCGTCCGATAGCGGGCGGGACAAATTTCTCGCCGTCGCGCTGGCGCTCATTTTCGCCGGTTTTTGGGCCGAAGGCGCAGTACGATTGTCCAATGCCGGCCAAGACGTCGTTTCGGACGTGCGGCTCCGCGTCGTTCAGCCGAGCACGAATCAAATCGAGAAATATGACCGCGAAAAAGTGGCGCAGAATTGGCGGCGCCTGATGGATCTGTCGCTCACCCCTGCGGAGCGGCCGCCGACCCACATCATCTGGCCCGAAGCCGCGCCGCCTTTTTTTGCCGCGATCGATCAGGTGCCGGACGCGTTGGATGAGGTCGCCAGACTGACCGGCGATTCAAGCATGCTTTTAACGGGGGAGGTTCGGGTGGAGCAGGCCGAAGGGCGCCCTCGCTTTTACAACTCTTTCGCGGTGTTTGGCCCTCACGCAAAGTTGCTCGCAACATATGACAAGTTTCATCTTGTGCCCTTTGGCGAATATTTGCCTCTGGACGGAATACTTAGGTCTCTAGGATTCAGCGAAATCGCCGCCGACACCGGCTTTTCCGCCGGACCGGGACCGAAAACCATCATCGTGCCCGGCGCACCCCCTATCGGTCCGCTGATCTGCTACGAGGTTATTTTCCCGAATGAAGTCACTGGACAACCGCGTCCACAGTGGCTTGTCAATCTCACCGATGACTCATGGTTCGGGCCAAATACCGGGCCCATGCAGCATCTTTTGATCGCACGCGTACGCGCGATTGAGGAGGGTTTACCCATCGCTAGAGCGGCAAACAGCGGCATTTCCGCGGTTATTGACGCCTATGGACGCGTGCGTGCTCGCCTCGAGCTGGGATCGCGAGCGGTCATCGACGCCGATCTGCCGGCTGCTTTGCCGCCGACACTGTTTGCGCGCTACGGCAATCTCCTCTTGCTTGTCTTGTTCGCGCTTTGCGTCGTTGTAGCGGTTTGGCCGTCACGCTCAAGCGACACTTGACGCGCCGGGGCCCGGAGGCTTTCCTTCGCTCCATAAATATTCGAGGAAACAGAAAGGTATGAGGGGCGGTGCCGAAAAAACAGGCTAACCCGGTCGACGCGCATGTCGGACATCGTGTCCGCTTGCGACGTATGCTGATCGGAATGAGTCAAGAGCGTCTGGGCGAATTGTTAGGTCTTACGTTCCAGCAGGTCCAAAAATACGAAAAGGGAATTAATCGCATCGGTGCCGGCCGATTGTTCGAAGTGGCCGGAATTCTTGGTGTTCCCGTCAGCTTCTTCTATGAAGATGCCGACGCGAATGGCCAGACGAGCGGCCTCGTCGAGGGCGAAGAACCGCCGCCGGTGATGGAATTCCTGGCAAGCGGTGAAGGACTCCAGCTGAGTCTCGCCTTTATGCGCATCAAGGACGTCAAAGTGCGCAGGCGCATACTCGATCTCGTTCGCTCTCTCGCGGACGAGAATATGGGAGCTGACAAGGACTAGGCTGGTTCCGTAAAGGTCCAGTGGCCGAAGGATGAGGGCGTCGTCGCACTCGCGACGATGCTCAGTCCTTTCGCGCGGCCTTTTCCTGCAAGCCGGATCGTCCTTCACGGGCGGCGAGCGCGGCGTAGACGTCTTCCGGCTTCAACCCGCAAACCGCCCAGAGCAGAAGCAGGTGATAGAGCAGGTCGGCCGATTCATTGGCGAGCGCCGTCTTGTCCTCGGCGACGGCGGCCAGGCTTGTTTCTATTGCTTCTTCACCGAGCTTCTTGGCGCATTTGAGCCGGCCTTCAGCCATCAGGCGTGCGCTATAGGAGGTGCTGGGATCGCTCGCCTTCCGCGATTCGATGACTGCGAACAGCTTGTCGATAGGGTGAGTCGCCATGGCACCAGTTAGAGCCGCTGCCCGGCGATTACAAGCTCTCTTGCTGCTCCGATTCGATCCAGCGCTCGACCTTGGCATTCAGGATCGCGAGCGGCATCGAGCCATCCTTAAGGATGGCGTCATGGAAGCGCTTCACGTTGAATTTCTCACCCAGCGCGGTCTGCGCGCGCCGCCGCAGATCCAGGATATCCTGCTCCCCGATTTTGTAGGCGAGCGCTTGGCCGGGAATGGCGGTATAGCGGTCGACTTCCTCTTCAGCCTCGCTGCGCGAGAGCGTTGTGTGCGCGGTCAAAAAAGCGACCGCCTTTTCCCGCGGCCATGCGAACCAGTGGATTCCGGTGTCGACAACCAAACGGCTCGCGCGCCAGGCGTCGAAGGTAAGCGCGCCGAATTTCTGATACGGGTCGCTGTAAAGGCCGAGCTCGGGTCCGAGACTTTCAGCGTACAGGCCCCAGCCTTCGACAAAGGCAGTCTCGCTGCCGAAGCGTCGAAAGCGCGGAAGTGTTCTGTTCTCCGCCGCAAATTGCGTTTGCAGATGGTGACCCGGCACGCCCTCGTGGAGTTCGAGGACTTCGCTCGTGTAGTTCGGCCGTGACGCCAATTGGAACGAATTCAAGAATACAGTGCCGGGCCTGAGGCCGTCCCCTGGTGCCGGCGTATATTCGGCGGCGGGTCGGTCGGGCGCGACGAACGGCTGATGGAATCGGAACGCCAGCGGCGCTTTGGGGCGGGATGAAAACACCGTGCCGAGGTGATCCAGCACCGCATCTCGGACGCGGATGAATTCCGTCCGCATTGCTGCTTCGTCCTTGAACTTGAATTTCGGATCGGTTCTCAGATATTCGCGGAACGCGTCCAGCGAGCCGGCAAATCCGGTCTGGAGTTTGACCGCCTCCATTTCCTTCTCGATGCGCGTGATTTCGGCAAGACCCAGTGCGTGAATCGCTTCCGGCGTCATGTCGGTCGTGGTCTCGCTCTTCACGAGATGGAGGTACATGTCCTTTCCGCCGGGAATGGCGGATAGGCCCGGCATCTGCCGCGCCTGCGGCAGATACTCGGTCTTCAGGAAATCCGCGAGGCGGCGGTAGGCCGGCAGAAGCTCGTCCTGAACGGCGCTGCGATAGGAATCAGCAACGCGAGCGCGATCGCCTTGCGCGATTTTTTCCGAAACGCTAACCGCGGGTTTCATGAAAATGTTCGAATTGGCGTCGCCGGCGAGGATCATCTCGGTTTGCGCAATCATGCGCTCGACAACAGGCCGAGGTTGAGTCACGCCCTGCTTCAATCCTTCGCGCATGTTGGCGATGGCCTGATCGAGCCACCGCGTGAATCCGAGCATTCGCCGGATCGCGTTGTCATAATCGCGCGCCCGGCTGAGGGGCGTCTCGCCGCGTTGCTGCATTTCGCGGGCGAAGCTGATCTGAGCGCCGTTGAACTGATTGATCGGCAGAAGCTGGAAGCGATCGGCAATGCCGGGCTTCAATTCGCTCGAATCGTCGGCGAGGGCCCAATTGAAGATGTCGTAGCTCAGCCGGTCTTGGCCCTTGAGCGAGTCGCGATCGATGGCGGAGAGGCGCGTGCGCGCGTCCGAGTTGATCTTGCGGCGGGCGTCCAAGTAGGCCGGCGTCAAGTCGTCGTCATAGCGGTCGAGATAGCGCTGGTCGGCAAGCTGCATGGCCGCCGAGGGGCGAAGCCGGGATTCGGCGTTGCGATAATCGGTGAGCAGGCGGCTGAAATCGCCGGCGGCATCGGCGCGGGCCTCGCTGTGCGAGACGAGCGCAAGCAAGCCCAAGGCGATGGCAAATTTGCCGAACCGCTTCATGGAGCCAACTTGCAGCAGAATGAGCGGGCGCGCCATGCCGCCCGTTGAAATCTTTGTAATGCCGCGCAAATGCCGGCAAACGCAGCGACAGCAATGCCTCCTGCGGAGTTGAACGATGTGTGGATTGCTTGGGCTACTGTGCCCCGAGAGCCGAAGGACGCGGACCGCGACCCATGATGTTGTTGCAGGTGGCTTCGATCAGGTCCTTGGCCCCGGCGCGATACATGGAAGCCATGAACGCAACCGTGGTCGATGCCGGTCCTATGAAGCTCCACTGGCAGTCGACAAAGCGGGGATTTTCCAACGAAATCGGCAATATGCCCGAGATGATGATGGTGCAGCGTTCGAACCGGCAATTGGTGTAGGTGCCGCCGTCGAGACAAATCGTTATTCCGGAAAATGTTTGATCCTTCGCAATCACTTAGGGCCTCCTCGCGCGCTTCTTGCTCCTACTTATGCGACAGAGTCCCGCATCAGCGCAACCACTTCGCCGCAGCGCGAAAGCCTAGCTAAGCCCAAGCTCGCCGTCACAGCCCAAGCCGGGTCCTAATCTGGTTTGGTGTCGTGCCCGCGTTCCTGAGCGTCGCCAGCGTGACCGAGTGATCGCGCTTGGAAAATTTTCTTCCCTGGTCGTCGAGAATCAGGCGGTGGTGCGCATAAGCTGGCTCCGGAAGCGCAAGACACGCCTGCAGCAAGCGTTGGATGTGGGTCGCTGAAAAAAGGTCGCTCCCCCGCGTCACCACGCTCACGCCCTGGAGCGCATCGTCTACGACCACTGCCAAATGATAGCTCGTGTAGAGCTCCTTACGCGCCAGAACGACATCGCTCAAATGTTGGCGCGACACGATTTGCCGCCCGGTCTCCCCCGCGAGACCAGCACCTTGTTCTTCGAAACTGAGTGGCTCCGCAATTTGTGCAAACGCCTTCGCGGCATCGAGACGCAGTGCGTAGCTTGCGCCGCTCGCCATGCGTTGGCTGCGTTCCTGGACCGAAAGTCTACGGCAGGTTCCGGGATAAGCGGGTCCATCGGGTCCGTGAGGAGCCGCACCCGCATTTGCGATCTCGTCTGCAATCTCTTTGCGCGTGCAGAAGCACGGATAAATCAGGCCGCGCCCTTCGAGCGTCGCAATGGCGGCCGCATAGTCGGATAGATGTTCGCTTTGGCGGCGCACCGGTTCGCTGAATTCCAATCCGAGCCAGCGCAGATCCTGTTTGATTGCCGCCTCGAATTCCGGCCGCGACCGAGCGATGTCGATATCCTCGATGCGCAATAGAAAGCGACCTTGCGCGCGCTTGGCGGCTTGATATGCCGTGATCGCCGCAAAGGCGT
>Ga0134122_10001483_pt1 | contig 16983 bp, 20 predicted proteins | sample KB302_FD_96461 | JGI IMG/M metagenome (GOLD analysis project Ga0134122, IMG submission 96461) | Terrestrial soil microbial communities without Nitrogen fertilizer from Kellogg Biological Station, Michigan, USA - KB3-0-2 | ecosystem: Environmental > Terrestrial > Soil > Unclassified ... | reverse complement strand
GGCTATTCAGATTTCGCCCCTTCGGGGCAAGTCTAAATTGTGGTCACATTCGACAAACGCTTCAGCCCACGTCCTCTGTCTGGTCTCGGACTGTATGTGAGCGTATTTAGGAAACCTAGTACTAAGTAGTCCACTCCATAAGTTCGATTACCTATTCAGCGGGTCTGGTCGAGAACCAAGACCCGCCCCGAAGGGGCATAGGCATAGAGCCTGGTGCTTTAGCGCCAGGTGGGCGACACACCCAATCTCCAGAAGCCCTGAAGGGGCGCAGGCAGCCTTCCCGATCCTGCTTTGGCAGACGTGGTTCCTGCCTACGCCCTTTCAGGGCTTTGGAGTCGGGGGGCGACGCTTTCCTGGCACTGAAGTGCCAGGCTTTATGCCTGTGCCCCTGCGGGGCGCCCCTTCATCCAAGCGCTGACTTCACTTGAGAACCGTTCCAGATCGGCGAGGCCGTGCACGGCGGCGCGGTGGATCAGCTTCGGATCGACACCTCCGTATCCATGAGCCACAACGTTTCGTAGGCCCGTGGCGCTGCCGAGGATGTCCGCGGTCTCCCGGGCGAGCACGCCGTGCTCGTGCAAGCGTTGGAACGCTTCGGAGTAGGTATCTCCAGGAGGCCAATCCTCGTCCGAGATGAGGTGACTCGCCACATCCAGACAAGATTGAACGGCGAGCATCAGATTGAAGGAGACCAGATCGAGAGCGTCTGAGTCAGCAGCGAGATCCGAAGCCTCGGGAGGGCAATGCATCCGCACCCGGGCGATGCGCTCGGCGAGCTCGCGGAGCTTGGCCGCGACGAGGTTCGTGTCAACCACGGGCGAGCTTCTTCAGGTAGGCGTCGCGCATTCGTTCGTACCAGGGGCGGTCCGTCTCGAGCCGGGTCAGGGTCTGGGAGAGCCAGCGTCCTCCCGCTCCCGGACGACCCTGATGGACCCAGACGGCATCGCGGGCGATGGCGTTGAGGAGAGGGTAGCCCACGTCGCGCGCGAGGTTGACGACATCCACTTCGTGATGCGTGGCGAGGCTCAGGTCGCGGCCGAGGGCGAGGAGGTCGAGGTCTTCCTCTCCCAGGACGGCGATGTCCACGTCCGAGTCCGGCCGCACGCGGCGGCCACGCGCCCGGGAGCCGAAGAGGACGGCGAGATGGACATCCTGGCGTCCCCGCAAGGCCTCGCGCAGGACGGCCCGGAGCGCTGCGGTCTCCTCCGTCATGAGGGCCAGTTTATCAGGAGGCCGCTCTCCGATTCCCATCCCAACGTGATTCGGACCAGCGCGAGCTGTTGTAGTCAGCGGTATGCTTCTCGGCGGTGTCGGACGGCCACCACGTCAACAAGCTTTTGCTGGTCATCAACGCTGTAGACGACTCGATAGTCGCCGACTCGTAGCCGCCAGAGGCCGCTCCTGCCCTGTAGTTTGCGACAGCCTGCGGGCCGGGGCTCGGTGGTCAGCTCTTCGATTTTGGAGAGGATCCGATGCGCCAGGGAGCGCTCCATCGCCTAACTCCCGCCGCGCGGAGCGGGCGAAGACAATGGCGTACTCAGTCACTGGAGAAGCCCAGTTTCTTCCTCACCTCCGCGAGCGTCTCCCGAGGCTCGTGCTCTCGCTCCTGAGCCAGAAGCGTGTCGTAGAAGTCCTCCCAGAGCTCTCCATGCTCGGCAAGGTTGATCACGACCGCCTTGCGGTCACCTGTCTCATCCACGACGAACTCTATACCTCTCATCCTTAGCCTCCAGACGACTAGTATACGATCCCGCTCGGCCGGCCTGTCCCAGCTCCCCGACGGCGAGCGCGAGCTCGTCCTGCGCCTCATTACATCGCCTCCTGTCAGCCGGTGGCTCGACGTCTCGACGGTTGAGACGCTCCCGGATTCACCCTTCGCCGTGGCTCATCTCGAGGCTCCTGCCGTAGAGTTGGTGGAGAGACTCTCGACCGCTGCCTGAGCTCGGTCAATCGTCCACTGACGGCCGGAGCGCTATTCGGCCGCACGGATTGCGGTAGTCACCCGGCCTTGCGAAGCTCGGTCGCCGAATCGCGAAGCCAGCCTTCCGCATCGTCGAGGGCCTGGAAGAGCCGGACGTTCACGCCGCGATTCCTGGCCACGGTCTCGGCGAACCGCGACTGTTCCGGATCGTGCCCGGAGCCGCCGTCAACGTAGGCGATGCGCTTCAATCCCAGCGCGTAGGGAGCTCGCTCGGAGATGATGTTGAAGATGCTGACGACGCTCAGGCTCGGTCCGGCCAGGTTCATCTCGAGCAAGACGGCCGAGTGATTTCGTTGTGCCCACGCCTCATGGACGTCTTCGAGGAATCGGCGGGCGTTCTGTGCATTGTGCGTCCCGCTGACTTTCGCATGCAGATAGGACGGTTGTTCTTCAATGGTCAAAGCGTAGGACATCCAGGATTACCTTTACTGAAAGTGTCTTGGGAGTGGGCGGCGGGGCCGCCGCCCAACGAGGAAGTCCATATTACCATAAGAGGAGGCGGAAGGATAGGGCCCGGCGAAGCCACGGACGGGTGTCGCTTCGAAGCCCTCACCACCCCGGCCCTCCTCTCCCGGAGGGCGAGGAGGGAGAAAGACTGAGAAACTACGGTTAAGGAGCTTCTTTTCTTGGCTTTGTTCCCCTCTCTCCCCCTGGGAGAGAGGGGTCAGGGGAGTGAGGGCTTCGAAGCCGAGCTCGGTCCGATGTAGAGGAAGATGAGGAGGCTAAAAAGCCCCGCGGGACCGGGGAGAGGGGTTTGGCTGGTCCCGCGGGAGGGATCTTGGAGATGGGAGCCTTCAGTTCTCCTTGTTCGCCATCTGCGCCGTCTTGGCGTCTTCCTCCTTCATCCACTCGGCGAGCACCTCGTCCGGCACCGGGGCGAGGGTGGCCTTGAGGGTCTTCTCGGCGCCGTCGCGGCGGATGGTGTAGGCGACCGTCTTGCCGACGGCGCAGTCGCCCTTGGCCTTCTTCACGGCCTCCTTGTTGGCGGCGGTGAGGGCGATGCCGTTGTAGGCGACCAGCTCGTCGCCGGCGCGGAAGCCGGCCTTATAGGCCGGGCTGTTGTTGGCGACCGAGGTCACGCGCCAGGCGCCGGCGGCGTCCTGGTCGGTCTTGATGCCGAGCCAGCCGTGCGCCGAGAGCTTGGCGGCCTTGTCTTTGTGGGCCGCCTCGCGGGCGCACTTCTCGCCGCCGGCGAAGGCCACGGAGGAGAGGGCGAGGAGCAGGGCGAGAACGAGGAGAGGAACGGTGCGTTTCATTTCGGCCTCCTTGGGAAGGGAGCGGCGTCGAGGGAACCGCCGTCCATGCCCGGCAGAGTACGGCCCCGGATGCGTAAACGTCCTCTCCATGGCGTAAAACCCCGCAAACGGAGTAACTTATTTGTAAAGAGGAAACGGAGCCGGGCCGGGCGCTGGCGGTTTGCTCTAGACTCTACGCCGGTCATGAAGATCTCGACGTTGCCCAGGCGCCATACCCTCTGGGTAGGCTTCGTGGCGGTTCTCGTGCCGCTGCTGATCCTGCTGGGGTTGCAGTACAGGTGGCTCTCGCGGCTCGGCGAGAACGCCGAGATCATCCACAAGGCGAACCTGAAGAACTCCCTCGACGCCATCGCCGACAACGTCGCTCTCTACTATCAGGGGAACGCCGAACGCCTCCTCGACCTTCCCCCCACGGTGTTCACCCAGAACGAGCTCACCAAGGCCGCCTACTACTTCAAGAAGAAGGGGCCCGAGGGGGTCAAGCACCTGTTCGTGATGAGCTTCCTCAACGAGGACGGCCCTCTCTACTTCGAGGAGTCCTGCTCCTCCTTCACGCCTACGAAGTGGTCCCCCGAGGCGCAGGCCATCCTCATGGCGGCGGCGCCCTGGAAGACCCTCTGGCACAAGGACGGGATGCTCGAGCGGGTGCGGCTCACCGTCGAGGAGAAGGACCCCGACAACCGCATCCTCCTCTACCCCATCACGGACGACTCGATGCGCATGGTGGGGCTCGCCGGTATGGTGATCGACGAGGGCCACTTCCGCAACGAGGTGCTGCCGAAAGCGATCAAGAGGTCGATCCTCGACGCCTTTCCGGACCCTCGCGACGCTCCCATCGTCCTGGTGAAGGACGGCAACGGCAAGGTCGTCCTGGGGCCTCACGACGACTCGGCATGGGAACCCTTGAAGATCGACGCCGAGCGCCCTTTCACCCTGGTCTTCACCGACTGGACGATCGGCCTCGCCAGCCGCCATGCCACGCCGGCGGTGGTGGCGCGGCGGAACTTCCTGGTCAACCTCGGCCTCTCGGCCGCCCTGGCGACGGTGCTCCTCGGCGGGCTCGCGCTGGCGCTGCGCACGGCGTCGCGGGAGATGAAACTGTCGCAGATGAAGAACGAATTCGTCTCCAACGTCTCGCACGAGCTGCGCACTCCGCTCGCCTCGGTCCGCGTCTTCGGCGAGCTCCTGCGGTTGGGACGCGTCGAAAGCCAGGAGAAGGTCCGCGAGTACGGCGACTACATCGAGACCGAGAGCCGGCGCCTGACGCAGCTCATCAACAACATCCTCGACTTCGCCAGCATCGAGTCGGGGCGCAAGACCTATCACTTCGAGCGCTGCGACGTGCGGGAGATCGTCTGCGAGACGCTGAAGACGTTCGAGGTGCGGCTGCGGCAGAACGGCTTCAACATCATCGTCGAGGGCGCCAGTGTGCCCCTGCCGCCGGCGCGCATCGACGCCGGCGCCATCGCCCAGTCGCTCTCCAACCTGCTCGACAACGCCGTCAAGTACTCGAACGGCAAGAAGGACATCACCGTCTCGCTGCGGCGGGACGGCGGATTCGTCGTCATCTCGGTCAGGGACCAGGGGATCGGCATCTCGCGCGACGAGCAGGAGAAGATCTTCGACCGCTTCCACCGGGTGAGCACCGGCCTGGTGCACGACGTCAAGGGGAGCGGCCTGGGGCTCGCCATCGTCCGCCACATCGTCGAGGCGCACGGCGGCAAGGTGACCGTCGAGAGCCGGCCGGGCGAGGGCAGCACCTTCTCGCTGCACCTGCCGATCGAGTCTTCCGGAACCATCGCCGGAACCATCGCCGAAACCACCGCCGAGCCGGTCGCCATCGCCGAGCCCGCTGACCGCCGGGAGCGGCCCTCCGAGGCCTGAATCCATGACGACGCGAGTCCTGATCGTCGAAGACGACGAAGCGATGTCCGTAGCGCTGCGCGACGGCTTCCAGTACGAGGGCTACGCGGTGACGGTGGCCAAGGACGGCGAGGCCGGCCTGCACCTCGCGACGGCCGATCCGCCGGACCTCATCCTGCTCGACGTCATGCTGCCGAAAATGACCGGCCTCGACATCTGCAAGCAGCTCCGCGGCAATGGCAACGGCGTGCCGATCATCATGCTGACCGCCCGCGGCCAGGAGATCGACAAGGTGCTGGGGTTGAAGCTGGGGGCGGACGACTACATCACCAAGCCCTTCGGTTTCATGGAGCTGCTGGCGCGCGCCGAGGCCGTGCTGCGCCGCTCCCGCGGCACCGCCGCCGCGGCGCCGCCGGAGACCTGCCGCTTCGGCGACGTTTGCATCGACTTCAAGCGCCACGAGGCGCGCAAGGGCAGCGAGCCGATCGAGCTCTCGCCGCGCGAATTCCAGCTCCTCGCCTACTTCATCCAGCACCGCGGCGAGATCGTCACCCGCGAGAAGCTCCTCGACACGGTATGGGACTACAACGCCATCCCCTTCACGCGCACGGTGGACATGCACATCGCCAAGCTGCGTAAGAAGATCGAGGACAACTCCTCGGACCCCAAGCACATCGTCACCGTGCACCGGCTGGGGTACAAGTTCACGGGGTAAGGGCATCGGCAGGGGCAAGTTCCCCGCCAGGCTTTTTCCTTCAGCAGCCGGGCTCATTTTGGCGACGATCCGGCACTGGATAAGGTGAAGGTACTCGCGGGACGTTGCGAGAGCCGCTCTGTTTTTGCCGTCTCCCGGGAATCGCCGCTGGCCAAACGTGGCCCCATGCATCAGAATCGGGGTCAGTTATCTGAACCGGTAACTGAAACCCGAGTGGGCGCGGAGGCCATGGGGGTCTCTGGCCTGCCCTCGGGAGGGAGGGATTCCGATGTCCAGACCCATCGTTCGTCGCTTGACGGCCGCCATCGCCCTGGTGGCGATCCTCTGCGTCGCCGCGCCGGTGGCGGCAGCTCCCGCGAGCCGCGCGCATTCGCCGGCCATCTCCGGCCCCAGCCTCCTCCACCAGCTCCTCGCCTGGCTCGGCAGCCTCTGGCTCGGCCACGAGGCGCAGGTCCAGGTACCGGCGGAGAAATCCGCAGCGCCCTCGGGCACACGCGGTGGCAGTGGGTCGAGCTTGCTCCAGGGGCCTGAGGCCGATGGGGGTGGGATCTTTGATCCCAACGGCTAAGCGAAGCTTTTGGCTCGAAAGGACGCCCGATCTTATCCGGGAACGAGCTATATCCTTGGCCCGGTGATTTGTGCGACAATTGAGTGACATCTTTTCTTCTACGGGAGGGTCCAATGACTGAGGGCGATCGAGGTAGCAGTCACCCGAGTCCTGCAGAGCTGGACCGCTTCGTTCTCGGAGAGATGTCTCCCAGCCAAGCGAGGCCCGTCGTTTCTCACCTCGTGCGGGGCTGCTCGCTTTGCCGGGACAGGATGGCACCGCTAGCCTCTGCGATCTTCGCCAATGGTCCGCTGGCGCCACCCCAATCGCCGAATCCTCACTCCAAGTACGATTTTCCTATCTTCAAGGCGTTCGCCGCCGCCCGCGAATACGCTGAGAACCGCGCCAGGAGGTAGGCGTACACCCGGCCGCGCCCGGGCAGGTCGTTCCCGAAGGAAGTTCCCCCGCTCGAGGTCCCCACATCGGACGAGAAGTCCCGGGAACGGTGCGAGGCTCTCCTCGAGCGGTGCCACTCTCTTCGCTATGACGACCCGGAAGGGATGATCCTCGCGGCCTCTTTCGCCGTCATGCTCGCCGAGCGGATGGGTGCGAGCGGAGGAGGAGCAGAAGAGCTGGCGGACTTCAAGGCGCGGACCTGGGCCGAGCTGGGGAACGCATATCGCGCGGCGGACGATTTGCTCTCGGCGGAGGCCGCCCTTGCCCGAGCTCAATATCTCTCCAGCCGAGGCACCGGCGAACCGCTCGTCCTTGCCCGGCTCATGGACCTGACGGCTTCGCTCTTTACCGAGCAGCGCCGATTCGAGGAGGCGCATCGTCTGCTCGACTGCGTCTACACAATATATCGGCATTCGCGTGACACGCACTCGGCGGCGCGGGCCCTCATCAGCAAGGGGCTTTCCGCCGGCTATGCATTCGACTCAGAAGAGGCGGTCAATCTTCTGAAGCAGGGCATCCCGCTGTTTGACGCTGCTCGCGATCCCAAATTGACCCTCGCGGCGGTGCACGGATTACTGTGGTGCCTTGTCGATTCCGGTCAGGTGACCGAGGCGGGAAGATTGCTGCACCAGGTCCGGCATCTCTATGCGGCTTTTGCCGAGGGATTGGTCGCACTGAGATCGCGCTGGCTGGAAGGCCGAGTGGCGGCAGGCTTGGAGGAGGACACCCTCGCCGAGCAGGCTTTCCTCGAGGCCCGGGAGGGCTTCCGGGCAGCCGAGCTCCCCTACACCGCGGCCATGGCTTCGCTCGACCTTGCAGCCGTCTGGCTGCGGCAAGGGCGCACCGCCGAGATCAAGGAGCTGGTGGACGAGATGGTCGAGATCTTCCGGGCCAGAAACATCCAGCGCGAGGCGATCGGCGCATTGCTGATCCTGAGAGAGGCTCTACAGAAGGACCGTGCTACCGCGGCCATGCTCCAGGCCGTCACGGTCGAGTTCCAGCGGCTGGAGGGGCTTCCGGGTACCAAACAGCCACGCCGGGTCAACAGATAGGTAGATCAAGTCCGCGTCGACCGACTCCTGCCGGCGACAGCCATCGGTTGGGCTGTACCCGCCCGGAAAGGCTAGTCCTTTGCCTGGATGTCGCTCCGGGAGCGCCGCCGCTTCCCGAGTCTCTCTCCCTCCAGACCTGCGCCTGCGGCAGGCGCCGGCACCGCTGAAGGACCTTCCAGGGCGGCACGGACGGCGTTCTGGATCATCCGCTCCAGCTCCTGCTGTTCCATCGGCGGAGTGGTGGCCAGCGGTGCGGGCTGGGCGCCGAAGCCGAGCTTCTGGAAACGTCGCAGGAACTCCTCCATCACCACCGCGTCCGAGGTCTGCCGGTTCTCCGGGTAGAGGGTCAGGAAAAAGATGCTGGGTTCCACCTCGACGGCCCGCAGGATCGCCAGGACGTGACGGAACTTCAGCTCCATCCTCCCGGTGAGGACCTGACTGACGTACCCCGGCCCCGCCCCGAGCTTCTGGTCGAGATCCTTGCGCGTCAATCCCGCCGCCTGCATGACGGTCTCCAGCAGCTTCGTCGCCCGCCTCACCTCATCGTCGATGGTCATACCTGGAGCCTACTACAACGCTGAATTTTTCCAAAGGGGGTATCCTCCCGTAGGAGAAGCGTACCGGTTCTACGAAACGACGTAAAGCCGCCGGAACCTTTCGCCAGCCGTGGACGTTTTGAGATCCCAGGAGGAAGAAGACCGCATGGAAAAGCTCGGCTCCGATTTCCGCTTCGCGGCGCGCACCCTGGCCGGCCGGCCGGCGTTCACCCTGGTGGCGGTGCTCACGCTGGCCCTGGGCATCGGCGCCAACTCGGCGATCTTCAGCGTCGTCGACGCGCTGCTGCTGCGGCCGCTCCCCTACCACGAGCCGGAACGGCTGGTGTGGATGCGCAACACCATCGTCGTCGAGGGCTTCGAGCTGACGGGCGGCGCCGATTACCTCGAATGGCGCGATGCGAGCCGGACCCTCGCCTCGATCGCCGCCTTCGACGACGCCACGCAGCTCACGCTGACGGGGCGCGAGACTCCCGAACGCCTCCATGGCGCCCGCGTCTCGGCCAGCTTCTTGCCGACTCTCGGTGTAGCGCCGGCGCGGGGACGCGGCATCGATCCGCCGGAGGAACGCCTCAATGCGGCACCGGTGGCGGTGGTCTCCGGCCGTCTCTGGCGGCGGCTCTTCGGAGCGGACGCGGCCGTCGACGGCCGGGGGCTGAGGTTGGACGGGCAGCGCTACGAAGTGGTGGGCGTCCTGCCCGAGAGCTTCGCCTTCCCCGGCAATCCTGACGTCGATGTGCTGGTGCCGCTGGCCTTGGACGAGACACGGGAGCGCGGACGGCAGATGATGACGCTCCTGCAGGTGATCGGACGGCTCGCTCCCGGGGCCACGCTGGCGCAGGCGCGAACGGAGCTCGAGGCGATTCAGAAGCGGTCGGTGGAGGCGGCGGCGCGGCAGGCGGAAGCCTCTCCGGACGGGCCGGAGCGAGGTCCCGGCGGCGCCCCGGCCGGCGGTCCCGGCGGTGCTCGAATCCAGATCCGGATCGGCGGTCCGCCGCCTCCCGGCGGCGGTCGCCCGCGGTTCGGCCTGCCGGAGACGCAGCTCAAGGTGACGGCGCTCTCCGAGCGCCTCGTGAGCGACGTCCGGCCGGCGCTGCTGATGCTGCTCGGCGCGGTCGGCCTGGTGCTGTTGATCGCCTGCGCCAACGTGGCCAACCTGCTGCTGGCGCGAGCCACCGCCCGGCGGCGCGAGATCGCCATCCGCGCCGCTCTCGGGGCCGGCCGCGGCCGCATCGCCGGCCAACTGCTCGTCGAGAGCGCTCTGCTCGGTCTGGCCGGCGGCGCCTGCGGCCTGCTGCTGGCCTTCGCCGGCATCCGCCTGCTGCTGGCGAGGGTGCCCGCGGACCTCTGGGGCGGCATGCTGCGCCAGACCGCCATCCGCCTCGACGGCCCTGTGCTCCTCTTCACCCTGCTGCTCTCGCTGGCGACCGGCCTGCTGTTCGGCCTCGTACCGGCTCTCGGGGCTTCGCGCGTCGATCTCACCGAGCCGCTGAAAGAGGGAAGCCACGGCGGCGCGGGCCGGACGCGCGGCCTGCTGGTGACGGCGGAAGTGGCGCTCGCCGTCGTGCTGCTGGTCCTCGCCGGCCTGCTGCTCCGCAGCTTCTTGCGCCTGCTGGCGGTCGATCCCGGCTTCACGCCGGAGCGGGTGCTCGCCGTTCCCATCGAGCTGCCGTCCGACGGTTACAAGGCGCCGGCGGCGAGGTCCAATTTTTTCGAGGCGCTGACCCACCGCGCCGCGGCGTTGCCCGGCGTCGAGTCCGCCGCTCTCAGCAGCTCGATCCCCTTGGGCGAGGTCTCGATGATCGTTCGCGGGCTGCGCGTCGAGGGGCGTGAGCCGCTGCCGCCGGAGCAGCAGCCCGAGGTGGCGGTCACCGCGGTCAGCCCCGACTACTTCCGGACCTTTGGCATCGCCTTCGAGCGCGGCCGGCCCTTCAACGCCACGGACAGGATTGCCGCCTCACCGGTCGCGATCGTCAGCCGGAGCATGGCTCGCAAGCTCTGGGGCGGCGTGGATCCGGTAGGCCGGCGCCTGCGGCTCGGCCGCGCCGAAAACCCCTGGACCACCGTGGTCGGCGTGGTCAGAGACGTACAGCAAGAAGGGCTCGACACCGAGCCGCGGCCGCAGATGTATCGCCCCTTCCTCCTCGACCCCCGCGCCTCCGGCTTCCTCACGGTGCGCACCGCGGGCGATCCCGCCGCCCTCGCCGCCGCCGTGCGGCGCGAGGTGACGGCGCTCGACCACAACATCCCTCTCTACGACGTCTCGACCATGGAGCAGCGGCTCGCCGGCTCGGTGGCCGCACGCCGGTTCAACCTCGTGCTGCTCGGGCTCTTCGCGGCCCTGGCGCTGGCGCTCGCCGGCGTTGGCCTCTACGGCGTGCTTGCCTACGCGGTGGGCGAGCGCACCCGCGAGATCGGCGTCCGCATGGCGCTCGGCGCGCAGCGGCGCGGCGTGCTGGCGCTGGTGATTCGCCAGGGCTTGACCCTGGCCGCGATCGGCGTCGGCGTCGGTCTCGTCGGCGCCTTCGCCTGCTCGCGCCTGCTCCGGACCTCGCTCTTCGGCGTCACCACCACCGATCCGGTGACCTACGTCGCGATCCCGCTGCTGCTGATGCTCGTGGCGCTCGTCTCCTCCTACCTGCCGGCGCGGCGAGCGACCCGGGTGGACCCGTTGGAGGCGCTGCGGGTGGAGTAGGTCTTGGGTCTTGGGTCTTGAGGTCTTGGGTCCTGGGCTGAGATCGGGACTCAAGACCCAGGACCCAAGACCCAGGACTCCCTTCCCTCCTCCCCCGCCAGCGCCTCCTGCAGCAGGTCCTCGCCGATCACCTCGCGGCGCCAGCCCTCAAGCTCCTGCGGCAGGCGGGGGTCCGCCTTGCCCACGGTGAGCCGGAGAAGGGCGTCCAGGGTGCGGCGCGGGGCCAGGATCTCGGGCGGCACGCCGAGCGCCGCGGCCTTTTTCCGTACCTTCTCCCGCAGCCGATTTTCGAGCGTGCGGACGGCGGGTGAAAAGGGCTTGCCCGCGATCCTCGGCGGAAGCTCCGCCTCGGGCAGGCTCGCCGCCTGCTCGATGAGCTGCAGCCAGGTGGCGCCGTCACGGGCCGCCTGGCGGGCGTCGAGGGACGGCAGCCGCTGGAAGTCTCGCGGCTCCTGCGGCCGGCGGGTGGCGAGCGCGAGGAGAAGATCCTCCTTGAGGACGAAGCTCCGCGGCAGGTCGCGCCGCCGCGCCTCCCGCTCCCGCCAAGCCGCCAGGAGGCGGAGGACGGCGAGCTGGCGGCGATCGAGCCGTCCTGCTCCCTTGACGCGCAGGTAGGCCGTTTCGGCTTCCTCTTCGAAGCGCGAGGTGTCGAGCAGGGCCGCGGAGTCTTCGGCGGCCCAGGAGAGGCGGCCCAGGGACTCCAGGTCGCGCGTCAGGCGCTCGTAGAGAGGCACCAGGAAGGCCACGTCCTCGGCGGCGTAGGCGAGCTGGGCGGCGGAGAGGGGCCGCGCCAGCCAATCGGTGCGGGTCTCCTCTTTGGCGAGCTCGACACCCAGGTAGGCCGCCACCAGCTTCTGATAGCTGAGGAAGGCGCCGGCCCCCGCGAAGGCGCCGGCGATCTGGGTGTCGAACAGCGGCTCCGGCAGCGCCGCGAGGAAACGGTGGAAGACCTCGATGTCCTCGCTCGCCGAGTGCAGCACCTTGACTCCAGGCGAGCGGAAGACCCCGGCGAGCGGCGAGAGATCGCGAGCGGCGAGCGGATCGATGAGCCAGGAGGTGCGGCCGTCGGAGATCTGGATCAGGCCCAGCTTGTGGAAGAAGGTGTTGGTGCGGACGAATTCGGTGTCGAGCCCCAGCACCGGCGCCGCGGCCCACCGCTTGGAAACGTCAGCCAGAGCCTCGCTCGTCTCGATGAGGGTGTACGCCCGAGGGTCTGCCATCGCGAGAGCATATCCGCGATAAGGTAATCGGGATGGACCATCAGACGAGGTATCACCCCATGCCATCCACATTGAGAGCAGCTTCGATCGCGGCATGCATCGTCATCGTGATCGGCCTGGCCCCCATGGCCCTGGCCGGCTCGCCGGAGACCTACGGCATCGCCGGCGCGGCCTTCCCCGAGCCGGGAGTGATGGTGGCCGGCCAGCCGACGGGCGAGCAGATCCAGCTCCTCGCGGAGGACGGTTACAAGACGGTGATCGACCTGCGGGCGGCCGACGAGCCGCACGGCTTCGACGAGCCCGAAGCCGCGCGCCAGAACGGCCTGACGTACGTGAACGTCCCCGTCACGCCCGCCACTCTGGGGCAGGCGGCCATCGACCTTTTCCTGGAGGCCATGGAGAAAGCCGAGCGCCCGGTGCTCCTCCACTGCGGCACCTCGAGCCGTGCCCGCGCGCTCTACTACGCGTGGCTGGTGCTGGAGAAAGGCGTGGCGCCGGAGGTGGCGCTCAAGCGGAGCAAGGCCGCGCCGGAGCTGATCGACAAGGTGACGAAGCTGGTGGCGGAACGCCGGAGGCAGCGGTGAGGAAGGCAGGATCCGCCCACGGCGGCTTCTCCCTCATCGAGGTGCTGATCGCGCTCGTCATCCTGGGGGTGGCGCTGCTGCTCGGCATGGCGCTCGTCCTCCAGAATCCTCGCATCGTGCGCCGGATGGACGGCGAGCGGCAGGCCTTCCGCGCCATGGAGTCCACCATGGAAGCCGTGCGCGCCGGAGCGATCCCCCTGCTGACCTCGCGGCTCGACGCCTTCGTCACCGCCGTCGGCACTCCGGCGCCGAAGGACCTGTCGATCGAGATGCAGGTCGATCCCGCCGGCTTGCCGGGTCTGTTCGTGGTGACGCTCTCGGCGCGCTACCGGGTGGCGCAACAATGGTTCGTCAAGCGGCTGCGGACGATGGTCTGGAGCCCGCCCGCGGAGAGCTGATGCGCGTCGGCTCCCGCTCCGGCCAGGCCGGCTTCACCCTGATCGAGCTGTCGATCTCCCTGGCCCTCCTGCTGCTGGCGCTGGCGATCGCGGCGCAGCTCCTCATGGAGACGGCGCAGCTCTTCGCCGACGCCTCGGGAGAGTCGCTGGACGCGCCGGTGCCGCTGGTGCTCGCCCGCATCCGTAGCGACGTGCAGGGATCCGTCGGCGCCTATCCGGTCGTCGATGAAGACGGCTCGCTGGCCCGGGTGGTCATCCAGGGGATCGATCGACAGATCGTCTATGGAAAAGCGGGCGGAGATCTCTACCGGACGGTGGAGCTCGGCGACGGGAGCCTGAAGCAGACCACCCTTCTCTGGCAAGGCATCACCGGCTGGAGCTGCCGGCAGATCGATCCCAAGGGACTGATCGAGCTGGCGGTGAGCTACCGCCGGCGGACCGTGCCGCACACGCCGCTGCCGACGCTGCCCGCGTTCAGGGGACCGGTGACGGAGGAGCTGACGCAGCGCATGTTCCTCCTGCCGCGCGGCGCCGGGCTGGGGGATACGTGGTGAGCCGCCGAGGGGAAGCGGGCTATGCGTTGCTCACGGCGACGCTGGTGATCTTCCTCCTCTCGATCGCCCTCGGCCTGCTCGCCGAGTCCCTACAGCTCCGGCTGCGCCTGGTCCGCGAGGATGGCGAGAGCGTCATCCTCTCGGCACTCGCCGACGCCGCGGTCGCCGAGGCCGTAGCGAACCTCGCCCAGAGCGCCTCTTACTCGGGCTCGCCGGAGCACGAGTTCGGAGGCGGCGAGATCTCCAGCCAGGCCACGTCCATGGGCCCGGGCCTCTTCGAGGTGACCGCCACGGCGACCTACAGGAACCGCAAGCGCATGGTTGAAGCGGAGGTCTTCCGCGCGTCCGGCACCGCGCGGGTCCGCCGCTGGCGCCGGTTGCCGGGATGAGGTCGCGAGTTGCGACCTCACCCCAACCCCTCTCCTGAAGCAGAGGGGCTCTGAATGATTCGGTTCCCCCAATCCTTCAGGAGAGGTGGTCAGGGGGTGAGGTCGAGCGGCTGCGAGCCAGCCTGACTACGGCGTCGGCGTGAACACGAGCTGGCCGCGGATCTCGCCTCCCGGGAAGACGTCGGTGTGGACGTTGGCGTAGACCACGCCGCCGCGGATCCCGCGCAGCACCGAGAAGAGCTCGCCCGCCGCGACGCCCTGCGAGGCGGCGCCGCTGCCGACGTTGCTCGCGGTGATGGTGCCGGTGATCGTGGCATTACCCTGCGGGCAGGCCTGAGTGCCGGCAGGACCGTTGCCCAGGTTGGAGCACAGGAAGATCATGATGCCCCCGTTGACGCTCCTCTGGCCGAAGTGGAGATGGGCCTGGGTGACGCTGCCCTCGATGTTGAAGTAGTGCAGCTCGTAGGTCATCTCCGTCCCGTCCTCGTTGATCGTGGCGTTGAAAGTGCCACCCGCCGGGTTGGAGAGCGCCGGCACCTCCTCGAAACCACGCAGACGGGTGACGGCCGTTCCTCCTTGCGCATGAACCGGGACGGCGGCCGCCAGCAACACGATGGACAGGAAAAAGACCGCAACGCTCGCCTTTCTCATCTCTCTTTCCTCCTGCGCCGCGTCCGGAGCGGCGCTCGAATGGGGAAAACACACGATGAAGCGTTTGCAAAAACGTGGCCAGGGGAGAGCTTTCCCCCGCTACGTGAGTCCCCGGCGATCCGTTCGGAGGTTCAATCGCTCGCGGCCTTGCGGCCGAGCTGCAAGACGAGGGCGGCGGTGGTCGAGGTGTCCGTGGTGCCGAAGCCGGCGACAGGCCGATTGTCGAAGGTGAGATCGTAGCCGATGCGCAGCCCGAGGTGCCGGCTGAGAGCGGCTTGCAGCCCGAGGTGACCATGGACGCGGTAGTCGTCGAGGTCGGCGAAGTCGGGGAAGAAAGTCACCTGCCCGTCCCACGAGGCGGACTGCGAGATGCGTGCGTCGCCGCTCAACTGCAGCAATCCGCCAAAGGAATCGGCCATCGGGCGATCGCCCCGCGGGTCCTCGCGGCCGAGCGACAGGCCCCCGAGGGCGCGCACTTTCCAGCCGGGCGTGTCGCGGATCTCCCAGAGCACGCTCACGTCGGCGGTCTGCCGTCCATCGAGCCCGGCGAAGCGGTTGCGCTCCCAGCGCAGCCCCAGCGTGATCTGGAGCCGCTTGCGCAGCCGCCGCTTGGCCCGCCCCTGCGCGTTGTAGCTCTCGGCGGTCCGCCGGCTTCGCTTCGCCGTGGAGACGCCGGCCGCGCCGCCCTCGATGGACCAGATTTGCCCGGCACGGTTGAACGCCGCGTCGACGCTCGACGAAGAGGTGTTGGTGTTGCCGCTCGTGGCGAGGTGAGAGAAGCCCAGCTTCAGGTCCCAGGTTGGAGCGGAGGCCGCTTGTCCCCGGGCCTCGGAGGGAATGACGCAGCCGGCCGCCAGAGCGGCTGCGAAGAGAAAGCGCGGGTCTGCGAATCGCAAGGCGTCGCCCTCCTTCGAATCGAGTACGGCGGACTACCTTGTGTATACGGTCAGACTCGCGACAGCGTCAGGACATGGCGGCGGGATGACGCCCGCCGCCGCTTTTCCTCTCAGGGATGGCCGAAGAGGCGCTTGGCCCACTCGAGGATCGGCTTCTCCACCAGGTCGCGGTGCCGCTCGGTCATGAAGTGGTCGATGTGGCCGAAGCCCGGCTCCAGCAGGAGCGTCTTGTCCGTCGAGCCGACCAGGGCGATCTGGTCCGGCATGAAAGGACCGAAGCCCCGGCCTCCCCCGATCGCCAGCACGGAGCCGTGGAAGCTGTTGAGGTTCGAGGTGTAGCTGGTCTCGACGCCGGCCAGCGAGCAACTGACGTCGCGCACGGTGGCGAGCGGCACGTAGCTGTTGAAGCGGCCGACGTTCTCGAAGACCCGGGGCTCGGAGGCGTTGAAGAGCCGGTCTTCGGCGAGGCTGCCGTTCATCTGCACGTAGTTCGGCACCGGCATCGTCACCGGCCCTGGCGCAGGCACCGCAAGCACCAGGACCATGACCTGGTGATTGGTCAGGTTCGGCGGAAAGAGCGGGATCGGCGTCAGCCCGGAGGGGACGAGCCGGGCGTACTTGGTGACGTCCTTGAAGACGTTGACCCCGACGGGATCGAAGAGGGCGCCGGCGGCGATCTGTGCCTCGAGCGCGGTGCAGTAACCCTGGTTCATGGAGCGCACCTGCGCGTCGTTGGTGAAGAGCATTCCCTCCCATGGAAAGATGCCGTCGTAGTCGGAGGGAGCGGAGTTGGCCACGGCGAAGGCAAGAATGCCGCCCAGCGAGGCGCCGCCGGCCACGATCTGGGTTCCCGGGTGAAGGACCTCGATCTGCGAGCGGACGAACGCGATGTCGTCCACCATGGACTGGATGTTCCACGCCGACATGGCGGAGCAGTCGAGGACGCCGGACTCGCAGGTGCCGGCCGGAATGCCCTCGAAACGGGGTGAGTAGCCGTAGACGTCGAAGTCCCGCTGGGCGAAGTACTCGGCGATCGAGGTGCCGCGGGCGTCGTTCGGATCGCGCTGCTCGTAGAACGTGAAGGTGAGCCCGAGCGGCGGCAGGAACAGGATGGAGCCGCGGAGATGGGACACGGGGACGTCGCGGACCACGCGGACCATCTTGAACCGGTC
>Ga0134122_10001480_pt1 | contig 16995 bp, 15 predicted proteins | sample KB302_FD_96461 | JGI IMG/M metagenome (GOLD analysis project Ga0134122, IMG submission 96461) | Terrestrial soil microbial communities without Nitrogen fertilizer from Kellogg Biological Station, Michigan, USA - KB3-0-2 | ecosystem: Environmental > Terrestrial > Soil > Unclassified ... | reverse complement strand
GCGACTGCGGGCCGGACCAGACGAGGCCCCAATGCTGGCCGGCGACTTCAAAGCCGTCGCAATAGGGGCAGGGCACGATGGACTTGCCCCAGCCTGTGGCAAAGCCCGGAACATCAGGCATCTGGTCGACGACGCCATAGCTCAGGATCAGGCGGCGCGCGCCCAGGCTTTCGCCATCGCCAGTGAGGACGGAGAAATCGTCGATGGCGCCGGAGACGCTGTCGGCCCGCGCATTGACCAGCCTGATCGTGGGATAGCGCGCCAGCTGCTGGCGCGCCTCGGCCAGGATGTCCAGCGGTGGCTTGTGATCGTGGCCGAGCAAGCCGTGCGAATGGCCGGCGAAGCGGTTCCGCGGCAGGCCGGTATCGAGAACGGTGACCTTGCGGCGGGCACGGCCGAGCTGCAGGGCACCGGCGAGGCCGGCAAAGCTGCCGCCGATGATGATGACGTCATCCACGGTGATGGGCTCCGTTTGTCGAATTGCGCCCAGCCAGCGCCCGCACAGCATCGCGGCCCGCGGCAAGAATGCGATCGGACAAATCCGTCCCCTCGGCGGCTCGGGCGAGCTGAACCGAGCCGATCAGGGTTGCATAGATGGCTATCGCCACCGCCTCGGGATCCTTCGTCTTCGCTGGCAAGGCTGAGGCCAGCTCACGGGCGAGGGCGAGGAAATTGTCGGCATAGACGCGCCGTGTCTCCAGCGGCTGGCGAGCGAGCTCGGGCAGGAGCGCGGCCAGCGGACAGCCTTGTCCCGGATCGTCGCGATGTTCCTGCGACAGGTAGTTGGCAATGGCCGCCTCCAGGCCCTCTTCGGCAATGAAGGTCCCGAACCTGGTGGCACTTGTGGCGGCTGCGACGGTTTCGCGGACGAGATCGGCCTTGGACTGAAAGTGCGGATAAAAGGCGCCGTTGGTCATTCCGGCGTCGCTCATGATCGCGGCCAGGCCCGTGGCAGCGATGCCGTCGGCGCGAAAGCGCTCGGCCGCGACCTCCATGATCTTCTGGCGCGACGCATCCTTGCGTCCCTTCTCATATCGCATTGAGCGCTCCTGTAGATTTTTCCGTTTGCATTACGATCATAATATCACTAAGTGGTCGTAATTCAATACCTGCTATCGGCAAATCGCACAAGGAAAATGTCATGAGACTCACTGGTCGCACCATCCTCATCACCGGCGGGTCGGCCGGCATTGGCCTGGCCCTCGCCCTAAAGTTTCTCGAGCTCGGCAACGAAGTCATCGTCACAGGCCGCCGCCAGTCGGTGCTCGATGCAGTGAAGGCGCAGTATCCGGGACTTCACACGATCCAGAGCGACGTCGCGGATCCCGATCAGATCGCTGGGCTCGCGGTGCAGGTGAAGTGGGACTTTCCCAAGCTCGACGTGCTGATCAACAACGCGGGCGTTGGCATCGCGAAGAATCTTAGGGGCTCGGTCGGCGATCTCAGCGGCCTAATGGCCGAGATGGAAATTAATGTCGGCGGCGTGATCCGCACGACCTCAGCGCTGATTGACATCCTTACTGCCAACAAGGGCACGGTGATCAACGTCTCTTCTGCTCTCGCCTTCGTCCCTGTTCCGGCGATGCCAATCTACAGCGCCACCAAGGCAGCGGTCCACTCCTACACCCAGTCCCTTCGCTTCCAGCTGGAGGATAGCGGGGTGGAGGTCATCGAACTGATGCCGCCTGCGGTCCAGACGAACATGACGAGCGAGTTCGACGAAGCCGGGATCAGCACGATCACTACCGACGAGCTGGTGAAGCAGGCCATCGCGGCGTTGCGTGCCGGCAAGCAGGAGATTCGACCCGGACAGTCCAACCTGCTGGCCCTCATGCGTCGCCTCGCGCCCAGCTTCATCAACCGCCAGCTGTGGAAGGCTTCAAGACCCCTCGTGCCAGCTGAGGCTGCGTGAGGCCGGGCATGACGATCTCGTTGCCCGCTCGCTTGACCGCAGCCTTTGCCATTCCCGCAGTGCTTGCCGGCTGCGGGCAGTCCGCCGCCGACCCTCGGACGAAGCCTCCACTGGTTCGGATCGCCACCGCCGGAGAGGTGGACGGAACGAGCCGCGAGTTCACTGGCGTTGTGGGCGCGCGCGTGCAGAGTGACCTCGGATTCCGTGTCGGCGGCAAGGTCGTGGCTCGACTGGTCGACGCCGGGCAGGTCGTCCATCGCGGACAGCCGCTGATGCGTATTGATGCGACGGACTACGCGCTAGCCGCACAGGCGTCGGCGCACAGCGTCGCTGCCGCTCGCGCTCGCGCGGTCCAGACCAGCGCCGACGAATTACGGTTTCGTAAGCTCATAGCTCCGGGCTTCGTCTCAGCCATCGACTATGATCAAAAGAAGGCGGTCGCGCTTGCCGCCCGCGCCGATCTTGCGGCGGCGGAGTCGCAGGCCCGGGCCAGCCGGAACAACGCCGCCTATACGGTCCTTGTCGCCGACACCGACGGCACCGTCGCCGAAACGCTGGCCGAACCAGGCCAGGTGGTGGGCGCGGGTCAGGTCGTCGTGCGGCTCGCGCGCTCCGGTCCGCGTGAAGCCGTTGTTGCCCTGCCGGAGACGCTTCGCCCGCCGCTGGGCACGGCGGCCCAGGCGCGGACCTACAGCGGCCTCGTCGGCGAAGCTCGGCTGCGGCAGCTGAGCGACGCGGCCGATCCGACAACGCGGACCTTCGATGCCCGGTTCACATTGGCCGGCGCGCCGGCCAACGCGCCGCTTGGTTCCACCGTTACAATCAAACTGAGCGTTCCTGGCCTGACGGCCGGGATGTCTGTCCCCCTTGGCGCGATCTATGATCGTGGCCAGGGACCCGGCGTCTGGGTGGTGGGCGGTCAGAGCACAATCAGCTGGCGTCCGGTGAGACTCGCCGCCGTCGGCGAGGAAACCGCGGTCGTGGCCGCGGGGCTCCAGCCTGGCGAACGCTTTGTCGCCCTCGGCGCGCACATGCTCCATCAGGGTGAACCGGTTCGCATCGATGCTGGAGCCGTCCGGTGAACCACGCTCCGCAGCCGAAGAGCGGGTTCAACCTGTCCGCACTCGCTGTCCGCGAGAGAGCGGTGACGCTCTTCTTCATTATCGTCATCTCGATCGCCGGGATCGTCGCTTTCCTCAGCCTCGGCCGCGCTGAAGATCCGAGCTTCACCATCAAGACCATTACGATCGTGACCAGCTGGCCGGGCGCCACTGCGGAGGAAATGCAGGACCAAGTCGCGGAGCCGCTCGAAAAGCGGCTGCAGGAATTGCGCTGGTAAGACCGCACTGAAACCTTCACCCGGCCGGGCCTCGCCTTCACCACGCTGACGCTGCGCGACGATACGCCACCGTCCGAGGTCCAGTCCGAGTTCTACCAGGCGCGCAAGAAGATGCAGGACGAAGCGCCGAACCTCCCCCGCGGCGTCGCCGGCCCGTTCGTCAACGACGAATATGGCGATGTGACCTTCGCCCTCTACGCGCTGAAGGCGAGAGGCGAACCGCAGCGGGAACTCGCACGGCGGGCGGACACGTTGCGCCAGCGGCTGCTGCATGTCCCGGGGGTCAAGAAGGTCAACATCATCGGCGAGCGGCCGGAAAGGATCTTCGTCGAGTTCGCGCACGATCGTCTCGCCACGCTCGGCGTTTCGCCGCAGGCGATCTTGTCAGCGCTGTCACAGCAGAACCTGCTCACTCCTGCCGGCTCAATCGACGTGGACGGCCCGCAAGTGCAGGTGCGCATCGACGGCTCGTTCGACGATCTCGACAAGATCAGGAACGTTCCGATCGTCGCCAACGGCAAGACACTGCGCCTCGCCGACATCGCCGATGTCCACCGCGGATACGAAGATCCCGCGACCTTCTTGGTTCGCAGCCAAGGCGAACCCGCGCTGCTGCTCGGCGTGGTCATGCGCGAGGGCTGGAATGGGCTTCAGCTCGGCAAATCACTGCAGACCGAGGTGCATGCAATCGCCTCGGAGTTGCCACTCGGAATGTCACTCACCCGGGTCACGGATCAGTCGGTGAACATCACCCAGGCCGTCAACCAGTTCATGCGAACGTTCCTCGAAGCACTGGCGATCGTCATGATCGTCAGCCTGATCGCCCTCGGCTGGCGCGGCGGCATTGTTGTCGCGGCCGCGGTGCCGCTGACCCTGGCGATCGTCCTCGTAATCATGTGGGGAACCGGGCGAGTGCTCGACCGAATCACGCTGGGCTCGTTGGTTCTCGCCCTCGGTCTTCTTGTCGACGACGCGATCATCGCGATCGAGATGATGGTCGTGAAGATGGAAGAGGGCTTCGACCGCGTCAGAGCCTCGGCCTATGCCTGGAGCCATACTGCAGCGCCGATGCTGGCGGGCACGCTCGTCACTGTGATCGGCCTCATGCCGGTTGGCTTCGCCAAATCCACGGCCGGCGAATATGCGGGCAACATCTTCTGGATCGTTGGCTTCGCCCTACTCGCGTCGTGGTTCGTCGCCGTGGTTTTCACGCCCTATCTCGGCGTCAAGTTGCTCCCGAACGTGAAGCCGATCGCGGGCGGCCACGAAGCGATCTACCAGACGCCGCGATACCAGAAGCTGCGGCGGCTGATCCGGCAGGCGGTCGAGCACAAGCGGCTGGTCGCGATTGCGACGCTTGCCGCATTCCTAGTCGCCGCGGCGGGCATGCCGCTCGTCAAAAAGCAGTTCTTCCCCACCTCCGACCGGCCCGAGGTGCTCGTCGAGATCCAAATGCCCAAGGGCACTTCGATCGAGCAGACCAGCGCCGCGACGGAGCAGGTCGAAACATGGCTCCGCAAGCAACCGGAAGCGAAAATCGTCACGGCCTACGTCGGTCAGGGAGCGCCGCGCTTCTTCATGTCGCTCTCGCCCGAACTGCCCGATCCCTCGTTCGCGAAGATCGTCGTTCGCACGTCCTCGGAAGAGCAGCGGGACGCTCTGAAGGAACGCCTGCGGGCTGCGGCGGCAAACGGCCTCGCTCCTGCGGCGCGGGTGCGGGTGACACAGCTCGTCTTTGGTCCCCCTTCGCCCTACCCGGTGGCCTTCCGCGTGGGTGGCTCCGACGTGGGTCAGGTGCGCGCGATCGCCGACAAGGTCCGAACGATCATGATCAGCGATCCGATGATGCGGACGGTCAATAGCGACTGGGGCGAGCGCGTGCCGACGCTCCATCTGATGCTCGACCAGGATCGCCTGCGCGCCATTGGCCTTACGTCAGCCGATGTCGGCCAGCAGCTTCAGTTCCTGCTATCGGGAGTCACCGTCTCGCAAGTCCGAGAGGACATCCGCACGGTCGATGTCGTCGCTCGCTCTGCCGGTCCGGCGCGCCTCGACCCGGCACGGCTCTCTGGTTTCACGCTGACGGCCTCGAACGGTGCGCGCGTTCCGCTGACCCAAGTAGGCAATTTCGAGCTCCGTATGGAGGACCCGATCCTGCTGCGCCGCGATCGTGTGCCGACCATCACAGTCCGCGGCGACATCGCGAATGGTCTTCAGCCGCCGGATGTCTCGACTGCGATGTTCAAGAAGCTGCAGCCGATGATCGCTAGTCTACCAGCCGGCTACCAGATCACGATGGGCGGCTCGATCGAGGAGGCGGGCAAGGCCAACAGCGCGCTGGCACCGATTTTCCCGATCATGTTCCTTCTGATGATGATCGTCATCATGCTGCAGGTCCGTCGCTTCTCGGACATGACGATCGTCCTCTTAACGGGGCCGCTGGGCCTGATCGGCGTGGTGCCGACGCTGCTGCTGACCGGCCAGCCGTTCGGCTTCAACGCAATCCTCGGCCTGATAGCGCTTGCAGGCATTCTCATGCGCAACACGCTCATCCTGATCGGCCAGATCGAGGAGAACCGAGCGCATGGTCTCACGCCCTTCGACGCCGTGGTCGAAGCGACCGTGCAACGATCGCGGCCGGTGATCCTGACAGCTCTGGCGGCCGTGCTTGCCTTCGTCCCGCTGACCCATTCGGTCTTCTGGGGGGCGATGGCGTTCACGCTGATCGGCGGGACATTGGGCGGAACCGTCCTGACTCTAATGTTCCTGCCGGCGCTCTACGCTCTCTGGTATCGGATCACGCCTGACGAGCGCGGCTCGCCAGTAGCCGCCCTGGATATTCACGAAGCGCCGGAGATCGGCTCCGATGGCTTGCAACCCCTTACGGCTTAGCAAGCGGAGAAGCGCAGTTTGCACCTGCAGTGTTCGGGTGGTTCAAAGTGAACTAGAACGGTTGCCGAAACCCATTTTCATTGGTCAAATCGGCTTCTTCGCTTACTTAGAAGCACGAAAAATCAACAGGTTAGCTGAGGCTGCTCGTGTTGACATCGCAGGGGTCGCAAGTTCAATCCTTGCCACGCCCACCATTTTTCACTTTTGATAGAATGTGTTGAGCTCCGCCCCCTTAGTGCGGTGAGCCGGGCTGGCCGGTGGGGATGCTCTGGCCTTCGGTGACGCGCAGGCTGGCCGGCTTGCGTTCGCGCTCGGCGTCCTCGATCGCCCATTCCTCGGCGGTCTTGCATTTGCGGCCGTGGCGGATGCGGCTGCCGGTCTCCCGCTCGCTCGAGCGGCAGATCAGCATCGGCTTGGGCGGTGCGGCGGCCGCCGGCTCAGCGGCAGGCGCGGTGGCGAGTGCGGCGATCAGGAGTGCGAGCGGCATGATCATCCCCTTGCTCCTGCCGGAAAATCGAACGCCCGGTCGGGTAAGTCAACACCGGCTCGACCGACGGCAGTGTCGTTGCGCTCGTGCAACGTTTAGCGATATCCTAACGCCGGGTTACGCGAGTTCCATCCTTCGACGCTCCATAGGGTGAGGCCCAGTCGAGGTCGTGAACCGGGGCCGTGGGGTCATCGCCCGGCTCGCGGATCGCGGGGAGGATCGCGGTCGCGATGAAATTGTTGAGGTAGCGGCCACCGCGGCGGTTCGAATAATTGCCGCCCATGGTCGTCACCACCAGGTCGAGTTCGGGAATGACGAACACCAGCTGCCCGCCGGCGCCGCGCGCCGAGTAACCGAGCAGCTTGCGGTTCTTGTACGGGTAATATTCGACCCACCAGAGGTCGCTGTAGTAGATGTTGCGCAGGTGGTATTGCGGCGTCGCCACGGCCTTGGCGTAGCTTGCGTCGAGAATCCGCCGGCCGTTCCACACGCCGCCGTTGAGCATCAGCTGCCCGAACTTCATGAAGTCGCGCGCGCGGAGCGCGACGCTGCCGCCGCCGTAGGGCCGGCCGTTGGTGTCGAGCGGCCAGGAGTAATTGGCGATCTGCAGCGGCCCGGCAACCAGCCGGTCGAAGAAGCGCAACGGCGACTGGTGGGTCGCTTCCTGGAGCATGGCGAGCGCGAGATGCGGCTGCATGCTGCAATAGACGCTGTTGGCACCGGGATCGGTGGCCATCGGCACCGACATGAAATAGCCGACGACGTCGGGCGGCTGCAGCTGGTCGCCGATATAATCCTCGTTGCCCGGAGCCTTGTCGTCGGTGTCGTCGCAATAATGGCCCGACGACATGGTCAGCAGGTTGTCGAGGGTCATCGCCCGCTTGCGCGGTTCGAGGCCGGCCGGGAAGGTCCCGCCGTTCATCACCTGGTAGACGCGGCTGTCGAGCCGCAGCGGGGCGCCGGCGTGGATCGCCGCGCCGATCACCGTCCCCGAGATGCTCTTGCCGGCGGAGCGCAGCGTGTGGAGCTTGTCGCGCGAGAAGCCGTGGAAATATTCCTCGAGCACCAGCCGGCCGTGGCGCGCGACGAGCAACGCGTGGATCTCAGGCGCGTCGGCCTGGTCCATCGGCATGTCGATGATCGACTGGACCAGGCGCTCCATCGCCGGCTGGTCGATGCGCTCCGCGGCGAGGGTCGCGGTCGGCCAGCCGTCGCCCAGCCCGGGCGGCGGCGCATAACGGTAAGGCTCGCCCGGCCGCGGGCGCGGGTAAGCGAGACTGGCGCCGTCGTCCCGTTTGAAGTCGTAGCTCCCGCCGCGGTTGGGAAAGGTCAGTGAGAAGCCGGCCATGTCGGGGTGGAGGCGGCCTGAGGCCAGCACCCGCTCCGGCGCTCCGCCGCGCTTCGCCATCAGGCGGACCGCGTCGCCGTCGCGGACCAGGCCGCTCACGCCCTGTTGATTGCCGAGGTCGAAATCGGGATTCCGCAGCACCGCCGCATAAGCGCCGTCCGGGCGCGGGTGCGCGAAGATGTAGAAGGCAAATTCCTCGTCGCCCGGATCGACCGTGCCGAGCCAGCGGTTGGGTCCGGAGGCGCGCAGCACCACGGGCGAGGCGCTCCGGCCATAGGAGATGGCGGACGGCGGCCGGAACCAGCTTCCGCGGATGAGGCCGCTGCCCTCGAAGCGGCCGGTGAAGGCACCCGCGTCCCCGGGCAGCTCGAACGACAGCTCCTGGCCCTTCCGGATGACCGGTGCGGAACGACCGGCGATGTCGGCGCGCAGGCCGGCGTTCGATCGCTCGATGATCAGCCGGCCGCGAATCTCCGGACCGAACCATTTCTTCGCGGCCCAAAGTCCGCTGAGGTCGGTTGCCGGCGGGGTCGGCGCCTGGGCCAACGCCGGGAGCGGGCCCAGCGACAGGGCGCACAAGGCCAGCCGAGTGAAACGCATTCGTCGGTCTCCTCGCTTAGGTTCGGTCAGGTCGAATGGCCGGGCGCAGCGCCCGGGACGGTCGGGGCGGTCGGCGCGGTCGGCGCGGTCGGCGCGGTCGGCGCGGTCGGAGCCGTCGGTGCGGTTGGCGCGGTTGGCGCCGTCGGCGCCGTCGGGATGGTCACGCCGGGCGGCGGGTGCGGGCCGATTTCCGCCATGCGCCGGCGGTAGGCGGCGAGCTTGCGGCGATAATCGCCTTGTTGCGCCCGATAGGCCTGACGCTCGGCGCCATAGCGCTCGAGCTCGGCGCCATAGACATCCTTCTCGCGGTCATATTGCGCGAGTTCCCGGTTATATTGGGCAAGCTCCCGGGAATAGCGCTCGAGCTCCCGGGCATAGGCGTCCGGTTCGCCCGGCCTCGGCGACGATTCGGTCGCGGCGGCTTCAGCAACCGTCGGAGCGGGTCGAGGGTGACGTGCCGGAACCGGCGACGGCGGCACCGGCGTCTGGGCCGATTCCGGCGCGGGCGGCGCCGGGGCGAGCGGTGCGCCGGGGCGGATGAATGTCCGAGCCGGCGCCGCGCTCGCGACGGGCGCCCGCGCAGACACCGGAACGACCGTCGCGACGAGCACCCCGGCGAACGCCGCTAAGGTCGCGGCGAAGGTGACGAAGAGGATCCCCGCCCGGCGCCGCCGGCCCGGCCCGAGGATCGACCGCAGCCGAAGCTCGAGGTCGTTGCGCCCCGACATGCCGAGCGCGGCGGCGGCGAGTCGGGGCTGGAGCGCGCACGCGCTATCGAGCAGGTCGCGGGCGTAAGCGGTGGCCTCGGCGCCGTTGGCCAGCACCAGGTCGTCGCACGCCTGCTCCTGGGCGAGGCGCATCTGGCGCAGCGCATGCCAGGCGAGGGGGTTGGGCCAATGCAGCGCACACACCGCCTGGGCGATGAGGGCGCCGACGCTGTCGTAGCGCGAAACATGCCCGAGCTCATGGAGGAGCACACTGCGCAACCGGTCGCGGCTCCAGCCGAGCGCGTCCCGTGGCAGCAGGATCCGCGGGCGGATCGCGCCCCAGGTCATCGGCACGGTCGGCGTCGCCGCCATCCGCATCGCGACCGGGCGGTGGATGCCGAGCAAGTCGCAGACTCGCCCCAACTCGGCGCTCCACTCGGCGACCGGCGCCGCCTTGCGCCACAGCCGCTCGAGCAGCGCTCGGCCGAGCGCCAGGCGGGCGAGCAGCAGCGCCGCCACCGCGGCATAGACCAGCAGCAACGGATCGAGCCGCGACACGCCCGGCGCCGGCGTCACGGCGGCTGCCGCCGCGACGCGGATCGGAAGCGCCTGGGCGACCGGCTCCGGCGGCAGGATCGGCAGTCCAATCGGGGGCAGCAGCCAGGCCAGCAGCGGCAGGGCGCCGATCGTCGCGAAGCCGAGCATCCACATCGCGTGCCGGGTCGCGGCCGAGCCGCCGCGCAGTCGGACGGCCGCCGCCGCCAGCCAGGCGCAGGCCAGGAGGGCGCTCGAGCGAAGCGCGAGGTCGGCGGCGAACGTCGGGGTCACTTCTTCGCCTCGCGCCCGGCGGCTTCGTCGAGCAGGCGCGACAGGCGCGCATATTCCTCGCCCGTCAGCGGGGAGCTCTCGATCAGCGCGGCGACGACGCTGCTCACCGAGCCGTCGAAGAAGGTGCGGACGACATGGCCTAGCGCCGACTTGCGGACCTCCTGCTTGGCCGCGGTGGGCAGGTAGACGTAGCGCGGGCCGTCCTCCTCGTGGCGGACCAGCCCCTTGTCCTCGAGGTAGCGGAGCATGGCCCGAACCGAGGAATAAGATGGCGGGTCGGGCACCGTCTCAAGCACCTCCGCGACGGTGGCTCGGCCGCGGGCGTATAGCGCATCCATGATCTGCCGCTCGCGCTTGCCGAGCCGGGCCGCCGGGTCGGACGCTGGATGGCCTCGCCGCATGCTCACCCTCCGCTCGAGTCGATGCGAATCAATTAGCACTATGCTAATGGATTAGCAAACCAACAATCGGCGACAGACTGTTCCGCGCGCTCGTCCGGTGCCCGGCGAACAGCGGTCAGCGCTTCCTGCGGCTCTTCGAACGAGCGGGCCTTGGCCGAGACGAGGCCGCGGCAATCTTGCTCGGGGATGCGCGGCCGGGCGGGGGCGGCATCTTCAGTCCGTGCCGGCGCGCCTCCTCGAGCACGGTGATCACGAGCGAAACATTGCTGCGGCGCCCAGCGAACCAGCTCCCCACCAGAAGGACGGCGCAGGCGAGCGTCAGGAACAGCCAGCGATGGAGGTGAAGCGGCTCGAAGAGGAAGAAACAGCTGGCGACTATGCACCGCTCGCGAACAACCGGCTCGAGCAGAATGCCGGCGAGAGGGGTTGCGACCGTCAGGACGATCAGGACGGGGATGAGGTCCCGCCACGCGATGTGCCGTCCGCGAAAATGGCCGATCGCTGGCGCGTCCCGATACGCGGTGAAGTTGGCATCCCAGACTTCATTCTGCCTCTCCGGATTTCGCTGAAGCGCTTCAAGGCCGGAGAAGGGCTTGAGCTCGGCCTTTTCGGCTACGGCATCCGAAAAGGCCCAATAGCTTGGGTAGGAATGACGCCGCGGCTTGGTGCCGCCCGGACCGGGCTTGATTCCCCGGACTCCGCGGGGGAACAGCAGCCACTGCTTTGCGCGCAGGGGCAACATGTCCTGGACCGCCGACAGGACAACGGTCGCGAAGGCGACTCCGACGCCCGCGGCGACCGCGAGCTGACCTATGTTGTTGAAGAGGTCTCGTGCTTGCTTGTCCCAAGTCGCGAGGCCCGCAACGGCCGACAGCCAGGCAAGGGTTACCGGAACGGCAAAATTGGCCACCGCCAGCGCGCGCGGCGATTCGCCCGTTTCGCTCCCCTTTGCCTTGGTCGGCATGTGCGTCCCCGCGCTCGATCATAGCGCAAAACCTGACGCGGGTCGTGGGTGCATTCCCATCGGAAACTGGGGGCGCAGCACCAAGCGCTCCCAGCGTTGCGCGCCCCGGCCTTGTCGCCATCTGGCGAGCGCGAGCCGGCTGTTCTACGCTTGGGGAATGGCGGCCGGCGCGCACTTCCATTCGGCAGCATATCGCCGCGAACGGCTCGACGCGGGGTCGAGCATTCCACGGCACCGGCATCGCGACGGCTACATCACCGTCGTCCTCGGCGGCGGCTATCATGAGGCCGGCCTCGATGGACGCTGGGACTTGGAGCCGGGCAGCGTCGTCGTCCATCGGCCCTATGACGCTCACGTCGACCATATCGGAGCGTCGGGCGCGGAGCTGATCAACCTGCCGCTGCCGGTGGATCTTTGCCTGCCGGTCGCGTTCACGATCGCCGACCCGGACGCGATCGCTCATCTCGCGGAGACGGACCTCCAGGCGGCGGCGGCGGCGCTCGCCCCGCAAGCGACCGTCGCGGCCGCGTCGGACTGGCCCGATCGCCTCGCCGCCGACCTCGCCCGGCAGACGGGCCTGCGGCTCGGCGACTGGGCGGATGCCGCCGGGCTTGCGGCCGAGACGCTGAGCCGCGGCTTTCGGCTCGCGTTCGGGCTGACTCCGGCGCGATTCCGGGCCGAAATCCGGGCGCGGCAGGCGATCATCATGGTCGAGCACAGTGACTTGGGCCTGGCCGCGATCGCCGCCGATTGCGGTTATGCGGATCAGCCGCACCTCAACCGCGCGCTGGTCGAGCTGACCGGCCTTCCGCCGGGGACGTGGCGGAGGTCAAATCCGTTCAAGCGCCGCGGCGGGCCGCCGATCTAAGCCATCGCCTCACCGGTGATGGAGGTCCGACTTGCACGCTTTCTTTGCCCTTGCCGCAGCAGCCGCGAGCACGGCGGCCCAGACACCGCCGGCAATTTCCGAGGCGCTGGGGGCTGCGCTCCAGGCCGATTCGGCGCGGGCGCTGTCGCTGCTCGACGGAATCGATGTCGCCGCCCTGGCGCCAAGGGACCAGGCGACAGTCATCTGCATGCGCCAGCGGCTCGACCAACCGGCCAAGGCGGCCGAGACGCCGGCTCCCGGGCCCACCGAGCGGGCCCTCGCGATCTACCGCGGCTACTGGGTCGCGGCGATGGCCCGGCCGCAAGACCGGGACGCGGAGGAGCGCAAGCTGACCGACGCGTTGCGCAGCCTGCTCGGCGCTCCGGCCGGGACGGACCTCGACGCGCTCGAGCCGCTGTTGGCGAAGGCGATCGAGGCCGACGGCTATCATTCGCTGGAGGGACGGACGGGGCTGCTGCGGGAGCTGATGGTCTGGTCGCGGCAGGACGAGCGAACGATGCGGGTTGCCCTGCCCGAAGGCGAACGCGCGGTGAAGGTCGAGCTGCTCGACGGGTTCAAGAGCTTCGGCTGGAGCAATTACGCGACCTGCGGCCGGGCCTCGACCGGCGGCTGGACGACCGACGACGCGCTGTTCGCAGTGGTGCCGCGCTACGCCAGCCTGGACGGCGAAGAGTTCCGCGTGTCCTTCCTCGGCCATGAAGCCCAGCATTTCGCCGACAAGGCGCGGTTCAAGGACTTGAAGCCGTGGGAGCTCGAATATCGTGCCAAGCTGACCGAGCTGGCGCAGGCCCGGGACACGCGCGCCAAGGTACTCGGCAAGTTCATCATCGACCAGGGCGACGACCCGGCCTCGCCGCACAGCTATGCCAATCGCCGAGTGCTGAGCGAGCTGGTCGAGCGGCTGCGGCTCGCGGACGTCAGCGCACTGATCGCCGCCGATGGTGCGGCGGTTCAGGCGGCCGCGGTCGGCCTGCTGCGCGAGGACACCGGCCGGAGGACGGTCGCGCAGCGCTAGGCGGTTAGAGGCAGGCCTCGAGGTAAGGCTGGTCGAAGCCGAACTGCTTGGCTTTCTCCAGCGTGTAGGGTCGCAGGCCCATCGAGCGATATTCGCCGATGATCTTGCCGTCGGCGGTCTCGTCGAGATACTCGAACTTGAACAGCTCCTGGGTGACGATCACGTCGCCCTCCATCCCGATCACCTCGGTTATGTTGGTGGTGCGGCGCGAGCCGTCGCGCAGGCGCTTGACCTGGACGATGAGATCGACCGAGTCCGCGATCTGGCGGCTGATCGCCTCCTTCGGGATCTTGATGTCCGACATCATCACCATGTTCTCCATACGCGCGAGGCATTCGCGCGGGGAGTTGGAGTGAAGGGTCGCCATCGAGCCGTCGTGGCCGGTGTTCATGGCGGCGAGCAGGTCGAAGCACTCCGACCCGCGAATCTCGCCGAGGATGATGCGGTCGGGGCGCATACGCAGCGCGTTGATGACGAGGTCGCGGATGGTGATCTGGCCCTGGCCCTCGAGGTTGGCGGGGCGGGTCTCGAGCGGCAGCCAGTGCGGCTGCTGCAGCCGCAGCTCGGCCGCGTCCTCGATGGTGATCACGCGCTCGCCCGGGTCGATCATTTTCGACAGCGCGTTGAGCATGGTCGTCTTACCCGAGCCGGTACCGCCCGAGATGATGACGTTCATGCGGCTCGCGCCGGCGATCTTGAGCACCGTCGCCATTTTTTCCGACATCGAGCCGAAGCTCTTCATCATGTCGATGGTGATCGGCTTCTCGGAGAATTTGCGGATCGAGATGGCGGTGCCGCGCAGCGACAGCGGCGGGACGATGACGTTGACGCGGCTGCCGTCCTGCAGGCGGGCGTCGCACAATGGGGTGGTCTGGTCGATCCGGCGGCCGACCTTGTTAACGATCCGCTGAGCGATCTGGAACAGATGCTCCTCGTCGCGGAACTGGATCTGGGCGATTTCGAGCTTGCCCTTGCGCTCGACGTAGGTCTGGTCGGGGCCGTTGACCATGATGTCGCTGATCGCCGGGTCGGCGAGCAGCTCCTCGAGCGGCCCGAGGCCGAGCAGCTCGTCGACCAGCACCTTCTCGAGCGCGAACTGCTCGCGGCGGTTGAGGTTGATCTTGAGCTCGGTCAGCACCTCACCGATGATCGGCCGGAATTCCTCGGCCAGCTCGTCCTTGGAAAGAGTCGCCGCCGCTTCGGGGTCGACGCGCTCGAGCAGGCGCGGCAGCACCTGCTCCTTGATCCGGTGGACCGAAGCCTCGAAGCCCTCCGACTTGCTGCTGCCCTGGTCGCCGCTGGCGTTCTGGCGCGCCGTCAGGCGGTCCATCGCGCCCAACGGAATCACGCCGCTGTCCGGGACCGGCGCTTCGGCCGGCGGGGTCAATTCGTCGAGCGGCGGGAACTGGTCGCCGCCCTGAGGCTCCGACGGAATCGCCTGGGCCTTGCCCGTGCCGCTGCCCTTCATCGGCTTCGCCACGCCGAAGCTCGGCCGTCCGCCACCCATGCCGCCACGCTTGCCGAATGCGCTCATTCCACCCGTTCCACTCGCAGTTTCCGCGGAAATCGGGTCGTGATTACGGGCTAAACTTTTAGAAAAGCCTAATTGCGTTAATCGCGCGGTATCGGAGAGGATTAACCGGCGCTCTCCGCGAGCACGGTGAGTCCGCGCTCGCTGACCTCGGCAAAGCCGCCGGTGACCGCGATTTTCTCCGGCTGCGCGCCGGCCGAGCGATAGACCGCCACCTCGCCGTCGCGAAGCGTCGTCATGTAGGGCGCGTGGCCGGCCATGATGCCGGATTCACTCTCGGTCCCGGGGACGACGACCATGTAAACGTCGTCGCTCATCACCTGGCGGTCGGGGGTGACCAGCTCGAAATGCAGATCGGCCATCAGTCCTTGCTTTCAATCTTCGCGTCGAACGCGCGCGTCGCCGCCTCGAACTTGTCGCGGCAGCCGGGGTTGCAGAAGCCCACGACCGCGCCGCGGTAGCGCGCCAGGCTGTCGGCGCTGACCGGGTCGCCCGACCATGGGCAGTGGGTGTTGACGCAGTCTTCGAGGCGTAAGTCGGTCATCGGTTCCCTTCCTTCCCTCCCTGGAAGGGAGGGACCGAGGGTGGGTGCTTCTGGAGCGGCTCGATGCCGCGGAAGAAGCTCACTCATGGGCATTGAGCCCATTCGTTCGCACCCACCCCTGAATCCCCTCCCTTCAAGGGAGGGGTGGTTCTTACGCCTCCTGCGCCAGCTTCTCGGCCTTGGCGACCGCTTCCTCGATCCCGCCGACCATGTAGAAGGCGCTCTCGGGGAGGTGGTCGTACTCGCCGCTCACCACCGCCTTGAACGAGCGCACCGTGTCCTCGACCTGGACGAACTTGCCGGGGATGCCGGTGAACACCTCGGCGACGTGGAACGGCTGCGACAGGAAGCGCTGGATCTTGCGGGCGCGGCCGACGATCAGCTTATCCTCTTCCGACAGCTCGTCCATGCCGAGGATGGCGATGATGTCCTGCAGGCTCTTGTAGCGTTGGAGCGTCTCCTGGACCGCGCGGGCGGTCTCGTAATGCTCCTGGCCGACGACCGCGGGGGTGAGCACGCGGCTGGTCGAATCGAGCGGGTCGACCGCCGGATAGATGCCGAGCTCCGAGATCGCGCGGGACAGCGTGGTGGTCGCGTCGAGGTGGGCGAAGGAGGTCGCCGGAGCCGGGTCGGTCAAGTCGTCGGCGGGCACGTAGATCGCCTGAACCGAGGTGATCGAGCCCTTGTTGGTCGAGGTGATCCGCTCCTGCAGCGTGCCCATGTCGGTGGCCAGGGTCGGCTGGTAGCCCACGGCGGAGGGGATGCGGCCGAGCAGTGCCGACACTTCCGAGCCCGCCTGGGTGAAGCGGAAGATGTTGTCGACGAAGAACAGAACGTCTTGGCCCTCGACGTCGCGGAAATATTCGGCCTGGGTGAGGCCCGACAGAGCGACGCGGGCGCGCGCGCCCGGCGGCTCGTTCATCTGGCCGAACACGAGCGCGACCTTGGAACCTTCGGGGGTGGGATTGCCGTCCTTGTCCTTGGCGATGACCCCGGCGTCGAGGAACTCGTGGTAGAGGTCGTTGCCCTCGCGGGTCCGCTCGCCGACGCCGGCGAACACGCTGACTCCGCCGTGGCCCTTGGCGATGTTGTTGATCAGCTCCTGGATGAGCACGGTCTTGCCGACGCCGGCGCCGCCGAACAGGCCGATCTTGCCGCCCTTGGCGTAAGGCGCGAGCAGGTCGATGACCTTGATCCCGGTGACCAGGATCGCGGCCTCGGTCGACTGGTCGACGAACAGCGGCGCGTCGGCATGGATCGGCGCCGACAGGTCGCTGCCGATGGGGCCCTGCTCGTCGATCGGCTCGCCGATCACGTTCATGATCCGGCCGAGGGTCTTGGGTCCGACGGGGACGCGGATCTGCGAGCCGGTGGCGTTGACCACCTGGCCGCGGGTCAGGCCGTCGGTCGAATCCATGGCGATGGTGCGGACGACATTCTCGCCGAGGTGCTGGGCAACCTCGAGCACCAGGCGGTTGCCCTGGTTGTCGGTCTCGAGCGCCGCGAGGATCGGCGGCAGCTCGCCCTCGAAGGCGACG
>Ga0134122_10001479_pt1 | contig 16998 bp, 13 predicted proteins | sample KB302_FD_96461 | JGI IMG/M metagenome (GOLD analysis project Ga0134122, IMG submission 96461) | Terrestrial soil microbial communities without Nitrogen fertilizer from Kellogg Biological Station, Michigan, USA - KB3-0-2 | ecosystem: Environmental > Terrestrial > Soil > Unclassified ... | reverse complement strand
GGGAACGGCTCAAACGAACGAGCCGGCGGGCTCGAGACGCAGTTCCCTCGAAGACCTCTCGAAAGCCGAGGTCCTCTCCCAAGCGGCGGACCGGCTCTTCGCAGCGGGCGAAAGCAACGCGGCTCTCGACGCCTACGAAAAAGCCCGCGAGCTTTTCGATCGGATGGGGAACCGGACGGGCCAGGCCAACGCGCTCAAAGGTGAGGCGGACGTTCTGTCGGTGTTGGGCGACAGCGAAAAGGCGATCGACGACTATCGACGCGCGCGCTCTCTCTTCGAGCGGGTCGGGGACCGAAAGGGACAGGGAGACACGCTCCATGGCGAGGGGAGCGTCCTGCTCGTCATGGGCGACAAAAAGAAAGCGCTCGCCGCCTTCCAGCGCGCCCGCCGGCTCTTCGAGGAGGCCGGGGACCGACGGGGGCAGGGGAACACGTTCGTGGGTGAGGCGGGCGTCCTGTTTCGTTCGGGCGACAACGAGAAGGCTCTCGACGCCTACCAACGCGCCCGCCGGCTCTTCGAGGACGTCGGGTACCTCCGGGGACAGGGAGACACGTTCTATGGCGAAGCGGATGTTCTGGCTCAGTGGGGCGACAACGAGAAGGCCCTCGCCACCTACAGACAGGCGCACAAGCTTTATGAGTCCGCCGGGCACCGGCTGGGAGAGGGACTCGCTTTCTTCGGCGAGGCGAACGCTCTGTATTTCCTGCGGGACTACGACAAGGCGCTCGCCGCCTACAACAGCGCCCGCGAGATCTTCGAGCACATCGGGTACCGATGGGGCCAGGGAAACATGTGGATCGATCAGGCCTATCTCGAGGTCTTGTTGGAAGAGCCTGAGAAGGCTCTCGACGCCTACCGACGTGCCCGCAAGCTCTTCGAGGAGGTCGGGAGCCGACAGGAAGTGGGAGATACGTGGGTGGGTGAGGGGGAAGTCCTGTTTCAGATGGGCGAAAGCCAGAAGGCTCTCGACTCCTACAAGCGCGCCCACAAGCTTTTCGAACAGCTCGGGGACCGGCGGGGACAGGGAATCACGTTCCGGGACGAGGCGGAGGTCCTGGCTCGGATGGGCGAGAACGAGAAGGCTCTCGACGCGTACCGAAGCGCGCGGAAGCTCTTCGATCAGATCGACCTGACTCTGGGTCTGGGAGGTGCTCTCTTGGGAGAGGCGAGGCTCCAAAGCCGCCAAGAGAACGAGAACGAGGCAAAGAATCTCGCCTCTCAAGCGGTCGCCGCCTACAAGAAGGCGGGCTCCGTGGACGATGAACGGTCCGCTTGGCTCGTGGTGGCGGAGGCGGAGCACTCATTAGGGAACCTCGCGCCTGCGGTCTCGGCGGCCCGGGAAGCCGTTCGCCTCCATGCGGCCTGGCGTGCCAAAAGGATCACCGAAGCGCTGCGGACCGACGAGGATGAATCGATCGTGGCCGCCTATGACATCCTGGTGCCCGTTCTTTGGTCTCAAGGAGGGACCGAGCAAGCCTTGGCCGCTGCCGAGGAATCACGGTCCCACGTGCTCTTGGACCTCCTGGCGGCAGGTTTCAAACAGGGCGAGCAGGGAGAAGCGATCGATCTGCGCGCGGAGCGCCGACGCCTCGAAAGCGAGCTGGCCCAGGTCGAGACCGAGAGCCGGCAGGCTGCCGATGCAGGCCGGCTGACAGAGCTTCAAGGGCAGCGGAACGGAATCGACCGCGAGCTCGACTGGGTTCAATACCAGACGCTCGCCGCCGAGCAGACGGGGCTACTCACCGCCCAACCTCTGGACGCCGCCGCGATTCGAGCCATCGCCCGCGAGACCGGTCCCATCCTTCTCTACTATGCGGCGGACCAGGAGCTGATCGGCTTCCTCGTGCCTTCCGACGGGACCGACGTCTTCGCCGCGCGGATCGATCTCTCGCGAAGCCGCTTGGCCGAGGCGGTCCAACGATACGTCCATGACGAGGCGAATCCCTTCTATGCGGATCGTGCGGCCCACCAGAGCCGCGAGCTGTGGGATCGGCTGCTCGCGCCGTTCGCGGCGCGGCTTTCAACGGAGGGGCCGGCGGGCGGGCCGCTCGTGATCGTTCCGCACGGTCCGCTGCACGAGCTGCCGTTCGAAACTCTTGTCGATCCCGCCGGAACGCCTCTCTTCGAGCACTGGGCCGTGAGCTTCGCCCCCTCGGTGTCAACTCTCGCCCACGCCCGCGAGCGGCACAAGGAGCCGCAGGCGAAGGACTCCTTTCTGGCCTTCTCCTCCGGCCGCGGGCTGAAGCTGCCGGAGGCGGAAGCCGGTGAAGTCGCCCAGCTGTTCGGCAACAACAAGGCGGCGTTCCAGCCGACAGAGGCGCGCTTCGAAAACTACGACCACCTCGTTGCCGGCGCCCGGCAGATTATGATCTCCACGACTGGCACCTGGGCGCCGGGAGACCAGCGGAAGACGTATCTGGAAATCCTTCCCACCCAGGACGTGCACGACAGCCGGCTGAGCGTGGCGGAGATCGCGGCCATCCCTCTCGCCGCCGAGCTCGTGACCCTGGCGGCCTGTGACACGGCGCGGGGAAAGACACGGCTGAGCGACGAGAGGCTCGATCTGACACGGGCCTTCCTGACCGCCGGGGCCGCGTCGGTGTTGGCGACGCGCTGGAAGGTGCCGGATGAGCCTGCGACCACCCGCTTCCTCCTCGACTTCTACCGCGCCTACCGGCAGGGCGGCCCCGACGGCCAAGGTCTGCGGAAGGACCAGGCCCTCAACCGGGCGCGCCGCCGCGCGCGCGAGCGGGGCGACCCCGCCCAGGTCTGGGCGGCGTGGGTGCTGGTGGGGGATGCCCGGTAAGGCAGGACCGCGTTCCGAATCGCCTCCGAGTCGGGTAACCTCCAGGCAAACGACGCCCGAGCCCGGAGGTTCCATGCCCCGCTACGACTTCCTTCTCGACACCTACGACACCGAGCGCCTGAAGACCCTCTCGGTCTGGTCGCAATTCGCAGAAGAATGGATGGAGCTCCGCCCCGCGCCGCTCGCGCGGTCGCCGCGGGAGCAGATGGTCCACCAGTGCCTGAGCGAGGATCTCTGGATGATCCGGATGCTCGGCGTCGAGACCGGTCTCTCCGCGCTTCCGGCGACCGAGACGCGTCGGACGTTTCTCTCCCACTACGCCGAGGCCTCCGGGCGGCGCCTCGCGGTTCTTCGCGCGAAGCCCGACGAGTGGTTTGAAGAGCCGACGACCTTTTTCGATGTCGTCCGTCCGCGCAGCTGGGTGCTGGTGCGGCGGATCGCCCACTCCGCCCACCATCGCGGCCAGCTCACCGTCGCCCTCCGCCTGCTGGAGCAGCCGCTCTATTCGACCTACGGCCCAACCGCCGACACGGGTGGCCTGGCCCAGAATCGCGCCCCGGTGATCTACCGCTACGAATCGATCGAAGATCTCCTCGCCGCCGAGGCGGATGGGGGGCGATTCGCCGAGCTTCCCGGTCCGGGAGTGGCGCCGCCCACGGAGCGCCCTTGAGGCGGCGCTCGTCTACCGCAAGGTTTTTAGCACCCCGGGGCTGAGGTAGCAAGCTCCAGCGACGGCTCTGAGCAAGTGGCCAATTCGGGCTCTGCCAGAGGACTACACTCACACCACATTGTTTTGATGAGGGAATTCCCATGAAGGCACCGCTCGCTCTTCTTGCCGTCGTAGCTCTGGCCGTCCTCGGCGCCGCCTTCGCAGACGCGAGTCAGGAGGTTCGGGCGTGTCGAATGGTCCATCTTTGGTATCGGGTGGAGCCCGGCCGCGCGTTTTATAACGAGGTGACAGTGGAAGATTCCGCCCATGGCACTTACTTCGCGGCCTGCGGGTGGAGCAGGGGTTACCTCGGCATTCAGGAGCTGGCTGACGGGAAAAAGGTGGTCATCTTCTCGGTTTGGGATCCTGCCGCCGGCGACGATCCCGCGGCCGTCCCCCTCAAGATGCAGGTCAAAATGCTCTACAAAGACCCGAAGGTGCGCGCAGGACGGTTCGGGAACGAAGGCACCGGCGGCCAATCGTTCTTCGACTATGACTGGAAGCTGCAAACGACCTACCGCTTCTTCGTCACCGCGAAGGCGGAGGGGCCGGATCGCACCGCCTATCGCGGATATTTCTACCTCCCGGAAGAGAAGGAATGGAAGCATCTGGCCACGTTCTCGACGTTGACCCCCAAGGGGGAACTGCTGCGCGGCCACTACTCGTTCGTTGAGGACTTCCTGCGGAACAGGGGGAGCGTAACGCAGGCGCGGAAAGCCACTTTCGGAAACGGGTGGGTCGAGTCCGCGGCGGGCGCCTGGGTGTCCCTCAGGAAAGCCCACTTCAACGCGGACCCGACACCCGCCCTCAAGAACATCGACGCCGGTCCGGCCGGTTCGGGGTACTTCTTGGCGACAGGCGGGACCACCGTGAATGCGACGACTCGTCTCCTCGAGACGATCACCCGTGGAACGAACGGCAAGCGGCAAGCCGATTTGCCCGAGGCGGAGTGACGAGGAGGCCTCGGCGGCGATCAGATCTTGGACTTGGATCCGAGTTTCGCCGCCGCGGCCTGCCGGCTCTTCGCTCTTCCCACTTTTCGGGCGCCTCCTTCGGCAGGGGCGCTAAAGGGCGCCAATTTCTGCGGCCTCGGTTTCCGGCCTTTGGGCGCGATCGGCTCGATGCCGATTCGCACCTTGCCGCCGACCGCGAGCGCGAGCTTCGCCAGGCTATGGAGGGTGAAATTCGCGTTGCCACCGAGTACCTTGGTGACGTATGCCTTCGAGGTTCCGAGTCTCCGCGCCAGCTCGGCGCGCGAGACTTTCTCCTCCTCCATCCGCGCCCAGAGGGCTTCGGTGAATTCGAGGATCGCTCCCTCGGCCCAGAAGTCGGGCGTCGCCTCCGCCTCGGCGACCATTTTTTGAAAAAGCCCCAAGTCGGTGCTCATGATGGCCATCCCTTCGTGCTCACGATTTTGATTTCGTTTCGCTCCACCGCCGCCGAATACTGTCGAGCGACCAGCCTGGAGCGCTCGATCTCGATCCGGGGGGTGGTCTCGGCCTTGACGAAGGCGGTTGCACAAACGACGACGCGCCCCACGCCATAGAACCAGATGATCCGCAGCTTCTTGCCTTTGGGCTGGCGGCGGAATTCATACAGACCGAAGCCGAGCGGTTTGCAGTGTGGCTCCCCCTTGGGCGGGCCGTGGACCGGAAGATGATGAATCAAGAGCTGGATCATGCTGTCCTTTGCGGCTCTGTAAGGTGCTTCGAGAGAGTCCAGGAAATCGATGATCTGGCAGTACCCTCGGGGATCGACGACAGCCAGGACGTCCCATTGGGCTTGAGCGATTCGAGCAAGTCTCACGTTAATCTCCAGGTTAACTCTCTGTCAACCTCGGGCCATCCGGCGATCGAGGCTTCGGTACTGGATCGCTTCGGCGAGGTGGACGGGTTGGATCGGGCCGCCGCCGTCGAGATCGGCGATGGTGCGGGAGACTTTGAGCACTCGGTCGAGCGCGCGGGCGGAGAGGCCGAGGCGTTCGAAGGCGGCTTCGAGGAGTGCGCGTCCTTCGGTCGTGGTGGTACAGAAGCGGCGCAGCTCCTGGGTGTTCATCGCGGCGTTGATCGGGGAGGGAGACTCCGGGCCGAAGCGCGCGGCCTGCTGCTCGCGGGCGCGGCCGATGCGGGCGGCGACGTCCGCCGTGGTTTCGCCGCTCGTGCCGCGGAGTTCCTTCAAGGAGACGGCCGGCACCTCGACGTGGAGGTCGATCCGGTCGAGCAACGGTCCGGAGACCCGGCCGCGGTAGCGTTCGACCATCGGCGGCGGACAGCGACAGTCGTATCTCGGATCTCCCAAATGGCCGCAAGGGCACGGATTCATCGCGGCGAGCAACGCGAAACGGGCGGGGAAGGTGAAGCGGGCGCGGGCGCGGACGACGCTCACCAGACCTTCCTCGAGCGGCTGGCGGAGGGCTTCGAGCGTGTCGCGCCGAAACTCCGGCAGCTCGTCCAGGAACAGCACGCCGTTGTGGGCCAGGCTCGCCTCGCCCGGGCGGGGGGAGGGTCCGCCGCCGATCATTCCGACCGTCGAGGTCCCGGTATGCGGACTGCGGAACGGCCGTTCGAGAACCAGACCGGCGGGAGGTTCCTCGGCCGCGAGCGACCAGATCTTCGTCACCTCGATCGCCTCGGCCAGGGCGAGCTGGGGGAGCAGGCCCGGCAGCCGGCGGGCGAGCATCGTTTTTCCCGACCCGGGAGGTCCCAGGAACAGCAGGTTGTGCCCCCCGGCCGCGGCGATTTCGAGCGCTCGTTTCGCTCCGGTCTGGCCGCGCACGTCCGAGAGGTCGGGCCGCTTCTTGGCGGCCGTCGAAAACAGCACCTCCCGCGGCGAGGCGGCGACGAGCGGCGCACTGCCGAGCGCGTGATCGATCGCCTCGACGAGATGCGCGACGCCGAACACCGGGATGCCGCCGAGCGCCGCGGCTTCCGGGCCATTGGCGGCCGGCAGGATCACTTCGGAGAGCCCCATTCGGGCGGCGAGGTCCGCAACCGCGAGCCCGCCGCGGACCGAGCGAACCGTGCCATCCAGACCCAGCTCGCCGCAGAACAGGCGGCCGTTCAAGTTCTCTTCCGAGATCTGCCCGTAGGCGCCGAGCAGGGCGAGCGCGATCGCGAGGTCGAGGTGGTTCCCTTCCTTGCGCAGGTCGGCGGGCGCCAGATTGACCACGATCGACTTCGGGGACAGGTCGAAGCCGCAGTTTTTGAGCGCCCGTTGCACCCGTTCGCGGCTTTCGCGGACGGAGGCGTCGGGCAGGCCGACGATTTGGATCTGGGGCAGGCCGTTGTGGACGTCGACTTCGATCTGAACCGGTTGTGCTTCGATCCCCCAAGGGGTGGCTGCGGTGGCGCGGGCGAGCATGATGAATCTCCTTTCGCCCCTAAAGGACGCGAAAGGGGGTGGAGATCCCGATGGTTTTGGGAAATTCGCCGGATATCATGCGAATCCGGAATCTCGTCCTCCGTCTTTCGTCATGAATCTCCTCTTCGTCGCCACCAAAGCCCCCTGGCCACCGATCGATGGCGGGCGATTGCTGCTCGCGCGCACCTTGGAGGCGCTCGCCGCGCTCGGCCATCGGGCGACGCTGGTGGCGCCGGTCGAGCCCGGGACCGATCGGGCGGCGGTCGCTGCGGCGCTCTCCCCCTGCTGCCGGCCGCGTCTGGTCTCTGCGGCGCCGCGCCGGCCGCTCGCGACGCTCGCCTATGCCTGGGCGAGGAACGAACCATTCTCGATCGTCCGTCACGCCCTACCCGCCGTCCGGCGCGAGGTCGAGCTGGCGCTTGAGGAGGAGCGGTTCGATCTGATCCACGCCGAGCAGCTCCAGGCGTTGCCGCAAGCTCTCGGCGCCGCCGCGCCGCGCGGTCTGCCGGTCGTTTTGCGGGCGCAGAACGTCGAGAGCGATCTCTGGTTCGCTTCGGCCCACCGGCGGGAAGGCCCCCTTGCCCGCTGGCTGGGGGGCGAAGGACAGCGGCTCGCGAAATGGGAGGGCGGAGCGCTCGGCCGGGTGGCCGCGACGGTCGCCATCTCGACACTCGACGCCGAGCGTCTGCGGGTGCTCGGCGGACCCGGGGCGCGCGTCTACATGGCGCCGGTTCCCTTTCCCGTCACCCTCCCCGCTCCGGCCGCCGCGTTGCCCGGCGCCCCGGCGGTCGTCGTCCTAGGCAGCGGCGGCTGGCTGCCGAACCGTGACGGCACCCGCTGGTTCGTCGAGGAGGTCTGGCCCGCGGTGCGCGCCGCATGCCCCGGCGCGAAGCTCCATCTGTTCGGCCAGGAGATTCCGAGCGAAGGGGAGAGCGTCGTCTCCCATCCGGCTCCGGCCGAGAGCGCCGAAGCGTTCGCGCCCGGAGCGATCCTCGCGGTGCCCTTGCGCATCGCGTCGGGCGTGCGGATGAAGGTGCTCGAAGCGTGGGCGCGCGGCCTGCCCGTCGTGGCGACCCCAGAGGCGCTGTCGGGCCTCGGCGCCCGCGACGGCCATGAGGCGCTGGTCGCGGTCGATCCCAAGACCTTCGCCCGCGCGATCGCCGCCCTGCATCGCGAGCCCGAGACGGCGCGGAGCCTGGTCGAAGCGGGGCGCGACGCGCTCTCGCGAACCCACGAACCGATCCGGGCCGCCCGCGAGCTGCTCGCGGTCTACTCCAGCGTGCTCGGGCGTCGGCACGGCGCGGTGGGGGTAGAATCCGTCCCTACGAACGTTCTCGCGAATTTCTAGGAGACCTCTCCCATGCGCCTTTCGCCGATCCTTACCCTGCTGGTCGCCTCTCTGGGTCCCCTCGCCTTTTCTCCGACCGCGCTCGTCGCCCAGCCGCCGAAAACCCCGCAGACCGAAGGGGCCTACGGCGCCCCGGTCGCCGCCGAGGGAGAGACTCTCGCGGTCGCCAAAGCGCTCGATCGCGCGGCCGAGCTGAACGGCAAGACGGTGCGGCTTTCGGGCTTTGTCACCGCGGCCTGCCAAGCGAAGGGGTGCTGGATGGCGCTCGCCGCGGGCGACGGCCGCGAGATGCGGGTCATCTTCCGCGACTACGGCTTCTTCGTGCCGAAGGACCTGCCCGGGGCCACCGTGATCGCCGAAGGGACGCTCGAAGTGCGGGAGGTCTCGGTGGACGAGCAGCGCCATCTCGCGGCGGATGCCGGACGGCCGAAAGCGGAGATCGAGGCGATCCGTGAGCCGAAGACCGAGACCGCGCTGGTCGCCGACGGCGTCCGCGTGATCGCGGCGGCGCCATAGCGGGAAATCCGCCCATGCGCCCGTACGGTCGATTTTTCCTCGTCCTGATTCTCGGCGCCCTCGGTTTTACCGGCTGCGCCACCGCGCCGCCTCCTGCCCCCGCTCCCGCGAAAACCGACGAGCTGGTTCAGAGCAGCCTGCTCTGCGGCCAGGGCGCGGCGTTCCTGTCGTTCGAGAAGCTCGGGGTGCCGAAGGAGGCGCGGCCGGTCGAGCTGGTGAAGATCGGCCCTCGGATCTGGATTCTGTTCGAGCCGGCACGGCTGGTGCGGATCGATCGGCACGGTGAAGCGGCGGACATCGGCGTGCGGCTGGGCGCCGAGGGCGAGCACTGGTCGTCGCTCGCGCTCGATCCGCTCGACGGCTCGCTCTGGCTCACCGCGCCCGACCGCCTGGCGCTCTGGCACTACGAGGCGACGGGGACGCTGCGCACCGTGCCGCTCCAGAAGGTGGAAGGCGAGGGCGGGTTCTACGATCTGGCGGCCGGCCCTTCGGGGCTGTTCGCCGAGCCGACCGCCGCCGAGCATGCGGTCTGGCGCATCGGCCGCGACGGCAAGGTGCTCTCGACCGATTTTCCCGTGCCGCCGATCGATCCGGCCCATTTCGATCCCACGGCGCCCCAGGCCGCCGGAGCGAATGGCGAGCCCGGTCCAGTCGCCGGAGAGGTCCGATTCGAGCACGATGCCGACGGCGCCGTACTCGCCTGGTTCCCGGGTAAAAACGAGATCTATCGCGCCGATGCCGCGGGCCAATGGGCGCCGGTCGATTCGAAAATCTTTGCGACCGGACAGAGCGATCCGGTGCGTGGCGTCGATGTCGGCACGAAAAACGAGCATTGGTACGTCAACGGCCGTGGCGCGCTGTTCTATTGGAAGGGAACACCGGTGTTCCTCGGCTCGCACTCGATGCTCGAACGCCAAGGCAAAACCGGCACGGTGTTTCTTTTCCCCGGGGGGCGCGAGTTGTTCGAAGCCTGCAACGGCTGGTTCATCTTCGACGTCGCGGCCGACGCATCGGGCTATGCCGCGCTCACCGACCGCGGCGTCGTGATCGGCGATTTCGCGACCGCGCCGGAGGGGATTCCCACCCCACCGTGAGCGTTGGTTTTTTCAATCGGAAGACCGGACCTCGGCCCGCGGCAATTCGAGCGCGAACGCCGCACCCCTTTCCTGCCGCTCGACATAGCGCAGATCCCCTCCGAAGCTGCGCGCCAAGCCGCGGCTGAGCGCCAGGCCCAGCCCTAGGCCGGGGGCGCCTTCGGCGGCGGCCCGGGCGGCGGAGCGACGCAGGGGGCGAAACAGTCGGCGGCGTTCCCGGCGGGGGATGCCGGGGCCGTCGTCCGAGGCGATGAGAACGATCGCCCGCTCGGTCCCTTCCGCGCGAACCTCGAATCGCGGTCGGTCCGCCGACCCTCGGGCGAACTTCGCCGCGTTGTCCGCCAGGTTCTGGAGGATGCGCTCGACCGCCACGGGGTCCACCCGGACCGCCTCGGCTTCGAGTTGGGGCGGCAAGTCGAGCGTGAAATCGAGGCCGCGGCGCTCCAAGTCGGCCGAAAGGTGCCGAGCGATCGGATGAAGCAGATCGGCCAGAGTGGCGACCTCCGTGCGGGCCGCCGAGCCGCCGCGCTCCAGCCGGGCGAACGCGAAGACGTTCTCGACCAATTGGCCCAAGCGCTCGGCCTCGGCGCGCAGGGTCGCCAGGTACTCGGCCGTCTTTTCCTTGGGCACCATCCCCTCGTCGAGCATTTCGGTGTACATCCGGAACGTGGTGAGCGGCGTCCGCAGCTCGTGCGTCACGGCGGAGACGAAATCGTCGCGCCGCCGGGCGAGCCGGATCGCGCCGATCAAGAGCGCCGAGGCGCCCGCCGCTACGAGCAGGATCGCGAGCGACGCCGCGGCGAGTCCCAACCGCGCCGCGGTCCAGCCGACGCCCGGAAGGGCGGGAGCCGGACCCGCATCCAGCCGGAGCGGCAGGAGCGCGAGCTGACGTCCGGGATCGGCGGCGGAATCTCGGGCCGGCAACAGGGTGGCCGCCGGTAAGAGATCCCGGACGCGGCCGAGCAATCCCGCCTCCAGCGCTTCCCGGTTGATCCAGATTCCTTCGAGCGCCTCGCCGCCGTCGCGCTCGATCCGCCGGGCGAGCAGCAGCTCCGACCCGATCCAGACCGGCTGAAGCGGCGTGCGCACCCGCGGCGCATTCGCCCTCCGTGGAGTCGAGGGCGGCGGGGGGCTGGTGACCTGGTTGGCCGTCTGGTTGGCCAGAAGCCGCTCGCCGAACTCCGCCGAATTGAGCGTCATCTGCCGGGTCGCCTCTTCCGCCAGCGGCTCGTCCTTCTTCTCCTTCTTTTCTTTTGTCCTCAGGGTGTCTGCGGTTCTTTGGGTCCTTTCCGTCCTTTCAGCCGACCTCGCGAGCGGTCCCTGCGCCAACGCCGCCAGCAGCGCATCCCGCCCGAGCAGCGCGCGCGCTTCGGGGGAGGGGGAGCCTCCCGCGGTCGCCAAGCGCCCGGCGGCGTCGATCTCGAAGCGCAGCCGATCGTACGGCCGCCGCGGATCGCCGCCAGGCAGAGCGCCGCCCACCGGTCGGGCGTTTTCCTGGGCGAGAAACGCCGACAGGGCGGAGTCCATCCGCCAGAGCGCCAAACGGGCGCGCTCCTCCCGGGCGGCGAGCGCGCGGGCCTCTCCCTGGCCGCGCTCCAGCTCGAACGCGGTGTGGGCGATCCAGGCGAGCGCGCCGAGCAGAATCGCCAGCGCCGCGGCGAATCCCGCAAGCAGGGGGGCGCGCGATCTCATGCGAGCCGGTACCCCCGGCCGCGGACGGTAAGCAGCACCCGTGGCTCGCCCGTCCCTTCGGCTTCGCCGGAGCCGGCCCCGTCGCGCAGCTTTTTGCGCAGGCGCGCGACCGTCATATCCACCGTGCGTGTCTCGATCCGCCGCGGGTCGATCTCCCAAACCCGGACCAACAACTCGTCGCGCGGCACCAGCCGGCCGTCCGCCGCGGTCAGATACGAGAGCAGGCGCGCTTCGAGATCCGACAGCTCCTCGCGCGAGCCGTCGTCGAAACGGATCTCGTTGCGGCCCAAATCGATCGCGCCGCCGGGGATCGCGCGGATTTCGGGCGCCTCGGCACGGGCGGGAGAACGGCGCAGGAGCGCGTCGATCCGGGTGAGCAGCTCGCGGATCGAAAACGGCTTCACAACATAGTCGTCCGCCCCCATGCGCAAGCCCGCCACCCGGTCGTCCTCGGCGCCGCGGGCGGTGATCAGAATCACCGGCAGCGCGGGTTTGGCGGCGCGGATCGCGCGCAGCACGGCGAGGCCGTCTTTCCGCGGCAGTACAAGGTCCAGCAGCACCAAGCGCACCGGCCGTTCGAGCGCGAGCGCCTCGCCGCTCGCGCCGTCGCCTGCTTCGAGCGTCGCGAAGCCGGCGCCCCCGAGCGCATCGACCAGGCCGCGACGGATCGCGAGGTCATCTTCGACGATCAAGGCGAGGTCGTGGGCCGCGGGCATGGCGGGAGCATAGCCCGCCGCGAATCGAGCGTAGGCGCGTGGGAGCGAAGAGTTACGAAGCCGTTACCGTGAGGGCCTCGTCGGCGACCTACGCTTTGAGCGTCCTGAAAGGAGGACTCTCAATGAACGCCCGGATCTTCTCCTCCACCCGTCGCCGCCTAGGGGCCGCATTCGGTTTTGCACTGCTTTCGCTGGTTTCCGCGCGGCCCGCTCCCGCGGCCTCCGATCTAGCCCACGCCGCCCCTGCGGCCAACGCCCCTGCCGCCGTGCCGCTCTCCGATCTCGCGTTCAAAGCCCTCTGGAATTACCCGGAATCGGCCGAAGTGGCGATCCAAGCGCTCCGCGCCGCCGGACCCGCGGGGATCGACGCTCTGCTCGCGGCCGATCGGACGCGAGGGGACCGCACGATCGACGACGCGGAATTCGGTCGGGTGCTCGACAAGGTCTGCGCGCAGCGCGACTGCGGCGCCTCTCACCTTTATTGGTATACCGACCTCGCGGCGGCGCGCGCCGCGGCAGCGGCCCAGGGCAAGCCGATCCTCTCGCTTCGTCTGCTCGGCCGGCTCGATGAAGAATTCTCCTGCGCCAACAGCCGTTTCTTCCGCACCGTGCTCTACGCCGATCCGGCGATCTCCCGCCTGCTGCGCGAGCGGTTCATCCTCCATTGGCAGTCGGTGCGGCCGGTGCCGCGGATCACGATCGACATGGGGGACGGCCGGAGCCTCGCCGGAACGATCACCGGCAACAGCATCCACTACGTGCTCGACTCCCGCGGCCGGCTGCTCGACGCGTTGCCCGGCCTGATCGGGCCGGCCGCGTTCCTGCGCGATCTGACCGAGCTCGAACCGGTGACGCGGGCGGCCGAACGGCTCGGTGACGCGGCGCTCGCGCAGGTTTCGGCCGAGCGTCATGACGAGGAGGCGATTCGGCTCTCAGGAATCCTCGGCACCGATCTCGACCGTTACGCGGATTGGACGAAGGCCCCCGCCCAACGCCGGCTGGCGAAGACCGGGGCACCTACGGTCCCGGCCAAGCTCGCGAACGAACCGCCGACCGCGGTCGATGCCTCCACTCTCGCGATGACCAAAGGGGGTGTTGAGACGCGCTTCCTGAACGTGCTGTTTCCGCCGACTCCAGGGGCCCAGTGGGGGGCCGGAATCCCCTGGGTGGGAGTGGCCAACTACCATCGCGCCGACTGGCAGCTCGACGAAGCGGCCCGCGAGCGTCTGCGCCACAAGATGGGGCTCGGCGCCGGGCCGGAAGCCGAGCGGATGGCGGCGAATTTCGAGAGCCTCCTATCGCTCGACACCGTGCGCAACGAGCTGGGCCTCCACGCCGTCCTCCACGACTGGCTTGCAAACGAAGTCGGTACGGTCGATCTCGACGCCTTTAACGAGAAGGTCTATGCGGAGCTGTTCCTCACCCCCAGCACCGATCCCTGGCTCGGATTGAATCCGGACGACGTCTTCACCGGGCTGGCGCCGCAGGCGGCGGTCACCGATGCGAAGCAGTAGGCGGATTCGGGTGGGGGCGCGCTATGCTGCGCCCTCACCCGACACGTCGGACGGCAGTCGCCGGAGGAGCAGTACCGCATGAAAACGCCGCACCTATTGCGCGTCGAACAGGGCGCCGCGGAGTACGCGCCCCTGTTCGAGGCCGCGCGCGCTCTCGATCTGCGGATCGGTTGGCTTGAGTTGGGCGAGCCCGCTCCCGGGCCGGTTCCTTCGAGCCTCGAAGCGGCGGCGGGGGAGGGCGCCCTTCGGGCGGTCGCGGTGGGCGGTGGGCGGACGGTGGTACTTAAGCCGATGAAGGGCGCTCCGGTGCTGCGCGATCTGCTGCGCGAGCATTTCCGCGGCTGCGCGCTGGTTCTAGTGCTGGGCGAGTGCGGGGACGTGCCGCGGCTTTCCCGCGAGGGCGAAGGCTATCGGGTCGCGTCCGGCGCGGTCGTCCGCGCGTTCGACGCGGCGCATTTCGCGGAAGCGCTCCGTCGGCCTCGGCCGTTCGAGGCGGAGAGCGTCGAGAACCCGGCGACCGCGGCCTCCGGGGAGGCGGCTCCCGCCGCGGTCCCATGAGCGCTCCCGCCGCGGTTTCTCCCGCCGCTCCCGTCCGCACCACGTTCGCGCGGCGGCTCGGCCCTTGGGATGCCGCGATCATCGTGATCAGCGGCATCGTGGGCTCCGGGATCTTCGTCAATCCGTACGTCGTCGCCGGGCTGGTCCGGACGCCGGTGTTGATCCTTGCGGTCTGGGCGGCGGGCGGGGCGATCGCCCTTTGCGGCGCGTTCGTGTTCGCGGAGCTGGCGACCGTGGTGCCGAAGGTCGGCGGGCAGTACGCGTTCTTCCGCGAGGCGTTTCATCCGCTCGCGGCGTTTCTGCACGGGTGGTCGATGCTCTGGATCGTCCAGTCGGGGGCGACCGCCGCGGTCGCGGTGGCGTTCGCCGACTACCTGGTGCGCCTGGTCGGGATGCCTTCCGGATCGACCGTGCCGGTCGCGGTCGCCGTGCTCGTGGCGCTCGGGGCGTTCCATGCGCTGGGGATCAAGCCGGGGGCGGTACTGGTGAACGTCGTCACGATCGCCAAGATGCTCGCGCTCGCGGTGCTGATCGTCGCGGCGTTCGCGCTCGCGAAGCACTCCGCGATCGAGTGGCAGCCGGTGCTGCCGCAGGAGATTCTCCAATCGCGCGGCGGGTTCGGCCTGCTCTCGGTGTTCCTGGCGGCGTTGGCCCCTGCCATGTTCGCCTACGGCGGGTGGCAGAACGTCAACTACATCGCCGAAGAGGTTCGCGAGCCGGAGCGCAACCTGCCGCGGGCGATCCTCTGGGGCGTGGTCTGCGTGATCCTGATCTACCTCGGCGCGAACTTCGCCTACCTCCACGTGCTCGGCGCGCCCGCTCTCGCGGCGAGCCGGACGCCTGCGGCGGATGCCGCGGCGCGGCTTTTCGGCGAGACGGGCGCGCGGACGATCTCGCTGCTGGTGGTCGTCTCGACGTTCGGTTTTTTGAATCTCGCGCTGCTCTCCGCCCCGCGGGTCTATTACGCGATGGCGGCGGACGGCCTGCTGCCGGAGCGCTTCGCCGTCCTCAATCCGCGCTTTCGGGCGCCCACCGCGGCGATCCTGCTCCAAGCCGCCGTCGCGGCGCTGCTCGCGACGACCGGAGCTTACGCACGGCTGTTGAACTACGCGGTGTTCGCCGACTGGGTGCTGTTCGGGGCCTCCGGCGTCGCCCTCTTCGCGCTGCGCAAGAAACTGCCCGACGCGGCGCGGCCGTTCGCCTCGCCCGGCTATCCGTGGGTGCCCGCGGCGTTCGTGGCGGCCGGAGCGGCGATCGTGGGAAATTTGTTCGTGGCCGACCCCGCGAATGCGCTTCGGGCCACCCTGGTGATCGCGGCGGGCGTGCCGGCGTTTTGGCTGCTGCGGGGCGCCGGTCGGGCGAAGAAAAGGACCTGAAGGACGGCAAGCACTCCAAGGACGGCGGGATTCAGGGGCTTTTTCGTCTTTTCGTCCTTGGAGTCCTTGCCGTCCTTTAGGTCCTTTTGTCCTTTGCTCTTCCCATAGATTGACACCTTTGCATACCGGCACCTATACTCGATGGCCCGAGATTCCGACGAGTTAGAGTTCCGTTGAGCTCGGCGCCCCCATTGGGCCTCAACAGGCGCGCCGCTTCCGCCTGAATCCAAATACCAAGGAGGTAGCACCCTTTATGCCGTCCCACTTTGACCAGGACCAGCCTACCGCTGAGTCCAATACCGACCAGGAGATGGACTACCAGGCGCTCCTGGCGCTCTACGACGAGAGCATGCGGAACTTGACCGAGGGCGAAATCGTCCCGGGCCGCGTGATCGGCGTCACCGCCAACTCGGTGATCGTCGATGTCGGCTACAAGTCCGAGGGTCTGGTCCCCATCGACGAGTTCCTCGACCGCGACGGCAAGCTGTCCGTCAACGTCGGCGACGAAGTCGACGTGCTGCTGGAGAAGACCGAGGACCAAGAGGGGCACGTGCTCCTCTCCCACACCAAGGCCCTGCGCATGCGCAGGTGGACCGAGGTCGATCGTGCGTTCAAAGAGGGTCGCGTGATCAAGGGGCGGGTGATCGAGCGGATCAAGGGCGGTCTCACGGTGGACGTTGGCCTGCGCGCCTTCCTCCCCGGTTCGCTGGTCGATATCAAGCCGGTGAAGAACCTGGAAGCGCTGCGCGGCATGGAGCTCGAATTCAAGGTCATCAGCCTGGACCGGCGGCGCAACAACATCGTGCTGTCGCGGAAGGCCGTCCTTGAGAAGGAGCTCGAGAAGAAGAAGACCGAGACGCTCAAGCGGCTGGAAGAGGGGGCGCGCCTCCCCGGCATCGTCAAGAACATCACCGATTACGGCGTGTTCGTCGATCTGGGCGGCATCGACGGGCTGCTGCACATCACCGACATTTCGTGGGGCCGGGTGAACCACCCGTCCGAGCACTTCAAGGTCGGCGACGAGATCGAGATCGTGGTCTTGAAGTTCGACCCCGAGACCGAGCGCGTCTCGCTCGGCTATAAGCAGCGTTCCGAAGATCCGTGGCACCTGGTCGATAAGAAGTATCCGATCGGCTCGCGGGTCTCCGGCCGGGTCGTGTCGCTGGTCGATTACGGCGCGTTCGTCGAGATCGAAGAGGGCGTCGAAGGTTTGATCCACGTGAGCGAGATGTCGTGGACCAAGAAGGTCGTGAACCCGGCGAAGATCCTCGAAGTCGGCCACGAGGTGGCGGCGATCGTCTCCGAGCTC
>Ga0134122_10001478_pt1 | contig 16999 bp, 19 predicted proteins | sample KB302_FD_96461 | JGI IMG/M metagenome (GOLD analysis project Ga0134122, IMG submission 96461) | Terrestrial soil microbial communities without Nitrogen fertilizer from Kellogg Biological Station, Michigan, USA - KB3-0-2 | ecosystem: Environmental > Terrestrial > Soil > Unclassified ... | reverse complement strand
GTCCAACCATTGAGACCTGTGTTGGAGCGCGCCATGATCAACAACGATCTGGAAATTCGTTTGGTCAGGTTGGAGCGGCAAACCAGCTTGCTGACGCGACTTGTGGTGTCCGCAATTTCGATAGCGGTTGCGGTCGTGGCTCAGATGCTTGTCGAGCAATATGCTGGCTCGCGGTTCTGGGGACTTTGCACACTTGCGGCTATGCTGGTGTTTTCCAATTGGCTTTTATATCGCGAGGTTCGGCTGATTGAGGAGCCATTCATCAGAATGGTCGAGCAGGACAATGCCGCGCACGCTGCCGCGCCCGCCAAGCGAAAAAAGGTCGCCCTGGCCCGTCGCTGAAAAAAGCCGCCGAGCGGTTGGGGTTCCGCACGACGGCTTCGCACATGGAGATTCAGGCAGCAGGGACGGCTGCTGCCCGATGTGACGTTACGCTCCTGCGTCAAGGCCGCAAGGAAACGCGTGCGTTAAGCTAAATCAGCAACCTTAATTTCAGCGCCGTGCCCTTCGTGCGCGTGCCACCCCATGTCAGCCTTCACGGCTGACTGTTAGAGAGATCGCCCTCCCGGTAAATTTGTAGTGCTTTACGGGCTTGGAAATGGAGGGACCAAATGGCCAAGGTCGTCCTTTGCGCGACTGTTGTTGCAAGATCGATTTAGCTCGTGAGGATTGGTCATTCCGAAAAGGTACGGGTTGACCACCATCCCATAAACATATCGCAGGAGTTAATACGAAAACGCGAAGAGCCCGCAGAAGAATAATCAGAAGTCTTCGCCCGGCCTCTCCACATCAAATCCAAAAAAAGTCGCAAAATAAAACTTTCATAAGAGCCCTACGCAAATTCGATCCGATTCAATCCCTCCTTCTCCGTTGCCTGCACCAGACTTCCCGCGCGCGCCCGCGCCAACGAGGAGCCGATGCTATGTGGTCCACACTATTCACCGTTACCTTCGTAATCGCCGTTGCCCTGAGCTTCGCCGCAGTCGTTATGGACTACGCCAATGGTGGCCCCCAGTGACGTGTCGTGTCCGTCCGCAACGATATCCCAAAGCAATTTCAAAAAACGTCCGCCGATAGGCCGGCCCTCCGCAGCAAGCGTGCGTGTTCTGTAGCAAAACGGTAGCAAGCCAATAGATTGGGTATGTTGGCGCGCGGCCCTCGCGGCAGGCCTGCTTTCATCAATCCCTGTCAGCCTATTGTCGCCGGCAAAACCGCCTAGCGGCGAAGGCTGGGCGCATGAGCTGAAGCACGACGGCTATCGGCTGCAGGTCCCTGCAACTCGGGCAGCGGACGGAACGTTCTGACGCTTGCCAAATTGCGCCCTTTTGTGATGGCCATCACAGCGACTTTACCCAGGTCACCTATTGTCCACCACGGGACATCCTCTTTCTGCCGGGACAGATGAGGACACTAACATGACTACCAACGCACACCGCTTAGCCGCTTACGTTGAGCACCTGTTTGATAGGACTGCTCCACAGCCAATCGACGAACTTGCACAGCAGCCACGCCCCCATCCGGCCTGTCGTGGCCTGAATCGCCCTTACGACTTGGCCGAGCTGATGGTTAGGACGATTGCCCCCTGAGAGCTGGCTGACGTAACAGGACAACAACAATGCAGCGAACGGATTTTGCCAAAAACGATTTGCAGCGAAGGGAGTACGAAGCAGCTTGCCGTGACTTCTGGTCCGCCTTCGTGATGGTCGAGACTGGCCGTCGTCCAGACGGGCCATCGAAAAGTTGGAACGAAGTCAAAAATCCAAAGGCGCCTGCTGCAACTCGCACCACTGATGGGACGTTCTGAGTACCTTCAACCGAACAAGAAAAGAAGAATCCCCATAATCGCCGAGAGCCCGACCAGCATCCAAAGCATCCATCGTTCGCGGGTCATAGACGCGCACCCATGGGCCAAGCGCGCTTGCAATATCGCGGGGCATTATGCCCTGCGGTATTGGACCGGGGGCCAATGTAATTTCGGAATGTGAAAAACGGTATTGACGTTAAAAGTGGAACTTCGTTTGCTATCCTTGCCGGTATACGTGGACGCCACATCATGCCCATCGACCGCAATGTAATGTTTGGGTTGATTGCTCTAATAGCCATTGGTTTTGTGGCGCTTATTGTTGGCGACTTTCTGCACTAGCCGAGTCAAAAGCATGGCCGGCGGGATCACTCCAGCTCTATGAATATCCAACGGATGTAGTTCGCCTTTCCTGCGCGAATGCGGGCGAACAATACAAAGAGAGAAGGCTAAAGGCTTTCGGTGAGTACGCTCGTTCTCAAACACGCAAACAAGAACCGGTGGGCGCCATCCGTCGGACGCGTTTTCATGTCGCCACAGACCCCGCAAGGCCATTCGTGGTTGTGGACAATCATTGTGTGCAACTACCCCGATCGATCCATAGTCGCGGCTATTCAGAGACACCCGAGCAGGCAATGACGGATTTCAAATCGCGGTGGTCGGGGACCTGGCAGGGAGATCTAAAGCGGTGCAACAGAAAAGCGTGTAGTTGCTCGCCTGCTCGTCTGCGGTCCGAAGTGCGATTTTATGCGGAGTTTATGAACTCAGCTCAGGGCTTCCCCTAAACTGACTCTAGACTCTTGGGGGGACATCTTGATTCAGGTAATCTTAGCGCTCATCGCGCTGACGGTCGGTTTTGCTAGCAGATATGGCCTTCGTGAATTGATATCCCGTCGCCGTCGAGCGATCGAGCGGGAAGAACATTTTGTAAGGCAAGAACAGCGGAACTACGATGCATGGCGACGCGAACAAAGTCAGACCATTGGACGTTCTGAGGGAACGGTAACACTAGCCCCGCGCTGAAACGACAAGACAAGACGTTTGGAAGTCGCGTTGAGCTCGTTAGGAGTATTTGCGGTGACGGTTTTTCTGGGGGTTCGCGATTTTGTCTCTCGCGGACAAATATTCAATGTAACTGTTATCTGTTGCCAATCGGCCTTCATAAAAAAAGCTGCGGGATATTTTTGCCTTCGCTCGGCGACGGCGCGAGATGCCGTCTCGGATTAGGTAGCCGACAATCAAGCCGCAGGTAAAGACCGCGGCCGCGACTGCTAAAAGGGCTGTGTCCATAAGCTCCCTATGGCGCGACTAGCCCCGTCCCCGTTCTATTATACAGGAAACACCCCTCAAGTCAGTGACAATTGCTGCTGCTTATCGTCGCAAATAGTTCTTTTTCTTCTGATAGATCATCTCGCAGTTCAGAACGCACTTTCTGCATGCAGTCATTCATGCCGCTCGGCGTAGGCGTCGCACATCGCTTTTCCCTGCAGTATTTTCGCAGCCACTGATCATTGCACCTGATCAGCAGTTCGGGCACCGCGCGTATCCGTAAAGCGTGTAGTTCGGACATACCGCCACATCAAAACCAGTTGGTGTTCCTCCCGGCGTGTAGCCCATCTCGGGATGGCAGCCGCGTGGAACCGGTATGCAGCCCACAACGGTGCAAGCAATCTGTGGCTGTGCAGCAGTGGCAGCCCTCGTGTGACTCTTGTGGTGCCTAGACGCCGCGCTGGCCGGCATCAACGCAAGTGCAAGCACAACGGCCGTAACAATGGGTACGATTGTTTTCACGCATCAGCTCCACGAGCTTTGGTAGATTATACGGTCGCGGTCAGCGCCCAATGGCCTCGTCGAGCATGATGTAAATTTGCGGAGATCAGATCGAGTTGGACCAAGGGCCAATCGACGGAACGCCGCACCCGAATGTCCGCTTTGGGTCATAAGCGGACATTTGCCCTGCAATAGGCCATGTCGGCGTTAGCCTCGAAAGCCGTATCCGCTTTACCTCCAGATCCGACATTGGGCCTGGGGGCGAGAAGCGGGCTTCCGACCATCCGTGTGCCACGATTGGACCTTGGCAGCCTTCCGATTGACGACTTGCCATGCCATTGTACTCGCTGAGGGTTATCCTACCTTCGACCAGCCCACGGATGTTGAGATGTGCAAGCTACAATGCGCGTTGAGGGGTAGTTTTGATCTCCTTTCGTCGATTTCGAGTCGCTTTTCTTTCGCTTTTGCGTTTGTAGTGTTTTTCATAGGCTTCGTCGTAACGCAAAGCGCAACTGCGGGAACACTCGACGACGTCCGCTCAAGAGACAAGCTGATCTGCGGCGTCAGCCAAGGTCTTCTGGGTTTTTCAGAGAAGGACGTATCGGGCGTTTGGCGCGGATTTGACGTTGATTTTTGCAAAGCTGTCGCCGCTGCTGTGCTCGGCGATACCGGAAAAGTCGAATACGTGCCGCTGTCTGCGACCGTTCGCTTCGATGCACTGACGGATCGCCGCATCGACCTCCTGTCGCGCAATAGTACGTGGACCATGTCACGCGACCTGGAGCTCGGGATCGAATTCGCGGGGGTTAGCTATTTTGATGGACAAGGCTTTCTTGTTCCAACTTTGTTTGGGGCGACCAGTGTTCTTCAACTTGATGGCGCCAGAATCTGCGTGGCCAGCGGCACCACATCCGAACAGAACGCGGCCGAATTCTTTCAAAGTAAAAATCTTAAAGTGTCCTTCCTGCGGTTTGATAAATGGGTAGACGCGCGCGCAGCTTATGCGCTCGAGAAATGCGATGTGTTTACCGGTGACCGCTCCGCTTTGGCTGCAGAACGGTCATTGCTTCCGGCGCCCCAAAATCACGTTATTCTGCGTGATGTGATTTCCAAGGAGCCCTTAGGGCCCGTGACGCGCGAAGACGATCCCAAATGGACGGGCCTGGTCCGCTGGACCCTGTTTGCTCTAATCAACGCGGAGGAGCTTGGTTTAAACATGAAATCTGCGGCGGGCCAGCGTCAGCAGGTGATCGCTCTTGGCGCGCCGGCAACCAAGTCACTTGGATTGGCAGATGATTGGCTCCTCAAGGTGATCGCGGGGGTTGGAAACTACGGCGAGATATTCGAGCGCAACTTGGGTGAAAACACGCCGCTCGATCTAAGGCGTGGAATCAATGCGCTGTGGACACAAGGAGGATTACTGTATGCGCCTCCCATGCAGTGATCGGCTTCGATGGGATTTCATTGCAAGACCGCCGCAGGCTGCGTCGTTAGGACGAACGATGAAATGCATTTGCTCGGTAGTCGTTGCGCTTTGTGTCTCGCTGGCCTTACAGGTTTCAAGTGTGCCGGCACAGATAGTCAGTTCCCCGCGGGAACTCGCCGTCATCCGAATCAATCTCCTCGATCTCTTGGCGAACGAACCAGACCTGCCTCTTCCAATAAGGCAGCGACACGAAGCATTGCAGGCCTACTACCAAACTTACGGCGGCGAACTGCTTTGGCTCGGGAGCAACCGGGCCAGCGCGTTCGTTTCGCGACTTAAGGAGGCGGAAGCCGATGGCCTCGACCCGAATGACTACCCGAGCAAGCGCCTTGCGACCCTCAGTGCAGGCGGCCCGTCGATTGACAAACGAGGCCTCGCGATCATTGAACTCTATTTTTCGGCAGCTTTTCTTGAATATGCCTCGGATCTCAAAGTGGGTCGTTTCCTGCCGAGCAAAATCGATCCCAATTTCTTCATTGAAGGTCGTGCCCTCGACCAGCTGTCAGCGCTTAAGGGCCTCGAGCGTGCCGATAGCATTGATCACTTTTTCGATAAGTGGCAGTCGCCAGGTCGCAACTACGCGGCACTTCGCATCGCTCTTGCCCAACATCGGGCAATTTCCGCCAAAGGCGGTTGGAGCGCTGTCCCGCTGGGAGACCCTATTCGGCCGGGTACGACCGACCCGCGTGTGCCTGCCATTCGGGCCAGACTTTCGCTGACCGAAGGCGGCAGCCAAGTCACCGCAGCCGAGACCCAAGTTTACAACAATGCTTTGGTCGAAGCGGTCAAGCGCTTCCAGGCAAGCCAAGGTCTCGATGTCGACGGAGTCATCGGATCGACGACAATTGTAGCGATGAACGTGCCGGTACAGGAACGCATCAACAGCATTATTTTGGCTATGGAGCGTTTGCGTTGGATGCCCGAGGACCTAGGGCAGCAATATCTGATCGTAAACATAGCGGGGTTCGAACTGCGCCGCATCAACGCGGGCGAAGTCGAAGAGCGGATGGCTGTTGTTGTCGGCAAGCCTTATCACCGAACGCCTGTTTTCAGTGACAGGATCCGGTTTCTTGAGTTCAACCCATATTGGAACGTGCCACCAGACATCGCCATCAAGGAGGAATTGCCCGCGCTTCGAAGCAATGCGGCCAGCCGGGCTGCGCAAGGGTTTGAAGCGGTCCGAGGTGATCAGGTGGTAGACGTCAGGTCAGTCGATTGGGCGGGCGTCGGGGCGGGGCGCTTTCCATACCAATTGCGGCAGCGGCCAGGCACGAACAATGCTCTCGGTCGCGTTAAGTTCATGTTTCCAAACCCCCACAATGTCTATTTGCACGACAGTCCCGCGCACAGCCTGTTCGGACGCAGCGTGCGCGCTTTCAGTCACGGCTGCATCCGCCTATCGAGGCCCCTCGAACTGGCCGAACAAGTTCTGCGTGTGGGCGGCGTTAAGGGATGGACCAAAGAACGGATCGATGATGTTGTTGCATCGACGAAGACCACTGTAGTCAACCTGCGTGAGCCCCTACCCGTTCACATCACCTATCTGACGGCCTGGGTCGATGACGGCGTCGCGAACTTCCGCCAAGATATCTACGGGCATGACGCCAAATTGCTTGCTGCCTTGGAGGGCAAATCTATCGCGTGGTAGAGGGGCAACTTTCGCGTGACTCGCGGCCGCGCCGCAATTCGGCGGAATCTTCCATGTCGTTCAAGCCGGATCGCTGGCCGACTAAGCGGACGATGGCGTCAGGGACACAGAGCATCCCAGGGTATGTAGACTGCGGTAATGAGCTTGCACTGCATTGATGCCTGCTGGGAGGGGAACGCCCACGCGATGCTGCGACCAGTTTTTGCCGGAATAAACTCAGATACCGTTCCATGCACCGGCTGATTAAAATTCCAGACGGGATAAACGTCATATTTCACGCAGATTCTCTTATCGCTCTTGTTATATACATAGCAGCTCACAGTATCGGCGCTTTTTCCTAACTGGGTCGTAATTTCTGCGCTCGCGTCTCTATCGCTCTGCTTGTTTCCAAAATGTTTTGGGGCCGCGTAGGCGCTGCAAGCAAGCATCGCAGCGCAAACTAGAATTGTTGTTGCAAATAATTTCTGAGATTTGGTCCCCGAGAAAGACATTGTCTTTTCCCTTTTTGTGAATTCCGGAGCGGCTCATTGGTTAAAATCGCGCGATGGCCAGCAGCTTGACTGTTCGCGGTTGCCCCGGCGACAGGTTGTTATTGCCGTCGGCCGACGCCCAGTAGCCTTTATTGAAGATATTTTCGATGTTGATTTGCGCCCTCCAGGTCTCATTGATTTTCGCGTAAATCCCGGCGTCAAAACGAACCCAGCCAGGCAGTCTTACGCTATCATCCGATGACGCGAACGAGTCCGAAAAGTAAACCACTCCAAGTGCTGCGCTCCAGACCGGCGTAAACTGATATTTGTTCCACCACGAAAATTGATTCAACGGAACCAGCTGTATCCGATTGCCCGGAACGATCGTTGTTGATGTGGCGCCAGTCACACGCGCATCTGTGTACGCGTAGCCAAGAGTGGATTGCCACTCGGGAGTAATGTAGCCGGTCAAACTGGTCTCGGCGCCCCTGATTCTGTTGCTGCCCGACAGGATGAAAAAACCAGGATTGCTAGGATCGGGCAGCGGAACATTGAAACGGTCGAGATTATATGCGGCAGCCGAGAATAATAGCCGTGGGTTGATGTTCCATTTGAAGCCGACTTCCGAGTTCTCGAACTTCTGAGGCGCGAGAATTACTGTGCCGTTCGTTAAAGCGCTGAACTGGTCGCCGGGTGCGGGCAAATACGACACCATGTAAGCCGCATACACGGACATGTTTTCCATCGGCTTCACAATTACAGCAGCCTGCGGGGACACATTGTTGTTGACGAGTGTTCGGTTCGTATTGGTGTTCTTGTCCAACGCGGATTCATCGAAACGATCGAAGCGCACGCCGCCAATGATCTGAAGCCAGTTCGTTATGTCAATTGCGTCTCTGGCGTAGAACGATGTTACGTTGAGGGTATAGTCGCTATTGGCGTCAGGCGTCGTCACGCCGGGCGAGAGTGCCCCCGGGAATTGGTGAATAAAGTTCACGGGGCCGAAGTAGGTCGGAGAAAATGGATTGGCGGTAATCGTGTTGGTGCCGGTTGGAAATATTCCGGTATTGCGCAGCGATATCCCCGACTGTTGACCAATCTCGGCGCCGAAGCCAATCGTATGGAAGAGAGGCCCTGTGAACGCCTTATAGATAAAATCCGTTTGGTTGAAGATGTTGTCGCGATTGGTCGTGTTGTTATAGGCGGCACGGTTAAAGACCGTCTGAGCAGGATTAACAGCGCCGGATAGTGGGCCATTTCCAGGATAGATGTTTTGGTAAAATTTATCGTACTGCGCAAACAGCGTCCCGTTTTTCACCGTGAGTCCGTTTCCGAAATCATGGTCGATAAACGCGAATGTCTGCTGCACAGTGGCTATTGCACGATTTAGGTCCGGACTTCCGAAAAACGCTTTCAAATTACCGGCTGGAGCAAATGGATCTGCCGGATTGAAGCGCGTTGATGATGGCGCGACCGCGCTTAGACCTTGAGATGGATTGCCACGGTCGGCTACGCGGTCATCATGGTAGTACTCGTAGCTGAGCCTGACTTTAGTGCTGTCGTTGAACCTGTAGGTTATTGTCGGGTTGATGCCCCAGCGTTCAAACCAGCCGTAGTCGCGGAACGTGTCGCTCGCCTCATACATCATATTGAGACGCGCCGCGAAGTTGTCGTTGACTGCCTGACCAGCATCAACGGTCACGCGCCGATCCGAATAAGATCCAGTTTGTCCCGTTACTTCATAGATTCGCTGGCCATCTGCTTCCTTGAGCGTGCGATTGAGGAGGCCGCCGCCTGCGCCTCGCCCGAACGTCAGCGCGCTTGGGCCCTTCAGAATTTCGACGCTCTGGGCGTTGTAGAGGTCGCGGAAATACTGGACGTCGTCCCGAAATCCGTTGACGAAAAAGTTTGCGCTTGAATCCACACCCCGAATGACGAGCTCGTCGCGATTGCCTTCGCCTTGATGAACCGCGACCCCGGGCACGTATCGCGTGACATCAGTTAGCTGAGAAAATCCTTGATCCCGAATGAAGTCCTTCGTGAGTACCGATATTGACTGAGGGATATTGAGTAGTGGCGTATTTATCTTGGTCGCAACAGAAGTGCTGTTTGTATAAATTCCGACCGTGCCTGTGCGCGCATCATACGGGCTGCTTGCCCAGACCGATGGCTGGGCCTGCGGTGCCGGCTGTGGAGTCGTTGGACGTCTTGCTGCCGCCGCGCCCGCGCGATTGCTCGGCTGGCTACGTTGGCGTCTCGGCTTACGTTTCGGTTCTTCGATCTGCACCGGAGGAAGCTGCGATGCCCCCGATTGCGCGGTCGGTGCTTGTTGCGGTGTTTGCGCGCTCGTCGAATTTCCACCGGCGATTGCAAGCGCGACGTAGCTTACTGAGAAAAGCGCCGCTTTAAGGATAACCTTCGTGTGCCCCATGAAATCCCCGCGTTAAAGTTTTTTTGTTGCCTGAAAAATATTTATTGGATGCTCATGAGATGAGTCCAGACGTTGTCGGCAACAAATCATTGATTCAGAAGAAGCTTCGAACCTTTCTAAAAAGGCGCTAAATCGTTATCCGACGGATGATTGGACGTTAGCTTTGAAGTTTTCTAATGCGTCGCCGTTCAAAATAGTTTTTGAATGTTCCCTGAGTGCCACAGTAGTTTGCCATCCGCACTACATCGAAGAGAAACGTTTCTTTAGATTGGTTCAAAAGAACAGACTACAACCGTTCCAGACTGGATCTGTCGCCAATTGTCATTGTGAAGCGATATATGTTAGCGCCACCGCAACGCGAGAGCGCTCTGCTCAAATCCTCCAATCGGTAAAAATAGAATGCTCCAAAATCGAAATTGCCGGTCAGCGATACGTCAAACCGTCTTCGGGATTGGGATCGTGTTCGCTGTGTTATGTCAGGCCTCAGGGGCGCTCGCCCAGCAACCCACTGCTCCGGCTGCTCAGATTCAGGGTCAGACGATGACACCAACCGCTGCGGATGTGGTGAGGGAGTCTGGTTCTTCCGCTAGTACTGTGGCCAAATCGGTGACGGTCGGGCTACGCGAGTTATCGCCATGGTCGATGTTTGTCTCGGCCAGTCTCATCGTTCAGGCGATCATGGCCGGGCTGGCCTTTGCATCTTTCGTGACGTGGACGATCTTCGTCGCAAAGTTCATTGAGCTGTTTATTGCGAAGCGCAGACTTGGTGCTGCTGTGAGCGCGATTGCAGGCGCGCGCACCCTGAGCGAGGCGTCGCCCAAACTCTCGTCTGATCGGAGCGTTGTGCGGCCTTTCGTTGTGGCTGCCATTGAGGAGATCAGGCTTTCCCCGGGTCTTGACAGCGACGTCGGCATAAAAGAACGGGTCGCTTCAAGTTTCTCTGAAATTACCAAGTCAGAAGCCCGTCGTGTCCGCTTCGGAATGGGGATTCTGGCAACGATAGGCGCCACAGCTCCGTTTGTCGGGTTGTTTGGCACCGTCTGGGGCATCATGAACAGCTTTATTGGGATTTCCAAATTGCAGACAACAAACCTCGCCGTGGTCGCGCCCGGGATCGCAGAGGCGCTCCTTGCGACTGCCATCGGTTTATTCGCGGCCATCCCCGCAGTGATCATCTACAATCACTTTTCCCGCGTGACCAAAGGATATCTGGACCTTGTAGGACGAGCCGCTGGCACGGTTGCTCGTCAGCTTTCGCGTGATCTTGATCGCATGCACTCGGCGCCAATGCGCCGCGCCGCGGAGTAACTAATGGGCGTTACCTTCACCGATGTCGACGACGAAGAGGATTTCGGTGAGACCCACGAAATCAACGTCACACCATTTATCGACGTTGTGTTGGTCCTACTCATCATCTTCATGGTTGCCGCACCGCTATCGACAGTCGATTTGCCCGTTGATCTTCCAACCTCGAGCGCCGTGCCGCACACGAAACCAGACAAGCCGACTTACGTGTCGATCAAGGCGGACCTTGCAGTTGCTATCGGTGAAACACCCGTGAAGAGGGTCGACTTGGTACGGACGCTTGATAATGATGATCCGAACAAGGATCGCCGCATATTTCTTCGCGCGGATCGCGCTGTACCGTATGGAGACATGATGGACGTGCTCGAACTTCTGCGACTCGGTGGTTACACCAAGGTGGCGCTTGTCGCCTTGGAAGGCCGAGCAGCTGTGCCAGATCAGATTGGGACGCCGGCACCGACGGAAAAGCGCTGAGAGGACATCGTAAGATGTATCCTACAGATCAAGCTCTTCGCAGAAACGTTTGGATATTTGCTGCCATTTTTGTCTGTTGCGCTCATGTTGCCTTGGCGGCGTTCGCAATTGCTCGAATGAATGAGCCCGAGGACGACGATCTTGGCGCCCCAGGGATCGAAATTGCCTTCGAACTGACGTCTGCACAAACCACGCCGTCAGAATTGCCGCCTGGACCGGAGAGCGAGGCATCGGCGGCGTCCCCTCCGGTAGTGGAACAAAAAACCACAGAAAAAAAAGTTGATCTTCCCAAAGAGACCCCGGTGGAGTCCGAAAACCCCGATCGGCTTGTGACGATTGAAAAGACAGATAAGCCAGAGGAAAAGGAGCCAGAGCCTACAATTAAGATGATGAAGGCGTCCGAGGAATCTGCGGCGCAGGAGGCAACTGCCGCACCGACAATCCAGAACGTCCAGCAGGCTGCCAAATCTACGACGATGGATCAGGGTACCGGGCAGAGCCAGCAACGTGCGCGAGTGACTTGGCAAAAAGAACTCATGGCGCACTTGGATAAGTTCAAGCGATATCCGACCGAGCGCAGTCAGAAGGGCGCTGAGATCTTAATCGCAATGACACTCGATCGGACCGGTCGCATTCTCTCCGCAAATATTGCCAAGAGCTCTGGTGACGACGCTTTCGACCACGCAGCGATTGTGATGGTCGAGCGCGCAAGCCCCGTGCCACCGCCACCGCCCCTCGTTGCCGACGAAGGATTAGATTTTTCTCTGCCAGTTATCTTCAAGAAAAATTCGAACTGATTGAATATCAGCTTTGGCCGGCGCTACCGGCGCGTCAGCGTGATGCGGCAATCAGTTGCGGCTTTGGCCTTTGACCTTTTTCGCTTTGGCGCGCGGCCCTCGCCTTTTGGTTCGTCGAGGCTCTCGCCTTTTCGTTCGAGGTGCGGGCTTTGGCAGCACCTCCTCGCGCCACTCATCGATTAGCTGTTGCTTGGTGCCGATATATTTATTGAGATCGAGATTGCCTTCGCTGTCGCCGGGAATGCCGTCGCATTCACCATGCTCTGTGTATTGCCAGAGCCACCATTGCGGGAAAGTCGCTTTTGGCCAGCTTGGTGTGCTTGATGTGTATTGCGCCAACCAGAGCCGATACTGCGACAGTTCAGGATCGCGCCTGTCGCCAAGTTGTTCTTTCAGCACATGGCCAGAATAGATGATCGGACTTTTACCGGTCAGCCGTTTCACTTCGTGCAGGAAAGTTTTCAGATCATCCAGCGAAACGCCTTCATCCTCGTGATCGGCGGCATAGAGATCGAGATCCTTTCCCACTTCGCTGACAAAATACTGTGCCTGATCTTGCATGTTGCCGGGCCGCAGGAAATGATACGCGCCCCAGAGCAGGCCAGCAGCAAGCGCATCATTTTTACGCTGGTTATAAGTCGGATCGAAATAGTTATTCGATTCGGTTGCCTTGTGGATGATGCCGACAACGCCACCAACTTTTGCATCTTCAAAACTGTCAACTTCATCCCAGTGTGAAAGATCGACCACGGCCTTATCAAGCATGACTGCTTCTTTCACAGCTGAGTCGATCTGGTGATGGCCACGCGATGTCCGCTTTCGGTCAAAAGCGCACATGCCGTCTAGCTATGGAGCCGAGGGCGCTTGCGATGCGGCCTGCGCGAAGCTCTCGTATTTGTTCCAGTCGAGCGCGTGTTCCGCGAGCGTTTGCGGATCCCACATGTGTCGCGGCACCTCCCCCATGATGTCGCCGCCATACACGTGTAGGCCGATCGTGGGTTTGCCGCCGAGGCACTCTGCGACATGCACGGTTTCGGCAGGCATGGGAAGAATTTCGCCCTGGGTCAGCGTCACCTCGCCCACTCTGCGTAGCCGGCCATTCTCGCGGCGATACATTGTGTTTTTCTCTTCTCCGGAGAGCAGCAGAATAGTCGCCCAGGTGCCGTGGTCATGTGGAGGCGTACGCCGGCCATTGGGAAAGCAAACCTTGAGCATCGTCAGGTTGGGTGAGCGGTAGAACACCTGGCGTGCATTGCCGCCGATGCCGGAGATGTACGCGAGCATTTTCTCGATGTGGCCGATATCCCCGCGCAGATCTTCCAGGACTTTGCGCGCCGCGCCCATCGGATCGGCTGTTTCGACAGCGGCAGCAAAGTGGGCGACCAACTCATGCACTTGCATTTGGGCCTCCCCCAGATTGATAGGGACTGCACTACGTTGGAAGGTATCATCCGCTTGGCGCGGTCTGCAACCTCAGCGCGCATGTCTGCTTTGGGTCAAAAGCGGACGTTGTCAGTCTATTCAACGACCTCGTCTGCGCGTTGCTGAAAGAGCAATGGCACGTCCAATCCAAGCTTCTTCGCTGTATTGAGATTGATTGACATCACGAATTTCGTAGGTAGTTGCACTGGCAACTCGGCCGGCTTTGCGCCTTTGAGTATGCGATCGACGTAAACTGCCGCCTGCCGGTATTGATCGACAACGTCAATACCATAGGACATCAAGCCGCCCTCTGCGACGATAACGCGGAAGGCAAAAATGGCGGGTGCGCGATGTCGGTCGGCCAACGCGATAATCAGCTTGCGATTAACCAGGGTCGTAGCGTCCGGCAAGACAACGAGCCCGCCGTTTGGCTCGCGGACAAATTCACCGATGGCACGTTCGATGTCGGCAGCACCGTGAACCGGTGCGACTGTTGGCGTGACCGCAAACGATGGTGCAGCGGCTTCGATCAGGCGCGTATAGTATAATCCGCCGCCGGGGGCCAATTTCGGATTGAATAAGAATGCGACGCGCTTGACGCGCGGCGCGATCTCTTTGAGTAGCTCCAGCCATTTGCCGGTCAGCGAGGACTCGACGTTTGTGAATCCGGTCGCGTTACCGCCCGGACGCGCCAGACTTTCGACGAAGCGTTCCCCGACGGGGTCGGAGACTACTGTGAAAACAATCGGAATTGCACGCGTCTGCCTCAGAAGCGCCGCCGTCACCGGCGTGCTCCTGCTCAGGATCACGTGGGGTTTTAGCCCAACAAGCTCTTTTGCAAACGCTTGCATCTTTTCAGGATCGCCAGCCGCCCCGCGAAAGTCGATCTGCAGATTGCGCTCGTCGCTCCAACCGAGTTGTTGCATGGCCTGCTTGAACGCCGCGACACTGGCCTGAGCCTCCGGATCGTCCGCGGCCACATTCACAATCACGCCAATACGGCGGACCTCATCGCGCTGCTGGGCGCGTACCGCCAGCGGCCAGGATGCCGCCGCGCCTCCGACAACCTTGATGAACTCGCGTCGCTTCATCTCCACCCCCCCTCAGCTCACAGCTATCGTATCGGCTTAGAGCGGAGGTGGGAAAGGGTCGTTGCATGTCCGCTTCGGATCAAAAGCGGAAGTAAAAACCCTTCACTTCGATGTTGACTTCGAACTGCGCACGAAACTCGGCGCCGGCAAGCTGCCAAACGATGCATTGCTGTTCGGGGATGTGGACTGCAATCCGCCCTCCCCCAACGCATTGAGCGCGGCCTGGGCCGACTTCGCAGCGCGGATCGGTATGCCCGAGGTGACGTTTCACGCTCTGCGTCACACTCATGGCCAGCCAGCCAATCGATCAGGGCGTGGATATCGTGACCATTTCTAAGCGTCTTGGGCATGAAAAGCCCGATATAACCTTGCGGGTCTATGCGCATTTGTTCAAAAAGGATGACAGCAAGGCGGCCGTCGCTATCAACGATCTTCAATCGTTAGGGTAGCAATTGGGTAGCAAACTGCGGAAATTTCGCTCTTTGTTCTTTTAGAAATCTCTTCTAAGTGCTTCAAGCCTGTACGACGGAAGGGTGGCCGAGTGGTTCAAGGCACCGGTCTTGAAATGTGTTTAGACCTGTGCCGACTAGTTCTTGGCTGTGCGATTAAGTCCGATTTCGTTGGCAGTTTTCGCAACTCCCCTCCCGTCTCATTCCATTCAGTGCCGAGCAGTTCCTCCTAGTTGGGTGCCAATTCGGGTGCCAATTGCACTCGTTTCGCCTGCGCTCGGCGGACTTCCAGGGCGCATTCAACTACGGGGGTCTTCGATGAATACCGTATCAACCCGCCGCACCATCCTGGTCGGCGCTGCTACGCTTCCTGCGTTGTCACTGCCGGCCATTGCTGAGTTCAATCAGGATGCTGAGCTGCTTGCGCTTGGCAAGCAATTCGATGCACTGGAGATCGAATATCGAGAAGAAAGGATACGCAACGCTGGCTATTACGAAGCGGAGCAAGCTGCGCTCCGTAGAATGAGAGATCACCAGGCTAGATTGTCCAATGGCGAATTTGCGGCTCTCTTCGATAAAGAGATGGAGGGTGCGCCAAAGCAATCTCATCCAACATGGGAAGAGATCGTCGATCGGATGGATCCCGTACAAAGGCGTATTTCGAAACTTCCTGCCAAGACGCTCGAAGGGCTGAAAGTAAAAGCACGGTCCGCCAAGCAGGCCTGCAGCCACTTCTGGGAGGCGGAAAACCTGGATGATGCCGGCTGGGATCATCGCATAGCAAGAACCACGATCGACGCCATCCTCGCCATGAGTTCCTGAAAATTTAATATTGGGGGAAAGGAACCGGGGGAAATTACGAACATTTTCCATCCGACAGTCTGTGGTCGACCCCCCGTTCCCCCGAACGTTCAGGCCATAGATAGTCGCCACGTAAGGCCACGCTCGCCACGGGCGTGGCCACTTTTGTCCGCCAGTCAGTTCGACATACCGAACCGTACAGGCGTCGTGCATCAACTCAGTCAGAAAATAAAGTGCCGAACAATTGGTCCTGGCATGAATTAGCTTTTGCGGCATCTGGGAAGAACCGTATCCCAGCTCGGGTGCCGTGGGGGGCCGTCACTCGGCAACACGGTCCCCCTTCTGCGCTTGTTTCTTCGCTACCACGCCACAGTGTAGCCCCTCGCAGCCATGCACCCGTTTATCAAATATTCTTCAGCGAACGACGTGGCCCGTCTGGGCTCGGTGGCTTCTGCGAAAGACATAGCGACTGTGTTTTCTTTTCGGCACGCAGACCAATCCGCCTCAAGCTGTTGTTGAGTTGTTCCGCGTTTTGAGAACTTGACATCGTGAGAGGTCAAATAAGCGCCAGGGTAACTGCAGGCCGTCAAGGATATGACAGCAAGCAAAATTAACAGAGATCGTCCAATCATCGAAACGCCAGTTACTCGCAGTTGATCAGTGCCTAAGGCCATACTCCATTATAACGTCCCGCCAATGGCGCGAGTAGCGGCGACGCTGGAGTGACCCGTTCGCCAATTTAGCTCTGCACGGGCTTTGGTGGCTCGTATCGGAACCACCGGTTACCTCGCCTGATCAGAACTTCGCGCTTCGACACGCGCGCATCATCCACGCCGCGCTGACGCCGTAAGGCAATCGCTACTGGATGACGTTCAGGGTTTTTCATGTCACCGGCTTGCAGGTCATCGGCGCTGACCGCAACCGTAATCGGCTCGCTCTCAGCGGCATCTATGACCGGCAGACCATCCAGGTCGATTGTGGGCATCACACACTCTACAAAGTCGCTCGGAGCAAAAAAGACGAAGGGCTGCCGGGTGCGACAGCGCTAAGAACG
>Ga0134122_10001477_pt1 | contig 16999 bp, 11 predicted proteins | sample KB302_FD_96461 | JGI IMG/M metagenome (GOLD analysis project Ga0134122, IMG submission 96461) | Terrestrial soil microbial communities without Nitrogen fertilizer from Kellogg Biological Station, Michigan, USA - KB3-0-2 | ecosystem: Environmental > Terrestrial > Soil > Unclassified ... | reverse complement strand
GTTCAGCACGCCGATGATCGCCAGCACGATGTGCCAGGGCTGGCCCCGGTCCACCAGCGCCTTGAAGAGCTGGAACTTCCCCACGAAGCCCGCCAGCGGCGGCAGCCCGGTGAGGCTGAAGAGGAAGATGGCGAAGGTGACGGCGGCGAACGGCGCGCGCGCGGAGAGGCCGCGGTACTCGAAGAGCGACTCGCTCCCGGAGAGCCGGGCCACCGCGCCCACCACCAGGAACGCGCCCAGGTTCATGAACAGGTACACCATCAGGTAGATGGCGATGGACTGGGAGCCGGTCTTCGACGCGGCGGCCAGGCCCATCAAGAGGTAGCCGGCGTGGGCGATGGAGCTGTAGGCCAGCATCCGCTTGAGGTTGGTCTGGTTCATCGCCGCCAGGTTGCCCACCGTCATGGTGAGCGCGGCGATGACGCCGATCACCTGGGGCCACGGCACGTCCGACAGCACGGTGGCCATGTCCGGCGACATCCCGTTGTGGGAGAGCGCGCCGAAGAAGATGCGCACCGCCAGCGCGAAGCCGGCCGCCTTGGGGCCCACGGAGAGGAACGCGGTGAACGGCGTGGGCGAGCCCTCGTACACGTCCGGGCACCACATGTGCCAGGGCACCGAGGCGATCTTGTAGCCCACGCCCGACAGCACCAGCACCAGCGCCATCACCAGCGCCAGCTGCCCGGCGCCCGCCTGCCCCGTCTCCAGCGTCGTCAGGAACAGCCGCTCGCCGTACCTCTGCAGCTGCGGCCCGGCCGAGACGATGTTGGTGGAGCCGAGCAGCCCGTACAGCCAGCTCATCCCGAACAGCATCATCCCGGAGGCGACGCCGCCGTAGACCACGTACTTGAGCGCGGCCTCGGAGGACTTGCGGTGGTGCTTGCGGAAGCCGGCCAGCGCGTACGACACCATCGACACCAGCTCCACGCCGATGGCCATCATCAGCATGTCGGTGGAGCTGGCCATCAGCGACATCCCCACCGCGATGGCCAGAAGCAGCGCGCAGTACTCGCCGATGCGCTCGGAGGCCACCTCCAGGGAGGGCTCGGCGATCCAGATGCAGAGCGCGGTGACGATCCACGAGAGGTACTTGAAGAAGATCGCCCACGAGTCGAGGACGATCAGCCCGTGGAAGAGCGCCACCGGCTGCTCGGCCGGCGTCATCCCCTTGTCGTAGGGCGTGTGGGCGGTGAGCCAGGTGGCCCAGGTGGCCACCGCCAGGATGGCGATGGAGACCCAGGAGAGGATCGCCATCCGCCGGGGGTGGTTGGCCACCGCCAGGTCCAGCAGGAAGACGAGCATCGCCCCCGCGGTGAGGACGATCTCCGGCAGGAAGTAGAAGATGCTGCGCGCGTTGTCGAGGACGGTGCCCATCTCGTTAGGCGCCCTTCACGACGTTCATCAGCGCGTGGATGTCGGTGTTGATCAGCTTGAGCAGGATGTTCGGGTAGAAGCCGAAGACGATGGCCAGGGCCCCCAGCGGGTAGAGCGTCAGCCGCTCGCGCCAGTTGAGGTCCGGCAGGTGGGCGTACTTCTCGTTCAGCTTGCCCAGGAACATCCGCTGGATGGTCCACAGGTAGTACGCGGCGGTGATGATGACGGAGGTGGCGACCAGCGCGGTGTGCCACGGCAGCGCCATGAAGGACCCGTTGAGCACCAGGAACTCGGAGATGAAGCCGGCCAGGCCGGGCAGGCCGAGCGAGGCGAAGAACGCCAGCCCCATCAGCGCGGTGTACTCCGGCACCACCTTGGCGATGCCGCCGAAGCCCTCGATCTCGCGGTGGTGGGCGCGGTCGTAGATCACGCCCACGATGAGGAACAGCATCGGGCTGATGATCCCGTGGGTGAACAGGTTGAGCACCGCGCCGGAGATGGCGGATTCGGTGAACGCCACCATCCCCAGCAGCGAGAAGCCCATGTGCGAGACGGAGGAGTAGGCGATCAGCTTCTTCAGGTCCTTCTGCGCCAGGCAGACCATCGCCGCGTAGACGACGTTGATCACCCCGAACACCGCCACGACCCCTGCGAACGACTTGGTGGCGGAGGGCAACATCGCCCAGTTGAAGCGCAGCATCCCGTAGATGCCCATCTTCAGCAGCACGCCCGCCAGGATGACCGAGATGGGCGTGGGCGCCTCCACGTGCGCGTCCGGGAGCCAGGTGTGGAACGGCACCATGGGCACCTTGACCGCGAAGGCGATGAACATGAACACCCACATCAGCTTGGCGAACGTCACCCCGCCCAGGAACGGCCCCACCAGGTCGAACAGGCCGGCGTGGCCCAGGCGGGAGATCGCGATGATGTTGAAGGTGCGCGCGCTGACCGTGCCGTCGGAGAGCAGGTAGCCCCACTGCCCGTTCGGGCCCTGGGTGAGCACGTGGTTGGGGCCGGCCACCAGGTCCGTCCACGCCACCCGGTTCTGCTGCGCCAGCTGCGCCAAGAGCTGCTGGTCGCCGGAGCGGTAGTAGAGGGCGATGATCGCCAGCAGCAGCAGCACCGAGCCGGCCAGGGTGTAGAGGAAGAACTTGATCGCCGCGTACTCCTTCCGCGGCCCGCCCCAGATGCCGATGAGGAAGTACATCGGCAGGAGCATCACCTCCCAGAAGACGAAGAAGAGGAACATGTCCAGGGAGGCGAAGGTCCCGGACATCCCCGTCTGGAGGATGAGCAGCATCACCATGTACCCCGGCACCTTCACGGTGGAGAAGTGCGGGTGGTGCGGGTCGTCGTGCTCGTCCTTGCGCTTCCACCACGGCATGGAGGCGATGCAGGCGATCATCGAGATCAGCGTGGAGAGGATGACCATGGACACGCTGATGCCGTCCACGCCCACGAAGTACTCGATGGACATCGACGGAATCCAGACCACGCGCTCCACGTACTGGGGCTGGCTCCACAGGCTCCCCATCCCGGTGCCGCCGGCCACGTGGTAGGCGCCCCACAGGTAGAGGCCGAGGACGAACGGGATGGCGGAGCCGGCGAGCGCGACGTAGCGCGAGAACTGCTCGCGCGCCGGCTTCTGCATGGGAAACGCCAGCGAGACCGCGATCAGCGCCGCCCCGGCGAGGGGGGTGAAGATGATGTAGCTGAGCAGGTGAGCGTCCATGGGTTGGTCTGTCGTCCGGGTTAGCCGAAGAGGTAGTTGATCCCGACCACCAGCAGCGCTCCGGCGAGCGCCGCGTAGAGGTAGTGCTGGATGCGGCCGGTCTGGATGCGCCGCAGGGACTTGCTCAGGCGGAGCAGGTTGTTGGCGAACAGGTTCACGAACCCGTCCACGATGTACGTGTCGATGGCGCCGTCGATGTTGCAGACGAACCGGCCCACCGCGGCGATGCCGTTCACCAGGCCGTCCACCACCACCGCGTCGAAGGCGGACCAGGCGCGCGCCAGCAGGTACGCCGGCTTGAGCACCACCGCCTGGTAGAGCTCGTCGACGTAGTACTTGTTGTACATCCAGCGGTGCAGGCCAGGCAGCGCCGCCTTCACGCGCTCGGGCACCGTGGACTTGGCGTCCTTGTAGAGCGCGCGGGCGATGCCCCAGCCGCCGAAGGCCACCGAGACCGAGGCGGCGATGAGGAGGATCTCCAGGCCCAGGCCCGGCTCCGCCATCGCCCGGGCGGCGACCATGGCGTGCGACGGCGCGAGCACCGGCGCCAGCCACCGCTCCAGCAGCGGCTCCTCCAGCGCCGGCACCCAGTGGCCCAGCACCGGCCAGAAGCCGAGCACGATGGTGGCCGCGCACCCGATGGCGAGCGTGGCCAGCACCCAGGTCATGGAGTTGGGCGACTCGTGCGGGGAGCCGCCGTGGCCGTGCCCGCCCTCCGCCTTGTGGTCCGGGTGGTCGGCGTGGTCCGCCTTCGCGTGCGCGGTGGCGTGTGCCGGCGCCGGGGCGTGCCCGTGGTCGTCCTTGCCGCCGTGGGCCACGTCCTCCGGCCCGTGCTTGATGGCGTCGTGCGAGGCGACGTGCGACCCCGCCGGCGCGGGCGCGGTGGCGGGCGCGGCGTGCGCGTGGCCGTGGTCGTCATGGCCCCCGCGGTACTCGCCGGTGAAGGTCATGTAGTAGCTGCGCCACATGTAGAAGCTGGTCCCGAGCGCCGTCAGCCAGCCCACCGTCCAGATGATCTTCCCGATGGCCGGGTCGAGCATGTTGGAGCCGGAGGTGAACGCCTTCCAGAGGATCTCGTCCTTGGAGAAGAAGCCGTTGGCGATGGGGAAGCCGGCGATGGCGATGCACGCGTACCGGTAGGTCTTCTCGGTCAGCGGCATGAACTTCTTCAGGCCGCCCATCTTCCGCATGTCCTGCTCGTGGTGGCAGCCGAGGATGACCGAGCCGGAGCCGAGGAACAGGCAGGCCTTGAAGAAGGCGTGCGTGAGCAGGTGGTAGGCGCCGGCCCAGTACGCGCCCACCCCCACCCCGATGAACATGAAGCCCAGTTGGGAGACGGTGGAGTACGCCAGCACCTTCTTGATGTCGTACTGGACGAAGCCGATGGTGGCGGCGAAGGCCGCGGTGGCCGCGCCGGTGACGGCGATCACCGTCATCGCGGTGGGCGACAGCGCGAAGAGGAAGTTGAGCCGCGCCACCATGTACACGCCCGCGGTCACCATGGTGGCGGCGTGGATGAGCGCGGAGACGGGCGTGGGCCCCGCCATCGCGTCCGGCAACCAGACGTAGAGGGGGATCTGCGCCGACTTGGCGGTCGCGCCCACGAAGAGGAGGATCCCCACCAGCGCCAGCAGCGGGATGCCGGCGAAATTCATCCCCAGCAGGCGCTCCTTCATCGAGGTGAGCGTGAGCTGGTCGCGCAGGTCTCGGAAGGTCAGCGTGGGCCCCACGCGGGTGCCGGCCTCGGTGCGGCCCTGCTCCACCGGGATGGTCGGGTCGCGCAGGTAGACGGTGCCGCTCTCCGCCTGCACCTGGTAGTTGGCGTCCGCCTTCGCCCAGCGCACCTCGCGGTCGGGGACGACGTTGGCCACCTTCTGCCAGGCGCCGCCCATGGCCCAGAAGAGGAGGAACAGGCCCAGCACGAAGCCGAAGTCGCCGAAGCGGTTGGTGACGAACGCCTTCACCGCGGCGCGCGCCTTCTCCACGTCCTCGTACCAGAAGCCGATCAGCAGGTAGCTGCAGAGGCCCACGCCCTCCCAGCCGAAGAACATGAGGACGAAGTTGTCCCCCATGACCAGCAGGAGCATCGAGAAGACGAACAGGTTGAGGTAGCAGAAGAAGCGCCAGTACGCTGGCTCGTCCGCCATGTACCCCACGGAGTACACGTGGATGAGCGTCCCGATGAAGGTGATGATCAGCGTCATCATCATCGAGAGCGGATCGAGCGCGAACGAGAACTGCACCTGCACGTCGCCCGCGCTGATCAGCGTCCAGAGGTCGTTGAGCAGGTAGCGCTCGCCCTCCGGCAGGCCGATGAGCTGGATCCACGCGAAGGCGGCGGTGAGGAAGGACAGCGTCATCGCGCCGATGGCGATGTGGGAGGTGATCGCCTTGCCGAACCGCCGCTGGAGGCGGAGGCCGAACATCGCGTTGATGGCGGAGCCCAGCAGGGGGAGGAAGGGGATCAGCCAGAGGAAGCCCGCGGGGTGGGTCACCTGGCGGGTGAGGGCCTCCACGTGCTCGCCGTGCTCGGCGGCGTGCTCCGCGGCGGCGCCGGCCATGGCCCCGGCGTGCTCGGCGGCGTGGGCGGCGGCCTCCTCCGCGGAGAGGATCAGCGACTGCAGCGCGTTCAGAGCGTGCACTTGGGTCATTCCCTCAGGGTGTCCGCTTCGGTGACGTCGATGGTCTTCATGTTCATGTAGATGGCGAGCACGATGGCCAGCGCCACCGCCGCCTCGGCCGCCGCCAGGACGATCACCATCAGGGCGAAGACCTGGCCGGTGAGGACGGGCGCCGGGTTGTACTTGTTGAAGGCGACGAAGTTGACGTTGGCGGCGTTGAGGATGAGCTCCACGCCCATCAGGATGCCCACCGCGTTCGTCCGGGTGATGCAGGTGTAGGTGCCGAGCGCGAAGAGGACCGCGCCCACGATCAGGAAGTGCGGCAGGGCCGGCGTGAACATGGTGAGGTCAGGGCTCCTTGATTTCCTTGCGGGCGATCACCACCGCGCCGATCAGCGTGGCCAGCAGCACCAGCGAGACCACCTCGAACGGGAGCAGGTACTCGCGGAGGAAGACGTCGCCGATGGTGCGGACCGAGCTGGTGACCGGGGCCCCGGCGTCGGCGATCTTCCAGGGCGCCCGCGCCGCCACGTAGGTGAGCAGGCCCAACAGCGCGCCCAGCAGCACCACGCCCGGCAGCACGAAGGCGCGCGGGTTGGAGTGCTGCTTGTCGCCGATGCTGCTGGTGAGCATCACCGCGAAGAGGATCAGCACCAGCACGCCGCCGATGTAGATGAGTAGCTGGGTGACCGCCACGTAGTCGGCGTCGAGGAAGATGTAGAGCGCGCCGGTGGAGAGCAGCGTCCCCAGCAGCGAGAGCGCCGAGTAGATGATGTTGCGGGAGAAGGCCACCCCACCCGCGGAGACCACCGCCGCCGTGGCGAAGAGCAGGAAGACCAGGTCGGACGGCTTGGCGACGTTCGCCCCTTCCGCCAGGACCGGCTGCATCCCCTTGGCCACCGGCACCAGCATGAACGCCAGCAGGACGAGGACGGCCAGCAGTCCGACGATGGCCGCCACGGCCTCCAGGCTCCAGCCCTGCTTCGGCGGGGGCGGCACGACTTGGAGATTCGGGGGCGGCGACGGTGAGGCGGGCGGAGGAAGGTTCGCGGCGGGTTCGGCCAAGATGACTCCCCAGCTTCGAGGACGTGCGCTTTTCCCCTCGAAAGCGCGAGAAATCAAGCCCTTGCGAAGTTTTCTTCCGGCGGCGAGTAGGGCTGCTTGTGGGGGGGGTGAGCGCTGGCCCACCTGAGGTCCCGGGAAGATCCAGCGCCTCGTCCGCTGAAGGGGGGCCGGATTTACCCGGCGGCGCAGTCGAAGCGCGAATTCGGGTTGGACAAGCTGGTGGGATCAGAAGGGGTCTTCGCCACCAACCCGGTGACGGGCGCCTCGCGCGCGATCCTCAACGCCACCTCGCCGGCGCTGCGCAAGGGGCCGTTCACGGTGGACCGGGCGGCGTACGAGGCGCACGTGGTGGCGTACCTCCAGAGGCGCAGCGGCTGCGGGCGTCCATCGCGGACGAGGCGGGGCGGAAGGCGATGGGGGACCGCCTCCCCGCGGCGCTGCGCGAGGCGCCGTCGGAGGTGACCATCCGGCACTCGGACTTCGACGACGAGTCGGGGTTCCGCGCGTTCGGCTCGCTGGACGTGCACGAGGACGCGGCGAGCCGCGGCGGGCTGCGCGGCGGCACGAGGCACTTCGACGCGTCGGGGAGGGAGCTGGTCCACCCGAACCGGCGGGCCGAGGCGCATGCCATGATGCGGGACACGCCCAGGCCGTAAGCGCGCGACCATCCAGCGGCCGTCGTTCCAGTCCTTTCAGCGCTTGCGCGCCGCGCCCGGCGAGAACGTCGCCGGGCACTTCATGCCGGGTGGGGACTTGCAGGCGCCGGAGCCACGGATGGTCATCCCGGCGAAGAGGTGGCTGAAGTCCGCCTGCGGGAACGGGTCGGAGCTCTTCCCGAACGAGCCATTGTGGCAGGCGAAGCAGCCGCCGGAGAGGCCCTGGTTGTACGTCTCCATCGTCACGTTGGAGAGATTCACCGAACCCTCCAGTGGGTTGGTCGCCTTCCCGTTCGACCCGTACGTGATCGTCACCTTCTCCGGCTTGGGCGGGCCGAACCACTCCGTGCCCACCAGCTTGTAGTGCCGCCACACCGACCCTGGCGGCAGGAGCGCGTGCACGCTCTTGTTCAGCGCCTCGATGCTGGAGTCCACGAACCCCTTGCCGCCGAAGCCGATGGGAAAGTCGCGGCACGCCTGGGTGGGGATGGCCGCGCTGGCGCACGTCGGGTCCCAGCAGTACGAGCAGTACGCGGACGCCGGCTGCGGCGGCGAGGTGGACGGGCACGTCCCCACCGTCTGGCAGGTCTGGTTCAGGTCCTTCCCGCAGGCGAAGGTGGTCTCCGCGCCCTTCGGACAGGCGCCGTTCGCGTTGCACGCGTTGCGGAAGAGGTTGGTCGGGCAGGCGGTGCCGCTGCAGCTGGGGTTGTAGAAGCTCCACGGCTTCCCGGAGGGGGCCTTCGCCGCCGCGCTGAAGCAGTCGGGCGCGTCGTCCTCGTGCTCGAAGGTCTCCCAGACGGACTCCGGGTGATCCGGCGTCTTGTGGACGATGTGGAAGCCCACCAGGCCCAGCAGCTGCGCCTCACAGCCGGGGTTGGTGGCGGAGGCGGGCTGCACGAACGCCTCCACCGTGTAGTAGCGCGACCGGACGTCGGCGTCGCCGCGGTCGAGCACCTTCCACGACGTCTTGATCTCGATGGACTGGGCGGGGAACTCGATGGTGGTGGGGTCGCTGCTCCCGTTCCCGGTGTCCGACCCCAGCGTGTCGAAGCACGACGTCGCGTAGAGCCCGCACCCGGTGATGTAGTCGTACTGCGTCTGGTTCAGGCGTTGCTCGAAGTGGACCCAGTTCCCGCTCTGGTCCACCAGCGGCGCGGTGTTGGAGCCCGCCTGCTGGATCTCGTCGGCGAAGCCGCCCTTCTTCACCAGGCGCATCACCCGCACCGGCTTGCCCTTCACGGCGGCGGCGACGGACTTGCACTGCGGCGGGACCGGCATCTGGGCGCCCCAGGGGAACGGCGTGCTCCGGTTGGCGTCGTAGACGGACGGCTGGAACAGCCCCTCCTTCGTCATCCACGTCTCGTACTGGAGCGGGCCCGGCCCCTGGAGCGGCTGGTTCAACGCCAGGAAGTCCGCCCAGGCGAACTGCTGGAAGTTGCAGAGCGACGCGCCGCCGCCGGGGACCTCGGCCGGCGGCGTCGTGCTCTTGAGCCACGACGCGTCGGCGGGACAGTCGGCCGGTTTCGACGCGCCGGCCGACAGGAACAGACCAACGACCATCCAGGGTACGGGCATGCGGTGCTCCAGAGAGGGGTTGAGGTGCGGCCCCTCTTCGTAGCAACCGGCATGCCGGCCGCGTTGTCGCTGGGAAGCTCGCGGCCATCGTCGAGGCGGGTCAGCCCTTCAGGCAGAGGGCGATCAGCGCTTCGCCATAGGTCTCCGCGAGCTTGGGGCCGATGCCGCGGACCGCCAGCAATTCTCGCTCGGTCGATGGACGCGCGGCGGCGAGGCCCATGAGGGTGCGGTCGGTGAGGATCCGGAACGCCGGGATCCGCCGTCGCCGCGCCTCCTGCAACCGCCACGCCTTCAGCGCGTTCACCAGCGGCTCCGGAGCAGCGGCCGGCGTCACCCCAGGCCGTTCGCCTCGGCGACGTCCCCCGCGGTCCTTCCGGCCCGAGCGCCTCCGCTTCGGCTCAGGCTCCTGCGGCAGGGCCAGCCCCCCCGCGTCCGGGCTGGACCTGCCCGCGGCCGTCAGCGAGACCCGGGTGAACGCGATCCGCCTCCCCTCCTTCTCGAACGCGTCCTCCTCGGCGCGCACGAGCCCGGCGCGCACCAGCGCCGCCAGCAGCGCATCGAACCGCCGCCGGTCCTCGGGAGCGGGCGAATCCCCGAAGCACCGCTTGCACAGCTTCCCCGCGCCCTGCCCATCGGAGACCCGCAGCGCGCCGAGGATCTCCCTCGCCGCCGCCTGCTCGTCCGGCCGGGCCGGCCGCAGCACCGAGCCGACGGCGCTCTTCGGCGCGCACCGGTCGCAGGCGCCGCACGAGGCGCCGCCGTCCTCCGCGTCGCCGAAGTACCGCACCAGCCGCAGCATCCGGCACCCCGGCCCTTCGGCGAAGCGGGCCATCTCCTCGAATTGCTCCACCCGCCGCGCCCGCTGGGCGGCGTAGGAGGGTTCCCAGCCGGAGCGGCCGCGGGAGATCTCCTCATCGGGCGAGATCTCCACTCCGCCGTGGATCCACAGCTGCTCCAGCGCCTTCTCGAACAGGTCGCCGTCCATCCGCGCCCTCGCCCTCAGCTGCTCTTTGGGACCGGCGCGCCCAGCGGCCTGGAAGATCCGCTCCAACTGCTCGGGCTCCGGGTAGTCGCGCCGGTGGAAGAATTCGTGCGTCCGGCGGTCCGCGTACGAGTGAAGGAGGATCGCGCGGGACGGCTTCCCGTCGCGGCCGGCGCGGCCGATCTCCTGGTAGTACCCCTCCACGCTGCCGGGGAGCGCGAGGTGGATGACCGTGCGCACGTCCGGCTTGTCCACCCCCATCCCGAACGCGATGGTGGCGACGATCACCTCCGTCTTCCCGGCGAGGAAGCGCGACTGGATGTCGCCCCGGACCTTGGCCCCGAGGCCGGCGTGGTACGCGTCCGCGGAGCACACCGCGGAGAGCTCCTCGGCGACCGACTCCGCGACCTTCCTGGACGGCGCGTAGACGATCGCCGGCCGCCGCGAGGGATCCGCCAGGATCTCCCCCGCGCGTGCCGGCCGGGCGCCGGGTGACAGCTCCACCACCTCCACGGCGATGTTGTGGCGGCGGAACCCGTGAATGAAGGTACGGGGCGCCTTCAGCCCCAGCTGCTTGACGATGTCCCCCTGGACCGCGGGGGTGGCGGTCGCGGTGAGGGCGATCACCGGAGCCGGGCGCAGCTGTGGCAGCCGCTCTCCCAGGAGGCGGTAGTCCGGGCGGAAGTCGTGCCCCCACTGGGAGATGCAGTGCGCCTCGTCGATCGCGATCAGCGTGGGCCGGCGCTGGGCCAGGCGCTCGACGAAGCCAGGCACGCGCAGCCGCTCGGGGGCGATGAACAGGAAGTCCAGCGCTCCGTCGAGGTATGCCTGGAGCACCGCTCGCGACTCCGAACGCTCCCTCCCGGAGTGGATCCGCTCGGCCGAGCATCCGGCGCCGCGGAGCTTGGCGACCTGGTCCTCCATCAGGGCGATCAACGGGCTGACCACCAGCGTCGTCCCGCCGCGCGCGATCCCCGGCAGCTGGTAGCAGAGTGACTTCCCGGCGCCGGTGGGCATCACCAGCAACACGTCCGCGCCGAGCGTCGCGGCCCGGCACACCGGCTCCTGGTGAGGGCGGAAGGACTCGAAGCCGAAGGTGGAGCGAAGCAACGCACCCAGGCCTTCGGGCGGGACCTGGGCGCGGGCCACGGTCGTGCCGGACACCGGCCGCGCCTGGGGCGGCGGGCGGCCTTCGGCTGGACCGCCCGCTTCCACCGGGCCGACCGGGAACAGCGACCCCTGGCGCGGATCGACCTCGGGTGGCCGGCGACCACGCTCGGGAACGCTCATCCTCCCGATGACCTCCTTCAGGTAGGACTCGATCCCGGTCATGAACGGCTCGAGCGGCTCCTCCCCGCGCTCGATCCGCTGGAGCCGCGCCTCCCAGCGCCCGGTCATCTCCGGGCTCTTCACTGCCGGGTCGACCGAGGAGATCAACTGGATCCCCTTCTCCGTCGCCGCCAGGGCCTTGCCTTGCCTCACCAGGTACGTCCGCTCCAGCAGCGTCTCGATCATCCCGGCCCGGGTCGCCGGGGTGCCGAGCCCGGTCTCGCGCATGGCGTCCGAGAGCTCCTTCCCATCCAGCGCCCTGCCCGCGGTCTCCATGGCGGTGAGCAGCGTGGCGTCGGTGAAGCGCTGGGGCGGCTGGGTCCGCCGGCTCACCGGCTTGGCGTCCAGGACCTTCACCGGGGAGCCGCGCACCAGTCCGGGCGGCAGCGCCGGTCGCCGCTCCTCCCCCACGTCCAGCACCTTCCACCCCAGCTCCCGGACGGCGATCCCGCTGCTCTCGAATCGGTCCACCGCCGCCGCCGAGTGGACCTCCGTCATCACGGCGGCCGCGTCCCAGACGAAATCCCCGTGCCACGCCGACAGGAGCCGCCGGCACACCAGGTCGTAGATCCGCCGCTCGTCCTCCGAGAGGCGGGCGGGCGACGCCGGCGTGGCGGTGGGGATCAGCGCATGGTGATCGGTCACCTTCGAGTCGTCGACGAAGCGCCGGGAGAGCGGGCGGACGCCCGTGCCCGCCGCGAGCCGGTCCCCGTACGGCGCTTCGATGGCGCGGACGACTTGCGGCAACTCGGCCGCGACCTGGGTGGAGAGGTGGCGGCTGCCAGTGCGCGGGTAGGTCAGCAGCTTGTGCTTCTCGTAGAGCGCCTGGGCGACCTGGAGCACCCGCTGCGCGGAGTAACCGTGGAGGCGGTTCGCGTGCCGCTGCAGCTCGGTGAGGTCGTACAGGAGCGGCGGGGGCATCCGCTTCGTCTCCGAGGTGCTGGAGGCGACCCTGGCCGCCGCGGTGGGGGCGCGCACGCGGTCGGCGATGGCGCGCGCCTCGGCTCCATCGGCCGGCAGTCGCCGGCTGGGCTTCCCCGCCACCTCCCGGAACCAGGTCCCCGCATACCGCTCCGGGTCGCGCGGCGAGAAGCTCGCCACCACCTCCAGGTAATCCTCCGGGACGAAGCGGTGGATGGCGAGCTCGCGCTCGACCACCATCGCGAGCGTCGGCGTCTGCACGCGCCCCACCGACAGCGGCTGATCGGACGCCAGCCCGTACGCGCGGGAGAGGTTCATCCCCACCAGCCAGTCCGCGCGGCTGCGGCCGTTCGCGGCGGAGGCGAGCGCGTCGAAGTCGCTGCTGGGCCGGAGGGCGCGGAATCCGGAGCGGATCGCGTCCTCGGTCAGCGAGGAGATCCACAGCCGCCGGACCGGCTTGCGGCACCCCGAGGCCTCGTACACCAACCGGAAGATGAGCTCCCCTTCGCGCCCCGCGTCGGTCGCGCACACCACCTCGTGGACGGCCGGGTCCGAAAGCACCGCGCGCACCGCCTCGAACTGGGCGCGGGTCTTCTCCAGCACGACCAGCGGCCACTCCCGGGGCACCATCGGGAGCTGCGACCAGCGCCAAGGCTTCCACTCCGCCCGGATCTGGTGAGGCTCCGCCAGCCCCACCAGGTGGCCAATGGCCCAGGTGACCACGTAGCCGGCGCCGGAGAACGCGCCGGCCCGCCGGGACGTCGCCCCCAGCACCGCGGCGATGTCCCGGGCGACCGACGGCTTCTCGGCGACGACGGCGACGCTCATTCCTTCCCCACCCCCTCCCCCCACCTTCCTACCGCGCCGGGCTGACAGCGTGGGTCGGGCGTGAATGTGAGGCTTCCCCGATGCGGCTATGACGACTTCATCCCTGGATCACTCCCAGTTCCCGCTCGATCTGCTCCACGCTCGGCAAGCTCGCCTCGAGATCCTTCGGCAGCGACTCCACGATCTGGTACTCGGCGACGCCGATCGGCTTCTTGTTGTCGCGAAGCGCGTACTCCGCGACGACCTCGTTCTTGCTCTTGCAGAGGAGCAGGCCGATCGTCGGCGCATCCGCGGGCGCCTTCACCTGTGCGTCCACCGCCGTGAGGTAGAAGCCGAGTTGGCCGACGTACTCAGGCTTGAACCTGGTCGCCTTGAGCTCGATGACGACATAGGCGCGGAGCTTCAGGTGGTAGAAGAGCAGATCGAGGAAGAAGTCCTCGCCGCCGACCTCGAGGTGCACCTGCCGGCCGACGTACGCGAAGCCCGCGCCGAGCTCGAGGAGGAACCGTGTGATGTGTCGGACGAGCGCGCCCTCGAGCTGGCGCTCGTCCGCCTCGTTGCCGATGCCGAGAAAGTCGAAGCGGTACGGATCCTTCAGCATCTCGCGTGCGAGATCCGACTGCGGCTTGGGGAGGCGCTCGGCGAAGTTGGTGAGCGCCTTGCCCTGGCGCTCGACGGTGCGCGCCTCGATGTGGTGCACGAGGACCGCGCGCGACCAGCCGACCTCGAGGGCGCGCGCGGCGTACGCGAGGCGGGCGTCACGGTCCTTGAGCTTGGTCAGGAGGATGACGTTGTGGCCCCAGGGCAATTGTCCAACAGGCTGTTGGACGAATTCGGGCTGGGGCCAAGCCTCCGCAAAGGCGCGCATGTACATGAGATTGGCGCGGGAGAAGCCCTTCATCTCGGGGAAGGCGGCGCGGAGGTCTGCCGAGACTTGATCGACGATCCCGGCGCCCCAGCCCTCACGCGCTTGCCGGTCGAGGATGTCGCGACCGAGCTGCCAGTAGAGCCGGAGGAGCTCGTGGTTCGCCGCCAGCGCCGCACGCTGCTGCGCGGCGTGGACGCGCGCCTTCACCTCGGCGAGCCACTCGGCGTAGCCGGCCGGCCGCGCGCTCGGGCTCGTCGGCGTCGCCTTCGTGAGGCCGCCCTCCGGGGGCTTGCCTTTCGTCACCGCATCGCCCCCAGATCGCCCAGGTCCTTCGCGATCTCGGCCTGGAGAGCGCGCAGCTTGGAGGCGATTTCTTCACCTCCTACCGCGCCGGGCTGACAGCGCTGGTCCGGCGCGGACCGGAGGAGCCCTACGCCTTCGCCGTCATCGACTGCTCCGCGCCCTTGCGGAGCTGCTCGTCGGTCATCGGCTTCTCCGGCGTGCCCAGCGACCAGAGCAGGCCGAACGGGTCGGTGACCTGGCCGTACCTGGATCCCCAGAACTGCTCCGCGAACGGCATCGTCACCTTGGCGCCCGCCTTCACCGCCTGGTTGAAGAGCTGCTCCGCGCTCTCGGAGGTGAGGTGCAGGGTGACCGGCGAGCCGCCCAGCGCCTTCGCCGTCGAGGCCTTGCCCCCCCGCATCTCCGGGAAGTCGTCGGCCAGCATCAGCCGGCCGCCGTTCAGCTCCAGCTCCGCGTGCAGCACCTTGGAGGGGTTCTGCGGCGCCGGCTGGCGGCTGATCTCCTTGGCGCCGAAGGCCTTCACGTAGAACTCGATCGCCGCGCTCGCGTTGTCGACGGCCAGGTGGGGAATGATGGGCTGGGTCTTCATGGCTGGAATCCTCGGGTGAGGGCCGCGCCTCCATGGCGCGTTCGCCCTTCGCCGGAAAAGACACGCCCGCAGAAAAAACCCACCATTTTTCTTTCCCCGTATGATGCCCACCCGACGATGGCTGCGGTCCGCGCGTACCTCCTCTCCATGCTGGCCGTCCGGCGCTACGGCGAGAGGGACTTCACCAAGACCTTCATCCACCCCTGGCTCATCTGGGAGCCCGGCGCGTGGGTCCCCGCCTCTCCCGGCGCCGTCTCCAGCGACACCCACGCCTCCGGCGTGCGCGGCTACAACCCGCAGAGCACCGGGGACGCCCTCTGCTTCGAGCTGGCCGAACGGCGGCCCTTGAAGATCGGCCGCAGCCGCAGCTGCGACATCCAGATCAACGACGCCACCGTCTCCCGCGACCACCTGCTGCTGGAGCCCGAAGGCATCGGCCTGGGCTGGTACGTCAAGCCCTCCACCGCCTCCAACACCTCGGAGCTCAACGGCGCCAAGCTCAACGCGCACCCGATGCCCCTGCGGGCGCTGGACAAGCTCCGCCTGGGCGACGTGACGCTCTCCTACGCGGACCAGGCCGCCCTGCTGGAGCGGCTGGACCAGCAGCTGAAGAAGGCCAGCGTGAAGTGAAGCGCGAGACCCGGGCTACGGGGACTCGTACTTCGCCTCTTCCGCTTCCTTGGTCACCACCACCGAACCCGCCTTGAGCGAGTCGAAGATGATCTGGGTGGAGCGCGCGGACTCGGCGCCGCCCGGCTCGCACATGTGCAGGCGGGTCTCCTTGCCCGCCGCCATGGCGTCCGCGTAGTCGCGGCAGGTGGGGTAGGTGCAGGCGCCGCAGTCGGTGCCGGCTTGCGCCTCCTCGATGATGGCGGCCAGCTTGTCCACGTCCTTGGACACCCCCAGCGCCTTCTTCGCCAGCTCCAGCGCCGCGGCGACCGCGTCCGCCCCGTCCGACTTCTTCTTCGCCGGCGCGGCGGCACCCGCCACCGGGAACGGCGGCGGCGGCGCGTCCCAGCGCTTCACCAGCGAGCGGGTCAGCTCGCCCAGCATCACCCGGGGGAAGGCGGTGGATCCCTTCGGGACCTTGTAGGGCGCCACCGGCTTCGCCGGGTCCACGAAGCGCAGCACCATGTTGGAGAGGAACCGCTGCGCGCCCTCGAACTCGCGGGTGTGCAGGATGGCCCCGGTGGGGCACGGCTCCACGCACAGGCCGCAGAACATGCACTTCGCCTCGTCGATGTCGAACCGGGTCATCACCCGCTGCTTGGGGTTGGCCGGGTCCTTCTCGATCTCGATGGCGATGACGTTGATGGGGCACGCGCGCTCGCACGCCTGGCAGGCGGTGCAGATGCTCATGTCCACTTCGAGGAACCCGCGGTAGCGCGACGGCAGCGTGTGCTGCACCAGCTCGCCGCTCTTCTGCGCCGCCTCCGGGCCGGCGTACTGCACCGTCATCGGCCGGCGGAACATGTACGAGAGGGTGACGCTCATCCCCTCCCAGGCGCTCTTCACCGTGTCCTTGATGTTCCCGATGTACTCAGCGACGGGCATGGTCTCGTTCAGTCCCTAGAAAAGAAAGTCACCAGTTGGTCAGATCGACGCGGTCCCCGGTGAGGGTGATGTTCCGCCGCGTCTTCATCGCGAACGCCACCAGCGGCAGCAGCCCGAACAGGGCGAACCAGGCGAAGTGGATCCACCCGCGCGGGTGCGACAGCCCCACCGGCTGCGACGCCTTGGCGCCCCAGATGTTGAACGCCACCAGCTCGTTCACCGCGGTGAGCACCACCAGCGCCATGGCGATGGGCACCAGGTACTTCCAGCACAGGCTCATCATCTGGTCGACGCGGATGCGCGGGAACGTCCAGCGGATCCAGATCACCACGTTGACCAGGATCAGCACCTTGACGACGAACACCCCGGTGGACGCGGCGTAGAACCAGCCGGGCACCGACCCCGCCGCCTCCCACATCCGCAGCTTGGAGTCGAGGAACGGCACCTGCCACCCGCCCAAAAAGAGCGTGGTGAGGATGGCGCTCATCACCCAGAGGTTGCCCCACTCCGCCAGGAAGAAGTACGCGAACCGCATCACCGAGTACTCGGTGTTGTACCCGGCCACGATCTCCGACTCCGCCTCCGGGAGGTCGAACGGGGTG
>Ga0134122_10001476_pt1 | contig 17004 bp, 18 predicted proteins | sample KB302_FD_96461 | JGI IMG/M metagenome (GOLD analysis project Ga0134122, IMG submission 96461) | Terrestrial soil microbial communities without Nitrogen fertilizer from Kellogg Biological Station, Michigan, USA - KB3-0-2 | ecosystem: Environmental > Terrestrial > Soil > Unclassified ... | reverse complement strand
CCGCGGATCTGCGCCTCGTCCAGGTCGGGCGCGATCTTCAGCGCCAGCGCGACATTACGGCCATGTTTTTGACGAAGTTGCTCACGCTTTTGCTTTATACGTTTTAAAAGATTTTCAAGAAACACTGCACTTTGCAGGTCCCGCAGTCCGGCGGTGTTGGGCGAGGAAATATTCAGCGTCACGTAGTCGACGTGTGGGTAGAGCTTTTCCAGACAGTGCCCGTAATCGTCGACAGCGCGTTCGTTTGGGGTGTCCTTATTCTTTCCGATGTTCACGCCAATAATGCTTTTGAGGGAAAAACGGGAAAGGTTGGCAACAAATGCGTCAATCCCGACGCTGTTCAATCCATATCGATTGATGATCGCGCGGGCTTGCGGAATGCGGAACAGGCGCGGGCGCGGATTGCCGGGCTGCGGGCGCGGCGTCACGCCGCCGAGTTCGAGGAAGCCGAAGCCCAGCGCCGCGATCGAGGCGGCGTGCTCGGCGTGCTTGTCGAGTCCGGCGGCGAGTCCGACCGGGTTGGGAAAATCGAGCCCCATGACGCGTACCGGGCAGGCCGGCGGCTGCCGCGCGAACGGGGCGGCGAGGCTTGAAAGTCCTAATGCAATGTTATGAGCGGTTTCCGGATCGAGCGCGAAGAGCAGGGGGCGTGCCAGCTGGTACAGCACTAAACCCTCATTCCAGGTCCTCGGGCGCGAGGCGGCGCCATTCGCCGCCGACGAAGCCTTCGATCGGCACGAAGCGCGACTTGTAGGCCATCTTCGGGCTTTCCTTGATCCAGTAGCCCAGGTACAGGTAGGGCAGGCCCAGCATGCGGCAGGCCTCGACCTGCCAGATCACGTTGTAGGTGCCGAAGCTCGCCGACTTGCGCTCCGGATCGAAGAAGGTATAGACCGACGACATGCCGTCGGGCAGGTAGTCGACGATCGAGACCATCACGAGCTGCCCGTTGTCGCGGAATTCCACCAGGCGCGTGTCCACCCGGCTCTGCAGCAGGAAATGCGAGTACTGGTCGCGGCTGTCGTTGTCCATGCCGCCGCCGGAATGGCGCCGCGACTGGTAGCGCAGGTAGAGCGCGTAGTGCTCGAGGCGGAATTTCAGCGGCTGGGCCTGGAAGCTCAGGTCCGCATGCTGGTTCCAGGCGCGCCGCTGCGAGCGGCTGGCGCTGAACTCCCGCACCGGGATGCGCACCGGGACGCAGGCGCGGCAGCTGTCGCAATGCGGCCGGTAGGTGAAGATGCCGCTGCGGCGGAAGCCGGCCTTCACCAGCTCGCCGTAGAGTTCGGTGTTGATGAGATGGCTCGGCGTGGCGACCTGCGAGCGCGCCATGCGCTCGGGCAGGTAGCTGCACGGGTAGGGCGCGGTCACGTAGAACTGCAGTACCGCGTGCGGAAGATCGTTAAGCTTGGACACGAGTCCATGGCTCCGGTAATTCGCCATAGTTTACCAATGCTGCAAGGCGGCGCAAAAACAGCCGCCGCGGGATCTCGCGGGCGCCCAGCGAGGCGAGCAGCGGCGTGCGCTGCTGGCAGTCAATCATCGGCATGCCGCGCTCGCGCAAGGTCTCGACCAGAGCTACCAGCGCCACCTTGGAAGCATCGGTGGCGCGGGAAAACATCGATTCGCCGAAGAAGGCGCGCCCGATGGCCACCCCATAGAGCCCGCCCACGAGCTTGCCCTGCTGCCAGGTTTCGAATGAGTGCGCGTGCCCGGCGCGATGCAGCGCCAGGTAGGCCGCCTGCATGTCCTTCCCGATCCAGGTCCCGGATTCGCCTTTCCTCGGTTCGGCGCAGGCCTTGATGACCCGGGAAAAGGCGGAATCGATTCGTACTTCGTAGCCCTTGTTGCGCCGATTCTTGTCGAGCGAACGCGAGACCTTGATCTCGGCGCAGTAGAGCACCATGCGCGGATCGGGCGACCACCACAGGATCGGCTCGGCGCCGGAATACCAGGGAAAAATGCCGCGCCGGTACGCCGCCAGCAGGCGTTCCACCGACAGGTCGGCACCGGCGCACAGCAGTCCGTTGGGTTCCTTGAGCGCTGCGTCCACCGGCGGAAAGGGATCATCCCTTTCCAGCCAGCTCAACATCTGACTTGCTGCCGGCAGTAATTGTCGAGCTCGTGCACCACGCTGGTAGCGGCAGCACTGGCGCGCGGCGCGCCGCCCTCGAGCGAGAGCTTGATCGCGTACTTGGCGAAGAACTGGTTGAACATCTCGCCGCCAAGCGTGCCTACCGCGCTCAGCTCGTCGGTCTTCGGGTCATGCTCGAGCAGGATCGCCGCCAGTGGCTGCGGTGCCGGGCCCGCGACCACGCGCGCGCCCTCGGCAGGGTCGTACTGGCTGTGCTCGGCGCAGCAATGGATGACGTTGGCGAGCCGGTTGCGCGGGCTTTTCTCGCGGCGGTAGCTGATGAAGCTGATCTCTTTGGTGGGGTACGCCAGCTGGTGTGCGCAGATCGCCGAGTAGGCGACGATCGAGCGCCGCGGGCCGACGCCGCCTGTCCATTCGTAGCCGCGCTGGTCGGCGGTTACGAGGCGCGCCGACGCCTTGGCCGGGCGCCCCAGGTTGAGCAGGAAGCAGGGCGTGGCGGCGAAAGGGTAGTGAAAGATGAGGTTGCGTTCGGCGGGAACCGCCGCCGCCTTGAGCGGGGCGCCATCCTCGCCAACGAGCCTGGCTCGCCCGTAGAGCGTCGGCTTGGCGTCGGCCGCGACCACGGCCTGCGCCCCGGCCGCCGCGGCAGACGCGGCGCAAAACTTTACGAAGTCTCGGCGCTGCATTCCTACAAATTGTAGCCCTTCTCGTTGTGCTCGACGGTGTCCAATCCTTCCGTCTCTTCGTCGGGCGTGACGCGCATGCCGGTCATGGCATCGGTCAGCTTGAGCAGTATCCAGGTGACGATGCCGCACCAGGCGGCGACCGAAATCACGCCGATCAGCTGGGTCATGACCTGCCCGCCCATGCTGACCTTGTCCGGGTAACCGACGCCGCCAAGCGATGCCGCGGCAAACACGCCGGTGAGCAGCGTGCCGATGACGCCGCCCACGCCGTGCACCGGTGTGACATCGAGCGTATCGTCGACCTTCAGCGCGCGCTTCATCCATCCGGTGGCGAAGAAGCAGGCCACGCCGGCGATGGCGCCGATCGCGATGGCGCCCATCGGGCCGACGAAGCCGGAGGCAGGCGTAATGGTGCCCAGCCCCGCGACCATACCGGTGACGACGCCAAGCACCGACGGCTTCCCATAGCGCAGCCATTCGCACAGCAGCCAGGCGAAGGCTCCGGTCGACGCGCCGATGTGGGTGACCAGCATCGCCATGCCCGCGGCGCCGTCGGCGGCGAGCGCGCTGCCCGCGTTGAAGCCGAACCAGCCGACCCAGAGCATGGCCGCACCCGTCACGGTCATCGGCAGGTTATGCGGCGGCATCGCGGTGTCCGGGAAGCCCTTGCGGCGCCCGAGCACCAGGGCGCAGACCAGCGCCGCCATGCCCGCGTTCAGGTGGACCACGGTGCCGCCGGCAAAGTCCATGATGCCCATTTTCTGCAGCCAGCCGTCGCCCCAGACCCAATGCGCGACCGGGCAGTAGACGAGCAGCAGCCAGAGCAGGCTGAACAACAACATGCCCGAGAACTTCACGCGTTCCGCGTAGGCGCCGATCACCAGTGCCGGCGTGATGATCGCGAAGGTGAGCTGAAACATCGCGAACACGGTTTCCGGGATCGTCGTGCCGGCGCGGATCGCCTTGATGTCGACGCCGGAGAGGAAACTCTTGTCCCAGCCGCCGTACCAGGCGTTCAGCGTGCCGCCGTCACCGAAGGCGAGGCTGTAGCCCGCCACCACCCAGGCCAGGGTGACCATGCAGGTGATCGCGAAGCATTGCATGAGCACCGAGAGCACGTTCTTCGCGCGCACCAGCCCCGCGTAAAACAGCGCCAGGCCCGGCAGCGTCATGAATAGGACCAGCACCGAGGCCGTGATCATCCATGCGGTATTGGCGGAATCGAGCTTGGGCGGTTCGGCTGCCCAGGAAAGGGGCACGTAGAGCAGAATCAGTGCAAGCAAACTCTTTTCAACGGTATGTGTCTTCATTGAAAACCTCCCCAGGTTGGTGCTCGCATGCACCCGGAAGAAGCATACCGCAGTTACTTTATGTCTTCAGCGTGGAAACCAAAACTTTTGCGCTCACGGTCTGCAAACCAGTGCTTGAGGGTGATGCCCACGGTGCGAAAGGCGATGTCCTTCCACGGCACGCGCGCTTCCTCGAACAGCGCGACCTCCAGGCTCTCGACGCCGGGCTTGAACTCCAGGTCGCGCAGGCTCGCGCGGTAGAACAAGTGGATCTGGTTGACGTAGGGCACCGAGATCATGCTGAACGCCGCCACCAGATCGACGCGCGCGCCGGCCTCCTCCAGCGTTTCGCGCGATGCGCCCTCGCCGGTGGTTTCGCCGTTCTCGAGGAAGCCGGCCGGCAGGGTCCAGTAGCCGTAGCGCGGCTCGATCGCGCGCCGACACAGCAGCACGCGTCCTTCCCATTCCGGCACCGTGCCGACCACCAGCTTCGGATTCAGGTAATGGACGATGCCGCAGGCGTCGCACACGTCGCGCGGCAGGGAGTCGCCCGGGGGCACGCGCTGCACGACGGCCGCGCCGCAGCTGGGGCAGAATTTCATCGACGCTATGATACCGGCCTGAACAGGATGACCCGAACGGAGCTGCCATGACGCGTTCCCTCTTTGTGATTGCCACTCTTCTGGCGCTTGCCGGTTGCGGGACCCCGGGTGTGCAGGTTTCGGGAACTGCGGTGAGCGTGGAACAGGGCCCGGTAGCCGGCGCCGGACATGTCCTGTTGAAGATGCAAAGCGCGCGGCCTTCGACGATATTCAATCCGAAGTGGCAGATGTTGCGCGTCGCGCGCGAAGGCGCCGTGCCCGTGGAACTGAACGACATCTCGGGTGCGCAGTCGACCGGCGCATTGTTCTACGCCCGGCTGCCGGCCGGGAGCTACCGCGTCACCGAAGTGCAGAGCGTCGGACCGGGCCCCGGCCTCCTGCTTGCGATTCTCGCGGGCGACCTGGTGGACCTGCGCGTGCGCGAGCTGCGCTTCACGGTGCGCGAGGGCGAATTGAGCAACTTGGGAACGGTGGTCGATTCGGCTCCGCTCGACAAGGATCCCAAGACCCATCGCGTAGTGCTGCTGCGCGACGCGCTGGGCCAGGCGGCGGCGGCCGAGGCGCTCGAAGCGCGCACCGGGCAGAAGCTGACGTCGCGCCAGAACGGCGGCTGGGTCAACGAGGCGACGCCACAGGAGGCGCAGCGCGCGCTGGTACGCGCTCGCGCGCTCATGTCGGTGCTGTCCCCCGGCGATGATGCGCTCGACGCCGTGGTAATCGGCGGCACGGCGCTCGGCCAGATCCTGCTGCGCGACGCGAAAGGCGAGTGGCAGTCCGAGGCGCTGGACACGCTCGCCGCGGTCACCTATGCGCGCCGGCTCGCGGACGGCACGCTGCTCGCGGGCACCGAGCACGGCCGCATCTACGAACGCAGGCCGCACGGCGCCTGGCGCCAGCTGCGGCTGGCGGACGGCGCCTCCTCGGTGCTGCATATCGAGCCGCTCGGCGACGCCTGGCTGGTGACCGCGCAAAAAGGCTACGACGTGGCGGTGTATCGCCTCGACGCTGCCGGCGTACAGTCCGCGCCGATCGCCTCCATCAACACGGGGGGCGGACTCTACGCCGGCACGCTCGCCAACGCGGAGCAGCTCGTGCTCACGCGCAACACGCCGGCGTTCGCGCGCGAGTCGCAGCACACCATCATCGAAAAGCGCAGCTTGCAGTCGACGACGCGGGAGGAAAAGTATCTCGTGTTCGCCTATCAGCGCCTGCGCAGCGGCGAAGTGTTCATGGACCGCTTCACCGGCATGACCCACTACGTTTCGTACTCGCGCGACGGCGGGCGCAGCTGGCAGCACGTTCAGACCGAAGCGCCGTTGTGGCCTCATTTCATCGACGCGCAGCGCGGCTACGCGCTCGATTTGAACCGCGGCATGTTCAGCGTCGACAGCATCCTCGTCAGGACGCAGGATGGCGGCAAGAGCTGGACGCGCACGGGAGTGCCGGTGACGGTGGAAACCGCGGGCCGCGTGCTCGGCATCGCCGCCGACAACGCCATCGTCGCCAGCCTCGGCTGGGAAGTGCGCAGCAGCCGCGACGAGGGCAAAACCTGGCGCCGGGAGCTGCCGCGGCTGATAGACTGAGAACGGGCCATGGGCAAAGTCAAAATGAGCGAGTGGTTTTGGCGCTTCCTCGCCGCTGTAATGCTGTTTTCGGTTGCCTGGACGATGTGGATCTTCTACCAGCTCAACCCGACACCACTGGTCATGAACGCCGCGTTCGAAGCGGCCGCAAAAGCCAAAGTGAAAGCGGGACAGAACGTGCAGGGCGTGATCACGCCGCCGCCCGCCGCGCCCGAGCCGGCGCTGCCCAAGGAGCCGCCCATCAACCCGGACAAGCTGAAATTCTCGGACTCCATCGCCACGCTGCCCGGCGCGACGAAGTGAATCGCTACGACGAGCTGTACCGGAGCTGGCGCTGGGAAGTCCCCGAGCGCTACAACATCGCGCAGGCCTGTTGCGGCCGCTGGGCGGCAGACCGCGCGCGCTTCGCGCTGTACTGGGAAGACGAATCGGGCGCGAGCGCAAAATACACGTTCTGGGATATCCAGCAGGAGGCGAACCGGCTCTCGAACGCGCTCGCCGCACTCGGCGTGAAGCGGGGCGACCGCGTCGCGCTCATCCTGCCGCAGCGGCCCGAGATGGCGATCGCCTACATGGCGATTTTCCAGATGGGGGCGATCGCCCTGCCGCTGTCGCACCTGTTCGGGCCCGATGCGCTCGAATACCGCATGGCGTTCGCCGGCGCTAGCGTCGCCTTCGTCGAACCGACCACCATCGCGAACCTGTGGGCGGTCAGGGACAAGCTTGCCGATCTGCAACACGTCATCGGGGTGGGCGGCGCCCGGGAGACCGGCGTACATGGATACGAGGATCTTGTTCTTCGATCCTCTTCGGGTTTTACCCCTGTAAAAACCCTGGCGAACGACCCCGCGCTGATCATCTACACCAGCGGCACGACGGGTCCGCCCAAGGGCGCGCTGCAGGGGCACCGCCTGCTCATCGGCAACCTGCCCGGCTTTGCCTACTCGCACGATTTCTTTCCGCAGCCCGGCGACATGTTCTGGTCTCCCGCGGACTGGGCCTGGGCGGGCGGCCTCTTCGATGCGCTGCTGCCAAGCTGGAATTACGGCATTCCGATCCTCGGCTACCGTGGGCGCTTCGATGCGGAGAAGGCCTACTACCTGCTCGAAAAGTACGGCGTGCGCAATGCCTTTCTTTTTCCAACCGCGCTCAAGCTGATGATGAAAGCGGTGCCGGAACCCAAAACCAGATACAAGCTCGACCTGCGCTCGGTCATGAGCGCGGGCGAATCGGTCGGCGTCACGGTGATCGAATGGGCGCGCGGGCAGCTCGGCGTCACCATCAACGAAATGTTCGGCCAGACCGAAATCAACTACGTGGTCGGTAACTGCCAGGCGGCCTGGCCGGTGAAACCGGGCTCGATCGGCCGGCCGTATCCGGGCCACGAAGTCGCGGTAATCGACGAAAAGGGCGCTGAAGTCGCGCGCGGCGAACTGGGCGAGATCGCGGTGAGGAAAAACAACGACCCGGTCTTCTTTCTCGAGTACTGGAAGAATCCGCGCGCCACGCACGAAAAATTCATCGGCGAGTGGGGCTGCACCGGCGACCAGGGCCGCATGGATGAAGACGGCTACCTCTGGTACCAGGGGCGCTCGGACGACGTCATCAAGGCCTCCGGCTACCGCATCGGCCCCGCCGAAATCGAATCCTGCCTCGTCAAGCATCCCGCGGTCGCCAACGCGGCGGTGATCGGCAAGCCTGATCCGACGCGCGGCCAGATCGTGAAGGCCTTCATCGTGCTGCAGCCGGGCCATGCGGCTACCCAGGCGCTGATCGACGAAATCCAGGACCACGTGCGTGGCCGGCTCGCGCCCTACGAATATCCGCGCGAGATCGAATTCATCGACGCGCTGCCGATGACCACCACCGGCAAGGTGCAGCGAAAAGAGCTGCGCAGGCGCGAGGAGGCCAAGCTCGCCGCCCGTGCCTGACGCGCATCCCTGGAAAACAGGCGTATCGCGTCTCGTGCTGCTCGGCGGTGGGCACGCTCATGCTCTGGTGCTGCTACAACTGCGCCGTTACTTTCCGCAGCACCTCGAAGTCAAGCTCGTCACGCCGCATCCCGTGCACACGTACTCGGGCATGGTTCCCGGCGTGGTGGCCGGCCACTACCGCGTTGCCGAGGCGCAGATCGACCTTGCGCGCCTCGCCGCCGATGCCGGCGTGGAGCTCGTTCTAGGTTCGGTCCGTACGTTCGACGCGGAAGCGAAATGCATCTGGCTGGAGGACGGCGCCAGCATCGCTTACGACATCGCTTCGCTCAACACGGGATCGCTCCCATCGACCAAGGTGCCCGGCAGCGCCGAGCACGCGCTCGGCATCAGGCCGTTCGAGACCTTCGTCGAGCAATGGGAAGCGCGCGGACTTTCGGCGCGGCGCGTCGCAGTGGTCGGTGCGGGCGCCGCCGGCATCGAAATCGCGATGGCGATACGCCACCGGTTGCCGCACGCGAAGCTCGTCCTTTTCTCCGACCGGTCGATGTTTTCCGGCACGCTGGCGAGGCGCGTGGCGCGCGCGCTGGGGCGCTGCGGCGTAGAGTTGCGCGCCGACGCCGCGGTCAGCGCGCTCGAGCCAGGTCCGGTAGTGGTGACGCAGGGCGGCCGCGAGCCCTGCGACGTCGTCCTGTGGACCGCCGGCGCGGCGGCGCAGCCCTGGCTGCGGAGATCGGGCCTGCAGACGGACGCCGCGGGTTTCGTGCTGGTGGATCCGGCGCTGCGCAGTTTTTCGCACCCGGATGTCTTCGCCGCGGGCGATTGCGCGACGCTGCGCGATGCGCGCCATGCGAAATCGGGCGTCTACGCGGTGCGCCACGCCCCGGTGCTGGCCGCGAACCTCGTCAGCCTGCTGCAGGGCAGGCAGATGCAAGACTACGCGCCGCAGGCCCGGCAGCTCGCCCTGATCAGCTGCGGCGCAAAATACGCGATCGCGAGCCGCGGCGGCTGGTCAGCCGAAGGCGCGTGGGTATGGCGCTGGAAAAACTGGCTCGACCATCGCTGGATCGCGCGCTTCAGCCAGGCCGGCTAGACACCAGGATCTTGCCGTTGGCCTCGATGGCGAGCTCGCCATGCTGGTTCTTCGTCTCGCCGCTCATCACGACGATGCCGCCCTTGTGCTTGGGCTTGTCGAGCTTTCCCGTCACCGTCCATTGCGTGGTCAGCGTGTCGCCGGGGCGCACCGGCGCCTTGAAACGACAGGCGTGCTCCAGGTAGGCAATCGCGGTACCGGCGAAAAACATGCCTACGGGAGAGGCGGCGAGGGCGCTCGTGAAGGGTCCATGCAGGATGCGGCCGCCGAACATCGATTTTTTTGCGAATGCCTCGTTTACGTGCAGCGGATTGAAGTCGCCGAACATCCCCGAGCCGAGCACGAGGTGCGTCTCGGTCACCGTGAGGCTGTCGCCGAAAGTGTCGCCGGTCCTGACTTCGTCATACCACTTACCGTGAAATACCATTGGTGATCCAAATGCTTTCTAAATAGAATCCAACGCGTGAATGGCGCCCCAGACACGAATCGAACGTGCGACCTGCCCCTTAGGAGGGGGCTGCTCTATCCACTGAGCTACCGGGGCGCGAGAAAGGATTCTAACCGCATGACGAAGTTCCTTATTTCGATTCTGTGCTGCGCGGCCGCGCTCATGAGCGAGTCGTCGCGAGCCTGGGACGATGGCACGACGCCTTTTGTCGTGTCGCCCGACGCGGTGGTCGAGCGGATGCTCTATCTCGCGCAGCCCAAGGCGGGCGAGCGGCTGGTCGATCTCGGTTCTGGCGACGGGCGCATCGTGATCGAGGCAGCGAGGCGCTTCGGCGCCAGGGGGCTTGGCGTGGACATCGATCCGCGCCTCGTGAATCTCGCGCGCACCAGGGCGAAAGAGGCCGGCGTCGAGTCGCTGACGCGTTTCGAGATCCAGGATCTGTTCGAAACCGACCTGCGCGGCGTCAGCGTGGTGACGATGTATCTGCTGCCCGAAGTGAACCTGAAGCTTCTGCCGCGCCTGCTCGAGCAGCTCAAGCCCGGCGCGCGCATCGTTTCGCACGACTACGACCTGGGCCCTTGGCCGTTTGACGAAATGATCGAACTCGCACTGGCGGAAAAAATGGTCGGTCCGCTCGGGCGTTCCCGCGTCTTCCTCTGGCTGGTGCCGGCAGATGCGCGCGGGCGCTGGATCGCGGAGCTGCCGGAGCTTGGCGGCCGCTGGCAGTTCGACATTGCGCAGAAATATCAGGAGCTCGACGTGGTCGCCCGTGCCGGGAGCGCCAGCATGGTGGTGCGCGGCGCGCGGCTGCGCGGCGAGGAGATCCGCCTCGCGATCACGGGTGTGGTGGGCGGCAAGGGCTACAACAGCCTGTTTGCGGGCAAGCTGACCGAAGGCAGGATCGAGGGCAGTTTGCGCATTTCCGACGGCGAGAATTACAAAACCATTCCCTGGAAGGCGACGCGTCAACCATGAGTTCCGTTCCCAAGCAGCTGCTGTCGGTGACCGACGGCATTTTCCTCAACGTCGGGATGGTGATCGGCGTCGGCATCTTCAAGGCGCCGTCGATCGTCGCCGGAAACACTGCCGGCGGCGTTGAATTCCTGCTCGCCTGGCTGCTTGGCGGCGTGGTATCGCTGTGCGGCGCGCTGGTGTACGCGGAGCTTTCTTCGCGCCACCCCGAAACCGGCGGCGAATACACCTTTCTCGCGCACGGGCTGGGCAGCGGCGCCGCTTTCCTCTTCGCCTGGTCGCGCATGACGGTGATCCAGACCGGCGCGATCGCCGCAGTCGCCTTCGTGTTCGGCGAGTACGCGAGCGAGATTCTGCGCCTGGGCCAGCACAGCGTCGCGATCTACGCCGCGCTCTCGGTCGGCGCACTGACGCTGCTCAATCTTGCCGGCACGCTGCAATCGAAGACGCTGCAGAAGGTGATGGAAATCGCGCTCATCGCCGGCCTCCTGTTTCTCGCCATCGCAGGCATGGTGGTCGGCGGCACGCCGAAGCCCGCGGCGGCCGGTTCGAGCGGCGGCGACTTCCTCTTCGCCATGATGTTCGTCTTCTTCACCTTCGGCGGCTGGAACGAAGCCGCTTACCTCGCGGGCGAAGTACGCGATCCGCGCCGCAACATGATCAAGATCCTGGTCGGCGGTATTGTCGCTGTCACGGTTCTCTACCTGCTGGTGAACATCGGCTACCTGGTGGCGCTCGGGCAGGGCGGCGTCGCCGGCTCGAAAGCCGTCGGCGCCGACGTGATGCGGCTGGTCGCGGGCGACAAGGGCGCTGTGGTGCTTGCCTTCATCGTCTGCGTCTCGGCGCTGACCACCATCAACGCCGCGGTGTTCACCGGCGCGCGAACCAACTTCGCCATGGGGCGGGATTACCCGCTCTTCGCGCGGCTCGGCAACTGGCGCGAGAGCGGCAGCACGCCGGCCAACGCGCTCCTGCTGCAGGGCGCGATCTCCCTGGTCCTGATCGTGGCGGCCGCGATGACGGCGAAGGACGGCTTTGACGCCATGGTGGCGTACACGGCGCCGGTGTTCTGGACGTTCTTCCTCCTGACGGGCGTGACGCTTTTCATTCTCCGTTTCACGGGCCAAACGCAGAGCGAGTTCAAGGTTCCGCTCTATCCGGTAATTCCGCTCATTTTCTGCACCATGTGCGGCTTCATGCTGTGGAAGGCGCTTGCCTACATCTTCAATCCGCAATATGGCCCGAAGTTCGGCAACCTCGTGCTCGCCGGACTGCTGGTGATGCTCGCGGGCATTCCCCTTTACTGGTTCGCGCGCAAGGCAAAGTGAACCGCCGCGACGCCGCGACGCTCACGCGCTACAACACCTGGGCGAACAAGGTGATCTTCGACGCGGTCGCCGCGCTGCCCGAAGGCGAGGCGGTGAAGCCGCGGGTGAGCCTGTTCAAGAACATCGTCCACATGCTCAACCACAACTACGTCATCGACCGCATCTTCCAGGCACACCTGGAGGGACGCGAACACGGCTACGCGGCGCGCAACACGCCGGACCATCCGCCCCTGGCCGAGCTCTGGCGCCTGCAGCAGGAAATCGATGCCTGGTACGTCGCGAAATACGATGCGCTGAGCGATGCCGAGTTGAATGCCGTGCTGCGCTTCACGTTCGTCGGCGGCGGCGAAGGCGCCATGACGCGCGGGGAAATGCTGCAGCACGTCGTCATCCACACTTCCTACCACCGGGGTTTTGTCGGCCAGATGTTCTACCAGGTACCGGCGAGGCCGCCGACTACCGATCTGCCGGTCTACCTGCGCGACGTGCCGCAGTAGCGCGAGCGATGGATCACGGCTCGCTTGCGCCATCGGCCTGGGTGCAACGCTGGGCGCCGCTCATCACGCAAGGGACGGTCCTCGATCTGGCCTGCGGCGGCGGCCGGCATGCGAAGTTATTCCTCGGCAGGAACCTGAAGGTGGTGGCCGTGGATCGCGAACCCCAGGTCATCCCTGGCGCGCGTTTCATACAGGCCGACCTCGAAGACGGTAGTCCCTGGCCCCTGCCGGGGGAGCGCTTCGAGGGCATCGTAGTCACGAACTATCTGAATCGAAAAATTTTTCCGCAGATTCGCGAAGGGCTCAAACCCCGGGGCGTACTGATCTACGAAACTTTCATGCTGGGGAACGAACGCCTCGGCAAGCCCTCCAACCCCGAGTTCCTGCTGCGCCCGGGCGAATTGCTCGAAGCGTTCAGGGATTTGCGCGTCGATGGCTTTGAAGAGGGTGAGGTGAGCGAGCCAAAACCCGCAATGATTCAAAGACTTTGCGCGGTGCGGACGGGAAAGGGATAAAATCGCCGGTTAACTGAAGCGGATGGAGCAACGCATATGATTACAGGCAGCCTGGTCGCGATCGTCACCCCGATGCTGGAGGATGGGAGGCTCGATCTCGCCCGCTTCAAGAGCCTGATCGACTGGCACATCGCCGAGGGCACCGACGGCATCGTCGTCGTGGGCACCACGGGCGAGTCCCCGACGGTGGATTTCGACGAGCACAAGGAGCTCATCCGGGTCGCGGTGGCGCACGCCAAGGGCCGCATCCCGATCATCGCCGGCACCGGCGCCAATTCGACCGCGGAGGCCATCGAACTGAGCGAATCGGCAAAGAAGAACGGCGCCACCGCGAGCCTGTCGGTAGTCCCCTACTACAACAAGCCGACGCAGGAAGGCCTCTACCAGCATTTCCGCAAGATCGCGGAGACGGTCGATCTGCCGATGTTCCTCTACAACGTGCCGGTGCGCACGATCACCGACCTGCAGAACGACACCGTGCTGCGCCTCGCGCAGGTGCCGGGAATCATCGGCATCAAGGACGCGACCGCGAATATGGAGCGCTGCACCGACCTGATCAAGCGCGCGCCGCGCAATTTCGCCATTTATTCGGGCGACGATTCGGGTGCGCTGGCGCTGATCCTGCTGGGCGGCCACGGCGTTATATCCGTGACCGCGAACGTGGCGCCGCGCACGATGCATGAAATGTGCGCCGCGGCGCTGGTGGGCGACGTCAAGAAGGCGCGCGAACTGAACCAGCGTCTTCTCGGCCTGCACCAGAAGCTGTTCATCGAGACCAGCCCGGCGCCGGTGAAATGGGCAATGGCGCAGATGGGACTGATCGAAGCGGGCCTGCGGCTACCCTTGGTGCCGCTCTCGGAGCGCTGCTACGACGCCGTTCGCGAGGCGATGACCGAAGCCGGCGTTGCGCTGCCGCTGCGCATGGTGGAGAAACGGGCTTGAGCAGTCGTCGCGCCGACCTGGCGCGCGCGTTGATTGCCGCGGGCGTCGGTCTTGCGCTCGGCGCCTGCACCACCGCCACCGGCCTGCTGGATGGCAACAAGGTCGACTACAAGTCGGCAGGGCAGCTGCCTACGCTCGAGATTCCGCCCGACCTCACCACGCCGGCGCGCGACAACCGCTACATCGTTCCCGATACCGGCAAGAGTTCGGCGACGCTCTCGGGATACCAGGCCGATCGCGCGCAGCAGGCGAAGACCGGAGCGCTCAATTCCAGCGTGCTGCCGACGATCGAGCGCATGCGCGTCGAGCGCTCGGGCAGCCAGCGCTGGCTGGTGGTCAACGAGCCGCCCGAAAAACTCTGGCCGCTGGTGCGCGATTTCTGGCAGGAGAACGGTTTCCTCATCGCGCTCAACATCCCCGAAGCCGGCGTCATGGAGACCGACTGGGCCGAGAACCGCGCCAAGATCCCGCAGGACTTCATCCGCAGCATGCTCGGCAAGCTGATCGACCAGATCTACTCGACCGCCGAGCGCGACAAGTTCCGCACGCGGCTTGAGCGCAACGACGAAGGCGGCAGCGAGATCTACGTCAGCCACCGCGGCATGGTCGAGGTGGCCACCGCCGACAGGGAAAGAATGCGGACCATGTGGACCCCGCGGGCGCCCGATGCCGACCTCGAGGCCGAGTTCCTGCGCCGCCTCATGGTGCGCCTCGGTTCGCAGGAGGACAAGGCCAAGCAGCTCGTCGCCACCAGCGCGCAGGCTCCCGCGCGCGCCGCGGTGCAGACAGGCATCGGCGGATTCGAAACGCTGGAAGTTTTCGAGCCGTTTGATCGCGCCTGGCGCCGCATCGGTCTCGCGCTCGACCGGGTCGGCTTCACGGTCGAGGACCGCGACCGGCAAAAGGGCCAGTATTTCGTGCGCTACGCCGACACCGACGCCATCGACATGACGAAGAAAGATGACGACAAGGGCCTGCTCGCCAAGCTGCAGTTCTGGAAGTCGAGCGATCCCGTGGTCAAGGCCGAGCAGTACCGGGTGCACGTGCGCCAGTTCGCGGGCAAGTGCGTGGTGCAGATCCTCACCAAGGAAGGCTCGCAGGCCAATACCGAGACGACGCGGAAGATTGTCGCGCTATTGCACGAGCAACTTCGGTGAAGTTGCGCCGCGCGAAAAGCTTAGGTGACGCTTCATAAAGGACGCAGCGCATGACGCTGCGGTTCGCTGCCCTCGGCAGCGGTTCCAAGGGCAACTGTCTCGTCGCCGAGGTCGGCAAAACGCGGGTCATGCTCGACTGCGGCCTCTCGCCGCGCGAGACCGAGCGGCGCCTCGCGCGCCTCGGCCTGGCGCCTGCGGATATCAGCGCGATCCTGGTCACCCACGAGCACGACGACCACGCCGGCCAGGCCTATCCCTTTGCCGCGCAGCACGGCATCAGGGTCTGGCTCACCCACGGCACGCAGGCCGCGCTCGCCGAGTCGGGCAAAGTTGCGGGCGAAGTGCAGACGCAGACCATCCACGGACGCGACGCCTTCGCCATCGGCGAGCTGCAGATCCAGCCCTACACGGTGCCGCACGACGCGCGCGAGCCGGTGCAGTTCGTGCTCTCCGACGGTGCATTCCGCCTCGGCGTGTTGACCGACATCGGCTCCACCACCGCGCATGTCGAAGCGACGCTGTCGGGTTGTGACGCGCTGGTGCTCGAGTGCAACCACGATGTCGACATGATCTGGGGCGGCGACTACCCGAAATGGCTGAAAGAGCGCATCACCGGTCCATTCGGCCACCTGTCGAACCGGCAGGCGGAGCTGCTGCTCGGTGCGCTCGACCGCTCGCGCCTGAAGCACGTGTTTGCAGCGCACCTGTCGCAGCACAACAACCGGCCGGAACTGGCGCGCGAGGCGCTGGCGCGCGCGATGGGCTGCGCTGCGGACTGGATCGGCCTCTCTACCCAGGAAGACGGATTCGCCTGGCGGGATTTGAGGTAGTTACAGCCCTACGGTAGTGCTCGCGACACCCGGATACGACGCCGACCAGATTTCCTGGAAGCGCGAACGCATTCCCAGCGCCTCGGTTTCGTCGTACAGCCCCATTGCGCCGCGGAAGGACTCGGCCACCGGCCGGCGCAGGTAGTGCTGCGCGTCGAGCACCAGGAACGCGTCCTGCAGGTTGCGGATCTCCTCGTGCGTGCGGTTGATCTGGATCGCGTGCGTGAAGAGCTTGAGCAGGCCCATCATGCGCGGGCACAGACGGGTCAGGTACTCGGTGTCGTGCACCACGATGTAGATCCTGCGGGTGCGGCTCGCGCGCAGGAAACGCTCCAATTGCGCGATGCGCGCCGGGGAATTGAGCCGCAGCGCCTTGAGATCGGAATCGAACAGGCGCAGCTCCCGCCCCGACTGCTCGAGGAAACGGTCGAGCGCGGCGTGGAACTCGGCCTCGTTCTCGAAACGCTGATATTCCGTCTTGGGCTTTTCTTCGCTCACGGTATCGCTTCCAGCAGCAGGAACCCCGCACGGTGCCATTGCAAGATTAAACGCTCGAGTCCGGCGCCGGCAAGTGCCCGGCCCGCCGCACGCCTGTGGTCGGCCAGCGCCGCGAGCGCACGGCGCTGGGCCGGGCGCAGCTGCGGCAGGACTTCGCCGTTGATGAAGACGCGCTCGCCGAGGTAGTGCATTTGCGTTTTGGCGTGCAGTTTTACGGTCTTTTGGCCGATGCTTCGCGCGAATTTCCCTGGCGACGAAAAAACCAAGTGCTGTTTCGGCGTGCTGAGGTAGCGGCCGAGGAATTCGGCCACGTCGCCCGCGTCCCAGTGAATCCGCCCCAGTTGCCGGGTCGCGAAGGCAAGCATGTCAGGGCCGATCTGCGCCGGGTGCGCGGCGGGACGCAGGCCCGGATCGCGGTAGACGGCGTCGGGCAGACCGCGCTCGTGGAGGTGATCGAGAAAGGCCGCCGCGATCTCGGCGCCGCGCGGCGCGCGAAAGCCGATCGAGCAGGTGAAGCAGGCGTCGAGCGCGATCCCCTCGT
>Ga0134122_10001475_pt1 | contig 17004 bp, 11 predicted proteins | sample KB302_FD_96461 | JGI IMG/M metagenome (GOLD analysis project Ga0134122, IMG submission 96461) | Terrestrial soil microbial communities without Nitrogen fertilizer from Kellogg Biological Station, Michigan, USA - KB3-0-2 | ecosystem: Environmental > Terrestrial > Soil > Unclassified ... | reverse complement strand
CGGTGAGTGCAGCGAGGGCGACCAGCAGCGCCACGAGCCCGCGCGAGCGCGTCCGGAGCATGGCGGATACTTTACCTCCAACGGGTCCGCTGGTAGCATCCCTCGCACGATGCGCGCAATCCTCCTCGGCACCGGCGCTCCACCGCCCAATCCCAAGCGACGCGGCCCGTCCACGCTCGTCACGCTCGGCGGCTCCACCCACTTCCTGGTCGACGCCGGCTCGGGCGTCGGCGTGCAGATGGTGCAGGTGGGCCTGCGGCCCTACGACTGGCCGCCGGTCTTCATCACCCATCACCACTCCGATCACATCATCGACCTCGGGCACCTGCTCATCACTCGCTGGATCGTGGGCCAGAACGCGCCCTTCGAGGTGTACGGGCCCGCCGGTACCCGGACCCAGATGAGCAAGCTCCTCGACTACCTGCACTGGGACATCGAGGTGCGGCGCGGCCACATGATCGATCGTGAGCCGCCCGCCGTGCGGGTCACCGAGGTCGAGGAGGGCAAGGTCCTCGATCGCGACGGGCTGCAGGTCTCGGCCTTCCTGGTCGAGCACGATCCGGTGAAGCCGGCCTACGGCTATCGCTTCGACGGCGAGGGGCGCAGCCTGGTGATCTCGGGCGACACGCGTCCCTGCGAGAACCTCATGAAGTGGAGCCACGGTGTGGACACGCTCATCCACGAGTGCTGCGAGATGGCGAGGACCTCGTGGACGCCCGGCTGCGGCTGGCCGACCGTCGAGGAGAAGATTCGCGACCTGGCCTCGTATCACACGCAGCCGGACGAGATCGGCCGCGTGGCCGAGGGCGCGCGGCCCCAGCGCCTGGTCATGACCCACCTCATGCCGGGCTCCGATCCCGCCGAGCTGAAAGGCGCCGCCGAGAAGTACTTCCGCGGTCCGGTCGTCGTCGGCGACGACCTGCTCGAGGTCTGAGCGTGGCCGAAGGCCTGGCCCGCGGCCTCACCAACTACGGCGATCGGGACTTCGCGCTCTACCTGCGCCGCTCGTTCGCGCGCTCGATGGGGTACTCCAGCAAGGCGCTGGCGCGACCCGTCATCGGCATCGCGAACTCGGCCAGCGGCTTCAACAACTGCCACCGCCACTTTCCGGATCTGCTGGAGGCGTTGCGGCGCGGCATTCACAGCGCCGGCGGGCTGCCGGTGGACTTCCCGACGATCTCGCTGGGCGAGGTGTTCCTCGAGCCGACCAGCATGCTGTACCGCAACCTCATGTCGATGGACGTCGAGGAGATGGTCCGTGCCCAGCCGATGGACGCGGTCGTGCTCGTCGGCGGCTGCGACAAGACGGTGCCCGCCCAGTTGATGGGTGCCGCCTCCGCCGGCGTGCCGGCGATCCAGCTGATCGCGGGCCCGATGATGGCCGGTCGCCACCACGGCGAACGACTCGGCGCGTGTACCGACTGCCGGCGCTTCTGGGGGAAGTACCGGGCGGGGGAGATCACCGGCGAGCAGATCCAGGACATCGAAGGCAACCTCGCGACGACGGCGGGCACCTGTGCGGTCATGGGCACGGCCAGCACCATGGCCTGCATCGCCGAGACGCTCGGCATGGCGCTGCCCGGCACCGCCGCCATCCCCGCCGTCCACGCCGATCGTCTGCGCGCCGCCGAGGCCACCGGCGAGGCGGCGGTGGCGCTGGCGCGCTCGCGTGTCACGCCGGCCCAGATCCTCACGCCCGCGGCGATCGAGAACGCGCTGCGCGTGCTGCTGGCCATCGGCGGCTCGACCAACGCCATCATTCATCTCACCGCGGTCGCCGGCCGCGTGGGGGTGCCGATCGATCTGCACGCGCTGAACCGGCTGAGCGACGAGACCCCGGTGCTGGTCGACCTCAAGCCGTCGGGCCAGCACTACATGGAGGACTTCTTCGCCGCCGGCGGCGTGGGCGCTGTGCTGCGCGAGCTGCGTGAGCATCTGCACCTGGACTGTCCGACGGTCACCGGCCAGACGCTGGGCGAGCGGCTGGCCGCCGAGGACACGTGGGTCGATCGCGGCGTGATCCGCAGCGCGCGCGAGCCGTTCCAGTCGGTGGGCGGGCTGGTCGCGCTCTTCGGCTCGCTGGCACCCGGCGGGGCCATCCTCAAGCGCTCGGCCGCCGACGCTCGCCTGTTCGAGAGCGAGGGCCGCGCCGTGGTGTTCGACTCGCTGGAGGATCTCGCCAATCGCATCGACGATCCGGCGCTCGACGTGCGGGCCGAGGACTTCCTGGTGCTGAAGAACGCCGGGCCGCGCGGCGCGCCCGGGATGCCGGAAGCGGGCTATCTTCCGATTCCGCTCAAGCTGTCGCGGGCCGGCGTGAAGGACATGGTGCGGATCTCCGACGCCCGGATGAGCGGCACGGCCTTCGGAACGATCGTGCTGCACGTGACGCCGGAGGCGGCGAATGGCGGCCCGCTGGCGGCCGTGCGCAGCGGCGACCGGATCCGCATGTCGGTGAAGGAGCGTCGCCTCGACCTGCTGGTCGATCCCGCCGAGCTCTCGCGCCGCGCCGCGGGCTCGGCGCCGAGTGTGCCCGCCCGCGGCTACCGCCGGCTCTACCTGGAGCACGTGCTGCAGGCCGACGCCGGCTGCGACTTCGACTTCCTGCGACCATAGACGTGGGGGCCCCGATATGGCCCCCACACCCCCCACGCTGCGCGCCCCGGCAAAGCCGTGGCGCTTCGCGAGCGTGCGAGGCTCCGACATGGCCCCCCACACCCCCCATCTGCGCGCCCCGGCAAAGCCGTGGCGCTTCGCGAGCGTACGGTCTAGCGGTCCGGGCGAGTCGGATGCTTGCGGCGGCGCGGGGCTACGGTAGGTCGAACAGGAGGGCTTCCGCGTCCGTCTCGCCGGTCAGCGAGACCGTTGCCTCGTCGCTGATCGCCGCGCCGTCACCCTGCGCGAGCGGCTCGCTGTTGAGCGTCAGCGTTCCGCGCGTCACCTGGACCCACGCGTGGCGCCCCCGTCCGAGCCGGTGCGCGACCGCCTGGCCGGGACCGAGGATCGTCGCGTAGAGCCGCGCGTCCTGGTGGATGGTCAGCGAGCCCTCGGCCCCGTCTGGCGCGGCGACGAGCCGCAGCCGCCCGCGCTTGTCCGTCTCGGCGAAGGCCTTCTGCTCGTAGCCGGGCGTGATGCCCGCGCGGGCCGGCTCGATCCAAATCTGTAGAAAGTGCACGGCATCGCTGTCGGACGCGTTGAACTCGCTGTGCCGGACGCCGGTGCCGGCGCTCATCCGCTGCACGTCGCCGGGCCGGATCACCGAGCCGGTGCCGAGGCTGTCCTTGTGGGCGAGCCCGCCCTCCAGCACGTAGGAGATGATCTCCATGTCGCGATGGCCGTGCAGTGGAAAGCCCTGGCCGGGCGCCACCGTGTCCTCGTTGATCACGCGCAGCGCGCGGAAGCCCATGAAGCGCGGGTCGTGGTAGCTGGAGAACGAGAACGTGTGCCAGGTGTCGAGCCAGCCGTGGTTGGCGTGGCCCCGCTCCTTGGCGCGGCGGACCTCAATCATGTGTGTAAGACGCCGGCACGGGCTCGGTCGATTCCACGCTCGGGGCCGGCGCCGCCTCCACCTCTTCCTCCCGCCGGAGCAGCGGCAACACCAGCAGCGGCAGCAGGCCGACGAGCCCCACGGTGACCATCAGCCGCCCCAGATTCGAGTAATCGGCCTGGGTCACCGCGAAGGCGTCGTTGAGGTACTCCGTGAAGAGCTGGCTCGCCGACAGCGCCAGGTTCATGAGCGAAGCCATGATGGCGAACATCGTCGCCTCCGCGCCGCGCGGCGCGGTCTTGGCCATGAGGATCAGCATGGGAACCATGGCCAGCTGGGCCAGCGGCGCCGAGATCGTGGTGTCCACGAAGGCCAGCGTGCGCGCCGAGATGCCGAGCTTGTCGTGCAGGCCGTAGAAGAGCCCGATGGTCGGCAGGTAGAGGACGGCGCCCGCCAGCATCACCCAGAACAGCGTGAAGCTCACCGGGCGCTTCACGATCGCGCTCCGGAACAGCAGGAGCCCGGCCAGGCTGAGCACCGCGGAGACCTGGGCGAGCAGACCGAGGAACCGCTGGTCGAAGCCCAGGCGATCGATCGCCCAGTAGCTGTAGCCCTGGCCGACCGTCGGCGTGGCGCGGAACAGGAAGATCACGATGCCCGCGACCGCCACGCCGTGCGAGATGCCCACGCGATGCAGGAGCAGGACGATCAGCGCGGCGGAGGCGACCAGCACGATCTCGCGGCTGTAGGGCAGGCTCAGTGTCTCGAGCGTGGCGCCCAGGAGGGCGTAGCCCAGTCCTACCAGGAGGACCGTCCGCGCCTTGCCGCCTCCCAGCGGACCGCTGGCGTCAGCCGGCCGCGCCACCTCGGCGTGCCCGCGGCGCCGGCGGATGAAGGGCACGGTGGCGGCGACGATGAGGGGCAGGGCGATGGCGGCTGCGAAGGTGCCGCGGCTGCCGATCCTGGCGGTCAGGACGCCGGAGAGATAGCCGACGCTGATGCCGCCCATCAGCAGCGCCATCCGCCCGAGCGTCTGGATCTGGCCGATCTCCTCGTCGCTCTCGGCGATCTCGACGCTGAGCGCGTCGGCGACCACGTCCTGCACCATGAAGCCCACCGCGATCAGGACCGAGAACGCCAGATAACTGCCACGAGTGTGAACCGTGGTGGCCATGGCGGCGTAGCCAACGGCTGAGCAGAGGGCCCCGAGGAGCAGGTAGGCGCCACGCCGGCTCCCCCGGATCGGGTACACGTCGGACGCCACGCCGGCCACCATCTTCATGGACCAGGGCAGCCCCAGCCAGAACGCGATGCCGGCCGCCTCGGCGGGCGTCAAGCCCAGGACGTCCTTTTCGAAGTAGAGCAGGGCCACGGCGGTCACGGCGCTGGCGCCATAGCAGAAGTAAGTAATCAGAACAGGGAGATAGCCGACCCGGAAGCCTCCCAACCACCGCTTGAGAGGGCCAGCCGGCACTGGGGGAGCCTCCGTAGCAGCAGTCTCGAAGTCGGCCACAGTTGTATCCTACCCTGAGGGGCTCGTCTGACCTGACAGACCAGCCCGTCCGGAATTGCGCGATCCGGGAAGAAACTCGTCAGGCACGCCCACCGTTCTTCCGGTGACGAGACTGTGCGAATGAATCTTTTCGGCTGGTTCCGAAGAGGCTTGGCGTGGCAGCGCTCTTGCTTTTCTGAGGAGCAGATGCAGATCGTACATCGCGCCATGGGCCTGTGGAAGAAGCGGCCGCGCCCGCGTTATGCACTGGCCCTGGCGGGTGGGGGCGTGATCGGCGGGATGTACGAGGTCGGGGCCCTGGCCGCGCTCGAGGAGCGGCTGGCCGCCCGTCACACGGGCTTCGACATCTACGTCGGCTGCAGCGCCGGATCGGTCGTGGCGGCCCTGCTGGCCAGTGGCATCCGAGCCAGCGAGATCTACCACATTCACGAGCAGGACCTCGACGATCCACTGAACATGCGGCGCGGCGTGCTCTTCAACGCGAACCCCTTCCGGACGGCCTCGCGCTTCGGTCGGCTCATGTGGGCTCTCGGCAAGCACGCCATCCGCAATCGCGGCGGCAGCCTGCCGGACGTGCTGGCCCGCGCCGAGCGCGACCTGCCGTCCGGATTCTTCACGCTGGCCTCGCTCGAGCGCTTCATCCGTCTGGGGCTCGCGTCCCGCGGCTGCAGCAACGCGTTCACCGAATTGGGGCGGACGTTGCTCATTCCCGCGGTGGACATCAACACCGCCGAGCGGGTCGTGTTCGGCGCCGGCGAGCTGGCGCGGATCCCGATCAGCGACGCGGTGGCCGCGTCCTCCGCCATCCCCGGCTTCTTCGATCCGTACGGCATCGACGGGCGTGACTACGTCGACGGCGGTGTCGGCTTCTGCGGGCACGCCGACCTCGCCGCCGCGGCCGGCGCCGATGTGGTCTTCGTGGTGAACCCGCTGGTGCCCAACCGCACGAACAACGGGCATTCCATCCGGTCGCGCGGGGTGTACACGATCATGGAGCAGGCGGGGCGGATCTACAGCGAGAACCTGCTGCAGCTCGGCCTGGCCTCGCTGGCCGCGAAGTTCCCCCGGACGTCGTTCTACCTGCTGCAGCCGCCGCGGGACACCGCCCATCTCTTCGGGCCGTCGATGGGGTTCGAGGAGAGCCGGGCCGCGCTGCGCTACGGGTACTCCTCGACGCAGGCGTGGCTCAACGAGCAGGGCGCGCCGCTGCTTCGCCGGCTCGCGCCCGAAGCCGCCGCGATCTAGCTCCGCTCGGCGGTCGCCACGGGCCGCTGCGGCCCGGCCTCGGCTTCGGCCTTGGCCCGGCGCTGGATGGCGCCCAGCCCATCGTAGGCGGCGTACTTATAGGCGTCACCCAGTGACGGATAGTTGAAGACGGCGTTGATGAAGGTATCGATCGTGCTCCCCGCCAGCAGGACCATCAGCCCGACGTGGACCAGCTCGGAGGCGCTCTCGCCGATCACGTGCACGCCGAGCAGCGTCTTGTCGGGATAGCGGAAGACCAGCTTGATCTGCCCGCCGAGGTCACCGGTGATCTGCCCGCGCGCGTTGGTGCGGTAGAGGGCGCGGCCCACGCAGTAGTCGATGCCCTTCTGCCGGCAGCTCTCTTCCGTCTCGCCCACCATCCCCACCTCGGGGATCGTGTACACGGCCAGCGGGAAGATCGGCGCCACGCGCGTCTTGTACTTGAGGTCGAAGGCGTGGACCATCGCCACCCGCGCCTGCTCCATCGACGTGGACGCGAGCGCGGGGAAGCCGATCACGTCGCCGGCCGCGTAGATGTGGGGCACCGCGGTCTGGTAGCGCTCGTTGACCGAGAGCAGGCCGCGCTCGTTGACCGCCAGCCCCGCCTTGTCGAGACCGAGGCCGCGGGCGTTGGCCACGCGACCCGCCGCCACCAGCACGCCGTCCACGAGGATCGAGCCGCCGCTCTTGAGCTCGAGGCGGACGCCATCGGGCTCGGAGAGGTAGCGGGTCACCGTCTCCTTGAGCCGGACGTCCACGCCCAGGAACTGCATCTGCAGCCGGAGGCGGTCGGCGATCTCGGCGTCCAGGAAGTTGAGCAGGCGGTCGCGCCCGTCCAGCAGCGTGACCTTGATGCCCAGCGCGGCGAAGATGGTCGAGTACTCACAGCCGATGACACCGGCGCCGATGACCGCCATGGCGTTGGGCAGCCGCTCGAGCTTCAGGATGTCGTCGCTGTCGCGGATGCGCGTGTCGTTGAACGGGACGTCCTTGGGCCGCGTGGGCACCGATCCGGTGCTGATGAGGATGACGTCGCCGTGCAGGACCCGATCGAGCATGCCCTCGTGCGTGACCCGCACGGTGTGCGGATCGTCGAACGAGGCCCGGCCGTAGATGAAGTCGATGCGGTGGCGCTCGATGTTCTGGTGCACCACCTCGCGCAGCGCGCGCACGACCTCCTGCTCGCGGTACATGAAGTCCTGCACCGTGAGGTTGGACTTGATCTGATAGTCCACGCCGTAGAGGCTGCGGGCACCGAGGCCGGAGAAGAAGAGCGCGGTCTCGCGGAGCGTCTTGGAGGGGACGGTGCCGGTGTTGATGCCGGCGCCACCGGGATGGGCCGCCGCTTCCACCAGGGCGACACGCCGGCCGAAGTACGCGGCCTGCGCCGCGCCCTTCTCGCCCGCGGGCCCGGCGCCGATCACGACGAGGTCGTACCGTTCCATCCCCGCGCGCTACCCTATGACGGAGGGGCGCTGTACGCAAGAACTTCCGTTCACGAGCGTCACCGACGACCGCCCGCGAGACGTCGCGCCTCGGGCAAGCTGCGCAGTCGCGCCATCGCCGCCACGCCGAGGAAGGGCCCGACGGCCAGCGTGGCGAACGCCCAGCGCCAGCCCAGCGCACCGGCCAGCGGCGGGATGAGCCAGATGCTCAGCGTGGTGAGCGCAAACCCCGCGCACGTCTGGGCGGTGAGCGCGGTGCCGACGTAGGCGGGCGGCGCCAGCTCGGTCACCGCCGTCGAGAACTGCGCGGAGTCGGCGATCACCGTGATGCCCCACACCAGCGCGACCAGCAGCGTCAGCAGCGGCGGGCCGCCGAACGTGAGGCCGATGGCCAGCGCGCAGGCGCCGCTGGCCGCCATGGCCAGCATCGTCAGGGCCGTGCGCCCCCACCGGTCGGAGGCCACCCCGCCGGCCCAGCACCCGAGCGCCCCACTGGCGATGACCACGAAGGTGGCGGCGCTGGCGTTGGTGCCCGCGTAGCTGCCGCCGCCGCGGACGCGGAGGCTTTCGCTGAGGAAGACGCCAATCCACGCCCACATCGCGTAGAGCTCCCACATGTGGCCGAAGTAGCCGAAGCAGGCCAGGCGCGGCGCGCGCTCGCGCAGAATCGCCGCCGCGACCCGGACGTCGAAGCGCGCGGCGGGGAAGGCGTGCGGCCCCTCGCGCACGAACACCTCGACGAAGATCGCCGCCGCCACGGCCATGGCGGAGGCGACCAGCAGCGTCTCGCGCCAGGGCAGCGTGGTGAGGCCGCGGATGAGGTGTGGGCTCGCCGAGCCCACAGTGAGCGCGCCGACGAGGATCCCCAGCGCCAGCCCGCGCCCCTCGCGAAACCACGTGGCCATGATCTTCATGGCCGGCGGGTAGGCGCCGGCCATCGCGAGCCCGGTCACGAAGCGCAGCCCCAGCGCCGGGGCGAGGCTGTCCACCGTGAGCGCGACCAGGGCGTTGGCGATGGCGCCCAGCACGGCGCTGACCGCCATGAGACGGCGCGCCGGCCAGATGTCGGGGAGGTTGGTGACCGCGGCGACCAGGGTGCCGGCAATGAAGCCGAGCTGCACCGCGATGGTGAGGCCGGCGCTGCCGGCGCCGCTCAGCGACCACTCATGGGCCACGGCGGGCAGCACCGCCGAGGCGCTGAACCAGAGCGACAGCGCCAGCAGCTCGGCGAGCGACAGGAGCGTGAGCTGCCGCCAGCGCTCCGCGATCACCGCGCCCGGGACGCTATTCGATGACCTTGCGCTGGCGCATGCCGGCGATCTCCTCGGCGCTCAGGCCGAGATCTTTCAAGATCGCCTCGGTGTGCTCGCCGGACAGCGGAGCGGCGGTGCGCACGGAGCCCGGCGTCTCCGAGAGCTTGATGGCCACGCCGAACTGACGCACCCGGCCGTGGGTGGGGTGCTCGACGTCGACGATCATGCCCCGGTGGTTGATCTGCGGATCGCGGACCATCTCCTCGATCTCGTAGACCTTGCCCACGCACACGTCGTGCTTGACGAGGAACTCGTACCAGTCGTCGCGATCCCGCGTGCGGATGACGGCCTCGATGGCCTCGCGGGCGGCCGACTCTTCCGCGTTGGCCGCCCGCACGAACTGGTCGGGCTTGCGGGCGAACTCAGAAAAGTCGGGGCGCCCGATGGCCTTGCAGAAGTTCTCCCACAGCCACGGCTCGGTACAGCCGATGGTCAGCAGCTTCTTGTCGCGCGTCTCGTAGATCGCGTAGTAGGGATAGGAGCCACCCAGGAATCCCTCGCCGCGATTCGGCGCCACACCATCCGAGAAGAAGAAGCGCATGTTGGGTGTGGCGGCCAGCAGCGACAGCGTGGTGTCGAGGTACGAGACGTCCACGTGCTGGCCCCGGCCGGTGCGCTCGCGCGCGAACAAGGCCAGCGCGATGCCGAGGGCGCCGTGCAGGCTGGCGCCCGCGTAGTCGGCCACGAGGTTGAGCGGGATGACCGGCTTCTTGCTGCCCGCATCGCCGATGAGGTTCAGGACGCCGGCCAGCGACAGGTAGTTCATGTCGTGGGCCGGATAGTTGCGGTACGGGCCGTCCTGACCGAAGCCGGAGAGCGAGCAGTAGATGATCCGCGGGTTGAGCGCGCGGAGCGCCTGATAGCCGGCGCCGAGCCGGTCCATCACGCCGGGGCGGAAGCCCTCGACGATGACGTCGGCGGTGGCGGCCAGCCTGCGGAACACCGCCTGACCTTCCGGCGACTTCATGTTCAGCGTCATCGAGCGCTTGTTGCGGTTGACGAAGGTGTGGATCGTCCGCCGGATGTTGAGCTCGTCGTTGACGCGATCGGGCTCGGGCGTCTCGATCTTCAGGACGTCGGCGCCCATGTCGGCCATGATCATGCCCGGCATCTCGGCGGGCGCGACGCGGGCTAGCTCCAGGACCTTGATGCCGTCGAGCACACCCATGGCGTTACTCCTGCGGCCCGACGAGCCGCGAGGTGAGCGCGCGGACGTCCGGGACCTCTTCGAGGTGGAGAATCTGGTCGGCCAGCGCCTGTGCCGCGTCGGAACCGAGCACGGGCGAGGCGCAGCCGAGGAACTTGTCACGGAGCTGCACGTCGGTCAGCGGTTGATCGGGGTGGCCGGAGGCGCCGCGCGGCGGCGAGGCCAGCGTGCGCCCGTCGCGCAGGCGGACGGTCACGCGGCTCCACGCGTTCTGCTCGAGCGCCTGCGGCAGGTCGCGATCGACGACCATCCGCACGCGCCCCATCAGCTCGCGGGTGGCGGGGTCGCGCACCGGACCGTCTTCGAAGCACGCCATGTCCACGCGTCCGGTGGCCACCGCGGCGGCCGCGCAGAACTGCATGGAGAACTTCCGCTCCAGCGCGTTGCCGGGGTGCGGATGCTGCAGCACGTCGGGCACCACGTCGTTGACGCCGACCTCCACGTCCGCGATGGCATCGGCCTGCAAGCCGTGATGCGCGCGCAGCTCGAGCAGCGCGTCGATCGCCGGATGGGTCAGGGCGCAGGACGGGTAGGGCTTGACGGCCAGGCCCGAGGCCAGCAGCTCCCAGCGCTGGCCGAGCCGGTCGAACGTCTCCGGCGCCAGCGTCATCTGCGAGAACGCCGCCGCGTGGCCCTGTTTGCCCTCGAGCGCCGTGTCCGACGCGGTGAAGCCCTCGCGCGCGAGCGTCGCGGCGAAGACTCCGTTGCGGGCGGCGTGACCGGCGTGGAACGGCTTCGTCATCGAGCCGAAGTTTTCCTTCAGGCCCGAGGCCAGCGAGGCGGCCACACCGAGCGCGTGGCGCGTCTGGCCGGCGTCCAGGCCGAGCAGGCGCGCCGCCGTCGCCGCGCAGCCCAGCGTGCCGAGGGTGGCCGTCGCGTGCCAGCCGCGCTTGTAGTGGCCCGGGTTGAGGGCCAGGCCCAGCGCCGTGCTGACCTCGAAGCCGATCAGATAGCTCAACACGATGCTGGCGCCGTCGGTGGTCTCGGCCTCGGCGCAGGCGAGCGCGGTGGCCAGCAGCGGCACGCTCGGGTGACCCAGGAGCACGAAGTTGGTGTCATCGAAATCGTGGGCGTGACCGGCGGTGCCGTTGGCGAGCGCGGCCCATGTGGGCGACGTGCGCAGCGGCGTGCCGACCACCGTGCAGAGCGGCGTGCCGCCCTCGGCACGCACGACGGCGCGCACGGCGGCCGCGGCGGGCTCGGCGGCGCCGGCCAGCATCACGCCCAGCGTGTCGAGCGTCGCCCGCCGCACCTGGGCGATCGCGGCGTCGGGGCAATCGGCCAGGGTGGTCTTGACGACGAACTCGGCGAGACGGGCGGTCGCGCTCATGGCCGCACGATAGCGGAGGGCATGAGCGGTTGCAAGACACCCAGGACGGCGTGAGAATCGCCGGACCGGAGGTTCACCATGGCGACCAGCCGTCGCGTGCTGCTCAAGCGCCGCCCCGTGGGCGAGCCGCGGGTCGAGGACTTCGAGATCGAGGAGGCGCCGCTTCCGGAGCCGGGGGCGGACCAGGTGCTCCTGCGCACCATCTACCTCTCCCTCGACCCTTACATGCGCGGCCGCATGAACGAGGGGCCGTCGTACACCGGCACGGCCAACCCCGCGCTGGGCGATGTGATGGTCGGCGGGACGGTCAGCGAGGTGGTGCATTCGAACAACGAGCGCTTCTCCGCGGGCGACATCGTGGCCGGCTCCGAGGGCTGGCGGTCGCACTCCATCGCCACCGGCGCCGCTCTGCGGAAGCTCGACTCGAAGGCGGCGCCCATCTCCACCGCGCTCGGCGTGCTCGGCATGCCCGGCCTGACGGCCTACGTGGGGCTGCTCGACATCGGCCAGCCGAAGCCGGGCGAGACGGTGGTCGTCTCGGCGGCCGCGGGTGCGGTGGGCTCGGCGGTGGGGCAGATGGCCAAGATCAAGGGCTGTCGCGCGGTCGGGGTCGCCGGCGGCCGGGCCAAGTGCGAGCACGTGGTGAAGGAGCTGGGCTTCGACGAGTGCGTGGACTACAAGAGCCAGGACGTCTACACAGCGCTCAAGCTGGCCTGCCCGAAGGGTATCGACGTGTACTTCGACAACGTCGGCGGACCCGTGCTCGACGCCGTCATGCGCCTCATCAACCGCGACGCGCGCATCCCCATCTGCGGCCTCATCTCGGAGTACAACGCCACCGAGCCGCCGCGGGGGCCCAACATCCGCCCGCTTCTCTTCAACCGCGCCACGATGCGCGGATTCATCGTGAGCGACCACGCCGATCGCTCCGGCGAGTTCCTGCGGGAGGCGAGCGGCTGGGTGCAGGCGGGACGTCTACGATACCGCGAGGACATCGTCGAGGGCCTCGACAACGCGCCGCGTGCCTTCATCGGCCTGCTGCGCGGGGAGAACTTCGGCAAGCGCCTGATTCGGGTCGGCGCCGACCCCACCCGCCGATAGCTCGTCGGGAATAGCTCATGAGGATCGTGATTTAGGCTCCACGGCCTCTGCTTGCACCACAAGTCAACTCCTGTATAGTAGTCGAGATGGCGACGGAGTACCGCGAAGAGCCCTGCCGCTCGGCGCTCAATCGCGTGCAGGGCATGCCCTTCAAGTGGTCTCTGAACCCGTACATGGGGTGCGCGCACCGCTGCACCTTCTGCTACGTCCGCGGCTTCGAGCACCGCGCCGATCGCCCGTCCGACGACCGCTACGGGCGCTCGATCCGCGTGAAGGTCAACGTCGCCCAGGTGCTGGCGCTCGAGCTGCGACGACCATCGTGGCAGCGGGAGACGATCGCGGTCGGCGCGGCCACGGATCCGTACCAGCCGGTCGAGGGACGCTACCGCCTGACGCGCCAGTGCCTGGCGGTGATGAGCGCGGCCCGCTCCCCCTTCAGCATCGTCACCCGTGGACCGCTGATCGTGCGCGACATCGACGTCTTGCAGGCCGCGGCGCAGCGGGTCGAGGTGGACGTGAGCCTGTCGATTCCCACGCTCGATCCGGAGATCTGGCGTCGCACGGAGCCGGGCGCGGCGCCGCCGCGGCAGCGGCTGCGCGCGATCCGGATGCTGGTCGACGCCGGGATCGACGCGGGAGTGGCCGTCGCGCCCGTCCTGCCGGGACTCACCGACGATCCGGCCGGCCTGACTGAAGTCGTGCGCGCGGCGAGAGAGGCCGGCGCCACCGGCGTGTGGTGCAACGTCCTGTACCTCAAGCCGGGGACCCGCGAGCACTTTCTGGACAATCTCGCGCGCGACTGGCCCGCGCTCCTGCCGCGCTACGAGCAGATGTACCGCGGCGCCTATCCCGAGCGCGATGTCGCCGAGCCGATCAAGGCGAGCGTGGCGGCGCTGCGCGACCGGTTCGAGATCGCCGATCGTCGCGCGCGCCCGCTGGAGCCGCCGCCGGCCCCGGCACAGCTGGGGCTGGCCATCTGAAAGCCGCCGCCGGATTCGCGGCACCTGACTGTTTCACTCCGTCCACACTAGGCGCGGAGCGAGGCGTGGTCTATGATCGCGCCATCATCCAGTCGGAATTCCTCCACGAGACCATCCGCCGCGTCTGGGGCTACGACCGCTTCCTGCCGCTACAGGAAGAAGCCATCGCGTGCGTGGTCCAGGGACGGGATTCGGTCGTGGTGCTCCCGACCGGCGGCGGCAAGTCGCTCTGCTACCAGGCGCCGGCCGCCAACCTCGGGCGTCTCGCCGTCGTCGTCTCGCCGCTGATCGCGCTCATGAAGGACCAGGTGGACGGCCTGCGGCAGGCGGGCATCCCCGCCGCCTTCCTCAACAGCACGCAGACCCCGCGCGAGCGCGCGGAGGTGATGGCGGCGGCCGCCGCCGGCCAGGTGCGTCTGCTCTATGTCGCGCCCGAACGCCTGACGATGGACGGCTTCGTGCAGCGGCTGGGGCGCGCGGCACCGGCCTTCTTTGCCGTGGACGAAGCGCACTGCATCAGTCAGTGGGGCCACGACTTCCGGCCGGAGTACCGCCAGCTGGCGATGCTCCGCCAAGCGTTTCCCGGCGTTGCCGTGCACGCCTACACGGCCACCGCGACGCCGCAGGTCCGGCGCGACATCGTCACCGAGCTCCGTCTGCGCGATCCCAAGGTGCTCGTCGGCTCGTTCGACCGGCCCAACCTGATCTACCGCGTTCGCCCGCGCACGGATCGACTCGGGCAGGTGGTGGCCGCCATTGGACGTCATCGCGACCAGGCCGGCATCGTCTACTGCATCCGGCGCTCGGAAGTCGACGAGCTGACCACGGCGCTGACGCGGCGCGGGCTCAAGGCGCTGCGCTATCACGCGGGGCTGGGGGACGAGGAGCGCCGCGTCAACCAGGACGCGTTCATCAACGAGCGGGTGGACATCGTCGTGGCCACGGTGGCCTTCGGCATGGGCATCGATCGCTCCAACGTGCGCTACGTCATTCACACCGGCATGCCGAAGTCGCTGGAGCACTACCAGCAGGAGGCCGGACGGGCCGGGCGTGACGGCCTCGAAGCCGAGTGCCTGCTGCTGGTGAGCGGAAGCGACTATGGGCTCTGGAAGTCGATCCTCACCCAGGAGGGCGCGGAGCCCTCGCCGGGTGCGCTGCGCAAGCTCGGCGAGATGTACGCCTTCTGCCAGCAGGCCGTGTGCCGTCACCGCGCGCTGGTGACGTACTTCGGCCAGAGCTACGAGGGCACGGAGTGCGGCGCATGCGACGTCTGCCTGGGCGAGACCGTGACCGGCGACGACATGAGCGAGGTGACCCAGAAGGTGCTCGCCGGCGTGGCGGAGCTGCGCGGACGCTTCGGCGCCGCGCACGTGGCCGCCGTGCTGGCCGGCGCCTCGACGGCCCGGATCAACCAGCTCCGCCACGATCGGCTGACGGGCTACGGCTCGCTGCGCGAAGACAAGCAGGGCCAGGTCCGGGCGTGGATCGATCAGCTGATCGGCCACGGATTCCTGGAGCGCACCGACGACGAGTATCCGACGCTGAAGCTCACGCTGCGGGGCGCGGCGGTGCTACGCGGCGAGGAGACGGCGCCCGCCCTCACGCGTGCGCGGGCGGTGAAGGCGACCGCGGCCGACGCGTTCGAGCCCGCCGTGCCGCCGGGCGAATCTGCCGAGCGTGCGCCCGTCGCGCCCGACCCGCTGCTGTTCGAGCGGCTACGCTCGCTGCGGCGCAGCATCGCCGAGGAGCGCGGCGTGCCGCCCTATCTCATCTTCAGCGACGCCTCGCTGCGCGACATGGTGCGTCGCCATCCCACCACGGCCGAGGCGTTCCTGGAGGTGAAGGGCGTCGGCGAGTGGAAGAGCCAGGCGTTCGGCGAGCGATTCCTGGCGGTCCTGCGCCAGCCGACCTCCTGAGGACGGCGCTCAGCGAGCGCTGGTCGGGCGGGGGACGTAGCGGCCGCGGGGGGTTCCCACCACCGCCCCGTCCTCCCACGCCAGCCGCCCGCGCAGGAACGTCGCCGTCACCTGGCCGGTCAGCTCCTGCCCCTCGAATGGCGTGTAGCCCTGAGCGGATGATGATTCGGCCGCTCGCACGGTGAAGCGCCGGTCGGGGTCGAGCAGCGCGATGTCGGCGTCGAACCCGACGGCGACGTCGCCCTTGTCCAGCAGGCCGTAGCGCCGGGCCGGGTTGAAGGAAAGCAGCTCGGCCATCCGGTGGGGCGCCAGGCCGCGCTTGCTCCCCTCGCTGAAGACGCCGGAGAGCAGATACTCAGTGCCGCCGAAGCCGGACTTGGCCAGCCAGATATCGCCCTGCCCGTCCTGTCCCGCGCCCTTGACCTCCTGCGAGCAGCACGCGTGGTCGCTGACGACCCAGTCGACGTGGCCGTCGAGCACCGCGCGCCACAGGTACTCCACGTCCTCGCGGGGACGGATGGGCGGGTTGACCTTGGCGTAGCTGGCCGCCTCGGTGTCGACGTCGAGCAGCAGATGACCGACCGTGATCTCGCGCTTGAAGTCGATGTGGGGAAAGACGCCGGCCATGATCAGCGCCGCCTCCAGCGCCTTGCGTGAGGACAGGTGCAGGAGGTTCACGTTCACGCAGTGCGCCTCGTTGGCCAGGTAGGCGGCGATCCACACCGCGAGGCCCTCGGCGTGGGGCGGCCGCGCCGCGCTGTAGGCGCGCAGCCCGCTGAGCGAGCGATCCTGGGCCACGATCCGCGTGTAGGCGTTCAGGATGTCGGCCACCTCGCAGTGCAGGCTCACGCTCACGTACGGGGCCAGCGCCGGGTGCGCCCGCTGAATCCGTCCCGCCGCGCGCAGGATGAACTCGAAGTGCGCGAGGTCGTAGGTCTCGTCGGGACCGACCAGCAAGAAGCGTCGCTGCTCGTCCTGCCCCGCCTGGCCGTGCAGCCCGTAGCCTCCATAGAACATGAAGATCTTGAAGGACGGCACGCCGTGGCGGGTGGCCAGCTGCTCCATCTCGTCCACGTGGCCGCGAGCGATCGGCGCCAGGTGATAGGCGTAGTCGCAGTGATAGCGGCCCTCGGACAGGCGCAGCACCTCGGGAAAGAACTCGGCGTAGGGGCCGCCACGATTGAGGTAGTACTGGCCGGTGCGGAAGTAGGTGAGCATCGTGGTGACGCCGCCGCTGACCGCCGCCCGGCTCTCCGTGACCGCGTCCTCCGCGAGCGGCGCGTAGATGCCGACGTGCGTGTGCGCGTCGACCAGCCCGGGGAAACCCAGGCGCCCGCGGGCGTCGTAGACCTCGCGCGCGTCGGCCGCGGGGATCTCGGGCGCAATCCGGGCGAAGCGACCGTCCTTGATACCGAGATCCAGACGCTCGACCTCGGGGCGATGCGGGCGTACCACCCGCACGTTCTT
>Ga0134122_10001472_pt1 | contig 17015 bp, 15 predicted proteins | sample KB302_FD_96461 | JGI IMG/M metagenome (GOLD analysis project Ga0134122, IMG submission 96461) | Terrestrial soil microbial communities without Nitrogen fertilizer from Kellogg Biological Station, Michigan, USA - KB3-0-2 | ecosystem: Environmental > Terrestrial > Soil > Unclassified ... | reverse complement strand
GGCCTCGGGCGAGGTGACGATGCGGTCGCAGGCGGCGGCGAGGTAGAGGTCGCCGCGGCCGCCGCCGGCGGGGAGCCACGCGACCACCGGCTTGCCCGCCGCGCGCAGCCGCGCGACCTCGGGCATCAGGTCGAGCGTGACGTCCGGGTTGCTGCCGAGGCTCAGTTCCATCGCGCCGCCCGCCATGCGCCGCGCCACCACGTGTGCGATGACATTGACGCCGCGATCCAGGACCTCGCGCGCCACGTGCGTGTAGTTCGCGGACAGGTAGTGTGCCTGCGCGTGCGCGGAGTTCAGCATCGCGCCTGGCTCGAAGAAGAACTCGATCACGCGCACGTTCGGCGGCATCGTGTCCTTGCGCAGGCATTCCAGGTAGTCGAGCTCGGGGTAGTTGCCGAAGATGCGCGCCGCCAGCGGCTCGACGAAGCGCCGTTCCAGCTCGCTCGCGCCGCGCGGCTTGCCCAGCGACAGCGCCGTGAAGATGGTGAGGTCGAGCGCGCGATCGGCACGCGCGCGCCGGAAGAACTCGTTGGCGATGAGATTGGGCTTGCCGATGCCCAGCGGCAGCGCCATGACCACCTTTTTTCCGACGCGCTTCAGCGCTTCCTCGACGATTTCTCCGACGTCATCGAACATCTGCGGCATGGCGGTAAACTCGCATGCGCATCGCGGAGGGTCAATTCACATGCAACTGAAAAAACCGGCGCTCGATCCGTCGACACTCGAGCCGCGCACCGGGTCCGGATACCCGGAGCCGTATCGCTCCAGGGTTCTGCCGCGCGAGAAACGCGCGCTCGGCGATCCGCTCGGTCTCAAGACCATCGGCATCAATCACACCACCTTGCCGGCGGGCAAGTACTCCTCGATGCGCCACTGGCACACGCACGAGGAGGAATTCATATATGTGTTGGACGGTGAAGTGGTACTCGTGACCGACGCCGGCGAGCAGACTCTCACGGCCGGCATGTGCGCCGGATTCCCGCTCGGAACCTCGGACGGGCATTGCCTGGTCAACCGCACTTCACGACCGGCGGTGTACCTCGAGGTCAGCAACCGTCATCCGGAGGATCGCGCGTTCTACTCCGACGTCGACATGATGTTCCACGGCGTCAAGGCCAAGCCCATGTTCACGCGCAAGGACGGTTCGCCCTTCGACTGAGCGCGCGTCACATGTCCTTCAGCCAGTTCGCGGTGGCGACTGTCGGGTCGTCGTAGAGCTTTGCGAGCGCGACGCGGTCGATGGCCTTGCCGGCCTGGGTTGCGCTGAATTTCTTCTCGCCCTGCGCCAGGACCCAGGCGCTCGACCACAGGCAGGCCAGCGTCAGCACGCCGTCGGCCGATACCGCGACGGTGTCGGTCTTGAGCTTGCTCCACATGTTGGCGGTCTGGCCGCGGCCACGCACCTCGTTGAACACGTCGATGATGTCCTGGGGCTTGAGCCGCTTGATGGTCCGGCGCATGAGGCTCACCGTGAGGTCGGCGGCCGCAGCGCCGCTGTCGACCAGCGGCTTCGATTCCGACTTCTCGAGCCTGGCGTTCAGCAGGTCGATGTACTCGCCCGAGAAGCTGTCGAGCATCACGGTCTCGTAGACGCTGTGCACCTGCTCCTCGTCCGGATTGTTGCCGTGATGCAGGTGCGAGATGTGCAGCGGCTGGCAGGCGTCGCCGACGTAGTGCGCGAGCACGCCCGCGACGCACACGAAGTGCGCGAGATCGCCGTCATCCTTCAACGCGCGCACCATCTCCTCGAACAGCTGTTTCACGCGGAATGGCAGCGCGCCACGGTGCCGCACCGTGGGCGGCGGCGTGAGATGGTCGTAGAACTCGTTCCATTTCTGCGGCGTGCGCGAGGCGGGATCCTTCTGCCACAGCTGCATCAGGGTCTTGCCCTGCAAGGTGCCGGTGTCCGCCGGCTGGTCCATGTCGGCGAAATGATTCGCCACGTCCTTCTTGCGCGTGTATCGCCACACGAGGTCCGGTACGTCGGACAGCGCCACGAAAGCATCCTGGTTGGCCTTGGGCATCTGGCCGGTGCGGATGTCCTCGTCCGAAACCGCGATGTTGGCCGCATTGGCGCGCAACAGCGCGCGCAGCCGCGGCAGTTTCCTGAAGGGCCGCAGGCAGGCCGACCAGCCAATCTTGTAGTGACCGACTTTCCCCCAGTACTCGCTGTGTTCGATGGCCCAGTCGCGCACCAGCTCGACGTCGAGCAAGCGGCACACGTTGGAGATCGTGGTAGCCAGCACGAAGCGCGATTCATCGTCGCTGCCGGGAACCTGCGTCGAGTGCCCGCCCCATTGCATGGCGAGTGGCCGTAACAGTGGCGTTTTCACCGCCGTGCCCGGGTTGTCCTTGTCGGCCACCGGGCCGAAGCGGCCGCTGCCGTGCGCCGGACGATATTCATCGTCGATGTCGTCCGCTTCGTCGTACACCCACAGCGTGCCGGAATCGCCGGGCTGGGTTTCCACGCGCTTGCGCCCTTCACGGGGCCCGATGACGAAGTCGGCCACGTAACTGGTGCCGCCCACGGTGCGGTATCGATAGAACAGCGCCTGCACGCTGCCCTGCATTTCGCCGGAGACGCCGCCGAAGCCGCGCACCGGGCAGCCGATGAGCCCCAGGCTCATGGTGTCCACCGACAGGTCGATGGGCAGGCCGAGGCGACCGAGCCCGTAGATCTGCGACGTCCAGGCCGACAGGTCATCGATGCGGAACAGCCCGGCATCGACATTGATCAACGTGCGCCGCGCGATCCAGCCCGGGTACACCTCTTCGAGGCGCTCCTTGCCCACCGAGTGGTCGGTGGCGAGGCCGATGCGGCGCAGCTCGCCGCGATCGATGGTGTACGCGGGGGTGCCGGGCTGCCCGACTATGTGGCGGTTGGAGAGCGCATAGACGCCACGGTCGTCGCTGACCAGGCACGCAATGGTGCCAACGCGCTGCGTCCCCTGTTCCTGGGTGACCACCGGGTAGCTGCCGCCCATGAGACCGGTCGGAAAGGCCAGCGAGCGCGGCTCGTATTGCGGGCGCGGCTGGTGGGGCGCGTGGATCACGCACACCGGCGCGCGGCGCCCGTCCGGCAGGTAGATCCACGACGGCACCACGTCGTCCGGCCGTTCGCGCAGGCCGGTGTAGGGCGCCCAGTTCTCGACGAACACCAGTACGCAGGGCATCGACCAGGGGCGGATGACGGAATTGAACAGCGTGCGCGCCGGTGCGGTATCGCTGCGCTTCCACTCGGCCGTACCGTCGTGCGAATCGCGGTCGCGTGCGCGGATGCGGTACAGGCCGATGGCCGTGCCGACCACGTTCGGCAGGTTGGCGAGGTGCACGTGGTGCGCGTCGCGGGCCTCGAGCAGGTCCTTGATGCTCAGCGCGGCGATGCTGCGGGGGTTGAAGAAGCGTTGCTCGTTACGGCGCGTCCTGCGTGCCATGGCCTTCTCCGGCTGCCGTTTTTGTTAGTTCCGTTGGCGCGACCGTAGACCGCCGCGCCGCGGTTGTCCACCGCGCGGCGCAACACTTCTCTAGTTAGGGTGACGCAGTTCCGCCGGTTCAGGCGTGGACTACTGCAGGCGCGGACGGGACTCGGATCGCTGCAGCGGCGTGGCCTCGATGACGGTCGCCTCGCCCTCGAGCGCCGGGGCGCGCCACAGCACGAAGCGCTGGTTGACCGGCGACGCCATGGCGCTGGCGATGTTGCGGTGATCGAATCCGGGAAGCTTGTTGAGGTGCGACACCAGGTCGTGCGCGGTGGCGAGACGCTGCCCCACGAGGACGCCGGAGGTGCCGGAGCCGGACAGCACGAAGAGGTACTCGTCGCTCAGGTTCACGCCCTGGGTCACGACGATGGACACCTCGCGCAACTCGCTCCAGCGCACGAACTCGCTGTCGCCGCGCGCCAGGCGCCGCAACACGCCTTCATCGGTGATCTGCAATTCCTCGCCGCGCTGGCGCACCTCCCAGGAAAGCAGCAGGGGCTCGAGCGCGAACACCAGGAATATCACCAGCGAACACCCGGGCAGCCACCAGCTGCTCCAGCCTGTCCACGACGGGTAGAACGAGATGAGGAAGATGGTGAGCGCGGCGCCCATCCAGACGCGGCGCATGGAACCGGTGGAGGACATGTCAGCGCGCGCGGCTCAGCGCCACCTGGTATTTCAACTTGATGTCGTTGCCCACCATGTCGGTGGACTTCCAGTCGCCCTAGCCGACGCCGTAGTCGAGCCGGCGGATCGAGGTTTCGCCGGAGAGCCCGAGTCCCGCGGCGCTGGGCTTGAGCGCGAGCGGCAGGCGCAGCTCGCGCGTGACGCCGTGCAGCGTGAGCTTGCCGACCGCTTCGAGCTGGCCATCGGCGCGTTTCGTGAATGAGCCCGCCACGTACTGCGCGGTCGGGTACTTCGCGGCGTCCAGCAGGTCGGCGCCTTTCAGCGAGTCGTCGCGTTCGCTGTCCTGGGTGTCGAGCGAGGCGATCTGCACGCTCACCTTGAGGGTGCTCGCGGCGAGGTTCTTCTCGTCGTACGTGAGCTCGGTGCTGAACTGCCTGAAGGTACCCTGGTTGGCCGCGTCACCCTGCACGAAGCCGAAGGTCAGCGTGTTGCCGGTGGCTGCCTGCAGGTAGCGCGTACCGGCTGCCGCGGGAGCAGTCGTCGCGGCCGGGGCTGACGTGGCGGGTGCCGCCGCGGGCACGGCGGCGCTGCTGGCGGCAGCGGCGCTGGCGCAGGTGAGCAACGTGGCGGCCAGCAGGACTGAGTAGTTAGTCATGGAATTCACCTGGTGCGTCCGAAAGGCAGCATGCGCCGCAGCACGTCGTTGCGATCGATGAAGTGGTGCTTGAGCGCGCCCGCGGCATGCAAGGCGGCCACGGACACCAGCACGATGAACAGCGTCTCGTGCAGGTCCTTGAGCCGTTCGTACAACTGCGGGTCCGGCTTCACGAGGTCGGGGAGTTGCATCCACCCGAACCAGCTGACCGGGAAATTGCGCGCCGAGGACATCGTCCAGCCGCTGAGCGGCATCGCGAAGATCAGCGCGTACAGCAACACGTGGGAAATCCTGGCGAGCACCCGCTCCCAGGGTCGCGTCTCGGCCGACAGGTCCGGCACCGCGTTCATGAGGCGCCAGGCGAGGCGAATGACGGCCAGCATCAGGATGGTGATGCCGAAGGACTTGTGCCACCACAGGGCCTGGATCAGCGCCGGACCCTTGGGCAGGGCGTGGGCGCGCGTGGCAATGATCCATTGATTGAGGATCAGCAGCACGATGATCCAGTGAAGTGCCTTCGACAGGAAACCCCAGGAGCGCGTGGTGTTACGAAAGGGCATGTCGTTAAGCTAGCCGCTCACGCGGGAAGGGGTCAAAGCCATGGAGATGCGGACACACGTCTTGAGTGTGGCGGGCACGGTGCGGGGTTCCCTGTCGTTATTGATGTGCGGGGTGCTATGGGGGCTCGCCGGCTGTCAGACAAGTCCTCCGCCCGTCCCGGGACCCCAGCCTGCCACCGAGACCGCGCCCACGCCGTCCCCGATCCCGGCGGGCGCGCGCGAATACAAGGTGGTGGCCCAGGAGTCACTGTTGCAGATCCTGGTGTACCGCGGCGGCGCCATGGCCAAGCTCGGGCACAACCACGTGATCGCGTCGCACCACCTGGGTGGCTCGGTGTTCGTCGCGAAGGATCCGCTCGCCACCAGCTTCGACATCCGCTTCCCGGTCAACGAGCTCACCGTCGACGAGCCGGAACAGCGCGCCACCGCCGGGCCCGACTTCCCGGGGGCCGTGCCCCAGAACGCGCGTGACGGCACGCGCGTCAACCTGCTGTCCACCGCGCTGCTCGACGGCGCGAACTACCCGGAGATCCGCCTGCGCGCCACCGGCTTCAAGGCCGCGGGCGATGGCTACGAGGCCAGCATCGAGGTCACGCTCAAGGGCCAGGCCCACGTGCTGCACGTACCCGTCATCGTCATGCGCGACGAAGCCACGCTGACCGCGCGCGGCGAATTCCCGCTCAAGCAGTCCGAGCTGGGCCTCAAGCCCTTCAGCGTCGCCATGGGCACGCTGGTGGTGCTCGACGACATGCGCGTGAAATTCACCCTCGTTGCGCGGTAATGCCGAAGACGGTGCCGGAGCAAAAATCCGGCATTACGTCCATGGCGCGGCAAACTGAGCAATCCTCAGTCGTAATGCCGGATTTTTGCTCCGGCACCGTCTTCGGCATTACCGCGCTAGCTCCGCCAGCAGCGCGTCCGCGCCGTACACCTTGGTCAGCGCCTCGCGGATGATGGCCGGGTGCACGGCGACCGAGCGGTTCTTCACGGTGTCGAACCAGTACGAGCCGGAGATCGAGTGGATGTTGCCGTCGAACATCAACCCGACGATCTCGCCCTTCGCGTTGACCAGCGGGCTACCCGAGTTGCCGCCGACGATGTCGTTGTTGGTCGACAGGTTGAACGGCGTGTTCATGTCGAGCTTGTCCTTCACCTTCAGCCAGCTGTCCGGGATGCGGAAAGGATCCGCGCCGGTGGCGCGCTCGAAGGCGCGGCCCAGCCGCGTGAACGGCTCGACCGGCGTGCCGTTCTCGTTCCAGCCCTGCACCGTGCCCCAGTTGAGCCGCAGCGTGAAGGTCGCGTCCGGGTACACGCTGGTACCGAGGATGGCAAAACGCGCGCGCGCGATGCGCTCGGTGGCGTTGCGCACCGGTCCCTCGACGCCGTCCTCGTAAGCCTTGCGCACGGCACGCGCGTCCCCATCGACGCTGCGCCACAGCTGGATCATCGGATCGTTCGAGGCTTCCACCGCAGCCTTACCGCCTTTCCACAGCGCCATGCGCGTGGCGGGATCGGCGAGCTTGCTGCCGGTGACCAGTCGCCGCGCCAGGCCCTCGGGCGATTCGGTCGCGAGCAGGCGGCGCACCACCGGGTGATCCGGGCCCAGCCACTCGCGCATGCGCTCGAGGCTCCAGCTGAGCCTCATGATTTCCATTTCCGGGTACACCGGCACCGAGGCGCCGAGCTGCTGCTCGACGCGCGGCAGCGCCGCGTCGGTGTACTCACGGAAGCGCTCGGTGTTCGGCTTCTCCCGCTCGGCCGTGCCGCGCACCAGTGCGCGCGCGAAATTCGGCAGGCGTCCCTGGAAGCCGGCGCCGTTCTCGAGGTAGGTGTACGGCTGGTACAGCGCCGCTTCCTTGACCATCGCGGCCTCGATGTCCTTCCACGGATTGCCGGTCGCGGCCTTGAGTTTCGGATTTTTCGCGATCGCCTTCTCCAGCGTCTGCTGTTCGGCGGTCTTGCGTGCCAGGAGTGTGTCGTCATGCAACGCATCGAGCTGCTTGCGACGCACCTTGATGGAGTTCTCGATGCCATTGAGCTGGTCGGCCACCATGCGGGCGTTTTCGGCACTGGCCTGCCCGAACTGGATGTAACGTCCGCGCAGCTCGGAGTAACGCAGCAGCCACTGCGGCAGGTCGATGTTGCGCTCGGTCAGCAACTGCGCGACGGTGAGCTGGCGGTCGGTCGTGCCCGGGTGGCCCGAGACGAATACCGCCTCGCCGGGCGCGGCGCCGGCGAAATTGAACTTCAGGTAGTCAGGCGTCTTCGCCGGCACGCCGTTCTCGTAGGCGCGCAGCACGCCCATGTCGAGATCCCAGCGTGGGAACTGGAAGTTGTCAGGATCGCCGCCGAAGGATCCGATCGCGATTTCGGGCGCGAACACCAGCCGCAGGTCGGTGTAGCGCTTGTACTTGTAGAGCCAGTACTGGCCGCCGTCGTACAGCGTGACGCTCTGGCACTTGAGCTGGGTCGCCGACTCGCAGGCCTGCTCGAGCTGCGTGAGCGTCGCCTTGCGCGCCTCGTTGGCGACGGCGGCGTTGGCCTTGCCGGCGGTGGCGGCATTCACCTTGGCGGTGATGTCTTCCATCTGCGTGAGCACGTCGGCGACCTGGGTCTGGCAGCGCTTTTCTTCGGCGCCGCTGCGCGCGAGATAACCATCGTCGTCGTAGCTCTTGTCCTTGGTCGAGAGCTCTGCCAGGCAACCCTCGACACAGTGGTGATTCGTGAGGATCAGGCCCTGGCCCGAAACGAACGAACCGGTACAACCGGCAATGCGCACCGTCGCCAGGCGCGTGCGATCCAGCCAGGCCTGGTCGAGGTGCGTCTTCAGCGCAGTGTTGACCTTGTCGAAGGGAAAGCCGTGGAACGGCCACATGCCCTCGTCGGCGTTGGCCGCGGAACACAGAAACACCAGTGAAGCGGCCGAGGCCGCGTACAGCCAACGCGTCATTACGATTCTCCGCAGAAGTTGTTTGCCGCTCGGGCGGCGAGTGGACGAATTATGGCCACATTCGCCGGGGCATGCATGGGCGGGATGCCGCGCGACGCAGTCGTTCCGTCGCGTCCCGGGGTTGCCCCGAGGGCGCCCCGACGGCAACTAGTCGAGCGAATTGATGAGCAGCAGCGCGGTGCCTTCGGGCGCGATCAGCAGGCCGGTGTGGCGCGGGTCGAGTCCCTTCGGCAGGTTGTCGGAGAACTCGATGCCGAGTGCGCGCAGCCGCTCGATGCGTTCACCCATGTCGGCCGATGCGAACACCAGCATCGGCACCTCGAGCGTGCGCGGCCGGTGCACCGCAAGGTTCAGGTGATCGCTGGTCATCGACATGCGCAGGTACGGCGCGTCGCTTTCACCCATGGCCACGAAGCCGAGCGGTTCCCAGAATTCCTGCATGGCCTGGAACTCGGCGCAGGGCAGGCTGAACTCGGCGAAGTCGCCGCACAGCGAAGCCTGGCTGGCGTCGTTCTCGCTGGCGAAGTGCGTGGCAGCCTCCTGCACGCGCACCGCCTGCCCGGAAGGATCGAGGAATCCGAATTCGTTGAAGGCATCCTCGCCGGTGCGCTTCCACGCCAGCTCGATGCCATGTTTCTCGATGAGATGCGCATGCTGCGCGGCGTCCGCATGCACGTAGGTGATGGCCGGCGCGGGGAACTTGAACTGGTGCAGGCCGATGAACAGCTTGCCGTCGCTGAGCACGCCGTAGGGATGCGTCCACGTGTCGGTCGTGCCGCACTGGCTGAAGCCGAGCCGTTCGTAGAACGCCACCGAGTCGGCGATGTCGCCGGTCTCGACGCTGATTTCGTGAAACCTTCCTAGCACTGGCGGCGCAGTTTACGAGGCTGGACGCGCCTTGACTATGCGCCGTTCGGAGTTTTCTCCGACGCTTCCAGGCGCTTCACTCCTACGAGCGTGAGTACGCCGCCGGCGACGCATACCCACAACGCCGGCTGCCAGCCGTGCGCGGGCACGTAGCCCATGACCTGCACGGCGACGGCGGCGAGCGCGAGCTGCGCGAAGCCGAAAATGCTGGATGCGACGCCGGTGTACTTCGGGGCCAGCCGCATGCCGTGCGCGATCAGGTTCGGCAGCGCCAGCCCCTGCCCGAAGCTGAACAACATCATGGGCGCGAATACCGCGAGCGGATGGCTGTGTCCTTGCAATACCAGCAACAGCGCGAGGCAGGCGCCGGCCAGTTGCCATGCAAGCCCCGCGCCCACCTGGCGCGCCACGTCGTGATGTCCGCCGGAGCGCGACACCAGCAGGTTGCCGATGAAGTAGCCGGTGGCGAGAAACAGGTAGTAACGACCGAACTGGTCGGCGGGCAGGTGCAGGACCTGCTTCATGACATACGGCGCCAGCGTCGCGAACACGAAGAACAGCGAGTACATGAGCGCGGACTGCAGCAGGTAGCCCATGAACACGCCTTGCCGGGCCAGCTCGCGCGATTGCTCCCAGAGCGCGGAGAACCTGCGTGCATCGGCGTCGGCCTGGCGCGTTTCGGGCAGCCAGGTGGCGCAGGCGAGAGCAATCAACGCGGCCGCCACCGCCAGCCACAGGAATCCGCTGTGCCAGTCGGCGTAACGCGTCATCAGGCCACCGGCCAGCGGCGCGAGCGAGCTGCCCACCACCAGGGCCATGGTGAGGATGGCGTACATGCGCGCCAGCTCGCGCTCCTCGAACAGGTCGCCGACGCTGGCGCGCGCCACGGTGATGCCGAAGCCGCCGGCCGCGCCTTGCAGGATGCGCGCCGCGACGAACCACGCCATGGTCGGCGCCACGTAGCACAGCAGGCCGGCCGCGCCGGTGAGCGCAACGCCGGTGAGCAGGATGGGTCTGCGGCCGAAGCGGTCCGCCAGCGGTCCGGACAGCAGCACCCCGAAGGCGAACGACACCATGTAGCTGGTGATGGTGAGCTGCGCGGTGCCGTCGCTGACGCCGAAGTGCGTCGCGATCTGCGGCAGCGCCGGCAGGAATAGATAGTTGCCGACGGCACCGATGGCGCTGCAGGCCGCCAGCAATGGGATCAGGTGGCGCGCGCGCACGCTCATGCGCGCGCCCCGACCTTGCTAGACACCGCCCACGCAGATGTACTTGAGTTCGGTGAACTCGAGGATGCCGTACTTGCTGCCTTCACGGCCGGTGCCGCTCTCCTTCATGCCGCCAAAGGGCGCGACCTCGGTGGAGATGAGCCCGGTGTTCAGTCCGACGATGCCATATTCGAGCGCCTCGGTGACCCGCCATGAGCGCACCAGGTCTCGCGTATAGACGTAGGCGGCGAGCCCGAACTCGGTGTCGTTCGCGAGGCGGATGGCCTCCTCGTCACTATCCACCTTGAAGAGCGGCGCCACCGGTCCGAAGGTCTCCTCGCGCGCCAGGATCATGTCGCGGCTGACGTTGGTCAGCACCGTCGGTTCGTAGAACGTGCCGCCGAGCGCGTGGCGCTTGCCGCCGATAACCACCTGTGCGCCCTTGGCCTGCGCGTCGGCAACGTGTTTTTCCACCTTGGCGAGCGCCTTGGTGTCGATCAGCGGGCCCTGGTCGGTCTCGCCCTTGAGGCCGTCGCCGACGCGCAGGCCGCGCACCGCCGCGGCGAGTTTCTCCGCGAACGCGTCGTACACCTTCGACTGCACGATGAAGCGGTTGGCGCACACGCAGGTCTGGCCGGTGTTGCGGTACTTGCTGGCGAGGGCGCCGGCCACCGCGGCGTCGAGATCGGCGTCGTCGAGCACCAGGAAGGGCGCGTTGCCGCCGAGCTCGAGCGCCACCTTCTTCACCGACTGCGCGCACTGCGCCATGAGTAGTTTGCCCACCTGGGTCGAGCCGGTGAACGACAGCTTGCGCACCTTGTCGTTGCCGGTGAACTCGCCGCCGATGGCGACCGCGTCGCCGGTGACCACGTTGACCACGCCCGGCGGAATTCCCGCGCGCTGCGCGAGCTCCGCCATCGCCAGCGCCGAGAACGGCGTCTGCGGCGCGGGCTTGATGACGATCGAACAGCCGGCACCGAGCGCCGGTCCCGCCTTGCGCGTGATCATGGCCGCCGGGAAATTCCACGGCGTGATGGCGGCGACCACGCCCACCGGCTGGCGCAGCACCATGATGCGTTTGTCGGCCTGGTGCCCGGGGATGATGTCGCCGTACAGCCGCTTGCCTTCCTCGGCGAACCACTCGATGAACGACGCGGCATAGGCGATCTCGCCGCGCGACTCGGCCAGCGGCTTGCCCTGCTCGGCGGTCATGATGACGGCCAGGTCCTCCTGGTTTGCCATCATCAGGTCGAACCACTTGCGCATGAGTTTCGCGCGCTCGCCGGCGGTCTTCTTCGCCCAGCCGGCCAGCGCGCCGTGCGCCGACTCGATGGCGCGGCGCGTCTCGCCGGCGCCCATCTGCGGCACGCTGCCCAGCAGCTCGCCGTTGGCCGGGTTGCGGATCTCGGTAGTTAGGCCGGAGTCGGCCGCCAGCCACTGGCCGCCGATGAAGGCGCGTTCCTTCCACAGGGACCGGTCCTTGAGGGCGATCATTTCTTCTCCAGTTGCGCGACGAGGAAGCCCAGCGTGCGTTCGCGCGCGAGCCTGGCGCTGGCGGCGTCGTAGCTGGCGCGCTCGTCGCAGTTGAACCCATGGTCTGCCGGGTAGAGATGGAACACGCCGTTGGGGTCCGCGGCGCGGATCTTCTCGATGTCCGGGGCCGGGATATATGGGTCCTGCTCGCCGAAATGGTAGAGCACCGGGCGCTTCGGATGCTTGTCTAGGTAGTCCCTGGCGATCTGGCCGCCGTAGTACGACACGGCACAAGAGATGGGCAGGTCGCAGGCGGCGAGGTAGGCGAGCGTCCCACCCCAGCAATAGCCGATCACCGCCACGCGGCCGGCATGTTTCACCACGTTGATGCACGCCGTCAGGTCCAGCAGCGTCTTCTCCCTGGGAATCTGCATGCGATAACCGCGGCCTTCCTGGGTGTCTTTCTCGGTGTATCCGAGCTCGATGCCGCGGCGGATCCGGTCGAACAAGCAAGGCGCGATGACCAGGTAGCCGTCGGCCGCGTAGCCATCCGCCACGCTGCGGATGTGGTGGTTGACGCCGAAGATCTCCTGCGCGATCACCAGCGCGCCGCGCGCGGTGCCCTTTCCGCCCTGGGGCGCTGTCAGCCAGGCATTGAATTCATGGCCGTCGCGGGCCATGAGCGTGGTGAATTCACCCATGGAATCAGCTCCCGGGAACAGGTATTCGGTGAGAGGAGTGCATTGTGCCACCGCCCGTGCGGCGAACCTCTATCCAAAAGGCAAGAGTGGCGAAGGTAAGATCGCCCGCCTCACATGCAGGGAGATGCCGATGAACGTGCGAATTGCCGCCTTGATGTTGTGGTGCGCCGCCGCCGTGCCGGCAATGGCGGCGGATCGCGGGCAGCTCGAGGCCGAGGTGCGCGCCACCGAGACGGCATTCGCGCAGACGCTGGCCGACCGGGACGTGAAGAAGTTCGTCAGCATGATCGCGCCGGACGTCATCTGGCTGGCCGACGTGCCGCTGCGCGGACCCGAGCAGGTCCGGGCGAACTGGCAGAAATTCTTCGAGGGTTCCAAGGCGCCGTTCAGCTGGGCGCCCGAGACCGTCGAGGTACAGGACGGCGGCAAGCTCGCGCTCAGCACCGGCCCGGTGCTGAACCCCGAGGGCAAGCGGGTCGGCAGTTTTACTTCCATCTGGCGCCGCGAGCCCTCGGGCGAGTGGAAGATCATTTTCGACAGCGGTTGCCCGGCCTGTGATTGCGCCACCGCGAACCAGCCGCAGAAAGATGCCGCAAAGAAGAGTCCGGAATGATCACGGCCTGGTCATGAGGGTCGCCTGATTGGCCACCGACTACCCGGTCACGATGGCCGTCCGCGCACTGCGCCAGCACAGGGTTGATTTCACCGCCCACCTGTATGCCTGGGAGCCGCGTGGCGGCACGCACGCCTCGGCCGGGCACTTGGCCGTCGACGAGCACCAGGTCATCAAGACGCTGATCTTCGAGGATGACGCGAAGAAGCCGCTGTGCATCCTGATGCACGGCGACCGCGAGGTGTCCGCGAAGAACCTCGCACGCCACATCGGCGTGAAGAGCGTGGCACCGTGCGCGCCCGAGGTCGCCGACCGTCACTCGGGCTACCAGGTGGGCGGCACCTCGCCGTTCGGACTGAAGCGCGCCATGCCGGTGTACTGCGAGAAGTCGATCGCGGCCCTGCCGCGCATCTGGATCAACGGCGGCGCGCGCGGCTTTCTCGTGGGGATGGAGCCGCGCGAGCTGCTGCGCGTGCTGCAGCCGGTGCTGGTGGACGTGGCCACCGGCTGAGCGGCGCGCCCTAACTACGCTGCACCAGGTTGTCGATGGCGCCGAAGATGCTGGCGCCGGCGGCGTCGCGCATCTCGATGGTGACGCGGTCGCCGAACTTCAGGAACGGCGTGTGCGGCGCGCCGGATTCGATTTGCTCCAGCATGCGTTTCTCGGCGAGGCAGCTCGCACCGCGGCTGCGGTCGTAGTTGGACACGGTACCGGATCCGACGATGGCGCCCGCGCCGAGCCTGCGCGTCTTCGTCACGTGTGCGATCAGCTGCGCAAAGCTGAAGGTCATGTCGGTGCCGGCGTCGGGGCGGCCGAAGTCCGTGCCGTTGATGCGGCTGACCAGCGGCAGGTGCACCTTGCAGTCGCGCCAGGCACTGCCGAGCTCGTCGGGCGTGACCGCGAGCGGCGCGAACGAAGTCGCCGGCTTCGACTGGTAGAAACCGAAGCCCTTGGCGAGCTCGCCGGGGATCAGGTTGCGCAACGACCAGTCGTTGACCAGCGTCAGTAGTTTGATGTGCGCGGCCGCGGAGGCGGCGTCGGTGCCCATGGGCACGTCGTCGGTGATCACGGCGATCTCGGCCTCGAGATCGATGCCCCACGCCTCGTCGCCGAACGGCACGTCGTCGTGCGCGCCGAGCAGGTCGTCCGAGCCGCCCTGGTAGACCAGCGGATCGGTCCAGAACGACGCGGGCATCTCCGCGCCGCGCGCCTTGCGCACCAGCTCGACGTGGTTGACGTAGGCGCTGCCGTCCACCCAGTGGAACGCGCGCGGCAACGGCGCGGCGCATTGCGTGGCGTCGAACGGCAGCACGTCGGGCTGCGCACCGCCGAGCTCGAGCGCGGCGGCGCGTTCCGCCAGGCGCGGCGCGACCGTGGTCCAGTCGTCGAGCGCGGCCTGCAGCGTCGGCGCGATGCCCGGCACCAGCACGCAGCGCGACAGGTCGCGACTGACCAGCGCGAGCCGGCCGTCGCGGCCGCCGCGTCGCAGCGTCGCGAGCTTCACCGCGGGTCCTTCACTTGGCGCCCTTCCAGCTGTCGACGTAAGCGTGCCATTCGATCTGCGCGGCGCCGGCGGAGATCTCGAGCGCGTCGCGCGTGTCGATCATCACGGCATATTCGTCGGTGGCGGGCTTGGCCTGCTGGAACACGTTTTTCAGAGCCTTGGGATGCGGGCCATGCGTGAAGCCGCCGGGGTGCAGCGTGATCATCCCGGGGTGGATGTTGTCGCGGCTGAAGAAGTTGCCGGCGTGGTAGAAGATGACCTCGTCGTAGTCGTCGTTGTTGTGGAAGAAGGGCACCTTCATCGCGCCCGGATCGGACTCGAACGGCCGCGGCACGAAACTGCAGACCACGAAGCGGTCGGCCAGGAACGTGGTGTGCGCCGAGGGTGGCAGGTGATAGCGATGGCTCATCAGCGGGCGCAGGTCGCGCATGTTGATGCGCACCACGCTGAGATCGCCGTGCCAGCCCACCGCGTCGAGCGGGTTGAATGGATAGGTCACGGTGGAGACCTGCCCGCGGCGCTTCACCTGTACGCGCCACTCGTCGTCGCCCTGCTGGTCGAGGAAGGCCTCGTCGATGCGTGGCGTGTCGAGCATGGCGGCGTCGAAGATGGCGTGTGGCCCGACCAGGCCCTTGTCGGGCAGGCGGTAGGAGTTGTTGGTGGCCTCGATGAGCAGCGCGTGCAGCGGCTCGGCGCACTCGAGGCGCCACATCGTGCCGCGCGGGATCAACAGGTAGTCGCCGGCCTCGAAGCCGAGATGGCCGTAGTCGCAGAACAGTTCGCCCCGTCCGGCATGCACGAACAGCAGATCGTCGCCGTCGGCATTGCGCACCAGCGCCGGCATGTTCGAGTCGCAGCGCCAGAAGCGCACGCGTACGGCGGCGTTGTGCAGCAGCTCAGGTGCGTTCCAGGGCGAATCCTGCGCCTCGCTGAGCTTCGTGCAGTCGAAGGCATGCGGGCGCAGCGGACCTTCGAAGTTCACCCAGCCCGTGGGCGGATGACGGTGATACAGGTGCGCGGCCGGGCCGAAGAATCCTTCCTTGCTGATCTCGCGCTCGTAGGTGCCGGCAGGCAGATCGGCGTGCGCCTGGCGCGACGCCTGGCCTTCGACCTTGGGGAAGTGGACGTATCGCTTCATGGGGGCTACCTCGAGCAGCGACCCAATTTAGTTTCATCTGAAACCAATTGGAAGTGTTTAGGCTTTCTCCAGGATCGCGGTCACGCCCATGCCGCCCGCGGTGCAGATCGAAATCAGGCCGCGGCGCGCGGTGGGCGATTCGGCCAGCTGCTTGGCCAGCTGGGCGACGATGCGCGTGCCAGTGGCGGCGAACGGATGCCCGATGGCCACGCTCGAGCCGTTCACGTTGAGCCTGGCGCGATCGATGCTGCCGAGCGGCCGTTCGAGCCCCAGTCGCTCGCGGCAATACTCGGGCGACTCCCAGGCCTTGAGCGTGCACAGCACCTGCGCGGCGAATGCTTCGTGGATTTCGTACAGGTCGAAGTCCTGCAGCGTGAGCCCGGCGTCCTTGAGCATGGAGGGCACGGCGTAGGCGGGCGCCATGAGCAGGCCTTCCTTGCCGCCGACGTAGTCCACGGCCCACTGCTTGCTGTGCGTGAAGTACGCGAGCACGGGCAGGTTGCGCTTGCGCGCCCAATCCTCGCTCGCGAGCAGCACGGCCGAGGCGCCGTCGGTCAGCGGCGTGGAATTGCCCGCGGTCAGCGTGCCCATGCCGCTGCGGCGGTCGAAGGCCGGCTTCAGCAGGGCTAACTTCTCCACCGTGCTGTCGGCGCGCACGTTGTTGTCCATGGTCAGCCCCTGGTACTCCGGCACCACGAGGTCGCCGAAGAACCCGCGCGCCCACGCCTTGCCGGCGTTGACGTGGCTGGCATTGGCCAGCGCGTCCTGGTCGGCGCGCGAAATCTTCCAGGTCTTGGCCATCTGCTCGCAGTGCTCGCCCATCGACAGGCCGGTGCGCGGTTCGAGCACGCCGGGCATCACCGGCTTGAAGTGCTTCGGGCGCAGGCCGAAGAACGGCTTGATGCGCTGCCACGCGGTCCGGCCGCGAAAGGCGCGCAGCAGCAATTGCTGGTACGAGCGCGGATACACGATGGGCGGGTCGCTGACGGTGTCGAAGCCGCCGGCGATGCCGGCGTCCATCTGCCCGAGCGCGATCTTCATCGCGATGCTGATGGTGGCGTCGAGCCCCGTGCCGCAGGCGCGCTGCATGTCGATGCCGGGCGTCGCGGGATCGAGTCCCGACGACAGCACGCACTCGCGCACCAGGTTGAAGTCCTTCGAATGCTTGAGCACCGCGCCGCCGGTGACGTCGCCGAGCCGTTCGCCGGCAATCCGGTAGCGCGCCACCAGCGCCTGCAG
>Ga0134122_10001471_pt1 | contig 17016 bp, 11 predicted proteins | sample KB302_FD_96461 | JGI IMG/M metagenome (GOLD analysis project Ga0134122, IMG submission 96461) | Terrestrial soil microbial communities without Nitrogen fertilizer from Kellogg Biological Station, Michigan, USA - KB3-0-2 | ecosystem: Environmental > Terrestrial > Soil > Unclassified ... | reverse complement strand
GGGGTTCTTCGCTCGCCAGGTGCAGCCAGTCGCCGGAGAGCAGGCGGGCGACCCGGCCGGCCGGCAGGCGGACGCCGAGCAGGCGCACGGACGAGGGCTCGGTTTCGCGCACCAGATTCCACACCACGGGCGTACCGGAGACGAGGCCGACGCGCGCCGCCTTCTGTCCCGCTCCGCCCGCGAAATGGAACAGAACGCCGGGGCCGAGCGGCGGCTCCAGCGCGTCTCCCACCCGCACCAACGTCTGTTCCGCAGCCGTCACCGGCTTTTCCGGCGCGCGCAGGGTGATCGCGCGGCGGGGGGAGCGCAATTGAGAGTCCGCCCCTTCGCTGCGGTAGAACAGGCTGCCGAGCCAGCTGATCGCGTGGGTAAAGGGGAGGGCGGCCACGTGCGCCTGGCGGTTGACGCCGCGCAGGCGGCAGGAGTCGTCGATCACGAACCGCCAGCCGTAGCTCTCCGGGTCCTGGTTGAACAGCTTCACGTCCTCGGAGAGGTAGCTCGCCTCATACCAGGACTTGTCCTCCTCGGTCATGTGCTTGACGTCGGCCTCGATCTGCACGGGATCGCGCCGGCAGTTGGCGGAGACCACGCCGGAGGCGATCAGCGCGTCGGCGCGGCGGATGAAACCGTCGGGCGAATAGGCGGACAGCGGCTCGCCCCCCTCTCCCAGCCCGCTGCGGCTGAAGATCAGGGCCGCGAGCACCAAGGGGATGAGCCAGGCGAGGTAACGGAAGCGGTTCAAGCGTCATCCTCCGCGCGGGCGTAGGCGGAGCCGAGAGCGAACAGCACCGCGAGCACCAGCGCCTCCAACAGGTCGGCGGTCGAATCGAGACCCAGCAGGTAGGGGTTCTTGCCCGTGAACAGGGTCAGCCGGTAGTTCGCGAGCAGCATGTAGAGACTCGCGGTGCTGAACGTGAGGCCGGCAAGCAGCGCGAGCGAGCGGCCAGTGAGGCCGGAGGGTTCGTCGTCGTCCGCCTCGGACCCCCAAGGGGCGAGCCGCCAGCCCAGGTTGGCGGCCAGGAAATAGAGCAGCAGCACGCCGATCGTGCCGGCCGGCCCCCACTCGCCGGCCAGGAAGATCGCCGCGGCATGCTCACGGAGAGCCGTGGCCTTGAGGTGCGGGCTCACCTCGGAGGTGAAATAGCGCGCCTCGTCCATCGGCCGCGAGGTGTAGGAGTGGAGAGCCGCAAACATCACCGCCAGCCTTTCGCTCTCTCGCTCGCCCACGTCTTCGAGCTGCGCGGGATAGCCGAAACCGAGAAAGCGCAGGTAGTTCGAGCCCTCGCCCTCGGGCGACAGGGCGACGTACAGCCGCGCTCCGAACGGCAGGACGGTGCAGGCGAGATAGAGCCCGAGCGCGAGCAGCGGCAAGGTCCAGGCGGCGCCGCTTTGTTCTCCCAGCTCCGCGGCGCGCCGCCGCGCCGCGAGCGCAAGCCCGGCCACGGCGAGCAGCCAGCCGGGCAGGCAGACGAGAGCCAAGCCGTTGTCGTGCGCGACGATCGCCGGCAGCGCCCAGCCGAACAGGGCAAAGCCGGCGGCGGGGGCCAACTGGCGCCAGGTGAGCCGGCCGTCGTCGCGCACCTGGCGCCAGAGCCAGCCCAGGTAGAGCGCGCCGAGCCAGAGCGCGAGCGGCACGTGAAACAGCGAGAGCTGCAGCCGCACGCCGCCGACCACCGCGGCCTCGCGAAAGCCGAAGATCACCAGCACGAAGCGGAAGACGCCGGGCAGGCAGGAGATGGCGAGCCAGAATTTCCAACCGACCAAGAATTCCCGGGTCCAAGCCGCCGCCCGGCCGACTCGGGTGGTCTCCCACCGTGCGACGCCGGCACCCAGGCGCTCGGCGGCCCGCCGTCGCCGTTCGCGCAGGTTCTCGCCGAGGTTCGGCAGCGCGCGAAGGCTGATCAGCAGGAGGGCGAGCCCCGCGTGGACCGCGAACCAGATCAGGCCGCGTAAGCCGCCGCCGCTCACGCGGTAGCACCAGGCGGCGGAAAGCGCCAGGCCGCCGAGCAGGGGGGCGAGGGATTCCCGGACCGCTCGCGGCTCGGGGTCGAAATCGTCCCTCGGCCGCAGGCTCGCCGCCGCGGCGAGATAGCCCCAAGGGAGCAGGCTCCAGGCGATCAACGCGAGGCGGAACGCCTCTTCGGAAAACGGCGCTCCGGCCCAGGCGCGATACCCGAGCAGCAACCGTACCGCGAGCAGCGCTTCGAGCAGGGCCGCAAAGCCGAGCTGCGCCCCGGTGAGCCCCGCGACGCGCGCGGCCCACGGCTTGGCGAACAGCGCGAGCAGGAGCGCCACGGCGGCGAGCAGGACCGGCGGCGTGATCAGGTCGAATTGCACCGCGGCGGCCTGCTCGCCGCCGAGCCAGATCGGCTGCCCCAGCCGGGCGGTGAGCCGGCCGCGGGGCGTCGCGACGAGAAAGCTCTCCGCTGCGCCGCCGCTCCAGATCATCCCGAGGCCGGACCAGAGTCCCGGCACCCCGCGAGCTGCGAGGCTGGGGGGCAGATCGAGCACGGCGAGCGCGCCTTCGGCCACCGCGTCCGAGGCGTTGCGCAGATGCAGACTGCGATCCGCCTGCTGCCAATCGCCGAGCGAAAGGTTGACCCGCAGCGGTTTTTCCGCATCGGCCGGTGTCGGCGGTGTCGGCGAGGGGGCCGACGGAGGAGCCGCGGCCGGTTGGGGAGCGCCGGCCGATGGCGGGGAGGCAGCGGGCGCCTCGCCCGGGCGCGCCCGCTCGACGATCGCCAGATTGGCGAGCGCAACCCAGGGGAGGACGACGACCTCCGGCGTTTCGAAGGCGAGGGAAAGGCTCCGCCGGCCGGTCTCGACGCGGAAGCTGCGCATGTCGCGGAAGCCCTTGGCCTGGAAACTGCCGCCGTCCCAGACCGACGGCAGCAGCACGTGCACCGCCTGCCCGGAGCGCAGCGGCCGGCCGGCAGGCGGCGCCACGACCGCGTTGCCGCGATGGACGATCGCCTCCGAAGCGGGGGCATGGAGCCAGAGCGATCCCTTGCCGATCCCGGCGGAGGGGCGGCGGAAAAGGAACGCCTCAGTCGAGACGTCGGCTGTGCGCCCGCCCGCCTGGCTGACCAGCCAGCGGAGGGGATAGACCTCTTCGGCCGGCGAAAGCGGAGTGAGCACCGGCAACGATAGGTGGGGGAGGATCTCGCGCCGACGTTTCGGCAGATCGACCGGCTCGGCCTTCGGATCGCCTTCGACCAGAAAACGTGCCGGAGGGCCGAGGGCGCCGGTCGCGGTCTGCACCCGCCAGATTTTGCCGGCGGCCTCGATCCGGTCGCCTTCCCGCAGCTCGATCGTTTGCAACGGCTCGATCTTGCCGCCGGGAGAGCGCCAGCCCAGGAACCCGAGGTTCGGTTTCTCCGAGGTGCGCAGCACCGCGGCCGACTTGCCCGCGCGCCCCTGGCCCGGTACGAACTGGAGGGTTCCCAGCGGCTCGGGTTTAGTTCCTGGCCCGGCCTTCGGTCTCGAGTCGTCCAGCTGCGAGATCCACACCGGGTCGTGCGTGCGGTCCCCGCCGATGCCGACCTGGAACCGCTCGCCCGGCCGGTCGGCGCGGAAGCCGACGCCCAGCAGCGCCAGCCGGAACCGCCGCGCCTCGTCCCGCGGCGAGGCGAACACGAACGCCACGACCAGGGCGGGCACCAGGTAGACGAGCAAGCAATAGAACGCCGCGGCCGGACGTCCGCCGCTCGCCCGGCCCCGTTGGGCCAACGCCGCCAAGGCGACGATCGCAAACCCGAGGACGAGCAGAATCAATCGCGGTTCCTCCGCCCCGGCCGGCCGATCTCACCGATCTTCCGCTCATAATCCCAGGCATAAAACGAGGTGAACAGATCCGCCCGGCGGCGCAGCTCGCGGGCGAGCCAACGGCCGACGATCCAAGCGAGCAGCGCCGCGAGGAACGCCGCCGCCCAAGCGCCCGTGCCGGTGCCGAGCAGCTTGCGCACTCGGCCGAGATCGAGCAATCCGCCTTCGCCCATCTCGGGCGGCCTGCCGTCGCCGAGCGCGAGCACGGCCGAGGCGCGTCCCTTCCAAAGGGGCTGCTCGGCCGGTTCGGCGCGCGTCGCCCGGCGGGCGAATTCCGCCGCGAGGTCGCGCCGGGACGCGCGGCGCCAGTCGTCGCGCTGCGCGCCGAGGAACTTGCCGTCTCCCTCGCCGCGGAGCGCGAACCGCGCCCAGGCGAGGGGATCGCGCCGCAGGGCGATCGCCCGCGTGACGGAATCGGCGCGGCCCTGTTGATCTGGTTTCAGATGCTCGCGCACCCCTTTGGGCAGCTCCGGCGGTTCGCCGTCCCGGCTCGCCGCGGCGAGAGCCAGGCGGGCGTAGGTCCGGTCGAAGGTCGGTCGGTTCTCCTCTGCGATCTGTTCGCGATTCGCGAGCGCTGCGGCTCGCAGGGCGCGGTTCTGCTCCCGGAGAGCCTCGAGGGCGGGAGCCGGTGCGAGCCCCTCCCGTTCGATCCATTCGTAGAGCTGGGCGAGGTTCAAACTCAGATGAGCGCTTTGCGGTGGATTCAGCTCGCCGTTCTTGATCCTCTCCCGGAGCAGTCGCTCGGCATTCGACAGCGCCCAGACCTTCGACTCTCGATCCGGTTGCCAGCGGCTGACCAGCTGTTCGAGCGTCGCCTGGAGCGGGTTGGTCCCCGGCGGGTCGTCGTAGGTTCGCCGGAACTCGTCATTCTTGTCTTCAAGCGTGCCGCGGTACGGGCGGCGCAAATACCCGACGATCAGGTTGTTGTAGAGGTCGAAGGTGGAGAGCGCCGAGTCGCCGACCGCGCAGCCCGGTCCCGGTAAGGAGTACTGAAACCAAGTGGGGACTTTGGTAGCGAAGCCATGGTCGCTCGCGAGGTCGCGCGCGAATCCAATCGGGCTCTTGAGCAGCAGCCAGATCTCCGGTCCTTCGGTGTTGTGCTCCAGGCGCAGATAGGCGTCGAGGAACGCCCGGTGGATATGGGCGAGCGAAAGGTCCCGCCCGTTCGCCGCCGGTGGCCAGGCTTGCCATTCGGCGAGGTCACGGAGCACCTGGGACGCTTCGGCGGCTCGATTCGCAAGCGCCAGCTTTTGGGCCAACGCGAGCCCGGGGAGCCAGCCGCCGTTCGCGTAACGCACGTGAAGGGCGCCCAGCGCCGCGATAGCGTCCTTGCTTTCCAGGGCGCCGCCGACTGCGGCCGCGAGGTCGGAATCGACGTTTTCGACTCCCCGTGGGCAGGGAAGGTGGCTCGGACTGGGCGGAGAGAGCAGGTACGCTTCGGGAAACTCGGAGAGGTACGCATTGATTTCCAGCGCGGGAGTCTCACGTGCAGGTATCGGCGCAGGTCCCAACGCCGCAACCACCTCCTCGGGGGACATCGCGGGGCGGCTGAACTGCCAGAACCCTGCCGCCCCGGCGGCCACGGCGAGCAACCAGGGGAGCAATGCGAGCAGCGGCCGGGAGGGGCGAAACGCTTCGCTCAACGCCCACCCCCCGACAGGACCGGCTGCCGGCCCCAGCGATTGCGGCGCAGAAGCTTGTCGTCCCACAGCTCCTGGAGCTTCAGCCAGCGATCGGTCGAGATCGAAGGTCCACGCCCGCGCCAGTCGTTGTTCACCAGCCAATCGAGTGCGGCATCGACGCCGAGGATGTCCCAATCCTCGTGAGTGACCTTGCCGGTGATCGGGTCTTCGCCGACCGCCTGGGCGAAATCGACCCGGAAGTGCCGCACGTGGAGCCGCAGCTCGCGGAGGAGATCGGGAAACATGCGGAGGGCGTACTTGAGAGCGGAGCGCGATCGCGGATCGGGCCAGCGTGGATTCGCGGTAGACCCTTGGGCGGCGCGCCGCAGCAGGAGATCCGCTTTAGAGAAGATCAGTTGTACCGGGAACGGCAAGTAAGAGCCGGGAGGCATCTGGTCGATCGTCGACTCCACATGGGTGGTGAAATCGATTTCGGAGCGAGGGGTCCCGCCGAAATGGAGGAAGCGAAACAGACGGATGATCCAACGCAGGATCTTCTCTTGCTCGGCTCCGGCGGGAGTCTGTGGTGACCAGAGGGAGTCGAGATCCAGGAGGAGTACCAGGCCTCTGAGGTTCTTGACGACCGTGCGCAGGAACGCGAGGTCGGATGTACGCAGGTTGGCATGTCGCTGCGATGGATACAAAAGACGGAATCTTTCGCCCGAGGCATCAAGAAAGATCGTTACTTTGCCTGGCGACTCATAGGAGTATTTCTTGGTGATTCCGACGGGCGTCGGCAGCGCACGCCCATCTCTACGTCCCTCGCGAACCAAATAACTGACTCTCGTCGAGGCTCCGAGCAGCTGAGTTTTGCCGGTCGATGCGATACCGGCTGTCAGGTAGATCCCGGCGCCGCCCGCGACCAACGATTGGAGCTCCTGGTCCGCCTGCTCGGCGGTACCCTCGGATTCGGGTTGGGGCCGGGGCGCGGCGGGGGCCGGACGCTCCACCCTCGGCGCTTCGCGCGGTTCCACGGGCGGCGCCGCGGTAGCCGGCCGCGGCGGGGCGGGTGGCTCCTCGGGCCGGGTCGTGCCGCCGTTGGCGGGACCCGCAAAGGTGATCGAGCCGCAGTCGGGGCAGATCTTGGAATCCACCCACTTCTGGCAACTGGCCGACCGGCAGTAATAACGCTCCATCCGAGCTCCTCAATACGAAGGGCAGGTCGCGGCTAAAGTTTGCGCGAAGTGCCGTCAAGATACGAAAGCTCGCGTCGCGCCACAAGGACCTCGAAAAGTTGCCGCTGGGAGCGGCTCAACCAGCGCACCAGGTCTTCGAACGTCCGGTCCGCGCCCGCAAGGAGCTTTCCGATCTGCCAGAAACGTTCGCGTTCGCAGAGCTCGCCGATGAATCCCAAGCTCGCGTCCCGGTCGCTCCGCCAGCTTTGCCCGATTTGAGACGCGAGGAGCGAAAGAAAAAGACTCCCTTCGTACGAGGCCGGCGTCCGGTCGATGGTTGCGGCCCGGAGGCCGAGGTCGGCCAAGGCGGGTCTCAGGTGGTGCCGCTCGATCGAACGCTTGGTCGAAGGCAGGAGCCGCGGCGAACCGAGCAGGGTGCCGATCGCTTCGAACCGTTGTTTCGGGGTGCCGAGAGCCGCGAGCATCTCCGCGAGCGCCCAGTTGGGCCGCTCCCATTCCGTGGGGGCGAGCGCCGCTACCTCGTCGATCAAACCGCCCTGCTTGACTCGGGCCTGTTGCCGGACGCGGCGGAGCTCTTCAGCCCACTCGGATCCCGGCTCGGCGAGCCGCTCCAGCGTGTCGAGCATCGGGTCTTTCTGCGCGGCAAGGTCGCCGAAGCGAGGCTGCCAGACCTGAAAAATCCGCTTCGACTGCGGGACCATCTCGGGCGCCACCCGATCGGCCAGCCGGCGAATCCCCTCGTTCAGCGTTGCCGCCGACTGCACGAGGCGTGCGACCAAGCGATCCGCCACCGCTTTTCGCGATGCGCCGTGAGGGGCCTGTCGGCCGAGCAACGCGTCCAGATCATGGATTTGGCTCGATTCGCCCAGTCCTGCGGCCAACGCATCGACCTCGGCCGCCGCGAACCGCGCCCAAAGGGTTTCGGGCAGGCCGGCTTCGGCGAGCCGATGAGCCAGGTGAAAGGATTCCTTCGCGGACCGCGCGAGGAGATGCGCGACGATCTGGGGAGTCAGGAAGCGCTGGACGCGCGCGGGATCGCGCTTGGCCCAACTCGGGAGCTTGGCGAGCACGGGGCCCAAAGACTCGGGAGGCCAGCTCCGGATCAGCGGTGCCAAGGTCGCCGAATCGACCAGCCAGAGACACTCGGCAATATGCGCTTCCGTCTTTTGCTGCTCGGATTCGGTAATCGGGGGCGTCGCGGCCTGCTCGGAGGTGATCCAAGGCAGGAGCAGGCGTTTGGCGACTTGCTCGGCGTTCTCTTTTTCACCCCGCAACGCCGCCTGCCGGAGGAGAGCCAGAGCGAGCCGGCGATCGCCAGGGTGCTCCGGGCTCAGCCGCTCCAACGCGGTGCTCAGGCCTTCTTTGACCTCGAACAGAATGACGGCGCACCTGCCGGCGCGGTCGGGGACGTGCGATCCGCACAGCAGCCCATACTCGATGCGATCCGCAGCCGTGACGCTCGCGGGATCGCGGTCGAATCTCTCTTCAAACGCACGGAAGTAGATCGGCAGCGTCTCGTCCTCGGACCGTCCGGCGAAACCCGCAAGATCGACGGCTACGAGGATCTGCCCTAGGGGGATCGAGGAGTCGGCCGCGAGCCCCTCGATTCGTCGGACCTCAAACACGAGTTGCGCGAGGCCACGCGCGACGAGACTCCGGAAGACCCTCCGCGAGCCTTCCGGTGTCGAGCCCACGGCTCGAACGGCAAGCTGGAGAAGGCCGCCCTTCCGCTCGGTCAGCCAGGGCGGAATCGAGCGTCCGGTGTCGATGCCGATCAAGAGCTTCTCGAACCGGTCCGGATCGGTGGCGGTCTCGATGGCCTTGCTGTTGACTTCCACCCAGGCCAACCAGGACGGGAGCGAATTTTCTCCGGCACCGAGCACCCGCACCCCGTACTGGCTGTAGCCGAGGTCGAGGTCGGCGATCGGTTGGTCATAGCGAACGAGCCAGGCGGCAAAGTCCTTCATCCGTTGGCCGGTCTCGCCGGAGGTCCGCACGTCGTCGCGGCGGACCCAGGGCCAAGGGCCGGTGAGGCGCTCGCGCGCGACCACTTCCTCCGGGGCGAGAGCGAGATGGAAACCCGGCACGCTGGGTGCCAGATGGGTCGTCCAGCCGAGGGAGCTGCGTTCGGCGACCGGCAGCGCGGACCAGGCGAGGTGGACGAGATTCTCGGACTCGCGATCGAACGCCGCGAGCACCCCCTGCCGGGCGGCGAGGCCGGTGAAAATCCGGGCCAACTCGGTTTCCAGCCGGGTTTCTCCCCAACCCTTGGCTTGGCGCAGGATGTCGCGCCGGGTGTTCCACCAGCTGGCCCGTTCGCTCTGCGGGTCGGCCGGCGGGATCGCTTCGAGGTCGGGCAGGTCCTTGAGGTCCCGATGGGCCACCTCGGTTTCCAGATCGACCAGTTGGCGCGGGGCACCGCCAGGGTAGCGCAGGCATTCGTTTGCCACGAGCAGCCAGGGCTCGAAGGCGAAGGCTTCGAGCACCTCTTCCGAGAGCACGAGGGTATGGACGACGATCCGATTGAAGCTCACGCGGCGCTTGCCGGACGCAAAGCGCTTGGTGAGTGCCCAGCGCCGACTGGGGAGGCGGAGAAAGCTGTAGTACTTGCCCGGCGCGGGTTCGACGTGCAGCGCGTCCCCGGCGGCGGGATAGTTCTCCAGGTACTGCGCCTCTTCCGGCGTGACCGAAGGCGAGAAGGCGAGCAGGACGTAGCCGCCGCCCGTGGGCAGCGGGTCGGTCACGACGACCTGGCCGACGCGAAGGGGTGTGCTCACGAAGGGTTCTTCTTCTTGTCCAACCAGGCACGCACGACTTCGGCCTGCACCGCGGGTGTCGTCGCGGTGCCGCCCTCGGGCAGAGGTCTGGAGAGTCCTACCCAGGTTCGGACGCCTGCGAGTGCCGCTGCGTCGATGCGCGAAACGTCGAAATCCACCGTCGGGGCGGCGCCCGCCAGGCCTTTTTCCTTCACCCACCGGGCGTGGAGGTATTCGAACGAGGCGGTGAGGGACAGACCGAGCACGTCGCCTTCGAACTTCGCGGCTTCGATGCCTTGCCAATACTTAAAGCCTTGGCTCGCCTTTGGGGTCACCGTCACCGGGGGGCGCCCGCCGGTTTGGGCTTCGGCAAAAAGCGCTCTGACCTCGGGGCCGCGGGTCCCGATCAGCGATTTCCAGAGCGCGAATGGATCCGCGGCTTCAGGTGGGCTGTTGTTCCCCTGCGACAAGGCCTCTCCGGGCTTGCTCTCGAGAGTGCAGGGTGAGCTTCCGAGAGAAAGCCAGCGGCGGATGACCGCCAGCTGAAGGTTCGCATCGGTCGGCGGCGGTCCCGCCGGGTACCGATCGTTGTCTCGGGTTGCGGTCGCCTTCCAGATCGCCTGCAGGTCGTCCTTAGGGATGCGCGACGCGTCGAGATCGACCACCGGCGGGTCGCCGCGGCGGGTTCCAGCAGCCGCCTGCTGATCCCACCAACAGGCATGAATGTGCTCGAACAGAGCGACCCTCGCGCGTTTGGCCACTTCGGGTTCCAAGGTGGAGTTGTCGTCGATCGTGCCGATCCAATCCTGAGACTCGTTGCGGACGGTATCGCTGACCCGGGATGACGGGGCGGCCTGTATTTCGCGGAACCACAGCAATGCCTGTTCGCCCAAAGCGGAGCGCAGGAACGCCTTCTGCGACGGCGTGGTCGCCGCCTGGGTCAAGGGCCAAAAGCGCTGGACGAGAAAATAGCCGAGGACAGACGCTACGAGGACGGCGGAGACCAGAAGGATCCAATCCTGAACCGACCACTTAGGGCGAGCGGGGGTGGAAGCTTTCTGCCGATCCGGAGATCCGAAGCGCCAGAGGCGTTTCCACAACTCGGCCAGGCGTCGCTTCGTCGCTCCGCCCGAGGCGGGAGCACCTTTAGGAATGACCACGGGACCGGGTGTTCTGGCGCGGTCCGTGGTGTCCGCGGGCTCGGGCGGTACCAGCGGTTCCAGGCCTGTCGCCCGCGCCACGTTCTGAAGGTACGGCTGAAGCTTCTCGAACACCGCCTCCTGGATCGATTCCTCGAGCGCCTTTTGCTCTTTGGCGAAGTGCTTGGCAAAGAACTCCTGGACCTTCTGGTCGATGTACCTTTTCGTGGTTTCGTCCAACTCCTTGGAGGAACGATCGTTCGCCATCCTCACAGCTCCTTCACGCCCATCGGTCCGAACGCCTCCAACGCCTCTCCCAAACCCGCCTCGTTGCGGATCTGCCAATTCTCCGCGATTTTCAGCACCTCTGGAGCGCCCCCGGCCGCCAACCGGGCGGCAACCCAACTTCCGAACCGTCCGATTCCCTCTTGCCCTCGCGATTCGATCCGCAGCGCGGTCGCGGGCTCGCCCGTCGAGGCGGCGCCGATCGCCCAGCGGAGTCCCAGTTGGAGCCGGGGGGGCAGCACCTCCGCGGCGCGGAGCAGCGCGTCCGCCAGATCGCCGGACGGCTCGGGGAGAATCGCGGCGGCCGGGGCGGCGATGGCGAGATCGCAGACCGTGGTGATAAATGCTTCCGGTAGGTCGCGGCCGAGCGATTCGAGATCCGATGCGGTGAGCGGCGCTGCGTCGAGCTCCGCCTCGCGCTCGGCATTGGCCAGCAGGGCGTCGAGCCGGTCGCGGTCGGACAGGTCGGCGGGAGGGCTGAGCCGGAGCGCCGCTTCGCGCAGCGCCGGGCCGTAGCGGACGACCGGCCCTCCTTCCTCCAAGGGCGCGAGCAGCGCGTGGCAGAGGTAGCCCCCTTCGCGGCCGAATTCGTCGCGGGCGAAGGCCGGAACGATCCGGACGAGCACGGCGTACAGCGTCTCGCCGAGGCGGAACGCGCGCACCGCCCATCCATCCCCCCCGCCGGCTCCGCCGAGGGGGCGCAGACCGCCGAGCCAACGGCGGAATCGATTCCGGTCGGCGGGCGGGGCCGTGAGCCGCAGGTCGAGATGGCGGAAGCCCCCGCGCTCTCGGCCGTACGCGTTGGTGAAAAAGGCGTGGACGAGCGGCAAACCGCTCATTGCCCCTTCCCCAGCCGCTCGTCGAGCAGCCAGAGCAAAGGCGCGGTGACGCCCTTGGGCTGCGGTGCTCGGAGCAGCCGGCCCTCGGCGTCCACGTCCCCGGGGCCTGGCCGGAAACCGAGACTGGAGGCGGCGAACAGCTTCACGCGGCGAAACTCCGCACGGCCGGCGGCCACGAGCCCGCTCCTTCCGGTGTCCCGGAGAAGTTTTTCCAGCGTTTCTTGGGAGGCCTCGCTTTGCAGATCCGGGTGGGCTTCCCATAGATGATCCGCCTTCGAGATCACGAGCGCTAGATCGGTGCGCCGCTGGCGGTTCAGGTGGTCGAGCCGCTGGCGCACCCGGTCGAACCATTCGAGATCGGTGGCGCCTCGCGTCTCTCTTTCGAAATCGTTTGCTTGCCAAGCGTCCTCCGTTGGCAGGCCAAGATCGGCGGCGATCGAAGCGCCGTCCAGCACGAAGACGAGAGAGCCGAGGAGGCCCAGGTAACGATCCAAGCGGCTGGAGCGTTCGTGCGGCGGCAAGCCCCAGACTTCGCCGGCGACGTCGTACACCGCGAGGACGGCGCGCGGGGTGGGCCGCTTGCGTCCGCGATTCGTTTCGAAGACGTTCCATGCGAAATTGTGCGAGGTGTCGAACTCCAACGCCTCGCCGAGCTCGGGCATGGTGATCAGCGGGCGTTGCCCTTGGCGCAGCAACTGGCCGGAGAGCGCACCGAAGCGCTCCTCGGTGCCGTCGAAGCCGAGCAGATTGTAGCGCTGCGAGCCCGGCGGGAAGTCGCTTCGGCCTCCAAGTTCCGAAATGGCAGTGATAGTGAGTAGGGTCTTGCCCGAGCTGCGGGGGCCCGCGAAACCGAGACCGACCGGCTCGCCGAAGAGTTCACCCTTGGCCGACAGCGGCCGTTCGCAGGGACAAAACAGCTCCAGGCGGGTCGTGGGATGGTCCGGGCAAAACTCCGGCACCCGCGCGGTAGAGAGCCAGCGCCGCCAGCGGGGCGGCAGCAGATCGGAGACCGGTCGCTTGTCGCTCGAAGCGGCGGTGGTGGCCGGCAGCCACGCCGGAAGCGAAACCGCCCCCGGACCCGTGTCCCCGGCGTCGCAGGCGGCGCAACGGTACAGCGCTTCGGTTCGCCGCGGGGTGCGCCAGCAGCGCAGGCAGAGAAATCGCTCGCTCACGACCCCTTGGGCCTCGGGTCGGTGAGCGTGATGCGGAAGCGCTGCCCCTTCTTCAACGGCTGGCCGTCCGCCCAGGCGGTGAGCTTCAACTGCTCTGCGATCTGGCGCTGGATGTGCGGGAACTGGTCGAGTTGGTAGAGCCGGAGCAGTTCGCCCGCGGTCATGTCGCGCGGAGCCTCGATATCCAGCGTGTCGCGCTCTTCGAGCAGTCGGGTTTCGCTCGATTCGTCGGTCTTGCCCGGATCGTCCAGGTCGGCGACCTGCGGGTGGCCGAGCGGGCGCAGACCGGCGATCCGCAGCGTCGCGTCACCCTGCCAGCCGACCAGGATGGCGAGGACGACCAGCACCCCTCCGAGGATCATGCCTCTCACCCCGAATCGCACCTCCGACGGAAGCCAAAGATCGCGGCGATGATAAAGGACCGGGTCGGAGAGGGACTAATCGACGGCCGTCGATATCTCGCCCGATCCGTCCTTACGCCGGAACGTAAAACGTCAACCGTTGCCCGGCGCGAAGCGGCTCGCCTTCGTCCATGCCGTTGGCCATCCGCAGGCTCTGGACCGAGACGCCGAACTTGCGGGCGATGTTGGCGATCTTGTCGCCGCGGCGGACCTGGTAGGTACGGGTGCGGTAGAGGCGCTGGGGGTGGAGGGTGAGCTTCTGGCCGATGGTGAGAGAGGTGCCGGAGAGGTCGTTCCAGCGCATCACGTCGTGGGTTCCCACCGCGAACAGGTCGGCGATCTCGGAGAGGGTATGGCCGCGGCGGACGGTGAAGACGACCGTGTGCTTGGATTTTGAGCCCTCGTTGTTTTCGGCCATCCGCGAGGAGGTGCCGGCCTTCCCGCCGGCGACCAGCAGGGTCTGGCCGACCTGGAGCCGATAAGGCTTCCGCAGCTTGTTCCGCCGCGCCAGCTCCGCCGGGCTCGAACCGAATTTGTCGGCGATTTGGGACAACGTGTCGCCGCGCCGGACCTTGTAGTGGGTGGGCTTTTCCGCCGGCCGTTCCATGGCGAAACGGGTCTCGATCGGTCCGGACGACGTGGGCAGATCCGCCGGCAGGGCGGCGAGCGCGACGGTGAGCTTCTCGCCCGTGCCGTGCGGCACGTAGAGCGGAAAGTTCTTTCCCGGCGTCCAGTCCGAGGCCGAGGAGATCTCGGTGTTGGCGGCACGCAGATCCTCGACCGCGACGCCCGCCAGCTCGGCGAGGCGGGCGAGCGGCTGGAGCTCGGCGACCTGGACGATGTCGAACCGCTTGTCGATCTCCGCATCGCTCGGCAGGGCGAAGCCGAAACGGGCGGGGTTCGAGCCGATCACCGCGGCGGCGAGGATGCGCGGGATGTACTCCCGCGTTTCGGTCGCGAGGCAGCCGCGGATCTCCCAAAACGTCCGCTTCTCGAACGGATCGTCGATCTTCCTCAGGCAGGAGACGATCTTGCCTTCCCCGGCGTTGTAGGACGCGGTGGCGAGCAGGAACGAGGGGGAGCCGAAAATGCTGAGCAGGTCGATCAGGTACTCGGCGGCGGCGGACGTCGATTTTCGGACGTCGTAGAAATCCGCGGCCTCCGCGAGGCCGTAGCGGCGTCCCGTCTCCGGAATGAACTGCCACAGGCCGAAGGCGTTGGCGCGGCTCAGGGCGCGCGGGCTGAATCCGCTCTCGACCAGGGCGATGTAGCCGAGCTCGACGGGCAGGCTGCGGGCGGCGAAGATCTCGCTGATGATCGGCCAATACTTCCGCTTGCGCAGGTACGACCGCTCGTAGAACTCGCGGCCGCGGCCCCGATAGAAATCGACGTAGCTGTGGGTTTCGGCGACCAGATCGGGGAGCGTCTTGTCCCCCGGCTCGCTCTCACCGAAACGGCGGAGGATGCGCCGCACTTCCGTATCGATGTAGGTGGCTTCGGCCTTCTCGGTCGGCTCTTTGGCCCGCACCTGCTCCAGCTCCTGGAACACGGCGCGGAGGTCGTAGCGGCGCAGCTCCTTGGGGAGACCGGGCTGAAGCACGGCGAGGCCCTGCTCCTTCCAGTATTCCGGCATGTCGGCCCCGAGCAGCAGAATGCGCGCGCCGTTCAAGCTCTCGTACGCCGCCGGGTAGTTGCCGCGGGCGTAGGAGCCGAGACCCTCGACCGACCAGAGCATGGACCGATCGATGATCTCGCGGGTCGAAAGCGCCGCGGGCACCGCCGCGAGATTCGGATCGGCGGAAGCCGGGACGGGAGCCGGGGCCGGAGGTCCGGCCGGCTGTGGGGGAGTGGAATTCTCGACCGCGATATCGCTGTAGGCGACTCGAACGGGCTGGACTTTGGGGTTGGAGCTGCAGGCGGAGGCGAAAAGGAGCGCAGGGAGGACGAGAGCGAAATGGGCTCGAATCGTCAAGGTCATCTTCGGCGTCCTCCCCGGATCGTCGTGGCTTCTATCCGCTCCGCGACAGGCGCTCAAGGTTAGCAGCACTTCGGGGTCCTTGTTCACCCGCCGTCGCCGTCCAACCCCAGAGGGTCGAGCCCCATCAGCGCGAAAATCCGGTCGCGCAGGCGCTGGTATTGGGGATCGCCCGGATCGCGCGGGCGCGGGAGAGGCACGGGCACGACCTCGCGAATGCGCGAGGGGCGCTGTTCCATCACGACGATCCGGTCGGCGAGCTGGACCGCCTCTTCGACGTCGTGGGTGACGAACAGGATGGTCGGGTCGATCCGCTGCCAGAGCTGGATCAGCTCGGCGCGCAGGCGCAGGCGGGTGAGGTAGTCGAGGGCGCCGAACGGCTCGTCCATATAGAGGACGTCCGGCTCGGTGGCGAGCGCCCGGGCGAGCTCCACCCGCTGCTTCATGCCGCCCGATAGCTCGCGCGGATAGGAGCGCTCGAAACCGGAGAGCCGCATGATCTCGATGTATTGCCGGACGATCGCGCGTCGCTCGGCCTCGGGTTTCTTTCCTAGGCCGAAGCCGATGTTTTCTTCGACCGTGAGCCAGGGGAAGACGCCGTTTTCCTGGAAGATGAAGACCCGGCGCGGATCGGGAGCGGAGACCGCCTCGCCGTCGATCTCGACCTTTCCGGACGTGGGAGGGAGGAATCCGCCGACGACGTTGAGGAGCGTTGTCTTGCCGCACCCCGAAGGGCCGACCAGGCAGACGAATTCGCCGTCGGCGACCGCCAGGTCGATGCCTCGGAGGACATCGACGGTCGATCCTCGGGACTTGCCGGGAAACTGGAGGTTGAGGCCGCGGATCTCGATCTTCGGTTGGGCCGGGCTCTCGCTCATCGGCCGAAGCCCCAGCGGACTTCCTCCAGGCGCTCCATGCGGCGCACCAAAATGTCGAGGCCGAGGCCGATCAGACCGATCAACACCATGCCGGCGACCACCAGGTCGTAGCGCTTGCCGGCGTTTCGGGCATCGATGATCAGGTAGCCGAGCCCCGAGCTGACCGCGATCATTTCGGCCGCCACGACCACCAGCCAGGCGACGCCGAGCGCGATGCGCAGGCCGGTCAAGATCTGCGGCATCGCCGCGGGCAGGACCACCTGGCGGAACAGCGCTAGACCTGAAAGGCCGAAATTGCGCGCCGCACGCAGGTGGACGAGCTGGATGTTCTGCACCGCCGCGGCCACCGAGGTGACGATGGGGAAGACGCTCGCGAGGAAGATGAGGAAGATCGGCGCGAGGTCGCTCACCCCGAACCAGAGGATCGCCACCGGAATCCAGGCGATCGGCGAGATCGGCCGGAAGATCTGGATCATCGGGTTGAACGCGGCGTAGGCCCGGGCATACCAGCCGATGACCAGGCCGAACGGAACGCCGACCGCGATTCCGAGCAGGAAGCCGCACGTGACCCGGTACAACGAGGCGACCACGTAGCGGATCAACACCCCTTTGCGGACGAGCTCGACCAGGCCGGCGGCCACTTGGAGCGGCGTCGGGAAGATTTCGCTGCCCGATCCGGTCACCGCGGCATGCCAGCCCGCGACGAACAGGGTCGCGACCCCGACCGGGAGCAAAATCGCTTCGCTCCGCCTCACTTCGGCTCCCAAGGGTAAGGTTCGAGCCCCTGGGTCTTTTCCGAGAAGCGGATGTCGGCGTAATCGTCGAAAGTCACCGGGCCGTCGATCACCCCGGTCTCGCGGGCCAGCCGCTCGATCTCTTCGAAGTCGGGGCGGGCGAGCTTGAGCCGCGTGTAGGTGACGCGATCGGG
>Ga0134122_10001470_pt1 | contig 17019 bp, 13 predicted proteins | sample KB302_FD_96461 | JGI IMG/M metagenome (GOLD analysis project Ga0134122, IMG submission 96461) | Terrestrial soil microbial communities without Nitrogen fertilizer from Kellogg Biological Station, Michigan, USA - KB3-0-2 | ecosystem: Environmental > Terrestrial > Soil > Unclassified ... | reverse complement strand
TCGGCCATATCGACATTCTTGTGAACAATGCCGGCATCGAGACGATCGTGCCTCTGGTTGAGATGACCGATCAGCAGTGGGAGCGTGTTACCAACGTAAATTTGCGCGGGCCCTGGCTTTGCTCGCAGGTTTTCTGCCGGCGAGTTATCTCCGATGGGCGTACAGGCAACATTGTTAACATCGGCTCAATCCAGTCCGCAAAGATTTTACCCGGACGAACGCATTACGCTCCGTCCAAGCTGGCCATTGAAGCTCTTACGCGAAACACATCCACCGAAATGATGCCATTCGAGATACGAGCGAACTGCGTTCATCCGGGCTTCATCTCAACGCATATGACGCAGTGTATATTAAAGGACTCCAGTATCTTATCCAGCATTGTGGCGCAGATCTCTGCAGGCCGGCCTGGAGAGCCTCGCGATATCGGCAATGTGGTCGCATTTTTCGCCTCCGACCAATCGAGCTATGTGGCAGGGCAATCCATCCATGTAGATGGCGGATGGATTATGAAATGACATAGGCCAGGACTTTCGGCCCAGGACTCACAACACTGTGGTCGAGCACTCAGCGATGAGAAGCTCGAGATTGGATGGGGTAACAGCATGAAAAAGGGTATGCGCGTAGAGGTCGTTCTTGCGGCTGCGGCGGTGGCGATAACATCGCCCCAAATCGCGAGTGGCGCTTCGCCGGCTCCTGGGACTCATCGAGGATCTCAGTCGGTGAGGCCGACAACCGGCGAGATCCGCACCGCAGTCGATGGGTTGTTGGGCTGGCATGTGGGGATATTCGGGAGCGTTTTTCCCATGCTGGACTTCTCGGAATCGGCGGTACTGACCGACGCCTTGGGCCTGGCCAATATCGGCGGAGACAGCAGTCAAGAGGTGAGCCCACAAATCAGCAAGAAGCTGGATTTTCATCTTTCCCCCGAGGATGTCGATTTTGTTAAGCGGCAACTCGACTCTCTTGCGCTCAAAATGACCGCGTATCGGGTCGACACAATTCCCTCCGATGCAGAATCGCGTCAAAAGCTATTCGCATTTGCAAAGGAATTGGGTGCCGAGACAATCGTTACCGGTGCAATGCCTTCATCGCTGTCCGAGCTCGACAGTCTTGCCGGCAAGAGCGGAATCAATGTAGCGATCGAAAGTCAGGACGATCCGAAAGACCTGATGAACTCGATTCAGAAGCTCAGCCCGCGCATCGGAGTGAGCGCGAATGTCGGTCAGTGGATGGAGCATGGGGTACGGCCGGTCGACGGACTGTCCACGATTCATGACCGATTGATGGCGGTGCGCCTTCGCGACCGTAGCCGGCTCGGCGCCAATGCTCGCGATGTTAAATTGGGTACGGGAATGGCCGCTCTTCAGCGCTTTCTCATGCAAATAGCCGAGCAAGAACCGCAGCCTCAGGAACAGCCAAACGCATGTGTCAATTGCGGCCGCCCTTATGGAGGAACTAAACCGCTATTCATTGCGTTGGACGTAAATCCATGGCAAATCGTTATAGGAACGGAACCGCAAGCGGGAGTTTCCGGGGGTATCTTTGCCGAGCTATGGCAAGCAACAACCGATTTTGAAAAGATCGCCCGCCCTGCCATGGGTTACCGTATCGAACAGGATGCGCGCCTTATCCCGCCCACGAGCGCGGACCGCATCGCAACTGAGGCTAAGCAGAAGATTGAAGCGGCGCTCCCGCGCAAGGCGGCTGTAATTCCGCGAGTGCCGAGACAGCTCCTGGTTGTGGATCTATGCCCGGCGGGAGGCTACTATCACGATACGGTCGCGAATGCCAATTTCGCTATTCAGAAAATGGCCGAGAATACCGGAGCTTATCAGCCGATCTTCAGCAATGACCTGAATAACCTGAAATATCCCAATATTCTTAAATATGATGCCGTATTCCTGAATAGCGTCGTTGGCGAAGTCTTCTCCGACCCGTCCGTCCTGGACGGATTGATCCGCTTTGTGCGCCAGGGTGGGGGCGTCGCCGGCCTTCACGGCGCAAGCTATGCCTCAATGGACGTACCGGAGTATGGAGAACTGATCGGAGCACAAAGCGGCCCTCATCGTGTCGAAACGACCACGCTAAAGATCGACGAACCGGATAGTCCCCTGACAATGCATTTCGCGTCCAGCCCGCTTACTGCCGGGTTAGGCGGTAAAGCATTCTCATGGACAGATGAGTTTTATCATTTTCTGCCCACGGGGCCTTACTCGCGCGAGAAGCTGCACGTTCTCATCAGTATCGATGCCCAGAAGACGGACCTGAGCCAATGGCACGTGCGTCCTGATAAGGATTACGGACTGGTTTGGATCAAGAGCTATGGTGAAGGCCGGGTATTCAACTGCGCGCTGGGGCACACGCCATCTCTTTTCGAAACCCCCGCCATGGCTCAAATGGTACTGAATGGAATTCAGTTTGTTCTCGGCGACTTGCCCGCGGATACAACGCCGAATGCGATGAGGGGCAACAATTAAGAGCCAAAGCCTGAGCGGATAAAGTGCAGCGTTGCGTCAGGGTCTCATTAGGCAGCGAGTTCCGGCCATGATCAAGGAGGGGCCAGTGTTCACTTCATCGGGGAAGTGCCAGCCAACAGGAATTCCAGGCCTCAAAGGAACTGAACACGTCGGCTTCACAGTTCCTGATCTGGCGCAGGCGACAGATTTTTTTGTGAATGTAATTGGCTGCCAATATATGTTCGAACTTGGACCCTTTCAGGCTGCCGATGATTGGATGGAGAAGCATCTCAACGTAGACCCGCGCACGGTTATGCGCAGGCTGCGGTTCTTTCGCTGCAAGCACGGGTCGAATTTTGAGATATTTGAGTACGAAGCTCCCGATCAGAACTTAACTCAACCGAAGAACAGCGACGTAGGCGGATATCATCTGGCTTTCTATGTTGATGATTTCGATGCGGCAGTTGCCTACCTTTCCGAAAAAGGGGTCCGACTCCTGGGTACGCCGACCGTCAGGACGGTTGGGCCAAACGCCGGACAGACCTGGATTTACTTTCTTTCTCCATGGGGAATGCAATTTGAACTTGTCAGTTTCCCGAATGGAAAGGGTTACGAAAAGGACACCGAACTCCGTTTGTGGCATCCAGCGAACCCGGCCGCTTGATCTCGAAAATCTTCCTCAATAGGAATCGGCAGTCATCGCGGCGAAGGACGCTTTCCGTAACGGGCAGTAAAAGAGGTGAAGGGTGCAAATCTCGAAGACCACAATCGCGGAATGCTCCGTATCTCTTCCCAAAATACTGCGATTGGGCCCCGTTGAAATTAGTACGCGAGACTATGTTGTAGTTCGCATCGAGACGCAGGACGGAGTCTGCGGAGAAGCCATCGGATATCCGAGAGGGACGCCGCTGTTTGACACCCTCAGCAACATGGCCCATCGCATTGTTGACAGCGATTCCGATATGCGGCGGCGGCTGATGTTCAATCTTGAGCAGGCAAATGTTCCGGCTCGCGCCGCTTTGACGCGGGGCCTCAGCCTGATTGATATTGCCCTTTGGGATATTGCATGTAAGCGGGCGCGGGAACCGCTCTTTCAGTTCATCGGAGGGCTTCGGACCACCGCCCAAGTAACTGTGGTAGCCGGCTACTACGTCGATCAACGTTCCATTGCTGACGTGGTGGATGAAGTGGGCCGTCTCGCGGACTCCGGGTACCGGCGCGTGAAGATCATGTTGAAGGGCGACGATCCAGCATTCGACCGAAAATACGTTTCGGCGGTTGCCGGTAAAATACCAGGGAGAGTTGCGGCGGACGCTCACTGGAGCTGGAATACTCTCACCGACGCGAAAAGAATCTGCCGCCAGATCGATGGACTAGGTTTGAATTTTCTTGAAGACCCTTTCGCAGCATCAGATATTCGGCTCACTCATGAACTTCGCCGGGATCTTGTCACTCCAATTGCGGCCGGCGAGGACATTTTTGGAGCGCGAGTAGTCTCCGATCTGGTCCATGGCATCGACATCTTACGTGTGGATGCCACGACTGTGGGGGGAATTACAGGCGCGATCGAGGCGATCAACATCGCCGCAGGGGCAGGGCGGACGGTGTTTCCACACGTCTTCTGCCCCATCCACGTGCACCTTGCATGCGCCTTCCCGAACGTAGAGGGGGTTGAGCTGATTCCAGAAGAATCCGGAGCCGATCCTTTGCATCGGCTACTCCGCAATGTTCCCGTCGCGAGAGAAGGGGAAATGAGCCCAGGCTCCGAACCGGGGATCGGAATTTCAATCGATTGGGAGGCGGTCGAAAAGCTCTCGCGGCGCCACGTTGTCATTGCGGCAAAGAGCTAACATAAGCCTTGCCACCGATACTAGATCAAACCTTATTGGAGCTGGCATGAATTGTTGAAAGGTAGCACTTTCCGGAAGGAACCCAACGTCCTACTATTTGAGACTGAACCAATGTCGTTGTTCGACTCTCATTGTCGCCCGATCAGCCCAGCCAATCGCCTCAGAGTAGTTGCCTGGCTGGCCATTTTGGGGATGGCGGGTCAACTCTCGTGCCCGTTGATCGGCGGTGCCCAAACATCACCAAGAGCGAAACACGCGCTTAGCCGATCTGCACTGCTGGACCAGGCGAAAAGGACTGTCCAGGGGGGCGATCCGCAAGCCGCCCTGTCACTGCTTCAGCGAGCCGATCTTCACGGGCCCGGTGCCAGTGAAATACACGCACTGAAGGGAGTCTGTCTCGCGCTGCTGGCGAAGCCAATTGAATCGGCAGAGGAATTCGATCAAGCGATTGCGCTGCGCCCCAACTACGCTCCGACCTACTTGTCTTCGGGGTTGGCCTTTGCGAATTTTCATGACTTAGATCGAGCTTCGGCCAGGCTTTCGACAGCGCTGCGGCTCGACCCACACCTGCCTGGAGCCCGGTTTAACTATGCCCTCGTACTTGCCAGGGCCGGCAAGTATGCTGAGTCGGAAGGGCAGGTAGATATATTGTTCGCCGACCAGCAAGCAAAAGAATCTGCCCTCGATCTCTGGCGTTTGAAAGCGCGCGATGTCTACTATCAAAAGAAGTGGCAAGACACCATCGACGCCTACCGCAAAGTTCTTGAATTTCAACCTGATTGGCCCGAGGCATACTTCGCGATAGGGGAAGCGTTCTACTATCTCAACCGACCCCAGCAGAGCATGCCGGCACTCGAAAAGGCGGTGGCTCTAGATCCGGAAAAGTCCACTACGCATGAACTCCTGGGCAAGCTTTACCAGGACGCTGGCAGACAGCAAGAAGCAATTGCTCAGCTTGAGGAGGCACATCGACTGCAGCCTAACGACCGGGAGGCCATCTATCGGCTCTACCGGATATACCTCCACAATGGCGATACGATCAGCAGTTCCCGTCTTCAGAAGGAGCTTCAAAACTCGGTCGCACGCGACAAGGCAGAATCAGATGCGGGGCCGAGGGCAGCTATTTTGAACAACACAGGCATCGAGCTGGAAAAAAAGGGCGACTTTACCGGTGCGCTGGACCACTATGATCAGGCAGCGAAAATAGATGTGACCAACGTGGTTTTCCAGCGCAACGCGGCTCTTCTCCTGTGCAAGATGGGAAGGCCACACGAGGCCATCCGGCGTTTGCGAGATATCCTCTCGCTCGATTCCGATGACGCCCAGACGCTACAGATTCTTGCCGTCGCAAATGAGCTTGCGGCCGGTGATCTTGCCAAGGAAACGACTCTGCCAGCAGCGCAAGCGTCTCACTGAGCAGCCGATAGAGCTGCCCGGGTGATAAAGTCAACCACCGGCGCCGGATCCTCCGGTGCGAGCGGATAATGTCCCTCGCCCTTCTTAACGATGACCTGGATTTTACCGCCAAGCTTCTTATATCGCTTTTCAACCTCAAGAGTGTTGTCCTTGAACCACGGGTCGAGGCTGCCGCAAACGTGAAGAAGCGGCACGTTGGCTTTGGCCAGGGAGGCGAGATTATCCAGCGGTTGCGTTATCGCCCGGGCACTGTGCATGCGCGGATTCTCGGCGTAGACGCAGGACACCTTGTCAGGATTTTCGATGGCCCACGCGTAGACTTCGCCGGCGCCGCCGCCCGCGCCTTCCATTGCCGGCTTCTTCGAAAAGCCGTGTCCGGTCAGGTATTCATACGCCGTGTCCCAATCCTTCACCACGAAGCCGACCCCTACGGGGCCGGTGACGATGTGAAACCCTTTCGCCAGCAGCTCTTGATCGACCTTCGCGTCACGAAACACAAAACCCGCCCGGTACACCCAGGGCATGCCTGCGGCCGCAGTGCTTGGCGCGATCACCATGGTGGTCATCGGCGTGCCGTGCACGCTGAATTCGTAGCGGTCGTAGCACGGCGAAAAAAGCGGGCCGCGGCAGGTGATGTAAGTGTCCTCATCCGGGTAATTACGGTAGAAATTCTCGCTGCTGTAGTAGGAGGTCCTGGTAAACTTGTCGCCCGCGAAGGCCGGCGCCGGGCCCCTTACCGCGCGTACGCTCTGCTCAATAAAGTCCGCGATGGGCTTGGGGTTACGCAGGCTATAGGGATGATGAGCGTAACCTTCCTTGACCATCATCGAGATGCGTCCGCCGAACTGCTGAAAGATGGCCTCGACGGCGGAAGTATACTGGCCGAGGTTCGGATCGATGCTGCCGCAGATTTGAAGAACCGGCACATCGGCCCGCGCCAGGTCTCCCAGTCGCTGAAAAGCTTGGCGTTCCATCCCTAGATTGTCGGCATAGATGCAGGAGACCTTGTCGGGATTAGCGGTGCCCCAACTAAATTCGAATATCCCGCCCCGGCTCATGCCGATGAACGCGGGTTTCTTCGACAACCCGTACCGGCCGGTGAGGTAGGCATACCAGGCATCCCACTCCATTAATGCCCCTCTGGACATTCCAAGCTGGTCCATAAGCTCGTCCATAGTCAATCCCGTTAATGGCCCTGGCTTGGGATCGACCGAAATGTATGCGATGTGAAAACCCCGTTTGAGCAATTCGACTTCAGCCTGAGGCTGGTGATTCCAGTAAACGCCACGCCAGGACCACGGGTTGCCGGGAGCCGCCTGCTTGGGCACAACGACGACACAGCGTAGCTGTCCTTGATCCGAGTTTCCGATTTCGCCGGACTGTTCGCCGGCCGACGCCTTGAAAGGAGTGATCGCCAAGGTCTGCTTGTCCATCACGAAATCGTAACGGTCGAATCCGTACCAGTCGATCTTGTCGCCCTGGAAGCTCAAGGGGACTTGAAGCGCGGCGCGGCTCGATCGCGAAGGGATTTCGTTATCGGGAGCGGCCGGAACCTGTGCTTCAGCCATCAAGCGAGGGAATGCGCCGATTCCAGCTCCCATGGCAGCGATGCCTTTGACGAAGCTGCGGCGCTCTGGGGACGACGGCTCGATGTTCCCGATTTTGCGTGGTTGGGCAGATATCTTCTTCATGAAGATCCCTCCTGTCTGGTTTTGTATTTACTCCAGTGCGGCCTTCTGGAAGGCCAACCTGACCGGCGTGTCGTCGGCATTCTTGAAATTTGACCGCTGGATCATCATGATCAATGCGACACCCTTCTTCAGGTCGATCCAGGCCTGAGTACCGTTGAGGCCACCGTGGCCGAAGGTTCCGGGCGAGAGGGTTTCGGTTACACCCTGAGGTTGGCGGACGATGCATACTCCCAACCCCCAGCCGTTGCCGGGAGTAAAGCCGGTGACCAGATCGCCAGTCTGGACAGTTGACATCATGCGCACCGACTCGGCCGTGAGATAACGTCGGCCATCGAGCACGCCGCCACTCAGCAGCATTTGGGCAAACCGCGTGTAATCGGGCGCAGTCGAGAATAAGCCACCATTGCTTGCCGGGTAGTGGTCGCGCCATGTGGGGGGATGGCCGTATAGAAGCGCGATATCCGCCGGCAACAATTGTTCGCCTTCGCGCTTGGCAGGTATTACCCAGCGCGGCATCTGGGCTTCGGTCAGGTAGAAAGTCGTGTCCCTCATCCCGAGCGGGTCGAAGAGACGCGTTCGCAGGAAGACTTCAAACGGTACACCGGAAACAATTTCTACGATTCGGCCAAGAGTAAGAATGCCGGATTGACAGTATTTCCACTTGCTCCCCGGCTCGAACGCAAGCGGCTTTGAGGCAAAGGCCGGCACCAGGTCGGACAGCGTGCGCGCGGCTTTCGCCTCTTCGTCGGTTGCTTCTCCCATTCCCGAGGTGTGCGTGAGCAAATGCCGCAACGTGATTCGCGGCGTCTTGCCATCCGCAGTTTTGAGTCCAGCAAGCTCTGGAACGTATTTCGCGATCGGATCATCGAGGGAGAGTTTGCCTTCCTCCATCAGCATCAACACCGCGGTAGCCGTAATCGGCTTTGACATGGACGCGATCCAGAAGATCGAATCCACGCGCATGAAAGATTTGTGTTCCGGGTCGGCCCAGCCTTGAGCATCCATCCGGAGCACAGAGTCACGCGTCGCGACCACCGTCACAGCGCCGGGAACTTCGTTGGCGACGATCACGTCGTGCATACGCGCAGGAATGGAATCGAGGCTGGCCGTAGTTTGGGCGAGCCCAAAAGGTAACAAGAGAAAGATTCCCATGAAGAAAACGGCGAGAAGTCGAATTCGCATGTAGGTCGATCTCCGTGGTTAAATAACACCCAATCTATCTGTGTTACTGCGCAGAAGCAGGAATCTGAATCTCGGGACGAATTGAAGTCGCCGCCTCGATCGTACGAATTCCCGTCCACGGCTCAGCTTGACTGGCTGCGTGAAGCGCCTGGCGCCGGAGGTACGCTCCGAACAGGAGTTCTTACCCTTTGCGTGTTTCTATTACTGAAATACTACATCTGTCAATAAAAATCAGTCTTGGTCCCACGAGGCAAAAAAAGATGTCGTAGAGTCTTGAGATGGCAAAGCGCGAACTGTCCGACGAGGTCCTCACAAAGCCAAACCGGGCACCAGGGGCCTGACGCCGACAGAATACCGGTTAGAACAGCCAGAGGGAGCTGCCGCAGAGGCCGCAGACGCCGTCGAGAACGCGGGGGTTCGCAAAAACACTGGCAATCCCCGTTCAGTTCATTTGATTTATGAGCGAAAATGAGCGCGTTTTGACCTTTGGGGAAACAGCCCAAGCGACCTACCATCTTTGCAGCATTCCGTGGACCCGGATAGTTTTGGGTAAGGCGACGTCACAACAGTGTTCCAAGAACACTACGTTCAGGCGGAGCGCGTTCGCTTGCTGGAGTTCGCGAATGGGGCTAGGGCTTTTCGTGCGCTCTGTAACTATCGTCCACTCCTAAGGATTTCAGATACCGCACGAGCTGCCAACGCTGCGCCTCAGGAAGTTTCGACCATACCGGCATTCCTTTCCAGGCAACCCCGTTTGTCAACAGCCAAAACAAAGTGCCAGCGGTGGCATTCTGGACTTCGGGGTGACGAAGACTTGGTCCTTTTTTGCCCCCCACACCAGCAGCACCATGGCACTCCACGCAATGATTCTCAAACAGAATCTGGCCCGCGACAACGGCGTCAGGGTCACTCTGGAGGGGATTCACGCGGGCTCGTATTTTTGCGGGTGCCTTGTTCAATTCTGAATAGTCATGCGAGTTGTGTGCGGGACTGGTTTGGTTCTGCGCCAAAGCAGATAAGGGACCAAGACTCACAACGAAGAACACGAGCGCAAACATACGATTATTCATGACGACCCGTAAAGACTCTTTTGACCATATCGCCGAATCCCGCTATCTCGCGAGCAATGCCCCAACGAAGCATGAATTGATGACTATTTTCGTTTAGGCCGAAGGTCGGAGAGATTCGGAGAGTCCATCCAGAAGGAATGTTCCAGGCTAAGACTGGTGCAAGATATTGCGATGTTTCATGAAGGCCAAAGCTGTATCGATCGCCCAGGCCGCCGTACATTTCCACTCCAGCAACAAAGTTCTGTGGACAAAAACTGCATCGTTTGGCCGATGCCTTCAGCGCGAGTGGGCGACTAGTTCCCACGGCGTATCCTAATTCCCACGGTTCGTTGGTCAGGTTTTTTACAAACAGGAAGTTTTCAGAAACATTCCAGCCTTTAAAATTGCTCCCAAGGATTAGCTTGAGCTCAACTTCGTTCTTGGTCTCAGTTCGCGCTTCCGCGTTCGGCGTCAAAAAGTCGTTTTCTATGTCGTGACCTTCGAGCTCTTTGAGTATCTTGTCTGCGCCATTAACGTGTTCGTACTCCACGTAAAGAACCGGATTGATGAAATACTCGCGCTTAAGGGGTCGAAAGCGATTCTCCCAGCGGAAGCCGGTCGCAACAGTGCTGTCATGGAATGTGGTCTGGGCGTCCAGATAGAACTCGGTCGTCCACCATGCCGTCGCACCGTACTCAAACTCAAGCCAGTAGGCGTGGAAATCGTTGCCGTTGCGTTGTGTGCCGTAGGTGGAAAAATATTCTATTTCAAGATTTCTGGGTTCCTCTAGGAATTGATCATAGGTAACAATGTATGGATTTTCCTGAGCATGGACGACATGCGGAAATACCATCGCCAGAATGAAGGTTAAGGCGGCGAAGCGAGCGAACGAGGACATGCGTTTTCCCTTGCAACTATGTTGCAACATGAATACGAACAAACCTGAATCAGGCTGTGAGCCGATACGAACTCTAGATTGTACCTTGACATAGTTGCAACTAAGTTGCACCTAAGAGGTTACAAAAAAGCGAAATCGAACCTCGATTTCACATGGGACAATCTACGACAACGGTAGTGGGATATCAAGTAGGCAAGGCGGCGGTGCCCAAGATTTCGTTGCATCGCAGTTGCAAATGGTTGCAACAATCCGGAGTCGTCGAAGTTCAGCGCACCAGGGTTGCAACCGGGGTTCCGGCAAGCCGACGATCCGTTAAAACGGGTCCCTTGGTCGTTGGAGCACTCCCCCAGCGCGTTTCGACTCTTGGGGACAGCCTAACCAGACACCTTCTTTGGGTCGAATGATACGAGTGTGACCTTGAGCGTTTAGTTCTCTCTGACCACAGAATCGTTGACTGCCACGACCCTTCCGTTCGTTCACGTCATACTGCGCCAGGGCGATAAGATCAGACTCACGATCAACGTCAAGTTTTTAGTTCAGAGGCCACATCGCGCAACAATTCTTTCCAGTCAACAAACCTAACCGAATCTTGCGTCGCCACTCGACCTATCGCCGACGCAAACGCATACTTCACCTTTAGTCGAACACATCACTAGCTCGCTCGGCCAGGGCTCAGCGTCCCGCCGACCTCCGAACTGCCTCCAGACGATCGTCGAAGGCCGCGATTGGCGGATAAGCCTCAGGATCGGTCATCACGTCGATCACGGTCGTTTCACTTGCTGCGAGCGCTTCACGAACCGCACCTAGATAGTCTGCCGGCCGCTCCACCGTGACTCCCCGGCAGCCGCAGGCGCGCGCGATCTGGGCGTGATCGACAGGAGCGAAGTAACACGCACTCGTATGCCGCCCAAACTTTACGTCCTCGGAATCCTTTTGATAACCGAGCACACCATTGTTGAGTACCGTCACGACGACAGGGGCGCACATGCGGACGGCGGTCTCAAGCTCGGACCATACGTGGGCAAAGCCTCCGTCGCCGGTGATGCACAGGACCGGACTCGATGGCCGCGCCACCTTGGCGCCCAGCGCCATCGGCAATCCCCAACCCAAGCCGGCAAGGCCCCGTGGAGTTATAAAACGCATTCCCGGCGCGAGTGCCTGTAAATAGCAAGCGACCCAAACGGTCGAGTAGCTGGCATCGGCGACGACCAGCGTGTCAGGCGTAAGCACTTGCTGCAGTTCGGCCATGAGGCGTTCCGGCCGAATCGGGCTCGCTTCGGAATGAAGAAACGCCGCGATCTCCCCCGCGTGGCGATCACGCCCCGCGGCGATGGCCTGCACCATTTGCGGCCAGGGTTTGCGGCGACCACGCAGGCATTCCGTCAGCACCGATAAGGTCAGCTTCGCATCGCCCACCAGCCGCAAGGCCTCGTAGTTGCGCCCAACCTCGACGTTGTCAATGTCGAGATGGATATACCGCGCATTGGCAGGGAATAGCCTCCAGGAATCGGTTCCGTTTTGCGCCGTGCGCGTGCCGACGAAGAATACGAGGTCCGCCTCCTCGATCAGCGGCCGCAAATAGCGCCCGGGGGACATGCGCCCAAGATTGTAGCCGCCAACTCCCAGGGATAAGGGAAGTCGCTCATCAACGGCTCCCTTTCCCATTACCGTAGTCATCACGGGAAGATGCGCTTCTTTCTGAAGAGCCGTCAATTCAGACGTTGCGTTCGACAGATGAACACCGCCGCCGGCAACGATGAGCGGACGCTTCGCCGCGGCGATCAGATCCGCCGCGGCACTGATTCGCGCCGGATCGGCAAGCATGCGATCCAATGGAAAGGTACCCAGTTTCGCCTGGCGGCGGGCCGGGGTGCTCACGCGTTCTTTCAACATGTCAGCCGGCAAGAGAAGGACGGTCGGGCCCGGTCGTCCCCCGGCCGCAATCGCAAAAGCCATATCCACGTAATCTTCGGCGCGATCAGGTTCGGTAACGCGGCGCACCCATTTCGCGCAGGCCTGAAACAACCCGAAATGGTCGAACTCCTGGAAGGCGTTGCGGTCGGTTGTAGGCCGGTCCACCTCCTGCACCAGGGCCACTATGGGGATGGAAGACTTGATCGCTTCGGCAAGGCCCGGCACCAGCAAGGTAGCCGCTGGGCCATTTTGCGCGGACACTACGCCAACGCTGCCCGAGACACGCGCGAATCCATCGGCCATCGCCGTCCCAGCGTTCTCCGTGCGATAGGTAAATTGACGGATGCCTAAATCTTCAACGGCTAACAAGACCGCAGATGGAAGACTCTGCGAAAAAATTGTTCTTACGCCGTGCCGCACCAGCGCGGCGGCAATAACCTGAGCGACAGTGGTCTGATTGTTCATTGGTTACGAGCTTGGGGCCGGAGGAAATCATCTGGGCAAATCCGTGCGGCAGGTGCGATCACTCTGGAACACCGCCTTGGCCCCGTCGGCGAATGCAGCCGGGCTAGAAATCACGGAAGAATCCCCCAGCGCTCCAGCCGCCGTCAACGCACAAAGTTTGCCCGGTAACATATCCGCTCTCCGGAGCCGCGAAAAAAAGTACAGCGTGAGCCATTTCCTCCACCGTACCAACTCGACCAAGCGGTATGTGGCTGAGCACTCGCTGGGCACGGTCCTTTTCGGCTGCATTCTCACCGTAGAAAAGATTTCTTGTACCCTCGGTCAGGGTGGACCCTGGAGCGACGCAGTTTACCAGAATTCCGTGCTCGCCCAGTTCGATCGCCATCGTGCGGGTCAGATGGACTACGCCGGCCTTGGCTGAAGTGAACGCGCATTGCAGGCGGGCCGGTATGACACCGAGAACGGAAGCGATGTTGATGATTCGCCCGTCCTTCTGCTTCAGCATGATGCGGGACGCGGACCGGCTGACGAGAAATGTTCCCGTCAGATCAATCTTCACGATCCGGTCCCATTCTTCCAGCGGGAATTGGTCAATGTTGACTCGATGCTTGGCCGTGTTTACGCCGGCATTGTTGACCAGGATGTCGAGCCGGCCAAATTGCTTCATCACTTTAGCCAGCGCCGACTCCACGCTTTGTTCATTGCTGATGTCTATCTCGACCGCCAGCCCACCTTGCGAGCGAGCAGCAGCTTCCTTGACCCTCGTGAAATTGATGTCCGCATAGGCAACTGCTGCACCGTTAGCACTGAGAGTGTCTGCGATGGAACGCCCGATGCCGCGCGCTGCGCCGGTGACCAGCGCAAATTTTCCTTCCAGATCGACTTTCATGTTCGGCCAGTTGCTCGACCTCCCCGGTGCACTCCTTTGGAAACGACACACCTTTCTCTCCCATGTGTGACGCGATTGCAAGCATGTTCAATACCGTGAATCGCCTCCCGCAATCTAATGTCCGTGGGCGAACGTTCGGGAAAAGGAGCCACACACCCTCTGTTCAATAAGGTGAAAGCGGGTTGACATTCAAGGTCGAAGGGATTAAAAGACGAGGTTCCGACGCCGCTGTCTCACAAATGAGACTGTGCAGAGACGCCCATGTTCAGCCGTATCGCGATGGGCATCGCAAGCTCCGGAGGTAAAGGAACAATGCGGCAACGCCCAGCCAGGACCACACTGGCAATCGGACTAATTTCGGCGTGCCTGGCATTGCCCATCCGACTGCCTGCTGCCAATTTGCGGAAGGCCGCCCCGAATTTTACTCTCATTGATTCCAAGGGCGCTTCGGTGAGACTGTCCGATTACAAAGGCAAAGTGGTGTTGCTTTCTTTCTGGGCGACCTGGTGTCTGTGGTGCGAGACTGAAATCCCCTGGTACATGGAGTTCCAGGACAAATACAAAGACAAGGGTCTCTCGCTCATCGGCGTTTCGATGGATGCGGACGGTTGGAGGTCGGTGAGGCCATTCCTCCAAGAGAAAAAAATGACCTACACTATCGTGGTCGGAAACGAAGCTCTGGCCTCGTCCTATGCTCTCAATGCCCTACCCTTGACTGTGTTGATTGACCGTGACGGGAAAATCGCCGGCTCACAGGCAGGTATCGTGGACAAGGACTCATTTGAGAACGAGATACGCGTGCTTCTTCGGGCCACACCCAGAGCACAGCAAAGTAATGGGAATTGATGGCGAAGCAAAAGCTGCAAGGGCTCCGGATGAGTATCGCCTTCCGATCATTTCGGTTTCTCTCTTTCTGCCTGATTGTCCTGCAAACGCTGACGGAATCCTCACGCATTTGGGCCCAGACTGTTGGCCCCGCCCTTCAGTCGAACAGCCCGGTCTCGGCTGATGACCAGAAGCGGACTCTCGGAGAATTAATGCGGCAAATGCGATGGGTGGAGGCCGCTCCCATAGCCCAGGCGCTCGTGCAGACATATCCGGATGATCCGAATTGGCACTATTTGCTGGGGGTGGCACGGTGGCGGCTCGAAGATCCGATCGCCGCCATCCAGGCGCTCCGTGAAGCAGAAAATCGAGGCATGGACACGCCGCCTCTCCACAAGGCCCTGGGGCTGGCTTACTACAGCATCAATCAGTTCATACTTTTTGAAATGCAAATGGACAAAGCCAGTAAGTTGGCCCCTCTCGACTTCGAGCCCATCTATTCGCTCGGCCGCTATCGCGAATCGATCTTGAATGATTATTCGGGCGCTCTCAAGTTCTTCGAACAGGCCACGCTGCTCAAGCCGGACCACTCGAAAAGCGTCTACTACAAGGGACACTGCCAGGAAATGCTCGATATGTGGCCCGAAGCCCTCGGCACATTCCAGAGCGCCATCGTGTTGGTAGAAAAGAACCGCGAGAGATTCAGCTTACCGTATCAGGGGATGGCACGTTTGCTGCTCGAAACCAAGACGGCACAAGCGCTCGTTTTCGCCCGAAAGGCGGTTGAACTAGAACCGAATTTGGACTCGAATCATTCCACCCTCGCCCGGATCTATGAACTCGAGGGTAAGCTTCCGGAAGCCGAGCAGCAGTTGCAGATTGCTGTGCGCCTCAGCCCGAACAAACCCGGCAACCACTATGTTCTTTCTAAGCTTTACCGGAGTCTCGGCCGGACGGAAGACGCTCAGGCCCAACTGCAGACCTTTCAGAAGTTAAAGGCGACGTACGATGAATCGCCACAATAGTCTCAGGGTGAAGAAATCGAAACGGATTCTTCTTATCGCCTTCGCGATCATGTGCGGGAGTGTGTGCCCCGTGGCCCAAGTCGGGCCATTTTCAAGCCCAGCTCATGCACCCCAGGCGAAGACGCAGGAGGAACTGGATGCATACCTGCAAATTGCGACCGGGCAAGACCCAAATATGGTGATTCGTAACACTGAAACTTTCGTCTCGCAGTACTCTCAATCGATGTTGCTGGGCATGGCATATCAGTACCAGATGCTCGCGTACGAGCAGAAAAGTGATTTTCAAGGTCTGCTCAGTGCCGGCGAGAAAGCCCTGAAACTACAACCGGACAATGTGAACACCTTACTGACTTTGGCCAACGCGATTCCAAACGCCCTCGCTGGCCGTCCAGATTCCGCTGATCTTCTCACCAGAGCGCAAGAGTATGCTCATCGCGCCCTGAGAGGAATTGACCAGATGCGTATTCCGCTCACCATGCCACTTGAGCGATGGGAATCTTCGAAAGCAGAGATGGTGTCTCGTGCCCACGAAGCGTTCGGTCAAGTCGCAATGAAGCGCAATCAGTTACCGCTGGCGGTGTCCGAGTTTGAAATGGCGGCTCGAGGCAACCCCAAGCCGCGCGGCTCCCAGTTCTACCGCCTCGGGGCAGCATACGCAGCGATCGGAAATAACAACGGCGCAGTGACTGCTTTGCGTCGTGCTGCCGACTTAGGACCTGACGCCCTTCGAGAATTGGCGGAGCACGAACTCAAAGAGTTAGGTGGAATGCACCCTGAGTAGACTGGCCGATTCGACGAGCGAATACCCGCTACCCGCACGCTTTCGAATCCCGCCGCCGTCGCTGAGATCCATGCGCCACTAAGCAAGCCCCGCCGAGATGCCAACTCTCGTCGTGTTTTCAATACGGTGAACACGCTTGACGCAGTTCCTTCGGACGAAGCATAAGTTCAAAAGGTGATTTTGCAAGTCCTTTGAAAATCAGGAGGACGTATATGAATCGGAGGAAGTTTCTCAAGCAGGCCGCCAAAGTTGGGGCAAGTCTGGGAGTCACGGAGTCCTTTCTGGGACAGGAGAATGTGGCCACGGCGAGCGAGGGCCAGCCTGGCCAAAACGCGGGACGCACCTCTGGAAAAAATGGACGCGCAAAATTCGCCGAGGGACAGTCGGCCCTGACCTCCCTTGTCTCATTGGATGGAGAGTGGCGGCTGGCAACCGATCCCGAGAATGTCGGTCGTTCAAAACAATGGTTCGCCGGTCCCGTGTCAGAAGCTAGAGTAACCACGGTTCCGGAGGCCATTCAGGTGGTATTCCCTGGTTACCATGGCTTGGTCTGGTATTGGCGTGACTTCGATCCGCAG
>Ga0134122_10001468_pt1 | contig 17029 bp, 13 predicted proteins | sample KB302_FD_96461 | JGI IMG/M metagenome (GOLD analysis project Ga0134122, IMG submission 96461) | Terrestrial soil microbial communities without Nitrogen fertilizer from Kellogg Biological Station, Michigan, USA - KB3-0-2 | ecosystem: Environmental > Terrestrial > Soil > Unclassified ... | reverse complement strand
TTCTATGTCGCGCCTTTCTGGGACCTGCGGCCCGGTCTGCTATGGACCGGCGGCACGCTCCTCACGAACGGCGATCGGAGGCAGGAGGACCGCGGGCTCTCTCTCACCTGGAACAAGCGGCTTGCAAATCGCTGGATGAGCCGAGGGAACGTCACCTGGCACGATGGCAGCCAGCGGCTCGGCCCGGAGTTCCGGCGCTTCGACGACCCCACGAACACCGCCGGCAGCGGCGACGACGAGGGCGAGCCGGTCGCCGAAAGCGCGTCGGGAGCTCCACACGATACCCTTCGCTTCTCCGCGGCTCGCTGGTCGTTCAATGCCGTGGGCTTCGTCAGGCTGCGGGACAACGGCCCCAGCCTCGCGCTCGGCGTCAACGGCCGCCAGGGCGATCCCCTTCCCTACGATCGCCAGGTGGTGCGCGAACGAGCCGGCGTCGCCCGCGTGCAGCTCACCGGCCTTCCCGACTCCTTGCGCATGGCCGACCTCGTCACCGTGGACGCCGCGATTGAAAAGGAATTCACGCTCCGCGACGCCGGCCTCATCCTGAGACTGGAGGCCTCCAACCTCTTCAACGAGGACACGGTCCTGGAGCGGGAGCTCGACCTCGGAACGGGGCGCGCCGCCTTCCCCGACGAGCTCCTCGCCTCCCGCACCCTGCGGCTCGAGGTGCGGATGTACTGGCGTTAGGATTGCCGGCAGGGGGCGGCGTCGTTGCGGCTACGGATCGCCCTCGAGCGCATCCGTCGCCGGAAGCACCCACAGCTCGCGGCCGTGCGCGCCGTCGTTGGCGGAGAAGTAGAGGCCCTGGCCGGTGACCGTCAGCTCCTGAGGCGCGGACCACGACGTTTCGGCGGCGATGTCCTGCACGAGCCGGGTCCCTTCGCGGCTCCCGTCGCTCACCCACAGCTCCATGCCATGCAAGCGGTCACGGGCGCGGAAGTAGAGCTTGCCGCGCCAGACCACCATGCCCCGCGGGTAGGAGCCGAGGAGACCGGCGGCGATGTCGCGCACCAGCTTGGTGCCCTGAGGGGTGCCGTCCGTCGACCACAGCTCGTCGCCCCGCGCCGCATCGGCCGCGGCGAAGAAGACGCGGCCGCTCAGCTCGGTGAACGGGGTCCGACCCAGCGGCGCGGAGGCCTCCTCGCTGAGCGCGGCATCGGCCAGCAGCGCCGTTCCGGCGTCGGTTCCGTCCGAGACCCACGGCAGAAGGGGACCGCCTGGATCGCTCGAACGGCGCGCGGCGAAATAGAGGCGCCCGCCGGCGATGGTCAGCGCCTGCGATTCGAGCATTCCTGAAGCCGCCGTGACCGCGCGGCTCGTGCCGGCGGGCGTGCCGTCGCTGCTCCCGATCTCCACGCTGCCGTCGCCGTCTTCAAACGGGAAGAAAACGCGCCCGCCGAGCGCGACGAAGGAGAGTCGTCCGAGGGGCACAGAGGGAGCGTGCGGCGCGATGGCTCCGGTCAATGGATAGGTACCGGCCGAGGTGCCGTCGCTCACCCACGGCCTCCAGGCGGAAGCCTCCCCCTGCCGCTCCTGGTCGAAGAAGTAGAGCTTGCCGCCGATGCCGGTGAGGTTGTACATCTCGACGTTGGCAGGAAGATCGAGCAGCTTGCGGGTACCCGCCGGAGTGCCATCGGTGAGCCAGAGCTGAGACGCGAGCCCGTTGTCGGGACCGGGCGAGGCCTGCCAGAAAGCGGCCTGGCCGCCGAAGCGGGTCACCTCCGCCGGCTGGCCGGAGCCTGCGGCCGGGACGAGAGCCGTCGTGCCTCCAGCGGTGCCGTCCGTGCGCCAGAGGGAGACCCCCTCGTTCTGGGACAGCAGGAAGAGCGCGGCTTTTTCCAGCTCGACCGGCGCCGAACTGAGGGAAAAGCACGGGGACACGGGCAGCCGCGTGGTTTCGGCGCCGCTGACTCGCCGCAGCTCGCACCCGCCGTTCGCGCGGTCCTCGACCAGCAATCCACCCCGGAAGGACGCGAGATGTTGCGGCTGCGAGCTGTTCGGCCACAGGGAATCGATGAGCGGCCGGGACCCCGCAGGCGTGCCGTCGCTGATCCACAGAGCAGGTTGGAGTATTCCTGCCGGAAACAGCAGGCGGCTGTTGGTCGCGCCGATGAAGAGCGGGCTGCTCCAGCCGATATAGTGGCTCCAGCCGGGTCCACCGTGGGTGACGAAGAAGGTGCCGGCCTTCGAGCCGTCCGTGAGCCACAGCTCCGGGTCTGCCAGCTCGTTGGTGATCACGAACAGGGCGCGCCCGGCAGCCGTCGCGAATTGTGCAAAGTTACGCCGCTGCCTGCCCTGCGCGAGGAGCCGGGTTCCCGCGCCGGAGCCGTCCGTGACCCAGAATCCGCCTTTCCCCCCGTTGCCGTAGAGGACGAGACGGCCGTTTCCAAGGGGCGCAAGCTCGCTGGCCACGAAGGGGCATCCGCCCGGGCAGCCGGCGAGAGGCGCAGTCGTCTGGAGGTCTCCTCGGGAGCTCCAGAGCTTGAACCCGGTCTGTCCCTGCCTGGCGACGAACACGATCCGGTCGCCGGCTTTCTCTACGCTAAAAACTCCGGCGTCCGGATCGGAGAAATTGGTGAGACGGCGAAGACTCTCCGCTGCCGCGCCGATGCTCCACAGCTCGTGGCCGAGACCCTGCTCTTTCGCTACGAAGTAAAGCCGGCCGTCGATCGATTTGAAGATGGACTCGATCGCATCCGGCGGGCCTAAGCTCGTGATGGAGCGCGTTCCGGCGGCGGTGCCGTCGCTCGTCCAGATCTCGAGACCGTCGTCCTCGGCGACGAAGAAGACGCGGCCTGCGCCGGGGGAGAGGAAATGGGCCAGCGGTGTTTCCTTCAGCAGCACGAGGCTGTGGGCGGGTCCGTCCGCGAGCCAGAGGCTCAACACGCCGCCAGGGCCGTCGGCGATCAGGAAGGCCTGGTCGCCGACGGCAACGAGCTCACAGATGTTGTAGAGCTCCTCACCGCAGTCGATCTCGCCGAGGCGAGCGGTGCCTGCCGGCGAGCCGTCGCTGGACCATGCCTCGCAGGCCGACCCGGTTGGGCATACGACGAAAAAGAGGCGTCCGCCGGCGAGCGAGCTGAGGACCGGCAACTCAACAACACCAGGCACACCAGGCAGTAAGGGTAGCTTGAAGGTGCCGGTGACCGGGAAGGTGCCCGCCGGCGTGCCATCGGTGCGCCAGATTCGCGTCTCGAAGTCGGGATAGAACCCGCTGACCCGGTAAAAGGCGACGCTCCCCGTCGAGCCGAGCAGCTCGCCACGGCCGCACGGCGGACAGAGGACGGCCAGGAGGGTCGTGCCCTGGGCCGTGCCGTCGGTGATCCAGAGCGCGGGAACGTGGTCGTTGTCGTCGCGCAAGAAGACCGAGCGGCTGCCGACACGGGCGAAGCCGGAGATGTTCTGCGAACCTTCGAGGCTCCCCGGAGCGAAGTCGGCGACGAGCCGCGCCGGGCCGGGCCCGCCGGCGGCGAAAGCCGGGGCGGCCAGAATCCAGGCGGCGACGCCCAGGAGCACGAAATGCGGATGCGGACGCAGCGAACGGATCATGATGGGATCCCCCTATGACGTCTTGATATACGTTATACGCGAAGAAAGCGTCATAGCGAGGAACGACCCAGCGGATGCTGCCGCTAGGGATCGCTTACAAGCGCATCCGCCGGCAGCACCCACAGCTCCCGGCCGTGCGCGCCGTCATGGGCCGAGAAGTAAAGGCCCTCCTCCGTCGGAGTCAGCTCGCCCGGCAGGGACCACGACGCGCCGCCGGCAATGTCCTGCACGAGACGGGTGCCTTTCGCGCTGCCGTCGCTGGTCCACAGCTCCATGCCGTGCAGGCGGTCGCGGGCGCGGAAGTAGAGCCGGCCGTCCCAGACCGTGAGGCTGCGCGGATAGGAGCCGAGCACGCCCGTCGCGATATCGCGCACCAGCGCGGTGCCGGCCGGGGTGCCGTCCGTCGTCCACAGCTCCTCGCCGTGAACTGGATCCGAGGCCGCGAAGTACACGCGGTCGCCAAACTGGACGAAGGCAGGCCGGTCGAGGTTGAGCGGCGCGAAGGAATCGGCGCCGAGCTCGACGTCGGCCAGCGGCATCGTCCCGGCGTCGGTGCCGTCCGAGACCCACGGCAGCAGCCGGCCGCTGCCATCGTCCACGCGCCGCGCGGCGAAGTAGAGGCGCCCGTCCACGACGGTGAGCGCCTTGGGGTCGCGCACCCCTGAAGCCGCCGTGATCGCGCGGACCGTGCCGGCCGGTGTGCCGTCCGTGCTCCAGATCTCCACGCTGCCGGTGCCGCCCGCAAGCGGGAAGAAAACACGCCCGCCAAACGCGACGAAGACGAAGCTCAACTGATCGTAAGGCACGTCAGGCGCAATGAGATCGGCCGCCGGCAACAGCGGATACGTCCCCGAGGGCGTCCCGTCGCTCACCCAGGGCCTCGATACGAAGCCCGTACCTTGCCACTCCTCGTCGAAGAAATAGAGCTTGTCGCCGATGCCCGTGAGCTTGTACGCCTCGACGTTGAGTGGAAGGTCGACGAGCTTCTGCGTCCCGGCCGGGGAACCGTCCGTGCGCCAGAGTTGGGATTGGAGACTGTTGTTGGGACCCAGTAAGATCAACCAGTAGGCCGCCTGCTCGCCGAAGGGGGTCACCTCGATCGGCTGGTCGGCTCCCGCGGCGGGGACGACGGCCCGCGTGCCCGCGGCGCTGCCGTCCGTGCCCCAGAGGGAGACCCCATCCTGTTGATACAGGAAGTAGGCGGTGCCCCCGGCCTCGACGGGCGGCGGGGCGCCGGTCGCGCAGTAGTTCGCCGGCAGGCCCAGGACCCGCGCGCTCTCCGTGCCGCGAAGGAACCGCATCTCCCAATCGTTGCCGATACAGGTCTGGAACAGCAGCCCGTCGCGGAAGGGAAGGAGCGCGTGAGGATACGAGCCTTTGGCGGCCACAGCCTGGTGGAGCGGCCGGGTTCCCGCCGGTGAGCCATCGCTGCTCCACAGGACTTCGATCAAGTTCTCCTCGGTCTGCGCTGAAAACAGCAGGCGGCCGCCGGCCGCGCCCGCCTTGAGCGGACCCGCGAAGCCGTAATAGTGGGACCAGTAAGGACCGCCTTCGAGGGCGAAGAAGGTGCCGGCCGTGGAGCCGTCGGTGATCCACAGCTCGCCCGTCGAATACTCGTCGGTGATCTCGAAGAGGACGCGCCCGCCGGCGGCGGCCCACTGAACGTGTTCGCGGGAGTCGCTGCGCTCGAGCAAGCGGGTGCCGCCGGCGGTGCCGTCCGTCACCCAGAAGCCGGCCCGCCGTCCATTGCGGCCGTAAAAGACGAAGCGGCCATCGCCGAGACCGACGAGCGAGTCCGCCACCGCCGGGTATCCCCCCGCGCAGCCGGCGAGCGGCGAGGTCGAACGCAGATCTCCGCGCGTGCTCCAGAGGTTCGTTCCCCTGGCGGCCCCATTGGCGAGGAAGACGACGCGGGCGCCGGCTTTTTCGACGTTGTACACCGTAACCGCGGGCTTGGAGAAGTCGGTGAGCCGCCGCAGGCTCTCCGGCTGATCGCCGAGGCTCCACAGCTCGGTGCCGAGGATGCCGTCGCCCGCAGCGAAGTAGAGCCGGCCGTCGATGAGCTTCGAGAGCCAGGTCGCTGTGAAGGGATCGGGCAGCGCGAAGCTCGTCAGGGGCCGCGTTCCCGCGGCGGTGCCGTCACTCGTCCACATCTCCAGGCCGTGGTCCTGCGCGATGAAGAAGGCACGGCCCGCGCCGGCGGTGAGGAGGCGCGCCTGCGGCGTCTCCGGCAAGCGCGCCAGCGTATGGGCGGCGGCGTCCGCGAACCAGAGCGACGACGAAGAGCCGTCGGCCGCGGTGACGATCAGAAAGGCCCGGTCGCCGCTGACCGCGAGCTCTCGGATGTTGGCGCTGCCCGGACCGGGGACGATCTCGCCGACGGGCGCCGTCCCCGCCGGCGTGCCGTCGCTCGACCACAGCTCGCAGCCGAGCTCGGCGGTGCAGCCGGAGAAGAAGAGGCGCTGTCCGTTGATGGAGCTGGGGGGGAACCACTTAGGAGGGCTCGGCACGCTCTGCGGCAGCTTGAGGTTGCCGGTGACCGGGAAGGTGCCCTGCGGCGTGCCATCGGTGCGCCAGATCCGCACGTTGAAGGTCTCGTAGGGCTCGCTGGCGCGGTAGAAGGCGACGCTCCCGGTGGAACCGAGCAGCTCAGCAGTGAAGCACGGCGGGCAGAAGAAGCCCACGGGTTTGGTGCCCTGGGCCGTGCCGTCGGTGACCCACAGCGCGTAGTTATCGTTGTCGTTGCGCAGGAAGACCGAGCGGTTGCCGACGCGGGCGAAGCCCGAAGGGCTCTGAAAGGCTTCGACGTTGCCCGGAGCGAGATCGGCGACGAGGCGCGCCGGACCTTCGGCGAACGTTGGAACGGCCAGGGCGGAGATGGCGAGGCCCATCAAGAGAAGCGGCCGGCGGCGAAGGTTGTCGACCATGTCGAATCAGCATATCACAAAACTCCGCTCCCCGGCCACGGCGGCCGCAACGCTACGTCAGCAGGTCCAGCCAGATCTTCGTCGAGTCGCCGGAGGCCTTGGCGACGATCCGCACGTGATCGACCTTCCGTCCGTCCTTGAAGTCGAGCAGCGAGTAGATGCCTGTGCGGAGGTCATGGCGATAGAATGCGTGGAGAAAACAGACCCTTCCGGATTCGAGGGCTTCTATGAACAGACTGTCTTTACGGTTCATCAGGTGGGGAGCAGGCCTGCTCGTCCTCGGGCTGTTGACCGGGTATGGCCCTCTCGCTCACTACCTTGGGGAAGGAGTCAAGGTGGCGTGCCCTTGGGCACCGGTTCACGCCCACGTCATCCTCCTCGGCTGGGTGGCCTTCACCCTCTTCGGCCTGGTGTATCGGGCCTTGCCGGATTGGGGATCTCCAACCCCAACCGCGGTGAGGGTTGCCGGAGCTCATCTCTGGCTGTCGGTGGTCTCCGTGCTGGGGGTCTACGGCAACGGTATTTTCGGCTACCGGCTTCTCGATCGAATCTCTCCGGGCTTCTATTACAAACCGGATATGAAAACGCTGCGGCTATGGATGACCATCGACGGCTGGTTCCTGACGCTGTTCGCCGTCGGCTGCCTCCTACACTTGTGGATACTCTTCGACACGACCACGCAGCGACCGAAGGAATGACCGAGACCGCCCTTCGCGGCGGCGCCGGGAGATGCTGACCGTGCGCCGCCGCGGCAGGGGTCGTTACGTCAGGAGGTGAACCGAGATCTCGGTCGAGTCGGCGGCGGCCTTGGCGACGATGCGCACGTGATCGACCTTCCGCCCGTCCTTGAAGTCGAGCAGCGAGTAGATGCCCTGCCGGTGGAGCTGATCGTTGAAGTCGACGATCTGCGCCTCGCCGTTGTCGAAGACGACCTCGGCGAAGCTGACTTGCGCCGGTCCCTTTTCGATCTCCAGCAGGAGCTTGGCGCCCCGCTGGTCGACGTTCATGGTGAATTCGGTCCAATCGTCGTCGCGGTCGAGAGCCTCGGCGTCCCGCCAGACCCTCACCTCGGGGCCAGGCAGAGACGCGACGACGACGGCGCCGAAGACGACGGGCGGCAGGAAGACGCGCGGCGCAACGCGGAAGGCGACCCGCGGCGCGCGGACGTAGACGTGCGGGAAGGCGCGATGCAGAGGGAAGCCTCGGTGGACCACGACCGTGGTGCGTGGACCGCGGTGCACGACTCGAACCCGGCGAGCTTCAGCCCCCGGGGTAATGGCAAATGCAAAAAGGACTACGAGAATCGCTGCGAGCCTGCGTTTCATCGGATCCTCCATTCAGCGGTTTGTCTGCTTCTCTCGGCCGACCGGAACCGCGATCGGCCTCTGCGGACTGAAACCCGCGGACCTCACAATTCCTGCGGGGGCTGTTACCCATGTTGTCGCTTCAAGGAAACGTTCTCCTCGGCGAGCGATGTCTGACCGCCGTGTTCGAATTCGTCGAGGATTTCTACCTTTATTCGGCCCAGTTCTTCGCGCACACTGCCTAAGCGCTCCTCGCGATCAGTGGCGCCGTTATAGGCTGTGAGGATCGACCCGCAGGCGCTCGGCACGTACCCGTGAGGGGGTGGATTGGGGTACAATCACAGAAGATCAGGAGAGACCGATGAGCCGCAATGCCGCCAAGAGTTATCAGCAAGAGATGGAGGGGCCGGAGCATCGGGCCCCTTCGGATCGTGCTGAGGACCCGAAGGAAATCAGGCGCCGGCAATTGGCCGAGGTCCTCAGTCACCAGGGCCAGATCGAATTGGAGATCGACCTGGAGGGTCTTGCGGAGCTTCGCGCTGCTCGATGATCCTCGTCGGCCTCGGCGATCCGCGCCGGCGCGGTCCTCTATCACGTCGATTTCCATTACGACGTGATCTCCCGCCACTCAGACCTGGAGTCAAGGAATCTGGAGGCTTGAGAAGCGGTCCGGGTTGACTTCGCTCGCCCGGCGCTCAACTCGGAGGGGAGATCGGAATGATTCGAGTCGAACGGCTGGTCAAACGCTACGGCGAGCTGCGGGCGGTGGACGGCATCTCTTTCGAGGTGCGCAAGGGCGAGCTGTACGGGCTCCTGGGTCCCAACGGCGCCGGCAAGACGACGACCATGTCGATGCTCTCGGGGTTGCTGGCGCCCGACGAGGGACGCATCTTCTTCGACGGCGTCGAGCTCGGATCCGATCCGCTCCGCATCAAGGCACAGCTCGGCGTCGTGCCGCAGGAGACGGCGCTCTACGACACGCTCTCGGCGCGGGAGAACCTCCGCTTCTGGGCGGGCCTGTACGGTCTCGCCGGAGCCGATCTCGACAAGGCCGTGGAGCGCGCCCTCGAGCAGGTGGGGCTCACCGGCCGGGCCAAGGAGCCCGTCAAGGCGTTTTCCGGCGGCATGAAACGGCGGCTGAACCTCGCGCTCGGCCTCGTCCACGGGCCGCGCGCCGTGCTGATGGACGAGCCGACCGTGGGGATCGACCCGCAGGCACGCGCCAACATCCTGGAAGCCGTGCGCGCCGTAACGGCCGCGGGCACCACGGTGATCTACACCACTCACTACCTCGAAGAGGCCGAGTCGCTGTGCGACCGCGTGGCCATCATCGATCACGGCAAGATCCTGGCCGAGGGTACGGTGGACGAGCTGAAGCGCCGGGTGAGCGACAAGCAGATCCTCACCGTCTCCGGCAGCTTCGACGTCGAGACAGCCAGCGCCCGCCTCGCAGCCCTCCCGGGCACGCAGATCATCGCCTCCTCGCCGAACAAGATGATCCTTTCGGTCGCCGGCTCCGGCAAGGCGGCCATCGAGGCGCTCTCGGGGGTGCTCGCCTCGGGCCTCGAGCTCGACGGCGTGGCCATCCAGCCGCCGAGCCTCAACAGCGTCTTCCTCGATCTCACGGGGCGGGAGCTGCGCGACTGATGCGCGTTCTCCTGCTGCTCGTCGCCAAGGACCTGCGGCGCAAGGTGCGGTCGCCGCTCGGCATCCTCATCGTGCTGAGCTTCCCCGTGGTCTTCGCGCTCCTGATCGCTCTCTCCTTCGGCTCGCGGGGAGAGCGGGTGCCGAAGGTCCACCTCCTGGTCGAGAACCAGGACGGCGGGCTGGCGGCCAACGCGGTGCTCTCGGCCCTGACCTCGGAGCAGGTGGCCAAATACGTGGAGATGGAGGTGGTGGGACCCGAGGGCAGAGGGCGCATCGAGAACAACGAGGCCTCGGCGTTGCTGCGCATCCCGAAAGGGTTCACCCAGGCCGTCTTCGAGGGCAAGCCGGCGACGCTCGCTCTCGTCCGCAATCCGGCGCAGGGAATCCTGCCGGAGATCGCCGAGCAGCTCACGCGCGTGCTCGTGGACGTCCTCGACACGAGCTCGCGAGTGCTGCAGAAGCCGCTTCAGGAGATCCGCCGCAACACGCAGCGCGATGCGAGCCGCGTTACGGACGAGACGGTGGTCGCCGTTGCGCTCGCCGTCAACCATTCGGTGGAGGGGGCCCGGAAGCTCCTCTTTCCTCCCGTGATCACCGTCGACACCGAGTCGCTGGCGCCGAAGCCCGCCGGCGAAAAACCCGAGAAGTCCGGGGAGAGCGCCTCCTTGATCTTCCTGATCATCCTGCCCGGCATCTCCGTCTACGCGCTGTTCCTCGTCGGCGACCAGGCCATGCGGGACATCATCACCGAAGCGAAGGCGGGCACGCTCCGGCGGCAGCTCGCCGGGCCGATCGGCGCCGGCACGCTCGTGCTCGGCAAGGCGCTCTACACCGCCGTGCTCGCGCTCATCGCGCTCCTCGTGCTCTCGGTGGTCGGAGCGGTGATCCTGCGGCGAGGTGTGGACCCGGCGGGATTCCTCCTGCTTTCCCTCGCCCTCGTGCTGGCCGTGACGGGGACCTCGGCGACGATCTACGGCCTCGCGGGGGACGAGCGGCGCGGCGCCACCATCGGCTCGATCATCTACCTGATCCTGGGCTTCGCGGGCGGCAGCTTCGTCAATCTCGAAGGGCTGCCGCGAGCCGTGCGCGCGGTGTCGCCGGTGTCGCCTTTCTACTGGGGGACGACCGGGTATCGCAGTCTCATCGAGTCGGCGGCGACCGCCGGCGACGTCCTTCCCAACGCCGCGGTCCTCGCGGGCCTCGGCGCCGCCTTGCTGGCGGTGGGCGCCCTCCTGCTGCATCGCACGGTGCGGCGCGGAGGCCTCGCGTGAGAGGAATCCTGCTCCTGGCACGCAACGACCTCCGCCTGACGACGCGGGACCGGGCGTCGTTCTTCTGGATGTTGGCCATGCCCGTGGCGCTCATGTGGTTCTTCGGCCAGATGGGCGGCGGCGGATCGGGGCCGCCGAAGGTCACTCTCACCGTGGTGGACCGCGACGGCGGCTGGCTGGCGCGCGCGCTTGTCAAGCAGCTCGCCGCCGAGAACGTGAACCTCCGCGAGATCGCTCCCGCCGAGCTCGCGGCGGCGAAGGACAAGGTCCGCACGCTCACCATCCCCGCGGGGTTCACCGCCAGCGTCCTCGCCGGCAAGCAGCAGAAGCTGCGGATCGCAGGGGAAGAGAAGGCCGACCGCGATTTCTCCCGCGCCGCCGACGTGAACCTGCTGCGCGCCGTCACACGGATGCTCGGCCTGCTGGTGGAGATGAGCGCGGCGGGCAAGCTCCCGCCCCAGACCGAGGCCGCCGTGGCCGCGGCGGAGCTCGATCGGCTGGCGGCGCGGCCGCGTCAAGTGTCGCTCGCGGTCTCCACGGCGGGGCACGGGCGCGCCGTTCCCGCCGGCACCGCGCAGAGCGTCCCCGGCGCTCTCACCATGGTCGTCCTCATGATGACGCTCATCTACGGCGGCGTCTTCCTGACGGTCGAAAGGCGCGAGGGGATGTTGCGGCGGCAGGTGACCTTGCCGCTCTCGCGGCGCGACCTCTTCCTGGGCAAGCTCGCCGGCAGGCTGCTGGTGGCGGCGATCCAGGTGGTGGTGCTCCTGGCGATCGGGCATTTCGTCTTCGGGGTGGACTTCGGCCGCTCACCCGCGGGCCTCGCGCTCCTCCTCGCGGCCTACGCCTTCTGCGTCGCCGGGCTCGCCACCTTCTTCGGCGCGGTCCTGCAGACGCCGGAACAGGCGGGCGCCGTCGGCTGGATCTCGAGCATGGTGATGGCCGCCCTCGGCGGCTGCTGGTGGCCGAGCGAGGTCATGCCGCGCTGGCTGTGGAGCGCGGCGCACATTTTCCCCACCGCCTGGGCCATGGATGCCTTTCACTCCCTCATCAGCTTCGGGCGAGGGCTCGATGCGGTGCCCCTCCCCGCCGCGGTCCTCTTCGCCTTCGGCGCCGTCTTCAGCGTGCTCGGGGCGCGGTTTCTGAAGCCGGCGTAGGACCGGCCAACGAAGATCCTCGAAAAAAGTTGAGCGATGAGACGGCGTTTTTCCGTTTATAGGGAGAGGACCGCGGACTCTCTCGTGCGTCCGAGCCAGGAGGAGCTTTCATGGCCCGCGGCGGTGTTATCCTGTCTTCCAGATCTCCAAAGGAACAACCGCGAAAGGGAGCACGACATGAGCCAGCCAGCCGTTTCAGAGCTGCCCTTCGAGCTCGTCTATAGCGACGGGGAACCCTTGGAGACCGATTGGCACGCTTCCCAGATCCCCCTCCTCAAGGAGGTCATCCGCCAAACCATGGCGGAGCGCGGGCGGAGCGACTTCTTCGTCAGCGGGAACATGTTCGTCTACTACTCCATGGAGCAGGCACGGGACGTGGCCAGGGGGCGGCCGTACTTCCGCGGTCCGGACGTCTTCTGGGTGGGCGGCGCCAAGCCCCGCGGTCCCCGCAAGGCCTGGGTGTCCTGGGAGGAGGACGGGCGCCTTCCGGACGTCGTCGTCGAGCTGCTGTCTCCCTCCACCGCGGAGATAGACCGCACGGTCAAGAAGGACCTCTACGCCCGGGTCTTCCGCACGTCGGAGTACTACCTGTACGACCCGGAGCTCCGGAAGCTGGAGGGTTTCCGTCTGGTGGGCCGTACCTATCGGCCAATGGTGCTTGACGAGGAGGGGCGGCTCTGGAGCGAGCAGCTCGGAGTGTCCCTCGGCCTCTGGCATGGTGTCTGGTCGGGCCAGGAAGCTGACTGGGTGCGGCTTTTCCGTTCCGATGGGAGCCTGGTTCCGACGGAGGCTGAAGCCCAGAGCCTGCGGGCCGAAGCAGCGGAGGCCGAGGTGGCGCGCCTACGGAGGCTGCTCGAAGGGCACGGCAAGGACTGATCCTCACTCCCCCGGCGGCAACGGCATCGCCTTGTTCGGATAGGGCGGCGCTTTGAGGGCCGGCACAGGCTCGGCCTTGATCTTCTCCTGGAGGTAGCGGATCGCCGCGTCGAGCTGGGCGTCGCCGCCTTCGAAAGTGGCATGGGGGAGGTCGTCCACCACGACGTCCGGATCGACGCCGTGCCCTTCGATCAGCCAGGCGCCTTCGGGGCCGTAGACACCGAACTCGGCCGCGGTCGCGATCCCCTTGTCCACCAGGACGTTGCTCGAGGTGAGCCAGATCTCGCCACCCCAGGTGCGGATGCCGATCACCTTGCCCAGGCCGAGCCGCTTGACGCCTTCCGCGAAGGCCTCGCCGTCCGAGGAGGTGCTCTCGTTGACCAGCACGGCCACGTGGCCGCGGAAGGCGTAAGGCATATTCTGCCAGGGGTCGCCGAGCCGCGGCTGCCACCAGAACCACGCCTTGCGCAGCAGCTTGGCCAGCAGCCAGCTCTCGATGCTGCCGCCCTCGTTGTTGCGCACGTCGATGATCAAGCCCTGGCGGTTGTAGACGGGATAGAAGTCCCGCGCCCAGTGCGTGTAGTCGTCGCCGTTCATGGCCCGCAGATGCACGTAGCCGATCTCGCCCTTTGCCTTCTCCTCGACCGCCAGCCGGCGCGTGTACTCCCAGTCGCCGTAGCGCAGATCGGCCGCCTTCTCCGGCGAGATCGGCGTCACCACGACGTCCCGTGACTTTTTCGTCTTGCCGTCCTTGATGCCGAGGAGCACCTGCTTCTCCGCCTGGTTGCGCAGCAACAGGCCGGGATCAGGCGCCGGCAAGGTCGCAACGCCGTTGATCGATTCGATGACGTCCCCTTCGCCCACTTCAACGCCGGGAGCCGCCAGCGGCCCGGCGTCCGCGGGAACGTCGGGGTCCGAGCGGTAGAGACGCTCGACGCGCCAGCCGCCGGCCGCCTCGTCGCGCAACAGCAGGGCACCGAGCGAGGCCACCTCGATCTCATCTTCCCCCTTGCGATGCTCACCGCCATAGACGAACGTGTGCAGGGCCGAGAGCTCGCTCACCATCTGCGCCAGCAGGTCGTCCAGCTCGCCGCGGCTCGTCACCCGCAACGAAAGCGGACGGTACTTCTCCAGCATGGCCGTCCAGTCCACTCCGTGCATTTTGGGGTCGTAGAAGTAGTCCCGTTCCAGGCGCCACGCCTCGCGGAACATCTGCTGCCATTGCTCGCGGGGATCGAGCGCGAAGGACCAGCCCGAAAGGTCCACCTTGGCCTTCTCCAGGTCCTCCGGCTTCTCCTCTCCGGCGTCGAAGACGTAGAGCTCGTCCTCCTTCGCCACCAGCAGCTTCCTGCCGTCACCGGACAAGCGGAAATCGTCAATATCCTCCGCCACCGTCGCCGGCTCGGTCTTCTCGGGATCGAATGGAACGGTCACGAGCGAGGTCGTGTCCTCGTCCACTCCGGGCTCGGCCGACAGCCAGAACAAGCGCTCCTCGTTAATCGCAAGAGATTCGTAATTTCCAGGCGGCACCGGTATTTCGAAGAGCCTCGTCTGAAGACCGTCGAGATCGATCTCCACCCGGGGCAACGACTTTTCCTCGTCCTCCTTGCCGACGGCCTTCTCGTCCTTCTTATTGTCACTATCCTCCTCCGCCTCCTGCTCATCCTCCTGCTTGGGCGGATGCAGCTCGTCCGGCGGCTGGAAAGGCGAGCGGGCGTCCTTCTTCAAAGCGATGGCGAAGATCTGCGTCGTGGCGGTGAGGAACGGGTCCGGCTGGCGTGGTCCCCACGGCGAATGGACGAGCGTCTTGAGGCTGCGGTCGGAGAGGAAGTAGATCCACTTGCCGTCGCGGCTCCAGGCGGGACTCCAGTTGTTGTAGCGGTCGGTCGTCAGAGGCACCGTGGCGCCGGTCTCGATGCGGTAGAGGAAGATGCGGTTGAAGGAGTTCGGACCTTGCACCGACCAGGCGAGCCAGTGGCTGTCGGGCGACCAGGCGAGGTCCTGGAACTCGCCGTCGGCGGAGGTGCCGATGCGCGTCTGCTTGCGAGTCCGAGCGTCGAGCAGCCAGAGCTGCTGGTCCTTGTCGTGATGGGCGATCCAGTGGCCGTCGGGCGAGGGCACCGCCTCCCAACGCAGCACCTTGCCGTCCGTGGTGAGCTGCTCCGGCTTGCCGACGCCGTTGGCCGGAAACTTCCAGAGCTCCACCTCGCCCGACTCGTCCGAAAGGGCGAGGACGCTTTTGCCGTCCGGCAGAAAGCGCGCTTCGCGGTAGCGCACGCCCGGCCTGCGGGTGACCTCGGCGATCCTCTCTTTCTTGACCGGCACCACGAACACCTGGCCGCGCGCCGTGACCACGATCCGGTCGCCTTTCGGGGAAAGGTCGGCGGCGGTCAGGAAGTCCATGGGCTTCTTCACCCAGCTCTCGCGCATCTGGTCGAAATCGGAGACCAGGCGGATCGGCAACGGCGCGTCCTGGTTCGCCGCGACGTCGAAGATCCGCAGGTCCGCTCCGAGCTGGTAGACGATGCGTCCCTCGGAAAGGCCGGGCGAGGTCACGTCCCAGCCGCGATGAAAGGTGTGCTGCCGGAGGCCCTTTCCCTGCTCGTCCATGGACCAGAGGTTCATCGTGCCGTCGCGGTCCGAGATGAAAAAGACGCGGCCGTTCCACACCATCGGCTCTTTGCTGGTGCCGGGAAAATCGGCGGTCAGAGGCGCGGCCTCGGCTTCGGTCTCGCGGAATCGCCAGAGGCTCTGGGCGGTGCCGCCGCGGTAACGCTTGGTGTGGCTGCCTTGAAACGCGAAGCGGGTGAAGAACAGAGTCTTGCCGTCCGGCGTGTAGCTCCCGTCGCTCGCCTGGGCGAGAGGGACGAGGCTGCGCCGGCCCGTGGCCGGATCGAGCCGTGCCAGCTCGACGTTCGGCAGCCCTGAGTAATGACCGGTCGAGTAGAGGATCTCGCCGTCCGGCGTCCAGCCGACGACCTTGGCCGACTCCCCCTCGAACGTCCGGCGGACCGGCAGCCCGCCGTCGATCGGCATCGTGTAGACCTCGTTCGGCCCCTCGTAGGTGGCCGAGAAGGCGATCGTCCGGCCGTCCGGCGAGATGGCGGGCCGCGACTCCTCACCGGGATGAGTGGTCAGCCGCGTTGCGACGCCGCCCTGGCGGCCCACCCGCCAGAGATCGCCCTCCGCCGCGAACACCACGGTATCGCCGTGAATCGCCGGAAAGCGGTAGTAGCCGAGGATCTCCTCCGCCCGCAGGGCGCAGGGGAGCAGCAGGAAGAGGATGAAGAGTCGTCGATGCACGGGGAAGGCCTCCTGGAATCGAGGGGGGATCGTAGCAGAGGGCCTACCCCGCCGGCACCGGCACGAAGCACTCCCGGAGCCGCCGCAGCAGCTCGAGATCCCAGCCCAGCCGCTGGCCGTCCTCGTAGCCGCGCTTGTACTCCGAGTTGCCCTTGCCGGAATCGGGATAGAAAGAGCTCGAGGCCATGTTGGCGCAGTCGCCGGTGTGGCGGTCGCGGCCACGCTGCATGCCGTCGGCGAAACCTTTCAGGTAGTCCGCATCGGAATGAACGCGCTCGCCGATGCGCGACGCCTCCTCGATGGCGGCGTCCATCCGCGCCTGCACCGCGGCGTTCTTCTGCGCCGCCTTCCAGACCTCGTAGGCCGCCAGCGTCTTCTCGTACCCTTCGGGAAAGGGCTCGCGCCGGCGTTGGTTCCACACCTGCGAGGACTCGGCTTCGCGGACGGATGCATGCAGCTCCAGGAGCTCGGCGAGCCTCGCCTCGGCCTGCTCCTCACTCCAGCGGGCCGGCACCGGCACCTTGAGCTGGATCTTGCACGTCCGCGGGTCGTAGAGGGTGAACGGCCCGTCGTGAATCTCTTCCAGCACGCCTTCGGTCAGGTCGAGGAAGACGTCGATGCGGTCGCGGTGGGTGCCGATCCGCTCCACCCGGGCTTCCTCGCCGGCCGCGAAACGCCGCCGGGCCTTGCTGTTGGTGTGGGTGCCCACGACGTCGTTGTCGTTGTAGAAGCCGTCGCAATTCGAGGCGATGGGGAGCCGCGCCACCGCGTAGTTGCCGCGCCAGCGCGCGTTGAGCTGGCCTTCGAGGTCAGCCCCCCGGGCCACGATAGGCGCCGCCAGCGTGGCCAGGGCCAGGGCGCTCCAGACCGCCTTGATCGATGCCATGGCGCGAGATCATAACGGGATTCCCGTTGTAGGGGCGGCCCTACAGCCGGCTGGCCAGCCTCGGAGCGACGCGATACGATCATCTCTTCACGCCCCATGAGAGGAGACC
>Ga0134122_10001467_pt1 | contig 17031 bp, 20 predicted proteins | sample KB302_FD_96461 | JGI IMG/M metagenome (GOLD analysis project Ga0134122, IMG submission 96461) | Terrestrial soil microbial communities without Nitrogen fertilizer from Kellogg Biological Station, Michigan, USA - KB3-0-2 | ecosystem: Environmental > Terrestrial > Soil > Unclassified ... | reverse complement strand
TTCCAGAACACCGGGTAGCTGTAGGATCCCTTGTCGACCGGGAAGTGGCTTTCAAACATCGCGCGCGAGGGCCCGAACGCCTCGATGCAGGTTTCAAAATAAGGGCGCCATGCCGCAGCCAGCGTCTCGGAGGAGGGCGGCTCGGCTTGCGCGTGGAAGTCGAAGCCGCCCATGCGCATGCCAAGGCCGCCCAGCTTGACGTAGACGTTGGGACAGGCGGCCAGCGCCTCAATCGACCCCTTCCAGGTGGCAAACACTTGGTCCCGCTTGCCGGCATAGCCGCGAATGCCGATCGGTCCCCCGACGTGATCGAGCACGATTCTATTGGCGGGAAAGGACCGTGCAAGATTGGCAAGCTCGTCAATTTGCGGGTGATAGAGCCAAGCATCGTAGCTGAGGCCGAGCCGGCCCAAGACGGCGAAGCCCTCGCGAAAGGTCGCTTGCCCAAGCAGCCCAGGCGGAGGGTTATAGGCGGGGTTGCGCACTTTAGCGTCCTCATCCCAGGCGCTGCTGTGGCGTATGCCGCGGAAGCGATGGCCACCGGCGCGCAGATGGGCTTCGAGCACGGGTTCGACCCGACTACCGAGGCTCAGGTCGGCGTGACCGACAATGCCGGCACAATGACGGGTGTTGCCGTAGATGCCGCTGGCACTCATGGCCGCGGCCCCGTTGACGAATTCGGTTTCGCCGACGTGTTTCATCTCGACGGGACCGCTGGCGCGGAGCATGGCGCGGGCCTGAACGAAGACGGTGGCAACGATATTGTGGCCGCTGTTCGTATCGGCCACCAATTCATCAATGAGATAGCGCCAGCCGGGCCGGTCCCAAAGGTGATGGTGAGGATCGACGATCGCCAGATCGGCCTCGAGAATGGGTTCCCTACGATGATCGAGCCAATCTGGGCGCACCGCCAGATAGTAGTCTGCGGTTGCGCCGGGTTGGGGGGCGGTGGACATTTACGGGACACTCCTTAAGGATTGACGAGCGCCGCCGGATCGCCGGCCTCTTTGGCATGCTGTCAGGTGCACGAAAAGGCGATGGGAACCCCAAGCAAGCGAGCGAGCTATCATGCCAATCAAGTCCAAGTATGTGTTCGTGGCAAGCATGGATGTGGCTGCCGATAAAGAGGCCTTGTTCAACGAAGTCTATGACGAGGAGCATGTGCCGAACCTCCTCAAAGTACCCGGCGTACACGCCGTCACGCGCATCGCCGGGGAGCCCTTTGCCATGAGCATCGGCGGTGAACAAAAGACGCTGAGCCACGACGGCCCGCGCTATACGGCCATCTATGAGATCGATGGCCCGCACGTGCTCATCAGCCCGGACTGGGCGAAGGCGGTCGAGGCCGGTCGTTGGCCGGCGGAGGTGCGACCCCATACGCGCAATCGGCGCCACGCGCTCTACCGCGTTCGCTAAGCCTCGCGTCTCAGCCGCCTCCTCGCCCGCAGCGCCGGCCCGCGGCCGCGGCGGCGCTCGTCCCGCAATCGGGGGTGGAACGGGCCAAGCGGCCAACGTCGACGGTTCAGTCGCGCCCGGCTCTTTGCCGCGGCAACGATCAAGGCCGCGGCAACGATCAAGTGCGTCCTTGCGCGGGAACCAAGTGCCGCAAGCGATAGGGACGCAAAAAGCGGTCTCTGACGGGCGCTGGCCACTCCAAGCTTGGGCCGCGCTGTAAGCTTGGGCCGCGCTGTATCACTTTGCTGTTTGCGGGGCCACCAAAGCCCGAGCCACAAAAGAATGACCCGCGGCTTGGGGGAACCGCGGGTCAATGCGCGACTGGCGCGTGAGGGAAGCGGAAGGGGGGGTCTGCGCGCCCGTCTAAGGAAAAAACCCAGGTACCGCGCAATCGTTCCGCGCGCTCCAGAAGTTTTTTTCAAAGCCGCGCGGGCTGGTGAGGGGCGACAAATTTCCCCTTTTCATATCAGATAACTACGTCAGCTGGCTCAGAGCTCTCGCGACCGCCGTCCAAACCGGCCAGTTGTCAAGAGCGAGCGCCACCATCACGGCCAGGCCCACGCCGAGCACGGAGAGCGCACCCACCAGCCAGGCAAGCCAGATCATTTCCCGTAATTCCTCGCCGAGGCCTTTCCAGAATTCCATAGGGGTTCGCTCCCGCACGCTAGCACGTTGGCTAGTCAACCTGAGGGCACCCAATTTCGTTCCCAGGTTAGGGTGGCGTCACTTCTGTTTGGCGCCGGATTGCTTACGCTCCAGCTCATCGAGGAGTTTGCGGAACTTGTCCGGCACCGGCTGGGTGACGACCTCGTCGAAGATGCCTCTGAGCTGCCGGCCGATGTGTTCGTGAATGGCGAAATCGCCGCCGGGTGCGGCATCGGCGGCCAGCGGGTGTTCCTGCTCCCGGTCGGGCTTTCGTTTGGCCATGGTCATTTACATCGTGCACGAACGTCCTACATATTGCCCAGCGGCACGCAACGCTCAAGGACGCTGTTGAAAACTTTCGGCCAGGCGCGATCGTTTGCTGGCCGCACCGAACCTTTGAACCGCGGGATCTCGCACCGAGAAGGGGGTCATGCCGACGCTGGCTGAGAGCATCGCATCGCACCTGCCACAGCTGCGCCGCTTCGCGCGCCTGCTGACCGGGAGTCAGCAGGCCGGAGATGCAGCCGTCTCGCGCATGCTGCAGGCGATCGTCGCAGACCCGGGCACCTATCCGGAAAAGCCAAGTCGGGTCGAACTCTACCAGCTCTTTCTCAGGACGCTGGCCGCCATTCCGGAGGATGCCTCGCGGCAGGAGGCCGGCATCGGCCAGACCGCGGCGCGGTCTCTGGCGGCGATGACGCCCCAGGCCCGCCAAGCCTTCCTGCTCGTATCGGTAGAGGAACTGGCACCGCGCGAGGCCGCCGAGGTGCTTGAGGTATCCCAACGCAGGGCCGAGGAATTGCTCAACCAGGCAAGCGAAGAGATTGCCCGCCAGATCGCCACCGACGTGCTGATTATCGAGGACGAGCCGCTGATTGCGCTCGACCTGCAGCGGATGCTCCAAGGTCTTGGACACCGTGTGACGGCGATCGCACGTACCCACGACGATGCCGTGGAGGCAGCCTCTTCCCACAAACCAGGATTGGTTCTGGCCGATATCCGCCTGGCCGATGGCAGTTCGGGGCTCGAGGCCGTGAACGATATCCTCTCCAGTTTCAGCGTGCCGGTTGTGTTCATTACGGCCTACCCCGACAAGCTGATGACCGGCGAGCGGCCGGAGCCGACGTTTTTGATCACCAAGCCGTTCCGCGAGGATGCGGTCAAAGCGGTCGTCAGCCAAGTGCTGTTCTTCGACCAGCAGGCGCGGCGGCGCCACAAGGGCCCCTCCGCCGTCCCATAAGCCCCGGTCAGGGCAACCGCGTTCCCCCTGCCGTACGCGCCACGATCGCCTCGGTCGAGGAATCCGGTCCGAATTCCCGCGGCGTGTTCACGCCCAGCATTTCGGTAAGCTTGGTGCGAGCACGGTTGACGCGGCTTTTGATGGTCCCTACCGCGCATCCCGATACGGATGCCGCCTCCTCATAGGAAAACCCGGCGGCGCCGACCAAAACCAAGGCCTCGCGCTGATCCGGTGGAAGCAAATTGAGCGCCCGCCGGAAGTCCTGCATGTCCAAATGGCCCTGCTGCCCCGGATGGATGGCGAGTTCTGCCGCCTTTTTGCCTTCGCGATCCTCGACCTCGCGCCGCCGCCGCCGGCAGTCGGAAAAGTAGGTGTTGCGCAGGATGGTGAAGAGCCAGGCGCGCAGATTCGTACCCTCTTGGAAGCTTTCCAGATGGTTCCAGGCTTTCAGCAGCGTTTCCTGCACGAGATCGTCGGCCCGCTCCACGTCCCCACACAGGGAAACGGCAAAGGCGCGCAGATTGGGGATCAACCCCAGGAGGGCCTGTTTGAGGGGGCCGGAGTGAATGTTCACCGTTGCTTCTCCCTCGCCTCGAGCGCCTCGAGCAATTTTACGAAGCGCTCCGGCACGGGCTCCTCTTCGATGCCTTCGAAGATGGCGCGCAGCTGTCGGCCGAGTTGCGCTTGCAAGGAGCGGTCGATCATGCCCGTAGCTTGGCTATCATGGCGCGGCGCCCGTTGCATATCGGGTCTATTCTCCATTTCCAGGTCTGTTTCGGCGCAACCGGCAGGCCGTTTACCCACGGGCTGGCGTCCACGCCGTCCGTCCCCGCTCTCCCCCTTCATTTGGGCCTCGCTGGAGCCCGTCGGCCCAGTGAAGCCATTCTTTCCATTCATGTTTCCCCCTTCGATCAGAGGCTCTGCTTGCTCTTGAACCGTCTGACCCAAAAAACGCCCAGGGGGCCGGAGAGTTCCGCCCGGGGAACTCAAGTCGTGCCTGTTGCGTTTTTGTGCCGATTGCAGGCTTTGACACCATGAACGGCTAGGACCTCTAGGGAGGGGATTTCGTATGACATTGGCGGAAAAGGTGGCGGCGCACCTGCCTTATTTGCGGCGTTTTGCGCGGTCCCTCACTGGCAGCCAGAAGAGCGGCGATGCCTACGTAGCCTCCACGCTCGAAGCCATTCTTGCCGACCCCTCCATCTTCCAGCCCGAGTTGCCGGCGCGCATCGCCCTCTACCAGACGTTTCTCAGCATCTTCAATTCCGTGGCCCTGAACACGCGGGCGACGGATGCGGGTTCTCACGCCCTCGATGCGGCCAAACGCAACTTTGACATGCTGACGCCGCCGGCCCGACAGGCGTTCTTGCTGATCGCGGTGGAGGAGTTTTCCCCGCAGGATGCGGCGCTGGTGCTCAACGTCTCGCCCGCGGAGGTGCAGAGCCTGATTGACGAGGCCGGGCGCGAAATTGCACGCCAGATTGCCACCGATGTGGTCATCATCGAGGATGAGCCGCTGATTGCCCTCGACCTGGAGCGGCTTGTCACCTCCCTGGGCCACCGCGTGGTCAAGATTGCCCGCACCGAGCGACAGGCCGTCGAAGCCGTTTCACGCACGCGCCCTGGCCTGATATTGGCCGACATTCAGCTCGCCGACGAAAGCTCGGGGCTCGATGCCGTCAACGAGATCCTGCGTCAGTTCTCCGTGCCGGTCATTTTCATTACGGCCTATCCACAGCGGCTCTTGACGGGGACGCGTCCCGAACCGACCTTCCTGATTACCAAGCCGTTCCACCCCGACAACGTGAAGGCGATCATCAGCCAGGCCCTGTTCTTTGACGTGCGGGGCCGGCCGGAGCAGCCGCGGCTGGCCACCGCCTAGCCTCAAGCGCGCTCGAGGGCGACGACGGGCCGCATTTGGCCCCAGGCCAGGGCCGAGCTTGCTGTCCCGGTCACGTTCCTGCGAGCCCTCTGTCCGCGCGGGTACTGATACGTTATAACATCGCAGCGAACTTCGGGGCTCGACCGTCGAGCAGCCCATTGCGACGCCCTCGCGCGGCACCAAGTTGGGAAGCACAGCCTTATGCGGACGATCAGCCTCTTGGCCCTTGGCCTCGGTCTCAGCCTCGGCGCTGGCGCGGCCTCCGCGGAGCAGCGGCAACTGGGTGCGCATGAGCACGGACGCGGGACGCTCAACATGGCCATCGAGGGCGCCCGCGTCAGCCTCGAGCTTGAGGCACCGGGTGCCGACATCGTCGGTTTCGAGCACGCGGCCAAGACGGCGCGCCAGAAGGCCGCCGTGGCGCAGGCCAAGAAACTGTTGCTTGCGCCGCAGGCCCTGTTCAAGTTTCCTGGCGCGGCGGGGTGTGTGGTTGCCGATGCCAGCGTCGAGCTCGAAGGCGGCGGCGAGCATGAGCACGAGGAAGCCAAGGCCGGGAGCGCGGCCCCGAAGGAGCCTGAGGCTGCCCAAGATGGCAACCACTCCAGTTTTCATGCCCAGTACGCACTCAACTGCAAGGACCCGGCCAGCATCACCGTCGTTGAATTTGGCTACTTTCAGGCTTTCGCTGGCGCCCAGAAGCTTGAGGTCAATGTGATCACCGCGAAGGGGCAGACCACGTTCGAAGTGACGCGGGCCAAGCCGCGCCTCGATCTTGCCGGCATGATGTAGGCTGCGGGTCGCCGCATGGTTGCCATCAGCGTGGACTCGCCTGCCCCCAGGTCGCCCGTGATCGCGGTGTCCGACCTGCGCTTTAGCTGGCCCGGCCGCAATGCCTTTGCGCTTACCATCGACAGTTTCGTCTTGCCGGCACGCGAGCGGCTGTTGCTGATTGGGCCGTCGGGAAGTGGCAAATCGACCTTCCTCGGCCTCATTTGTGGCATCCTGACACCGCAGGCGGGACGCATCGAAATTCTTGGTACCGACATTGCCGCCATGTCGGCGGCGGCGCGCGATGCCTACCGCGCCGAGCACTTCGGCATTATTTTTCAAATGTTCAACCTGTTGCCCTACGGGACCGTAATCGACAATGTGCTGCTACCCTTGAGCTTCGCACCCGGGCGTCGCCGCCGCGTCAGCGCCAAGGGCGCGGCAGAACAGGAAGCCGCGCGCCTGTTGAGTCGGCTGGGCCTCGCGGCAAACCTCGTGCGCGGGCCATTGGCGGCCAGGCTCAGTGTCGGACAGCAGCAAAGGGTTGCTGCCGCCCGTGCGCTGATCGGCGCGCCGGAGCTGATCGTGGCCGATGAGCCAACCTCGGCTTTGGATCGAGATCGCCAGCTGGCCTTTCTCGACCTCCTATTCAGCGAGACCAGCGAGGCAGGTGCGACGCTCATCATGGTAAGCCATGACGAGAGCCTCGCCCCCCGTTTCGACCGGGTGATGCGGCTCGACGAAATCACGCTTGCAGGGCAGAAAGGCAGTTCATGATCGTCTTGCGACTGGCGCTGCAGTCTTTGCGCAATCGCTGGGTCACGGCGCTGCTCACCGTGCTGGCGATCTCGGTCAGCATCGTCCTGCTGCTGGGTGTCGAAAAAATCCGGACCGGGGCGCGCCAGAGTTTCGCCGACACCATTTCCGGCACCGATTTGATCGTCGGGGCGCGCAGCGGCAGCCTCAACCTCTTGCTTTATTCGGTGTTCCGCATCGGCAACGCCACCAACAACGTGTCTTGGCAAAGCTATCAGGATATTCTGGCGCGACCGGAGGTGGCCTGGGCCGCCCCGCTGTCGCTCGGGGACAGTCACCACGGTTTTCGTGTGCTCGGCACGACGGGTGACTACTTCACCCACTACCGCTTTCGGCAAACGCACGGACTCACGTTTCGCGCGGGTGCGCCCTTCAACGACCTGTTCGATGCCGTGGTCGGAGCCGATGTCGCCGCGGCTCTGGGTTACAGGGTTGGTGACCCAATCGTTGTCTCGCATGGATTGGGCTCGGTCTCTTTCATCGAGCACGACGACAAACCCTTTCGCGTCTCCGGCATTCTGGAAAAGACCGGTACGCCGGTCGATCGCACCGTGCACGTCAGTCTGGAGGCGATCGAGGCCATTCACGTGGATTGGCAAAGTGGAGGGCGGATCCCCGGCCAAAGCGTATCGGCCGAGGAGGTGCGCCGGATGGACTTGAAGCCGAAGGCGATCACGGCCGCTCTCGTTGGTCTCAAGTCGAAGTTGGCAACGTTTCGTCTGCAGCGGGAAATCAACGAGTATCGAGCTGAGCCGCTATCGGCTATCCTGCCGGGGGCCGCTTTGCAGGAACTATGGGGGCTGGTTGGCATCGCCGAGACGGCTTTGACGGTGGTGTCCGCCATGGTGGTGGCGACCGCCTTGCTCGGCATGGTCACCATGATCCTGACCACCTTGAACGAGCGCCGTCGCGAGATGGCCATCCTGCGCTCGGTCGGCGCCCGGCCGCGTACCATTCTGGCATTGCTGATGGCCGAGGCCGGCGTGCTCACGCTGACGGGAATTGCGCTCGGCATCGTCCTTCTCTACATCGGCTTGTTGGCTTTGCAGCCCTATGTGGACTGGAGCTACGGCCTGCATTTGCCGATCGATGCACCAAAGCCGGCCGAACTCTTGAGCCTGGTCAGCATCGCGGTCGCCGGCTGCCTGGCGGGCCTGCTGCCAGCGTTGCGCGCCTATCGCCTTTCGGTTGCGGATGGAATGACGGTGAGGACGTGAAGAGAGGTTCCTGATGCACACGGCGTCCAATGTGGCAATCCTCCTCGGCGCGCTGAGCGGCGCGGCCTGGCTGTTGGCCGTCCCGCCCGCGACCGCCGTCGACGCGGTCATGAGCCTCAAATGGGATCAGCTGGTGCCGCCGGCGCCGCCGAAACCGCCGAAGGCATTTTTCAACGGCAGGCCGACCGATCCAGGTGCCTTCGGCGCGCCGGAGCACGCGCCGTCCGCGACGCAGCCGCTTGCCGAAGGGCGCTGGATGTCGGCGCCTGCCAAGTCCAGCGGTAGCCCGCCTGCGGTCGTGGCGAGCCTCGACGGCAAGCGGGTCCAGATCGGCGGCTACGTCGTACCGCTCGACTTCGACGCGACGCGGGTGAAGGAATTCCTGCTGGTACCCTTCGTGGGCGCGTGTATCCATGTGCCGCCGCCGCCCCCCAACCAGATCGTCTATGTCAAGGCTGAGGGTGGCGTCGACGTGAAGGGTACCTTCGATCCGGTGTGGGTCACAGGGACGTTGACCGTTACGCCGGCGTTTACCGGTCTCGCCGAGGCGGGCTACAGCCTGGACGCCGAAAAGGTAGAACCGAGGCCGGTCAAGGATTGACCCGGCCGCAAACCGGGCGCCTTGCGCTGGCCGTTTTGCCGAGCTAGTCAAGGGTTGCATTGCGTTTCGGCAGGGTTGCTCGCTGGTCGCGGCAGAACCTCGTTTGGGCGAGGAACACCTGGGCAACGGGTCGGTGGTGGGGCAAACGAGCCATGAGACACCATCGCGTCGCGGTCCTGATCGCCGCCCTCAGCCTGCTTGGTACTGACGCACCCGCCCACGATTGGTACCCCCTTGAATGCTGCAGCGGCCAGGACTGCGGTCCGGCCGAGTCGGTCGAGCGCCGACCCGACGGCAGCTATCTTGTGACCTCGCGCGGATTGTCCGCCGTAATCCCGTCGGACTATGCCCTGTGGAGAAAGTCGCCGGACGGTCGCATTCACGTTTGCATCCGCAAGCTCAGGTCGGGCGGGGAATATCTGGTGTGTGCCTTTCGCGGCCCGGGTGTTTGAGGCTTGTCGGCCCTCCCGGCTCTCGATAATGCTGCGCTCGGTGCAAGACGCCTTGACCGCCCGATCTGTGAGGACGAGGCCTTGGTTGGCATCGGCGCAAGGTCGCAAGCTCGCGGCAAAGGCTCACAACCTCGCGGACGACGCCGCAACGGTCGGGCTAACAAAGGGGCCAAACAATGCCGGATCGGGTGATGCTCATCACCGGGGCCAGCCGGGGCATCGGCGCGGCCACGGCGCGCTTGGCGGCAACACGCGGCTATGCCGTGGCGGTCAACTACGTCGCGCGCAAGGACGCGGCCGAGGCGGTGGCCGCCGATGTGCGCCAAGCCGGGCGCAAGGCCCTCACCATCCAGGCCGACATCGGCAAACCGGACGAGGTCACCCGGCTTTTTCAAAGCATCGATTCGGAATTCGGACGGCTCGACGCCTTCTTCAACAATGCCGGGATTCTGAGCCAGGCGGCCAAATTCGTCGACATCGCGCCGGCACGGCTACAGCAGATCTTGGCCGTCAATACCACCGGGGCCTTCATCGCCGCGCAGGAAGCTGTACGCCGCATGTCGACCCGGCTGGGGGGCCGCGGCGGCGTCATTGTCAATATGTCGTCGCTTGCCGCCAAGCTGGGCGGCGCGTCCGAATCGACCGACTACGCCTTCTCAAAGGGCGGCATCGATACGCTAACCGTTGGTCTTGCCAAGGAGCTAGCGAGCGAGGGCATCCGCGTGAACGCGGTCAGACCGGGCTTGATCGAAACCGATATTCAGAAGGATTTCGGCGTTGGCGATCGCGTCGGCAAGTACAAGGATCTGGTGCCAATGAAGCGCGGCGGCACGCCCCAGGAAGTGGCAGAGGCGGTGCTGTGGCTGTGCTCGGACCGGGCGAGCTACATCACCGGTGTGCTGCTGGATGTGAGCGGCGGTCGGGGCCTCTAGGTTTGCGGGAAGTGCAAATCACCTATAGTGCCCGTTCGTGTGCGTTGCTCGGTCTGGATTGTCCCCACATGGCCACATCCCACGGCGTTGTTGCGATATCGAGCGCATGACTATAGCGACACCGAGCGCTTGGCCTGTGGGCTTCGAGCCGACCGCGCAGCATCGCGCCGCCCATGACTATTTGCGTGAGGGAAGTGGCAATCTGTTTGTCACGGGTCGGGCCGGCACGGGCAAATCGACCTTGCTGCGTTGCCTCAAGGACCTGATCGCCGAAGAGATGGTGATCGTGGCACCGACGGGGCTTGCGGCCGTTAACGTCGGCGGTCAGACGATCCATTCCTTCTTCGGCCTTCCGCCGCGGCTGATCCGGCCAGATGACATTCGCCGCAGTCGCAATGGCCGTCTGATGCGAAGGCTCAAGTTTCTCGTGATTGACGAGGTCTCCATGGTCCGCTCCGACCTGATGTGGGCCATCGACCAGTCCTTGCGAGTCAATCGAGGGCGGCCGCGGGAACCGTTCGGCGGTGTGCGCTTGGCGCTATTCGGCGACTTGCATCAATTGCCGCCCGTGATCAACGAGGCCGACGTCGCCGAGCATCTGGAAACGCAGCATGGCGGGCCGTTCTTTTTCAGTCTGGCGGCGCTGCGCGAGGGGGCTGGGACGGCGCTGATCGAATTGAAGCAGGTCTTTCGCCAGAAGGACGAGGTCCTGCTCGAGATCCTCAATCGTGTCCGCGACGGGGCGATCGATGATGACGAGCTGGCGCTGCTGAACGCGCGCGTGCGTCCGATCCGCACCTTGGCGGAAGGCGATTCCTACGTCATCCTCACCCCCACCAACGCGGCCGCTAGCCGCATCAACATGGCCTACCTCGCCGCCTTGTCCGGGCCGGCCAGTGCCTACGCGGCGGGCGTCACGGGTGAGTTCAGCGCCTCGGCGCATCCGACCGAGCAGAAGCTGGTGCTCAAGCCCGGGGCCAAGGTCATGCTGCTGCGCAACGATCCGGAGCGACGTTGGGTTAACGGGTCGGTTGCCCGTGTCGCGCGTCTTGCGGACGAGCGGGTTTGGATCGAGATTGATGGCGCCGAGCACGAGGTCGAGCAGGTCTCCTGGGAAAGCCGACGTTATGCCTATGACAAGGCGCAGGAAAAGATCGTCGAGACGGTAGCCGGCACCTTCCGACAGTTTCCGCTGCGCCTGGCCTGGGCCTTGACCATTCACAAAAGCCAGGGCTTGACGCTCGACAATGTGTACATCGATCTCGGGCGGGGCGCTTTTGCTCACGGCCAGACTTATGTTGCCTTGTCGCGCTGCCGATCGCTTGCGGGTTTGGCGCTGGCGCGGCCGCTGCGCGGCGAGGATATCCTGTTCGACACATCGGTGCTCGGCTACCGCCGCATGTTCGACGCCCTCATTTGACAGGCGGGGAGAAAAATTTTCTGGATCACAGCGATCCGGGCCGCGCTATAGTGTGGGTATGCTGGGCTCGGGTGCAAAGGTGCGGGTGCGTGGCGGCAAGCCTGCCGATGCGAAGGCGCTCGCCAATGTTTTCAAGGATTCCTGGCTGTTCGCCTATCGCGGCATCATCCCGCAACGCCATCTCGACAGCATGGTTCGCCAGCGCTCGCCGGAATGGTGGCGCGATGCCATGAAGACCGGCGACAGCACGCTGGTGCTGGATGTTGGGGGTGCGGTGGCGGGCTATGCGACGCTCGGTAACTCGCGCCAGCGCGGGCGCTACCAGGGCGAGATCTACGAGCTCTATCTTGATCCGCTCTATCAAGGCTTGGGACTCGGCGAGCACCTGTTCGAGGGCTGCCGGCACGCGCTCGACATGCGCAGGCTCGACGGCCTCATCGTCTGGGCGCTGCTCGGCAATACCAGCGCCTGCGACTTTTATTGGCGCCGCGGTGGGCGTCCGGTGGCAAGCACGTTCACCCGCATCGGCGGCGAGCGGCTGGAAAAGGTCGCCTTCGCCTGGGGCTGACGCGGCCTACATGGGGCTTTTGCCCTTTTCGCCCATGGCCTGCGGCTCGGTTCGGCAGTCAAAGGTGCGCGCCGTGGCGTCGGCGATGCGGCGCGCCAAGGCGATGGCATCGGCATTGGCCAGCGCATCGATGTAGGCGACGTGGCAGGTTTCCTCAGGCGTCACCTTGGAGATGACCAAAACGTCGCCCCGCAGCCCATGCTGCGAGGTGTGATAGCGCACGATGGTGGCGTAGGGAACGTGACCGCCGCCACGTCGCTCGAAGCGCCATTCGATCGTGGCCCGCCGACTGCCATCCTCGAAAATCGTGTTGAAGGGCCCAAGGGTCTGCCTGGCGGCGCGGCGATGCTCCGCATCCTTGCCGGTGCTCACGAACTGGTGCAAGTCGCCCGCGGCGACATAGACGGGGTAGCCCGGCAAGCCCTGGCAGCGCCAGGCATCGGCATCCTTGTGTCGCTTGATCGGCTGACAGGATTTGAGCTCAACCGTTGTGTACAGGCTTTTGACCGGATTGGCGGCGGCCGGGCCCAGCATCGAAATGAACGCACATAGCACGGCGGGCGCACGCATGCTGGCGCCTCCTTGCGAGACCCTCAGCCGCCGGCCAGTCTTTGCGGCCGAGCGGCGGAGCACGTATACCATGACAGTTGCATTCTTTCTCGGGCGCCGCGTGCAGGCCAATGCTTCCGTGCCCCTGGCGGCGTTGCTATAGGGGCGTGAGAGCCAAATAGGTGGGTGATGGCAAAGCTGAAGATCGCCGTAACCGGCGCGGCGGGGCGCATGGGCCGCGAGTTGATCAGAGCGGTACACGGCAATGAAGCGTGCGCGTTGGCGGGCGCCGTCGAGCAGGCGGGCTCGCTCGCGCTGGGACAGGACGCCGGCCTCCTCGCCGGGCTTGGCAAGCTCGGCGTTGTCATCGTCGATGATCCCATGGAGCTCTTCACCAAAATCGATGCGGTGCTCGACTTCAGCGCGCCCGCGGCATCGTTGGAGTTCGCCGCGCTTGCCGCCAACGCCCGTATCATCCAGGTCATGGGCACGACGGGCATGTCGGCGGCCGACGAGGCCAAGGTGGCGGCGGCGGCGCGGCACGCGACCATCATCCGGGCCGGCAACATGAGCCTCGGCATCAACCTCATGAGCGCCCTGGTGCGCAAGGTCGCCGAGGCGCTCGACGCCGACTTCGATATCGAGGTGCTCGAGATGCATCATCGCCACAAGGTCGACGCGCCGTCGGGTACGGCCCTGATGTTGGGCCGCGCCGCTGCCGAGGGCCGCAAGGTCAAGCTTGAGGAGGTAAGTGCGCGCGCGCGCGACGGCCACACCGGCGAGCGCCGGCGCGGCGATATCGGTTTTGCGATCTTGCGCGGTGGCAGCGTCGTCGGTGACCACTCGGTCATTTTTGCCGCCGACGGTGAACGGATCGAGTTGGTCCATCGCGCTGCTGATCGGGGGATCTATGCGCGCGGGGCCGTCAAAGCCGCGCTGTGGGGGCGGGGCAAGGGACCCGGCCTGTTCGATATGATGGATGTGCTGGGCATTGACGGTGCCAAGCCCGGACCATGAACGGCAGCGAGCTGGACAGAGGATTGGAATGGACAACGTGCTGGTATTGGTGCGCCACGGCGAGAGTGAGTGGAACAAGCTCAACCTATTTACGGGGTGGAAGGATCCCGATCTTAGCGACAAGGGCGTCGCCGAGGCGCACAAGGCGGGCCAATTGCTCAAGGCCCAGGGCGTAAAATTCGACATTGCCTACACCAGCGCCCTACAGCGTGCGCAGCGTACACTCGATATCATGCTCGACGAACTCGGCCAGGCTGGTTTGCCGACGCGCCGGGATCAGCGCCTGAATGAGCGTGACTACGGCGACCTTTCCGGCCTCAACAAGGATGAGGCGCGCAAGCGCTGGGGCGAGAAGCAGGTGCACATTTGGCGGCGCAGCTTCGATGTCCCCCCACCGGGCGGCGAAAGCTTAAAGGATACGGCCGAGCGCGTACTGCCCTACTATCAAGCGCAGATTTGGCCCGAGGTTGCCTCCGGTCGCAACGTGCTCGTTGCGGCCCACGGCAACTCGCTGCGTGCGCTCATCATGCAACTGGAAGGATTGACTGGGGAGCAGATTGTTGCACGCGAGCTGGGAACCGGCGTACCGATCGTCTATCGTCTGGGCGCCGACGGCCGCGTATCCGACCGGCGTGAACTTGCGGCCTGAGGCGCGCGTAACGCTTCGGGGAGGGAGGTCATGGCCTTGGACGACGTCGTCGAAAAGCTGAGCAGTGACAAGGACGAGCGCAACAAATGGATCGGCGTCTATATTGGCGTGCTGGCGGTGCTGCTGGCGATTTGTAACGTCGGCGGCGGCAACGCGACCAAGGATTCGACGCGGGCCAACATCGAAGCCGCCAATACGTGGGCCTTTTTCCAAGCCAAGAACATGCGCCGTAACGCCGTCCAGCTTGCCGCCAGCCAACTCGAACTCACCGCCGCGGCGCAAGCGGGACTGCCGGCGGATGTGCGCAAGCAGTTCGAAGACAAGATCAAGGACTTGCGCGCCCAGGTGCAGCTCCTCACCACCGATCCCGTGCGCAAGGAAGGCCTTGATGAACTATTCACAAAGGCCAAGGCCTTGGAAGTCGAGCGCGACGTGGCGCTGCGCAAGGATCCCTTTTTCGACTGGAGCCAAGCGCTGTTGCAGATCGGCATCGTGCTGGCATCCGTGCACCTCATCATCGGCAACATGACGCTGCTGGGGCTGAGCGGCGCCCTCAGCTTTTTGGGCGTGCTGCTGATGATCAACGGCTTCACCTTGGCGGTGAACATGCCATTCTTTGGCTGAAGGGCTTGCAGGGCCGCCGGGTCCTTGAAAACTTGCCCGCCGCGCCCCGGCGAGCTAGCAATGCGGGCCCGGCTGTTCTGGTGAGGAGACCGATGAGCGCGCATTCACTGTTGCTGCTTCCCGGCGACGGCATCGGCCCGGAGGTGACGGCCGAGGTCGAGCGCCTCATTGCCTTTTTCAACAAGAAGGGGAAGGTGCGCTTCGACACCGCGACGGCATTGGTCGGCGGGGCCGCGATCGACAAGCACGGCGTGCCTTTGACGGATGAGGCTTTGGGCATGGCGCGGGCGATGGACGCCATTGTGTTCGGTGCCGTCGGTGGGCCCAAATGGGACAAGGTGGCCTATGGCATTCGCCCCGAGGCGGGCCTGCTGCGCCTGCGCAAGGAACTCGATCTGTTCGCCAACCTGCGGCCCGCCATCTGCTATCCGGCGCTGGCGGAGGCCTCCTCCCTCAAGCGCGAGCATGTCGAGGGCTTGGACATCCTGATCCTGCGCGAATTGACGGGCGGCACTTATTTCGGCGAGCCCAAGGAGATCGTGACGCTCGAGAGTGGCCAGAAGCGGGCCGTCGACACGACCGTTTACACGACTTTCGAAATCGAACGCATCGCGCGGGTGGCCTTCGATCTCGCCCGTGCGCGGGGCAACAAGGTGCACTCGGCCGAAAAGCGCAACGTCATGAAGACCGGGGTACTTTGGAACGAGGTGGTCAGCGCCACGCATGCGCGCGAGGCCAAGGACGTCGAGCTGCAACACATCCTCGCCGATGCCTGCGCCATGCAACTAGTGCGCAACCCCAAGCAGTTCGACGTCATTGTCTGCGACAACCTATTCGGCGACATGCTGTCCGACGAAGCGGCCATGTTGACGGGCTCGATCGGCATGCTGCCATCGGCCTCGCTCGGTGCTGCCGATGCCAAGACGGGCAAACGCAAGGCCCTCTATGAACCCGTGCACGGTTCGGCCCCCGACATTGCCGGCAAAGGTGTCGCCAACCCGATCGCGGCCATCGCCAGCTACGCCATGGCGCTGCGCTATTCCTATGGCCTCGTCAAGGAAGCCGAACTCATCGAGAAAGCCGTCGCCAACACCTTGGCCCAAGGCTATCGGACCGCCGACATCATGCAACCTAATATGCGCAAGGCGGGGACGGCGGAAATGGGTAAAGCCATTGTCGAAGAAGTTGAAAAGCTTACGGCCTGAGCTCAGACCCGTCGCCCTACGCGAAGCTACCCCCAACTACCTACAACCCGTGGCTTCCGCATCTTGCCTCTAGCATGCTCTAATTTGCCGAGCGATTTGATTCGGCATCACGTGGTGCCTCAGTGGGGGTAAGGCCATGAATCCTTTCAATGAGCTGCGCGCCGGGCTGTGCGCGCTCGCCAAACGCTCGGTCGGCTTGATGAGCGCCTGCGGCAACGAGGAAAGCACCAAACTCTATCTGGCGCTGCCGATGCTCGGGCTACTCGGCTACGACTATTCCAATCCCTATGAGGTCTATCCTGAGCACATGGCGCATTTTGATCCCAACCAGCCAATCAAGGCGGACCTGGCGATCATGCGCGACGGCCAACCGGTGATCGGCATCGAGTGCAAGAAGGTCGGTTCAGATCTGATCGAGCCGCGTGCCGAGATCCGCACCTACTACAACGCCCTACCGACCACGCGTCTTGCCATCCTCACCAACGGCATAGTGTTTGAGTTCTTTGTCGATTCCGTCGATCCCAACGTGATGGACGACGAGCCTTTTCTGACGCTCGATCTCGACACGGTCTCGCGCAACGGCGTCTCCGACGAAGTGCTCGAGACGCTGCTCTACACGACCAAGGATAACTTCAATCCCGATACCATCGCCGAGCTGGCGCACGTACAGCTGGTCAAGAAGCGGTTGCGGACCGTGCTGGTGGAGGAAACCAAGACGCCGTCCGAGGAGTTCTGCCGCTTCTTCTTGCAGAAGGCGGGTCTCAAGAACGTACGCAAGGGCACCATCGAGCGCTACTATGGACCGGTGATCAAATCGGCCTTCGAGGAGGCTTTGGTGCTACCGGTCGTGCAGCGGCTACGCACCGATGCGACCCCGGAGGGCAAGTTCAATTCGGTGAACTTGCATCAAATCGGCCAACGCATCGTCACCACGGAACGCGAACTGGCGATCGTCAACTATGTGCGCCGGCGCCTTGCCTTCCTGGTTGCC
>Ga0134122_10001466_pt1 | contig 17037 bp, 14 predicted proteins | sample KB302_FD_96461 | JGI IMG/M metagenome (GOLD analysis project Ga0134122, IMG submission 96461) | Terrestrial soil microbial communities without Nitrogen fertilizer from Kellogg Biological Station, Michigan, USA - KB3-0-2 | ecosystem: Environmental > Terrestrial > Soil > Unclassified ... | reverse complement strand
GCGACGTATTGCGTCGCCGGAAAGACCAGCGCTTCGGGTGTGCTCTGCATGTTGCCACGGCTGATGCCGCCCAGATTCTCGATATAGATGTACTCGACGCGCTTGGCGGCCGAATCCCAGTAGTAGGTCGTCTCGCCGACATAATCCGGCCGGCCAGGAGTGCGCACGGTATGCGTGTCGCGCAGCGCCTTGCCGTCATAGAGCCAGGTGAAGCAATGCTCGTCGGTCTGCTTGCCGCCGGGAAAATCGCCTTTCCAGCAATGCCCGGCGAGGAAGGCCATCGGTTGCAGCGGCTCGATCGGCGCGGCGGCGGCCGATCCGCTGAACGCCGCGGCGGAAACGAGCGCGCCCGCCAGCGCGATACGAAGTCTCAGTGCCATCATTTGGTCTCTCGTGAAGTTGATTTCCTGCGCGGCGATCGTGCGCGCGACGGCTGCTGTTCCGCCTCACGCTCCAGATGCTCGAAATGGATGCGAAGCTGCCTGACCGAGCTGTCGAAGTACGCCGGATCGCGATGGGTGCGCGCCTGCATCACGCCGCCTTCCATCGCGGTGAGGACGAAGCGCGCCAGCTCGCGCCGGTCGAGCGTGCGCGGCAGGCGGGGCCCAGCCGCGACGAGGCAGGCCTCGACGGCGTCGGTCCACGCCTTGAAGTTCGCGGCAATGGCCTTGCGCACCGGTGGGTCGGGCTCGTGGATCTCGAGCGCGAGACTGCCGATCGGGCAGGCGTAGACGCAATCGGTCTGTACGATGCCCAGCCGGTAGCGTGCGAGCAGCGCGAATACGCGCTCGATCGGATCGTCGACTCCCTTCCACGCGGGTGCAAGCAGCATCGGATCGATGCCCGCCCGATAGGCATCGAGGACCGCGAGCAGCAGGTCCTGCTTGCCGGGAAAGAAGTGATACAGGCTGCCGCTGTTCACGCCTGCCGCGTGCAGGACGTCGGCGACGCTGGTCGAGCCATAGCCTTTTTCCCAGAACAGCTGCATCGCGGTCTGGATCAGGCGGTCGCGCGTCGACGGTGTGGGTGCGGGGTTTTTCATCAGTTGATTGAACAATCAATCAAGAGCGTAGACGCCGCCGGGCGGCGTGTCAAGCGGCGCCCGCGGCAAGCGGCCGGCGGGGCCTAATAGTAGAATTCCACTTTTCCAGCGCATCGGCGGCCGACTTCACGCCGGCGCCTCCGCTCCACCGACTCGTCCGCCGCGCCAAAGCGCCGGACCGTAAGCGACGACAAGACACCGTGTTCCGCTTTTTCGAACGCCTGGTCGATCCTTATCCCGAGGCGACCCCCGAGACGCCGCCGCGCGGTTTTTTCGCGTTCCTCTGGGCGTGCTCGAAGGGACTCCGCGGGTATCTGCTCGCCACGACGTTGCTGACCGCGGTGATCGGCGCGTTCGAGGCGTTGCTGTTCAGCATGATGGGCAGCATCGTCGACTGGCTGGCAAAGGTGCAACCGGCGGAGCTGTGGGCGAAGGAAGGAGGGCGCCTGCTGCTGCTGGGCGGCGTCCTCGCCGGCAGCATCGTGCTGATCGCCGTGCAGTCGATGGTCAAGCAGCAGACGCTGTTCGGCAACTTTCCGATGCTGCTGCGGTGGAACTTCCACCGGCTGATGCTCGGGCAGAGCATGACGTTCTACCAGGACGATTTCGCCGGCCGCATCGCGACCAAGGTGATGCAGACGGCGCTCGCCGTGCGCGACACCTGGCTGATCGTCTGCGAGCTCTTGGTCTTCGTCGTCATCTACTTCGTCACCTTGCTCGCAGTGCTGGGAAATTTCGACTCGCGCCTGATCATCCCCTTCCTCGGCTGGGTCGTGCTGTACATCGGCGCGCTGTACTACTTCGTGCCGCGGCTGGGTCGCGTGGCGCGGATGCAAGCCGACGCACGCTCGCTGATGACCGGCCGCATGACCGACGCCTACACCAACATCGCGACGGTCAAGCTCTTTTCGCACGCGCGGCGCGAGGCCTTCTTCGCGCGCACGGCGATGCAGGAATTCCTGAATACCGTGCACACCCAGATGCGGCTGGTCACCGGTTTCGAGATCGTCAATCACACGCTGTCGATGATGCTGATCGCCGCCAGCGCGGGTGCCACGCTCTGGCTGTGGACGCAAGGCCAGGTCGGCGTCGGCGCCGTCGCCGCCGCCACGGCGATGGCGCTGCGCCTGAACGGCATCTCGCATTGGGTGATGTGGGAGATGGCGACCTTGTTCGAGCACATCGGCACCGTGCAGGACGGCATCAATACGATCGCGCGGCGGCAGACAGTCGTCGACGCTCCGGAGGCGAAGCCGATCACCGTCGCGCACGGCGACATCCGCTTCGAGCAGGTGAGCTTCGCCTACGGCGGCAAGCGCGACGTCATCGAAAAGCTCGACCTCCACATCCGCCCGGGCGAGAAGATCGGCCTGGTCGGACGCTCGGGCGCGGGCAAGTCGACGATCGTCAACCTCCTGCTCCGCTTCTACGACGTCGAGGCCGGGCGCATCCTGATCGACGGCCAGGACATCGCGCAGGTCACGCAGAACAGCCTGCGCGAGCAGATCGGCATGGTCACGCAGGACACCTCGCTGCTGCATCGCTCGGTGCGCGAGAACATCGTCTACGGCCGGCCCGATGCGACCGAGGAGGACATGCTGGCCGCGGCCAAACGCGCCGAAGCCGACGAATTCGTCGGTGGCCTGACCGATCCGAAGGGACGCAGCGGCTACGACGCACACGTCGGCGAGCGCGGCGTCAAGCTTTCCGGCGGCCAGCGGCAGCGCATCGCGATCGCGCGGGTTATGCTGAAGGACGCTCCGATCCTGCTGCTCGACGAGGCGACCAGCGCGCTCGACTCGGAGGTCGAGGCCGCGATCCAGCGCAGCCTCTACCGGTTGATGGAGGGCAAGACCGTCGTTGCGATTGCGCACCGGCTGTCTACCATTGCGGCGATGGACCGGCTGATCGTGCTCGACCGCGGACGAGTGGTCGAGGAGGGCGATCACCGGAGCCTCCTTGCGCGCGACGGCCTGTACGCGCGGCTGTGGGCGCATCAGAGCGGCGGCTTCCTCGGCGACGATCTCGCCGACATCGCCGGCGACGCCGACCAGGCGATCGCGCAGGCGCGCGCGCAGGACAGCGAGGCCGATGCCGACGCGGCACGCGCGCGCCGGCTCGAGGCGACGCTGATCGGCCACGATTTGCCCGCCGGCTCCGAGCCGCCGGGTTGAATGGCAGCAACCGCAAATCAAGGAGGACGTGCATCATGAGCCAGACTGCCGTATCGAATCCGACTCGTGTCGACGAAATCGCCGACGGAATCTATCGCCTCGCCACCGCCGTCGACTTGCCAGGCGGACCAGGTGCGTTCAGCTTCAACCAGTACCTGATCGACGACGACGAGCCGATGCTGTTTCATACCGGGCTGCGCAAGCTGTTTCCGCTGGTTCGACAGGGCGTCGAACAGATCATGCCGCTCTCTCGCCTGCGCTACATCGGCTTTTCCCACTTCGAGGCCGACGAGTGCGGCGCGCTCAACGATTTCCTCGCCGCCGCACCGCGTGCCGAGCCGGTCTGCGGGCAGATCGCGGCGATGGTCTCGGGCAACGACTATGCGGACCGGCCGCCGCGCGCGCTAGCAGACGGAAGCACGCTCAAGCTCGGGCTGCATGAGCTGCGCTGGTGCGACGCGCCGCATCTGCCGCATGGCTGGGAATGCGGGTTCATGATGGAAACGACGACCTCGACGCTGCTCTGCGGTGACTTGTTTACCCAGGGCGGCAAGAATCACCCGGCGGTAACCACCGCCGACATTCTCGGCCCAAGCGAAGCGTTCCGTGCGCCGATGGACTACTACGCGCATGCGCCCAACAGCCGCGAGCTTCTGTCGCGGCTTGCCGCATTCAAGCCGACGACGATGGCATGCATGCACGGCAGCGCGTGGCAGGGCGACGGCGCACGGTTGCTGCTCGCGCTCGCGGATCGCATCGCGCCGCAGTAAGGAGACCCGCGGCGACCCGCAACCCACTAGAGCGTCTGCAGGAAGGCGATTAGATCGCTCTTCTCCTGATCGCTCAAGGCCAGCGTGAACCGCGTGTTGTAGAAATCGACCACCGCCGCGAGATCCGCCGCCGAGCCGTTATGGAAGTACGGCGCGCGCGTGGCGAGCCCGCGCAGAACCGGACCCTTGAACCGGCCGATGTCCTTCCACTTACCGGTGAGAAGCGCGCGGCCGGGATCGGTGGTCTGCGTCGTCTGTCCGGTCTGCAGATTGCGCAGCGTGTACAGCGGCATGTCGGGAGTTCGGCGCGTTGCGTCGGCGAGGCCGATGTTGAGCGGGGCCGGCACCGAGTGGTCGCCCGCGTTCGGCGTGTCGTGGCAGGTCGTGCAGGTCCCGGGAATGAGTTTGACGTTGAGATCGTCGTTCAGGCCGTTGACGTCGGTGATGTTGATCAACCGGGTGTTGAAAATGGCCTGTCCGCGAACGACGGCGGCGCGTGCCGCGACCCGGCTGTGCTCGTTCGCTTTGCTCGTCAGCCAGCGCGCCCAGGCGTCGTAGGTGTGGAATACGGTCGAGTTGAAGGGCGCGCCCGTCCGGTAGTCGCCCGCGATAGCATCGTTGACGCCGAAATACGAGTCCTGCACCGACAGGTAATCCGGGCCGCCGAAGGCTTGACTCGCCGAGAGCTCTCCGGCGTCCACGTCGAAGACCTGCGCGGTGAACAGCGAGCTTTCGAACTCGACGATCGCCTGGCGCTGCGCGTCGGTCAACGGGATCGCGCCCTGAGCGTGCCCGAGCGTGGCGGCGTTCGACTGGTCGGCGAGGTCGAACGGAATCGACGAATAGCAATTGGTCGTCCCGACCAGGCAGTTTGCCGAGGCCGCATCCTTGAACGTCTCGCGGCCGTCCCACATCACCGTGCTCAGGAACTTGAGATTGGTGGCCGGGAGAGGACGGCGGAACAGCGACAGGTCCTGCGCGCTGGCGTGGCCATACGGGTCATCCACCGCGACCAGCTCGAATTCCACGCCGGGCCCGCTCGGCATGCCGATGCCGACCCGGATCAGGCCTTTGGAAAGCAGCATGCTGTAGGCGCTTCGGCGCGCGTCGACCGTCGACACGTCGAGCTCGGGCGCATTCGACCCGTCGACCGTGCGGAACACCGGATCGGTGCCGCCGCTGGCATCGAAGCGTTCCTGCAGATGCGCGGGCGTGACTGTCCAGCCGTCGCTGGGCTGATGACAGCTACCGCAGCTGCGGCCGTTGGTGCCCAGGCTCTGGAAGAACGGACCCGTTAGGTCCACCTTCCCGGTGGTGCTGAAAGTCGCCGCGAATCCCGTCGGGTTCGGGAAGCGCAGCATGTTCGGCAACGCGGTGTCACCGGCGAGTCCGGGCGCGCTGACGAGCGTCAGGCCGGCGAGCAGCAGCCAGATCGGGCGGTGGCGGAAACAGTTCTTCATGAATCCTCCCTGGGGAGTAGAGGCCCGCCGGCTTCGATCGGAAAGGGGCGATCCGCCCGGCAGGCTCCTTTCGCTGAGCCCTCTTTCTCTTAAATCGAAAACGGGACGGGAAAGGCGACAGCGCAGTTTCGCTAGGAGGGCTTGCCCCCGGTCGCCTGCGTCAGCAGCCGCTCGGCAAGACGGGTCTGCGCATGATCGGTGCCGAACGTCGGGCGGAGCTGCTCGGCCGCCGACGAGAGCGCATCCGTGGCTTCGGTCGTCGAGCCCATGGCGAGGAGGGCGCGCCCCTGGGCCAGATATGCGAGACCCAGGTAGGCCGAACGCGCATCCGGTGCCATGACGCCGCCATACAGGCGAATCGCCCGCTCGGCATCGGCCCGGGCGTCGGAGGAACGGCCGAGGGCGAGCTCGATCTCGGCGCGGCGCACCAGAATGCGCGGCAGCACGTCGGGCCGTACCTTGTCCCTTTCTGCAATCGCAGCCGCCTTGTTCATCTCGGCCATCGCCCGTTCGCTCTCGCCGTGCGCCGCGGCCAGGAGCCCGCGCTCCGCCGCGATCGTCCCGAAGCAGGCGCATTCCGGCGGATACGCTTTGCGGAATTCCTGCTCGAGCTCGGCCAGCATCTGCATGCCCTGCACGTACTGCCCGCGCGCGCGCAAGACCCGCGTGCGCGCGGCGAGCGCAAAGCGCGCGATAACCCCATCGCCGTCGGCTCGCGCCTTCTCGTAGGCCTGGTCTGCATAGTGCTGCGCCTCGTCGATTCGCCCGAGCTCGATCAGCGTGGTCGCCAGGTTGGTGAGCTCCATCGGCGACACGTTCTTGTCGGTGCCGTCGGCGCTGCTGATGCGCATCGCGCGCCGGAACAAGGCCTCGGCCTGGAGCGTCTGGCCGGTGAGTACCAGCGTCAGCGCCCAGTTGTTGTACAGCGTACCCGCGCTTTCGGTATTCTCCCGGCCCAGCTCGGTCATGCGCGCATCCGCTTGCTGGAACGTCGTGAGTGCCGAGCCGTACTGGCCGGCGACGCGGTAGGTCTCGGCCAGATCCATCAGCACGCTGAGCTCTCGCGCGGCGGAGCGGTAGCGGAGCTGCGGCAGAAGCGCCTGGGCCTGCAGCGCGCGCTCGAGGCTCTCGCCCATATGATAATTCTCGCGCGCCACCATGCTGCCGTCTTGGAGACACTGGATCCGATCGAGCGTGTATTGCGGCTCGTCGGGCAGCAACGCCATGCCCTCGCGAAAGAGCGCCTCGGTACGCTCGCCGCCCTGGCCCGCCAAGCTCATAACCGAAGCGAGGCCACACGCGGCGCGGGCATGCGTCGTCGGATCGGTTTGCGTCCGCGCGATGTCGTACGCCTCTGTCAGCAGTCGCAGCGCGTCGTTCTGGTGGTCGGTGATCCGGTACTGACGGCCGATCGACACCAGCATGTCGGTGCGATTGGCGTCGGCCCCCACGGGCTGGCGCTGGACGAGCGCTTCGGCTCGCGCTAGCAACTCGCCGGCGGTGAACGGCTTGCCCGACGGCGCGGCATCGGAAAGCAGGAACTGGTTGAACTCGTTGACCGACGCGGCGCGTGAGAGCTCGCGCAGCGCGAAATCCCGCTGCTCGGTGGCGACGCTGGCCTGCTCGTCGGCGCGCTTGCGCTCGGCTTCGGCGACCTGCGCCTGACGCGTGGCACGCTCGGCTTGGGTGATCGTTCCCACCAGGCCGGCGACCAGCGCCAGCACCGCAAGCGATGCGAGCGCCACCGGAATCCGGTTCCGGGGCACGAACTTGCCCGGGCGGTATGCGATCGAATCGGCGCGCGCGCTGATCGGTTCGTGTTCGAGATAGCGGCGGATGTCGTCGGCCAACGCAGTCACCGAGGCGTATCGCTCCGCCGGGTCCTTCTTCAACGCTTTGGCAACGATGTTGTCCAGATCGCCGCGCAGCGCGCCGGCCAGGCGCTCTGGCGTGGCCGCGCGCTTTGCCGCGTTGTCGTTCAACGCCTGTGCATCGACGGTCTTGGTCGACGCGACCGCATCCGAGAGACGTGCCGGCGAAGTCTCGACAATGGCCTTGATCAGCTCGACCGAAGAGTGCGTGCTGCCGCCGGCCGGGTGCTGGCCGCCGAGCAGCACGTAGAGCAGCACGCCGAGCGCGTAGACGTCGGTCGCGGTGGTCACCGGAAGCCCCAGCAGTTGCTCGGGCGCCGCGTACTCGGGCGTCATCGCGCGTCCCGCTTCGCGCGTGAGTTCGGTAGCCTCCCCGGGATGAAGCTCATCCTCGATCAGCTTGGCGATGCCGAAGTCGAGAAGCTTCACCGTCCCGGCGCTCGTCACCAGCACGTTCGACGGCTTCAGGTCGCGATGGACGATCAGGTTGGCATGCGCGTGCGCGACGGCGCCCAGGACATCGAGATAGAGCTTGAGCCGTGCCGCGACGTCGAAGCGCGCGTCGTCGCAATGCTGGTCGATGCGCTGGCCGTCGACCAGCTCGAGCACCAGGTACGGCTGACCTGTGCCGGAAACGCCGGCGTCGATCAAGCGCGCGATGTTGGGATGGGCGAGACGCGCGAGAATGCTACCCTCGCGGCGGAAGCGCTCCTCGCCGGCGCGGCCAACCAGCGCCGCGTTGAGAAACTTGATCGCGACCTTGCCCTCGTAGCGGCCGTCGCTGCGGCGGGCAAGCCAGACGCTGCCCATGCCGCCGTGCCCCAACGGCGCTTCGAGCGTATACGCGCCGATCGTCTGCCCGGCCAGCGTCGCCCGTTGCGGGCCTTCCGGCGTGTGCTCGAGGAAGCCCTCGTCGCCGACCGCGCGCGCTTCGTCGAGCAGTGTATCTATCTCGGCGGCCAGCTCCGGGTCGTGATCGCGCAAGCGCGCGAGCCACTGCGCCCGCTGTTCGGCCGGCAAATCCAGAGCCTCGTCGAGCAATGGGCTCAGCCGCTGCCAGCTCGTGTGATCGATGTCCACTCCGGCATCCTCGGCTTCAAATACCTGTATATCGGAATCCGGCCGCGAAAACCGACACGGCCCCGGTCGCGGCTACTTCGAATCCTCGCGCAGGCTGCGATGCAGATAGATTCGCGCCTTCTCCCAGTCTCGCTGCACCGTGCGCTCCGAGACTCCCCGCATCGCCGCGATCTCCGCGAACGAAAAACCGCAGAAGAACTTGAGATCCACGACCTGCGCGAGATCGGGCTCGAGCTTGGCGAGCTCGTCGAGCGCGTCGCCGATTTGAGGAAGATCGATCTCGTCCGCCGTCTCGTCGCAGATGTTGGTGTCGAGCGTGGTGATCACGAACTGCCCGCCGCGCTTCTGCGCATGGCGACTGCGCGCATGGTCGATGATCAGGCCGCGCATCGCCCGCGCGGCGTACGCCATGAAGCGGGCACGATCGGGAAGGGCGATCGCGTTACGCTCCGACATGTTGATGAACGCCTCGTGCAGCAAGGTCGTCGCGCCCATCGAAACCCCGGCGCCGCTGCGCCAGAGCTCGCTTCGCGCCAGCCGATGCAGCTCGGCGTAGAGCCGCTGGAAGAGCTGCTCACGCGCGGCCGCGTCGCCGGTTTCCGCGGCGGCGAAGAGCGCGGTCAAATCGAGTTCCACGTCGTGCGCCCCCGGGATGGGCAATGGGGCCAGAACGCCCCGGGAACGGCAAAGTATAGGCGCTGCGGCGCAAGTTAGCTGTCAGAAACCCTCGGCCAACGGTTTCCCCCAGTCCCTCCGGGCAATGTACGCCGAGTAGCGCGCTACGGCAGAGAAATCGCCGCAAGCAACCCCGGACGGGCGATCACCGCCGCACCCAGTACCACCAGCGCAACTCCGGCCACCTTCGCCGCGAGCAGGCCGTGCTTCCAGTTCTTTTCGACTACGATCAGGGCGAAGATGCCGGCCATCCACAACAGGTTCATCAGGCCGACGAGCAGCAGCACGGTCATGATCGCCCAGCAGCAGCCGAGGCACAGCGCGCCGTGGATCAGCCCGGCACGCAGTGCGCTGAGCGAGCCGCCGTCGAAGTCGTGCGACGCAAGAAAAGCGAAGGGGCTCTGGCAATGGTCGAGGCAGATGCGCTTCCACGCGCTGAATTGATACGCGCCCGCGAGGATCAGAATCGTGCCCGCCAGCACCGGTAGCCAGCGAAGCAGCGCCGGATCTTCGCTCAACGGCGCGAAGGCCTTGTAGACCAGGAGCGGCACGGCGCCGATCGCCGACCACACCAGCAGGTAGCCGGCGATGAACACCAGCGTGGGAACGATGCCGCGGCCGCGCCGGCGCATGACGCCGAGATGCGCGAGCACCATCGGCGCGATCGCCGGCAGCATCATCGCTGCCATCATCGTCACCCACATCGCGAGAAAGATGCCGGCGCTCATGTCGCCCTGCGCCAGCCAGCCGATCTGCCCGAATCCCATCACCATGCCGCGCATCGAGACCGCGTCCTGGATCGTGCTTCGCCACGCGAGCGCCGACAGCGCGAACAAGGCGACGACGACCGCCAGGTTGACCCGCCACGACAACAGCGCGAACGCCGCGCGCGGCGAGTCTCGATCGGACGACGCGCCGGCAACTTGCATCGGTCAGTCGGGGCCGCGCCAGCTGAACGCGAGGTGCTTGCTCGATTTGCCGCTGCGGCTCCACTTGAAGCCGAACATGTCTACCCGGTCCGATGTGGCAGTGCCCCAGGTCGCCACGGTGCCGCTGGGGCCGACCTCCGAGCCGGGCGGATTGACCGTCTGCACGCGCTTGCCCGCCGGCGTCGTCGGCCCGGTCAGCGCTTCGGCCTTCGCTTCCACCCGTCCGGGAACCGACGCGCTCCAGCTCGCGAGGTCGCCGGCGATGTCGAAGTCGATGCGCGCGAACTCGAGGCCGCGCACTTCGGCGATGTTTTGCGCGAATTGACCCGGCCACCCGCCGGCCTGGCCACCGAAAATCATCTGCAGCGCCTCGCGCTGCTTCGGGTTGGCGCGCTCGTCGAGGATGATGCCCATCGTCGCCTTGGCGCCGGCCCAGATATTGCCCTCGAACTGGCCAACCGCCACGACGTTCAGCCCGTCGATCGGGACGTCGCCGTAACGACCCTTGCGCACATGCCAGACCAGGATGCCTTCGCATTCGTTGTCGGTCGGCGCTTGCGCGAATTCGCAAGGACAGGGGATGTCGCACCTGCAGACATCGAACCAGTCGCCTTCGACCTGCCATTGAGGGACATTTGCCATCGCCGATCCTCCTAGACCAGGGACAATGCGGGACAATCCGACGCCAGTCTAACGAATCGCACCGCAGGCCGGAAGCGGGCGCACGACGGCTCGTTCCACAGCCTCCCGCTCCAGATGATCGCAGCGGACGACCTAGCGCAGCCGGACGACGATCTTGCCCCGGCCGTGTCCGGTCTCCATCGCGCGCTGGGCGTCGGCGACCTCTTGCAGCGAGATCGTGCGCTCGATGTGCGCCTTGAGCGCCTTTTGCCGCACGAGCTGCAGCGCTCGCTGCCAGATGCGGGCGTCGTGGCGCAAGGTGAACGGGATCGCGCGCTGGCGCGACGTGAATCGGGCTAACACGGCGGACGCCGCAGTGCCGAGCAGGGCGGCGACGGTGCCGCTGGTGTTGATGTAGACACCCGACGGCGTCATCACGTTGCTCGCAGTGCCGAAGCTCGACGCGCAGGCGGCATCGAAGACGACGTCGAACCGGTCGCTGCGCCGCGTGTAGTCGTCGCGGGCGTAATCGACGACTTCGTCGGCGCCTAGCTCACGCACGAATGCGGCGTTCGCTTCGCTGCACACGCCGACGACGTACGCGCCCAGATGCTTGGCGATCTGCACGGCGAAGTGCCCGACGCCGCCGGCAGCGCCAGTGATCAGCACGCGCTGTCCCGGGCCGACGTGCGCCTCGTCAGTCAGCGCCTGCAGCGCGGTGCCTGCAGCGACCGGCAGCGCGGCCGCCTGCGCGAAATCCACATCGTCCGGAAGCGGCAGCACGCGCTCATCGGACAACACGATAGCGTCGGCAAGAGCGCCCTCGCGTCCGAACTGCTGGAGCGAGCCGAAGACGCGCTCGCCGACCCGGCGCGCGCTGGGACCGGCGCCGAGGGCGACGATCTCCCCGGCGAAATCAGTGCCTACCCCGCGCGGTGGCGAGCGGAAAAGCGGCACCAGGCGCACGTGCCCGGCGCGGATCTTCCAATCGATCGGGTTGAGCGAGGCCGCGTGCACGCGCACCTTGACCTGTCCCGTCTCGGGCGAAGGCTCGGGCACCTCGTCGATGCGCAGGACGTCGGGCGGACCATAGGTGTGGAATCGAAGCGCGCGCATGAAGCCGATGGTAATACCTCGCCCTGCGCAATGCACGATGCCGGTCAGCGCGCCGCGCGCAGCCAGCCGCGACAGCCATTCAGGAATAGATTCACGACGTCACCTGTCCAGGCATCGATCTCGGCGGAGCCCATCGGCGCGCCGAACCCCATGGCCCGGCGCTGCGGCAGCGATACGATCATGTAAAGAAACTGCTGGGCCGCGAACGTCGGGTTGGCCAATGCGAGCCTTTTGGCGCGGACTTCACCCTCGAGAATGCTGGCGATGAGCCGGCTCGCCTCCTCGGCGGCGCCGGTCGTGACAGCGGCCAGTCGCGGAAATCGTCCAGATTCCGCGACGATCAGTCGATTCAGAGCGATGGCCTGTGGCGACAGCGCTGCGTGCAGGATGAGTCCTGCGAGCCGCTGCAGGATCTCACGCAGGTCGCCTTCGAGCAGCGGGATATCGGCGGGCGGACGCAGGCCTTCGATGATCCGATGGACGACGGCAACGAAAAGCGCGGGCTTATCGGGGAAGCGATGGTACAACGTGCGCTTGGAAATTCGGGCGCGTCGCGCGACCGCCTCGATGCTCGTGACGCCATAGCCGTGCGAGAGGAACAGATGCGTGGCGGCGTTGAGGATCCGCTCGCCTAGCTGTGCCGCCTGCTGCCGCGAAGGGCGGCCTCCGCGGCCGGCAGCCGTGGCAAGTGCGGCGGCAGGCGCTGCGGTCGCCGTCTTCTTAGCTCGAGCTCGCGGTGTCGAACCGCCCTCGGCCGATCGCCTCATCCGCCAACGCGATCAGCGCCGATAGTCGTAGTAGTTTGCAGCTGGAGCTTGGTCGTAGTAGTCCGGCGCCGGTCCGTAGTTGTAATCCGACGCCGCCGGAGCCACGGGCGGAGCGTAAGACTGCGCAGGCGGAGCGTAATTCTGCGCCGGCTGAGCGTAATAGCGCGCGGGCGGCGCGTAATACGCAGGTGCAGTGCGGTAATAAGCCGGCGCTGCGGGCGGGCCGTAGACCGGAGCGGGCGCACGATTGTAGTAGCGCGCGGGCGGCCCGTAGTAGGCAGCCGGCGCGTTGTTGTAATAGGAAGGCAGTGTCGAGTCGCTGGCGGCGGGAGGGCCATAAGCCGCAGGCGGGCCATACCCCGCGGGCGATGCGTAGTACGGTGCGTTCACGGCAGCGTTGAGAGCGACGAACGGCAGTGCGACGACCGCAGCGGTGGTGTTGACGACCGCAGCCGCCAAGCCGAACGGCCATAAGCAGCCGTAGCAACCGTGACCGCCGTAGCCGTAGCCGCCGCCGTGGACCGCGTAACTTGCGTGGCCGTGGCCGGCGCCCCAATTACCGCCGTGACCCGAATGCCGGTTGGATCGAGTGTCGGCAAAGGCGGACGACAGCGGCGCGAGGGCGAGAGCAACGCCAACGAGAGTGCCGAACGCAACAACTTTGGTCTTGCCCATGTCTTGCTCCTCGTGGTGGCGCGGACAGGTCGCATCCGATTGGACCCACGCTAACACGTTCGGTCACAACGCAACGCAACCGTAGCGTATTGTTACATTAGAGTACCCGCACCAGCAGCCCGACCCCTGACACCGCAAGCAGCAGGCTCACCGCCACCTGGAATTGCTTCTGGCTCAGCCGCTGGAACACTGCCAGACCGCCGACGGCGCCGATCAGCGCAAACGGCACGAAGCTGAGATCCTGCGCGATCCCTGCCTGGATCGGCGACTGCCAGCGCAGGCACGCGATGGTCACGATCTGCATCGCCAGAATGTACGGCTGGTAGACGGCGCGCTGCTTCACCTTGTCCCAGCCGCGCATCGAACACCAGATCGTCACGAATGCGCCGGGGAAACCCGCGAGGCCGCCGGCGATGCCTCCCAGCGCACCGGCGAGCGCATCGCGCCACGCGTTGCCGCGCACGACATGTTCCTTTCGGCGCAGCACCAGGTAGCAGGCGTAGATCGTCAGGAACGCGCCGAGGCTCGCCGCGTAGACGGTTGCATCGACGTGAACCAGCAGCCACACGCCGAACGGTATCGTCGCCGCGCCGGCGACGAGCATCGGCCAAAGCGAGCGCCAGCCGATCGACTCGCGCAGTTTCCAGACCGCATACGACTGGGTCGCGATAGAGCACAGCACCATCGTCTGCACGGCGTGGACCGGCTCGACGCCGAGATAGGCGAGTGCGCAGCCGGCGATCGCGGAGAACGCGAACCCCGCGATGCTGGACACCAGCGCGGCCAGCAGCAACGCCGCGGCCATTGCGATCGCGATCCACGCGCCGTCGTGCTGCTGGGCGATCCCGCTCGCCAGGGTGCCCGACGACATGATGGTCCATAACGCAAGTGCCGCGAAGGTCGCCCGCGCGAATGCCGGGCCCCCGAGCCAGCGACTGGCAGTTGCCGCGGTGGAGGTCGTCATGCGCCACCCCACCAATCCACTCCAGCGTCGTGGGCGCGGCTGCTGCTGCCGACACCGGCGACCAGACAGATCATTACGGCCAGCTCGAGCAATTCCTCGTCCGAAAGCGGGAACGGCTTCTCCTCGCGAGGAATCGCGTCTCGGCCGACGGTGTCCGTCGGCGAGCACGAGGCGGCTGCGGCAGCATTCGGGCAGGTCGTCTTTTCCATAAGGTTCTCCTGATTGATTGGGATCGATTCAGATGTCGAAACCGGACGTGTCGCTACAGGACGAACCGCTTCCTGCGCTTGCGCGACGACGCGCCGGCTTGCGTCTTTCGCTCGGGTTGCGCCCACGCCGGATCGCTGACGGCCGGTCGCTTCGGTTCAACCGCGGATGTCGGATCGTCGGGATTCGCCGGACGCTCACGACGGATTGCCTCGTCGCCCGGCGGTCCCTGAACGTCCTGGATTTCGTTTCTCATTTCATTTCACCGATCGTGCGGCGAGTCACTTGAGGTACGACGTCGAGCAGTGGCCCTTTTTGCCGTTGACCCAGTTCTGCTGAAGCAGGTAGTCGCGGGCGCCGAGCTTGACGTTCGCCTCGGCGGACTCGCCCAGGTGATTCGTGACGGCGTAGGTCGTGCCGTACGTGTCCTCGCACTTTTCGGAGTTTTCCAGGCCGTAGCGGTCGAACCAGCCGGTGCCCCGCGGGTTCGTCACCACGGCGTTGAGCGCGTGAGCCAGCCACGCGGCCATCGCGTCGGCGGCGTAGTTGCCGTTCGGCGATACCTTGTCCGGGAATTGTGTTGCGCAGCCACCGGGACAACGCGCCGGGTGGCCGACAAACACGTACCTGAATTTCGCACCGAGGACCTCCGACTCGCCGTGCAGATCGCAGCAGGTAAGACAAAACTGCGTCGCGCCATCCACGAGCGTGATGTCGGGCGACGTCAGCACGACGTAGATCCCGGAAGGATCGAGGGGAAGGCCTGAGTTAAGAACCCTCTGCGCGACGACATCTGCGACGTCCGCCTGGGTCAGCGTGGGACCGTGCGAATACGCATCGGCGTCGGCACCAGCAAAGAACAGCGCGCTGGTCGGGGCTTGGCCGCTGGCATCCGGATAGCCGCTGTTGATCCGGAAATACGGAGACCATCCGAGGTTCGATACGAAGTCGGCCAGGAGGATCTGGTCGTCACTCCTGTTCGCCCAGTTGCCGTACCAGAGCAGATAGATGTTCTGGGTACCGAGCAGGACAGGCCCGTCATGGTAGAGGATCCGGCTGTCGGTCCTCGTCGGCCCGCTGCTCATTGGACCGTTGTCGTGCTGGGCCGAGGCCGGTCCTCCCAGGACGGACAAGGCTAGCGCGAGCGCGATCGCGAGCGGTCGGATGAGCTTGGTCTTCATGGCGGTTCCCTGTCGGTTTGGGTTGGTCGAACCGACGGCTCCGCCGGCGGCTGTCGCCCGGCCATGCAGGGCCAGGGACGTGCGCAGTGTGCGAAGGCGGGACTTGCGGATCGCTTACCGATTCGCAGACGCGGCGCGGTTCAGGGCCGGACGCGGGACGGCGGGCGCTTGAAGGAAGACCGTAGGAGGGGAGAACGCCGGCGCTTGAACCAAGCCGGGGGAGAAAGGAGACGGAGCCGCTACGGGCGGCTTGCGGGACGAACGCCGGCGGCGATCTCGCGGTACAGGTGATCGGTTTCGGCGGAAGGCTTGATGCCCAGGACGATCGACAGCAGCTCGCGGCAGCGACGGAAGGCGTTCAGCGCTTCGGCCTGGTCGCCGGTCGCCGCGAGCGCGCGCATCAGGCCGCGATAGAACGACTCGGCGAGGTTGTCGGCCTCGAGCCCGCGCCGGTAGACGTCGATCGCATGCTCCCAGTCGCCTTTCGCCTCGAGCTGTTCGCCCAGGCGTATCAAGGTGCGAACGAAGCGCGCGCGCAGCGCATCGCGCGGCTTGACGATCCACGGATGCTCGTCGGCACCGAGCAACGCTCCGGGATAGGCATCGAGCACGCGTGCCGCGATCCGCTCGGCCGGCGCGATAGCACCGTCGCCATCGTTGCGCGCGCCCGGCTGCGCTTCGTCGAACGCAGCCTCGAGCGCCCAAACATCGGTCCACACCAGCGAGCGCGCGAGCGAGAGCTTTCCCGCCGACAACACCAGCGCGTTCTCGACGTCGAGTAGCTTGCGAAGGCGAAACAGCGTCGAATCGAACGAGGTCTTCGCCGCCGCGCCGTCGGCGTCCGGCCAGAGCGCGGCCGTCAGCTGCTGGCTGTCGACGTTGACGCCGCCCAGCGCTACTAAGAGCTTCAACAGATCGAGCGGCCGCTGCTGCGCTTTGCCGGTGAATTTGACCGGCTGTCCGTCGTGCACGAGCTCGAATCCGCCGAGCAGGCGGATGCGCAGGCGGAACGGCCAATCGGCGCTCGCATCGGCCGGCGCGGCCAGCGCGTTGCGTTCGATCAGGGTGCGCACGAATTCGTTTTCGATGCCGTGCTGCAGCGCAAAGTTGACGAGCCGCGCCGCGAGGTCCGGGCGGCTCCGCATGAACACGAATTGGCCTTGGGCCCGGTAATCGGCGAGCACGGCGGCGAGTCGCTCGGAGACCCGTTGCGTTTCGCCGGCTTCGAAGTCGACCTCGATCTGCAGCAACTCGCGCCGCTGCTCGAACGCAGCGCGCTCGAATGCAGGCGCCAGGGCAGTCGCTTCGTCCGCGGCGCGCACCGCACCGTCCCAATCACCGGTTGCAGCACGAGCCTGCGCGGCGCGGGCCAGGAAATGCGGCAATTGCAGCAACGGAAGACTGAGCTCGCGGGCGAGCGCGAGCGCCCGCTCGCCGTCCTGCAGCGACGCCGCGGGATGGCCGACCCGCTGCTCGAGCATCGAGCGGACATGATAAAAATAGGG